>Ga0265338_10000243_pt1 | contig 100885 bp, 84 predicted proteins | sample 42126metaG_FD_193579 | JGI IMG/M metagenome (GOLD analysis project Ga0265338, IMG submission 193579) | Rhizosphere microbial communities from Carex aquatilis grown in University of Washington, Seatle, WA, United States - 4-21-26 metaG | ecosystem: Host-associated > Plants > Roots > Rhizosphere...
AGCCGCAAGACGCGTGAAGCGCAGGAAGCTGCTGTCATTGCGTGGCTTGAGAGGGAAAACAGCGCGAGGAAGTCACGGGGTGTTCCAGCGTTCTCCAGCCAGCTAAAGGATGAAGCAAATGAGGATGAGTCGAGGGCTGAAAGGCCAGCGCCGACTGATTCCGCAGGGCGGGACGACTACGAAAAAAAGGGGGACGGCTCGTCAGTAGCCTCGCCCCACCAGGAAAGCTCCAAAAGCCAGACATCGGGAGTGATTCCGACCAATTCCGACCAGTTGATGGGGGGTGGGCAAGAAGTCGAGGGTCGAGAGACGAAGGTCGAGGGCCGGAAAATTGCCGGGAAAGAGGATGGCGGATGGAAGGTGCGAGCCGCACGGGCCAATGGGAATGAGGGTGGAAGATTGAAAATGGAAGAAGGCGCGGAGAAATCAGCGCCGACTAATGTCGGCGACTACGAGGAAAACGGAGACGGCTCGTCGGTAGCCTCGCCCCACCATGAGGGTATCGAGGCTTCCCCGGAGTCTTGCCCCACCGAGCTGGCAGGCGTCAAAGAGCATAATAATCCGCCACCGGGTCTGTGGAAGTTGAAGTCGCCGAACTTCTATGCACAGGGGTGATCTGCGTGAAAACCGGGAAACTGTGTGAAACGTGGTTAAAGTTTTGCAGTTTTGCTGCTCAAACCTTAGCCTTTAACCAGGTTTCGCCCTCCATTGATCTGCCTGAAGGCCGGTGGGGACTTAGCTTTTTCGTTAAGCACATATAAAACTTATGGATACCAACCAAAATACTAAAGAATCTAGCGAGGTAGAAACGCCCCATAAGCACGCGGGCACGGCTGCTGTGATGATCGCCGGCTGTGCGTTCTTGTCTTTCACGATGGCAACCTTTTGGGGAGCGGCCTGGCCAGGAGCCGTCGTCGCCTGCGCCTTAAGTCTGATGGGCGTAGGCGTCGCCTATTTCATAATGCGCCGTGCCTGACAAATCGCCGGAGCCATCCGTCACGTCGCGAGTCGGTGGTGGCTCAGCTTTCTGAATCAGATGCATTCGAAAGCCGTAACAACAAAAGGATAACAACATGATCACCTCAATCCATACCTTGGTTTACTCTGACGATGCCAATGCAACGCGGGCGTTTCTGCGTGATGTCCTTGGGTGGAAGCACGTCGCCGAGGATTTCGATAAAGATTGGCTCATTTTCAAATCGGGGCCGAGCGAGTTGGGCGTGCACCCGACTCACAGTGAATGGGAAGGCAAATCCTATGACGCGCCACGTCATCATGCGATTTCGTTGATGTGCGACGACCTCGACACGACGGTCAGTGAATTGCGGGCGAAGGGAGCGCAATTCCGCGGTCCTGTTCAGCAACATGTTTATGGCCGCATCATCATGTTGATCGTGCCTGGCATTGATGACATCCAGTTGTATCAGCCCACGCACAAGCTCGCATACAATCTCTAGCCCGCAGTGTTAGCCGACAACATGCGCAACCGCAAATGGATGCTCACCATCGCAACGATTACCAAACCAGCTACGACCAGGTAGCCGATGAATATGTGCGGCGCATCTTCGATGAATTGCAGCACAAGCCGCTTGACCGGCAGTTACTCGACCGATTCGCTGCCAGCGTGCGTGAGGCGGGCCCGGCGTGCGACATGGGATGCGGCCCCGGACACGTTGCCCGATATTTGCACGAGCACGGCGTTCAGGTTTGTGGCGTTGACTTGTCACCAGGGATGGTGGAGCGGGCCAAGCGTTTGGTTCCGGGAGTCGAGTTTCGCCAGGGCGACATGCTGGCGTTGGATGCACCCGATGGGGCCTGGGCGGGCATCGCAGCCTTTTACTCTATCATCCACATCCCCCGCAGCGACCTGGCGCGGGCTCTGGGTGAACTCCGGCGCGTCCTGCAACCCGGCGGCCTGTTGCTCCTGGCCTTCCACCTCGGCGACGAATCAAAACACCTCGATGAGTGGTGGGGGCAGAAAGTCTGCGTGGACTTCTTCTTTTTTCGTTCCGACGAAATGGCCGGATACCTTCGTGCCGCCGGGTTTGAGATCGAAGAGATTATCGAGCGTGACCCGTATCCTGAGGTTGAGCACCAGAGCCGTCGGAGTTACATTTTCGCCAGGCGACCCAGGATAAACGCATGACGACGCTGCTTAGGCGGCAGCGAGCAAATAATAGAAACACTTTATGAACAAAAAATATGTTGGCATCGGCATCAGTTTGGGCCTTTGTCTTGGGGCGGCCCTGGGAGCCGTGATGCACAATGTGGGCGTGGGGATTGCATTTGGATTACCACTTGGCGTGGCTTTCGGCGCTGTATGGGCGCGCAAGCGGAGCACAGATTGAGATATGCGACACGAGCCGATGCTGGCTCAAATTTTCATTAAGCCTTCGATAACCACAAGACAAAACCCATGAAAACAATCATCCGCACACTCCGCCTGTTCTCGTTCGCTCTCATCCTGGTCCTGCCAGGCCTTTCGCTTCACGCGCAGGATGGCAACCCCGCGAACGGCACCTGGCGTGGCAATTGGACTGAACCATCAGGCTATATCTATCATGCCGAGGTGCATCTCAAAGCCACGGACTCAACGGTCGATGGATCGATCAACTGGACGTTGATGAAGTCGCCGCGAACCGCTGAGCAATCCAAGCTGGGCCTGACGGGGGTCGAATACGTGCACGGAAAATTTGACCCGTCAAGCCGGGTGCTGACGTTTGAAGGCTACAAAAAAGACGATCCGAACAGCATCCTCGGGCTCGATAAATACAAATTGATTTTGGCCGATAACGACAAGGTGATGGGCGGCATTACCTGGAACCACGGAAGCTGGACCGCACTGTTATCGCTGACCCGGCCATAGGTCTCCCGCCGGGCAATTATCTGACTGGAAAAACCGCCAAATGATGAGATACTCTTTGAAATGGTGAATCCAGCAGGTCAAAACACGCAGGGTGTTCGTTGTCTGGTGCCATGATTTTTTAAAGTCATCGAGTCGTACACGAACAACTATCCAGGGCACGCGTGAAAATCAGACCTCTCTTCTTGCTGGCCGACTTGTTCCTGCTCCCCCTGCTCTCCCCGGCCGGAACCTGGTCGCCAGTGGCCAATACAGCCCCCAGCACCATCACCACCATGTTGCTGCTCACCGATGGCACAGTGATGGCGCAGGACAACGGCAACAAAAATTGGTATAAGCTCACGCCGAACGCGAGCGGCAGCTACATCAACGGCACCTGGTACACCCTCGCTCCGATGCACGATTCGCGGCTCTATTATTCGTCGGACGTGATGATGGATGGCCGGGTGTTTGTGGCCGGTGGCGAATATGGGAGTGGCAGTAACACGTGCGAGATCTATGACCCACCGAGCAATACCTGGACACCGGTCACCAATGTGATCGGCGGACTTTTTTATGATTCAGATTCCAAAATGCTTCCCAATGGGAATGTGCTGGTGGCGCCGGTCTTCCCGACCGTGGGCGGCACGCCGGTGATCTTTAACACGGTGTTGAACACGTTCGTGCAAGGGCCGCCCTATGTGCGCGGCTTTTACCAGGACGAAGCCAGTTGGGTGAAATTGCCGGATGACAGCATGCTGACGATTGATCCGTTCGGGGAAAATTCAGAACGGTACATCCCTTCGTTGAACAAGTGGGTCAATGATGCCGATGCCACGCAACTGCTTTACGATTCGCAAAGCGAAATGGGTGCGGCCTTCCTGTTGCCCAATGGCAACGCCTTCTACATCGGCGCAGCGAGTCACACGGAGTTATACATACCCTCGGGTTCAACGAACATGGGCAGTTGGACCGCCGGGCCGGATATTCCCGGTGGGCTCGGCGCGCCGGATGCCCCAGCGGCGATGATGGCGAATGGGAAAATCCTCTGCGCCTTCGGCCCCTCCGGCACGTTCGACGGACCGACGAGTTTTTATGAATATGATTACGCGAGCAACGTGCTCAATGCCGTGGGCAGTCCCAATGGGATCACCTATTCGCCTTTCACCACCCGCATGCTGGACCTGCCGGATGGCACCGTGTTGTTCTCCTGGCAAAGCAGCCGCCTTTACGTTTACACGCCGGACGGCTCGCCGCTCGCGCAGGGCAAGCCCATCATCAACAGCATCATCACCAACAGCGATGGTTCCTATCGCCTCACCGGCCTGCAGCTCAACGGCATCTCCGAAGGAGCGGCCTACGGCGACGATGCGCAGATGGACTCGGATTATCCCATCATCCGCATGACCAACACCGTCTCCGGCAATGTTTATTACGCGCGCACCTATGACTGGAGCAGTTTCAGCGTGATGGCCAGCAACACAGTTTCGACGACCGAATTCACCGTGCCCAATAGTGTTCCAGCTGGCACCTACTCACTCGTGGCTGTCGCGAACGGCATCGCTTCCGACCCGGTGACCTTCGCACCGGGCACAGCCAGTCCAAACACCATCCCCCTCACCAACAGCGATACGGTCGGGAATGCCAGTTTCAACACTGGTTTGAATTGGACCGACAGTCTCGCCCCGGCGGGTATGAACAATTATCTCGTTTCCGGATTGGACCTGCGAACTCCTCAGACCAACTCCGACCTCGTGTTCCAGGGCGGCTCGTTGTTCCTGACCAACAGCGGTGCGTTGCGCATCACGACCACCGGCAATGGAAATGTCATCACCGTGGGCCTGCCGCCGGGCCGCGCAATGGTCATGAGCGATGCCGTGGTCAGCGATTGGGCCGGCCAGCCGGAAATCCTAAACGGCTACGTCACACTCATCAACAGCAACAACATCTTCGACCCACAGAACACGACCCTCACCATCGCATCCGTCATCAGTGGCGGTGGTTCGTTGACGATCGACAGCCCCAACGGAACCGTCGGCGGCAACGTCATCCTCGTCCGTTCGAACACCTACACCGGCGGCACTGTGTTGAATGCCGCAGACACGCTCCAGTTCACCGGTTCAGGCACGGCTGGTCCGGCCAGCGCTTCGCTGGCCATCAGCAACACCTTTGGACGTGGCTTCGGATGGGTTGACCTGCACGGGACCGCTCAAACTATCGGCAACCTCGTTGGCACCGGCGGCATCATCACCAATCGCGTCAGCACCGCCGGCAACCTGACCATCGGCAGCGGCAGTATCGCAAACGCCAACGGCAGCGGAGCGGGCATATTTTTGGGGGGCATCACGAGTTCCAGCACGCGCGCCGTCAACCTGACCAAGGCAGGCGCAGGAACGTTGACGCTCGGTGGCAATTCGTCTGTCAAAAATCTGAACGTCGGCTTGAACAACAGCAGTGCCCAAATGACGAATGGCACCTTCGTGGTCAGTGGAGTTTCGCTGGGCGTCGGCTACGGGACGAATGACTCCATCAACATCGCCTCGGGAAATTTCACCGGATCCACTTTGGGCACGTTGGATGTCTCCGCCGCGTCAAATTTCACAGCCAACGTCGGCAACTTCCTGGTCAGCGTGAATGCATCGACTTCCGGAAGCGTGCCTGCCTGGGCTGGCGCTTTGAACCTGGGCACCAACAACACCATTTTTGCGGGACGTTCCTTCGTCATCGGCGACAGCGCCAACGCCGCTGGCTTCAGCAGCTTGCTGGCTACTCTCACGACCGCGCCCAACGGCATCACTGCCATCCAGACGCCGTCGCTCGTCCTCGGCGGGCGCAAGTGCAGCACGACGTTCAGCTTCGGCAGCGGCGCAGTGTTCAAAGTAGGTGTGACGACCAACCGGACAGCGATGGGTGTGGGCAATGCCGGTGCGTTAGGCCTGCAAAGCACGAGTGTTTCATTCACGTCGAGCAACGATTTTTCTGCCGGTACATTCGTCGGCGTACTCAGCAACCTGGTGGTCGGCACGATCAATAATTCCAGCAGCGGCAACGAGACCGGCATCCTCGTGCTCGGAACGAATGCAGCCAACCATCTCGATATCACCGGCCCCGGCAACACAGTCATCATCGGTAAAAACTTTCTCGGCGGTGGCGCAGGGACGGCCACAGGTACATTGACCATCAGCAACCTGGACGCGACCAGCGTCGTGTCCTCCACCGATAACAGCACCGCCGTGTTGCTGGCAGCCTCCCTCCAATCGACCGGCACCTTGAACCTCAACGGCGGCACGCTGACCATCGCGAGCACCAGTGCAGACATCGCCGGCGGTGGTGGCACCAGCACGCTTAACCTGAACGGTGTCACGCTCAAAGCCGCCGCCTCGAGCACTGCTTTTATCACCAACCTGACCACCGCACGCATCAATCCCGGCGGCGTCATCTTCGATACCGTTGGCTTCAACATTACCGTCGCCCAGGTATTGAGCGATGGCGGCGGTTCTCTTACGAAGATCAACTCCGGAAAACTCACACTGTCCAGGGCAAACCTTTACACCGGCAATACCAGTATCGGCACGGGCACGCTGGCGCTGATTGAACCCGGCTCCCTCGCCAGCAGCGCCATTATCAGCGTTTCAAACAACGCCACGCTCGATGTCACCGGACGCACCGACCAGACGTTGACCGTCGGCAGCGGAAAAATTTTGCAGGGCAGCGGTACCATCATCGGCAAGCTCAGCGCCAGCGCCAACTCGACGATTTTCCCAGGCGATGCCATCGGCACGCTGACCATCTCCAGCAATGTGACACTGGCAGGCACGGTGGTGATGGAACTCAACCGCACCAATGGCGTGACGAACGACAAGTTGGTTTCTTCCAACGGAACCATCGCCGGCGGCGGCACGCTCACTGTCACCAACCTTGGCCCCGCTCTTCAACTTGGCGACACCTTCCAGGTGTTCAATCCGCCGGTCAGCGGTTTCACGACTGTCATTCTTCCGGATGTCAGCCCCAATATCTGGAACAACAAGGTGAGTTTGGATGGAACCATCCAGGTCATCGTCCCCGTGTCCACCGCGCCGGTCAACGTCACGATGCAGGCCACCAACTCCAGCCTGTCATTGAGCTGGCCTTCCGACCACATCGGCTGGCGTTTGCAGAGCCAGACCAACTCCATCGTGGGAACGAATTGGGCAGATGTTGCTGGTGCCAACGCGACCAACCAGGTCCTCATCCCGATCGATCTACTCAACACCTGTGTGTTCTTCCGCTTGGTTTATCCGTAAAGAGAATTTTCCGCGACGAAGAAATGGCAGAAGTTATTGGTAGAAAATTGGAGCGAGCGAAGGGATTCGAACCCTCGACACTCACGTTGGCAACGTGATGCTCTACCAGGCTGAGCTACGCTCGCTTCCGTTAAGGAGGGATGAGGCTACGAAATTTTTCCCGGAATGCAAGCCCCCTTTTCAGTGCGCTAATTTGCCGATATGCCCTCGCCCTCTGGGAGAGGGTGCTGCGCAGCAGCGGGTGAGGGATTTCTCCCGCGTTAGCGGGACTGATCAAGTCGGCAAATTAGGATTCCACCCGTTTTTCAAACTCACGTTTTCAGCGTGAATGAAGGCGGCGTCGGCGTGTTTTCGATCCCCAAAGTGCGCTTGATCAATTTATCCAGCTCATCGTGGTTGATCGGCTTTTGGAAGAACCCGGTCGCACCGGCGGCCACGGCTTTATCCATGATCTTCTTCGGGTCGCCACCGCTGATGATGATCACCGGCGTGCCTTTTGCCTCAGGCACGTGCTTGAGCCATTCCATGATATTGAATGCGTTCCAGTCCATGCCCACGTCCACCGGGAGCGTGACGTCCAACAGGATCAGGTCCGGCTTCGAACGGCGCACCGCCGTGACCGCTTCCGATCCATCCGAAACGGTGACAACTTCGTAACCCTTGCCGGTCAGCTTCGTGTAAAGCGTCTTCAGAATGACCGCATCGTCATCCACCACCAATATTTTTTTCGGACTCATATTAAGACTCAAACGCGCGATGGCCTATCCACCGCCTTGTGAAATACCGCATTATTAATACCACAACGTGCATAAACTTACAAATAAACCCATTCTGTCCACAATTGAGTCGCCCGCAGCCAATTTCCTGTTCAAACTCTCACCCTATATTGCTATGGCGAATCGTTTCTATCAACCCGGCCAGGAACGCGCTGCCGGGGTCGATGCATTATTTGCCGCTATCGCGCCCCGCTACGACCTCATCAACGACCTGCAAAGTTTCGGACTGCACCGTCGTTGGAAATGCCGTGTCCTGAAACTTGCCGCCCCGCAACCCGGCCAGGCCGCGCTCGATATCTGTTGCGGCACCGGCGATATCGCCTTCGCTCTCGCCGCCCATGGCGCCAATGTCACCGGCTTGGACTTCAGCGAAGCCATGCTCGCCGTCGCCGAACGCCGTCGCGCCGCAAAATCCACTAGTGTCTTAAATTGCCGCGATGCCCTCGCCAGCGGGACTGATCAAGAAGGCAACTTAAGACACCACCAGAAATCTGCGCCCGAAAACCAGTCCGTCAAATTCCTGCGCGGCGACGCCCAACAACTTCCGTTTCCCGATTCATCGTTCGATATCGTCACCGTCGGCTACGGCCTGCGCAACCTCGCCAGTTGGGAAACCGGCGTCAGCGAAATGGCCCGCGTCGCCAAACCCGGCGCACGCATCGTCTCCCTCGATTTTGGCAAGCCCGACAACGCCCTCTGGCGCGCACTCTATTTCAGCTACCTGCGCGTGTGCGTTCCCCTGCTCGGCCTCGTCTTTTGTCGCAACGCCAGCGCTTACGCCTACATCCTGGAATCCCTGAAACATTATCCCGCCCAACGCGGCGTCGCCGACCGCATGCGCGCCCTCGGACTCGTGAACGTACAGATCCACAACATCCTCGGCGGCGCCATGAGCATCAACTACGGCGAGAAATCGAAGACCCGTTAGTCAAGTGGAGCAATTCCTGACTCTGACCGCCGGCCTGTCACTCGAAAGCGGTTTAATTCACCCAGCTATCGTGTAGCACCCGCGTCTCGCGGGTTGGCCGGGGCGTCCCGCGCCGGCCATCCCCTTTGCTCTACCGTCAACCATGCAAAACTACCCTGAATTGGTTTGAATTGGTCGGACCACAGTTCGCGACCATGGTTCGCGAAGCGAACAGCTTTAGTGGGCAACTGACTGGTGGCGGGCTTGGGAAGCCACATCAGTCAGATTTCGAAGTTTGGAGCTCCCATCAGGCGGCGCTACGATCCTTCACGGCCTTTTTCATCTGTTCAACATTAGCTCTGTTAAATGTCAGCCACTTCCGTTGAGAAATCGGGAGAAAAAATTATTCCTTAAAATAACTTAATCACTCCGAATAACTCGGTTTTCCGAACCCATTCCGTTTCCCTTTGGCCAGTCGCCTCAGCGCCTTTTTGCTTGGATCAAGTCGGATTAACTTGGATTGAGTCGGCATCCAGCCACTCCCATCCTGCCCATCGCCTCTAGCCCCCGCTCACATCCTCATGTCAAAGATCAACGCCGAACCCTCGGCAAAACGAACTATACTTACCACAAAAGTCAAAGTTTGTCAATATTTAACTTTGCCTGCCTGCTGCGCTATGTCCCGCAACGCGGGACGAATCCCCGACCGGTCGGGTTCCAACCTCATTTCATCAATGCGTAGCGGCGTCTCGGCAGAGCGCCGCCAATCAATTCCCGACTCCTCTCATCCTCTTCTCGTCCTGGATTTTCAGCTGTGGTATTGTCAAAGTCCCGATTCATCGGGTTCGAACCTTGCACCCATGCTGATCCGCAGACCTCGCCGCCAGCGGGACAAACCGAAAGCCCAGGTAGGGGCGGCAGACAATAGCCCAGTACTGAGCGTGTTCCGATTCTGAATCGGGACGACTGGCATATTTCGCGGTCGATATCCCACTTTCTCCCGCCTTGAAACCTGGATTTTGGAGCTTCTCTGGAGCTTGGACGCTTGGTGCTTGCATGTTTAATTCATCCATCCATCCGCCATTCGGATTTCGTCATTGCCTTCCCTCCCCGCTCCCCTATTCTATCCGGCCTGACTTGAGGGAATTGCGGCTTCGGTCGTGTTCCAAGTCCCCAGAGAGGAAGTGACTATATTTGACTGAAATCAAATTAAAGAAAGGCGAACCTGTTGATAAGGCGCTGCGCCGGTTGAAAAAGAAAATCGACCGCGAAGGCACCTTGAAGACCGTTCGCAGCCATCGGCATTACGAAAAGCCGAGTGAACGCCGCCGCCGCAAGGAAAAGGCCGCCCGTTTCTCCGCCATGCTGACCGCACGTTACGCCGATCTGTAACCCTTTGCCCACAAACCGGGCGCGGTTGGATCCAACCGCGCCCGGTTTTTTATTTTCCACGCAGAATGCGAATCCTCACCGGACCTCGCCACGCGTTTTGGAGTGCGCCAGTCCCCTGGCGCTTTTGCCAGTGCCACCAATCCCCGTCATTTTGTATTAGCCTCCCAAAATTCCGGAGCTCATTCCTCGCTCCCCCTCTACCATCCGATGAGAGCGGGCCGGGGTGATGTGGCGCCAAACTTTTTTCTGTACGCATCAAACCAGATCCTTCTACAGAGCACGTTGGATGTTGCTGTCTCCCACTTCGCGAAGCGCATTGGACTGTCGGCGCTGCCGACTTTTTTATTTTCCACGCCGAATGCGAATCCTCACTGGACCTCGCCACGCGTTTTGGAGTGCGCCAGCCCCCTGGCGCTTTTGCCAGTGCCACCAATCCCCGTCATTTTGTATTAGCCTCTCAAAATTCCGGAGCTCATTCCTCGCGCCCCCTCTACCATCCGATGAGAGCGGGCCGGGGTGAGATGGCGCTGATCTCTCGCCAAACTTCTTTCTGTACGCATCAAACCAGATCCTTTTACAGAGCACGTTAGATGTTGCTGTCTCCCACTTCACGAAGCGTATTGGCCTGTCGGCGCTGCCGACTTTTTTATTTTCCCCAAACGTCGTGGAATGTAAGCTGTCCCTTCAAATGTATTCACTCTCGACCTGCTGGAATTCCCACCGGCACACGGATGGCCGCGCGATGCTGCGCGAGATCCGCGACCTCGGCTTTGAATACGCCGAGCTAAGCCACGGCACCCGCATCAGCCTTATGCCCGGCATCGTGGATGCCGTCGCAGCGGGCGAAATCAAGATCTCCACGCTCCATAATTTTTGTCCGCTGCCCATGGGCGTTACCGGTTCCGCGCCCAACCTCTACAAATTTTCCGCCGAGCGCGACCGCGAGCGCGAGTCCGCCATCAAGCACACGCTCAAGACGCTCGATTTCGCCGTGCGCGTGAAAGCCCCGGTGGTGGTGACCCACAGCGGCAGCATCGAGATGAAGGATTACACGGATAAGCTATTAAACATGGTCGGCGCCGGTGAAAAAGGTACGCCCAAATACCAGAAATTGGTTGATGAGTTCGTGAAGAAGCGCGACGCCGCGAAGAAAGCTTATTTCCAGCGGACCATCGACACGTTGAAAAAGATTTTGCCAGAGGTCGAGAAACGCGGTTTGAAACTCGGCATCGAAAACCGCCAGGCGCTGGAGGAATTGCCCATCGAAAGCGATTATGCGGAGATGTTTCTCACGCTGAACAGTCCCGCTGCCGCTTACTGGCACGATACCGGCCACGCGCAGATCAAAGAAAATCTCGGCTTCATCCAGCACAAGGCGCATCTGGAATCGTTGCAGAGCCATCTCGCCGGTTTTCACATCCACGACGTCCATTTTCCCGGCGACGACCATCGCCAGCCCGGCACCGGCATCATCAATTTCGCCGCGCTGAAACACCTCGTGAAGCCCACGCACATCAAAGTCTTCGAATTCAGCCCCAAGCTGACCGTCGAGGAAGTGAAGGCGGGCGTGGCCCACATCAAATCGCTGTGGGGTACAGCGTGATTGTGGAGCATGGAGCATTGTTCCGCGTCAATCTATTATGTTTTTTGCCATGCCGGGCAATGCTCAGCGCTCCGCCCAATCGCAAATTGCGAATGAAACTCTTCTCGCGCAGCGAGACTAACTGACTACCCTGAAGGGGTAGAGGAAATTAGCCCGGGGTCGAGTCCGCATCGCGGACGACTACCCCGGGTAAACGTTAACAAAAATGTTGCCTGATTGCGCAGCTTCGCGAAGCGAACGGCTTTTATGTGCAATGGCTTGACTAAATAAGTGAAAACCGCCGCCATCGACATCGTCCGCCGCCTGCAGCAGGCCGGCTTCGAGGCGTTTTGGGTCGGCGGCTGCGTGCGCGATTCGCTCCTGGGCCGCGAACCGGATGATTACGATATCGCCACCAACGCCCTGCCCGATTCCATCGAAAAACTTTTTCCCAAAACCATCGGCGTCGGGAAAAAATTCGGCGTGATACTCGTCATCGAGGACGCCCACGAATTCCAGGTCGCCACCTTCCGTGCGGAATCCGATTACGAAGACGGCCGCCGCCCGCAACACGTCACCTTCGGCGACCCCAAAGCCGACGCGCTCCGTCGCGATTTCACCGTCAACGGACTGTTCTTCGACCCCATCAAGAACGAGACGCGCGATTGGGTGGGCGGCGAGCGGGATTTACGAGCCAAGATCATCCGTACCATCGGCGTGCCGGAAGAACGCTTCGCCGAGGACCATTTGCGCCTGCTGCGCGCCGTACGCTTCGCCACACAACTCGGTTTTGAGATCGAGGCGAAGACCTTCGCCGCCGTGAAAGCCCTCGCGCCCAAGATCACCGTCATCAGCGCCGAACGCATCCGTGATGAATTGATAAAACTGTTTGCGCCACCGCACGCCGCGCGCGGATTGCAATTACTCCACGAGAGCGGCCTGCTGAAGCACATCCTGCCCGAACTCGCCGCCACCGTGCACTGCGAGCAGTCGCCCGATTATCATCCGGAAGGCAGCGTGTTCAATCATCTGCTATTGATGCTCAAAAAGCTTCCGCCGGATGCGCATCCATCGCTGGCGTGGGCGGTTTTATTCCACGACATCGCCAAGCCGTTGACGGCCTCAAGCGACCCGGAGACTGGCAGCATCCATTTCTACGAACATGAGCGCATCGGCGCGGAGATGACCGAAACCATTCTCCAACGTCTGAAGTTCCCGCGGAAACAAATGGATGAGATCGCGTTCGCGGTCCTTCATCACATGCAATTCAAGGACGCGCCGCAGATGCGCAAGGCCACGTTGCGCCGCATGCTCCTGCGCGAAACCTTCCCGCTGGAACTCGCGCTCCACCGATTGGATTGCCTCGGCTCGCACGGCAAACTGGATATCTACGATTTCCTCGTCCACGAAAACAGCGAGCTGGCCAAACAGCCGGAGATCATCCCGCCCCTGCTCACTGGCGAAGATTTGATCGCGCTGGGCATGAAACCCGGCCCGCAGATGGGCGCGCTGCTCAATGAACTTCGCGACAAACAACTGGCCGAGGAACTAAAGACGGCGGAACAGGCGCGGGAGTGGGCGAAAAAACAGATTGGAACGAAAGCGATTTAGGACAACAATCCGGTCGGGTGAATCTTGTTCTCAAGACTCGTGGCATGGCAATGAAGGCTGATACTAAATCCGTTTTACTCGCCTTCATCTGCTTATTTTCTTTTACCAACGCCGCCTTGTGTGAAGAAAGCGCCAGCTGGGTGTCCGCTCCCCAGGCTCCAGCCAGTCCCGCATCCAATAGCGTCCCTCCACAGATTCAGATGGATGCCTTCGCGCAGCGGACCAATCATGATGCCCAAATCATCCAGGATTATTCCGCGGCCATCCGGTCCGATCCCCGGATGTTCGTGGCCTATGAGACGCGCGGCCGCGCCTATGCAGACCTGGGGGATCTCAAGAAAGCCATTGCGGATTTTTCTGAGTGCATCCGGGTGAACCCGCAATATGTAGGCGGCTTTTCGGGCCGCGCACAGGTCTTATATGCGATTAAAGATTACAACGGCGCCATCAGCGATTACAGCAGCGCGCTCTACCTGGACCACGCCAACGCCTCTCTGTTCCGCAACCGCGCCCTTGCCTACACCTACTCGTCCAACTTTGACGCCGCCCTCGGTGACATCACCGAATGCATGAAACTCGATGGAAATAATCCAAGAAATATCGTCATGCGCGGCATCATTTACCAGCATAAGGGCGACTTCACCAACGCTATCGCGGATTTTACCTTGAGCCTGAAACAAAACCCGAATGACATCAAAGTGTACGGCAACCGGGGATTTGCATTCCTGAAGACCCAACAGTACGAAGACGCCATCAGCGATTTTACAATGTATCTGAGCGCCTACCCGGCCAGCCCGGAAACCCTCGTGAATCGTGCTTCTGCTTTCCAATCTCAGGGTGAGTGGGGCAAAGCCGTTGGCGACCTCACCGAGGCCCTCCGCTACGATTCAAACAATCCGGCGTTGTATGACTTGCTCGCGTCGAACGAGCGTCAGAACGGGGACATCGATGGAGCGACCAGAGACTTGAAACACTGGCTGCAACTCAAGCCAGGCGACCCGATGGCCTTGCGAAACCTCCAAGCCCTGTCAGACGCAAGCCAACGATTGAAAAACCAGCTGGAGATCGAAAACCTGGCGATCTTAAATGACCCTTCCAATGGGGTGGCTTTGGGAAGTCGCGGGAATCTTTTCGCGGAGCAAGGGGAGTTTGAGAAAGCGACCAATGATTTTTACAGAGCCGTGGAGCTGGAACCGAAAAATGCCCTGATGCTCAATAACTTCGCCTGGGTGCTGGCGACCGCCCTCGATGCCCGGATACGTAATGGCAAGCTGGCTGTGGAACTCGCATCGAAGGCCTGCGCGCTGACGGACTGGAAAAATTATGGATATATCGACACGCTGGCAGCAGCGTATGCCGAAGCGGGCGATTTTGAGAATGCCATCAAATACAGCCGCATGGCGCTCGTTGCTGTCTGGTCCCCACCGGCAAAAAGACCCATATCAGTATCGCATCTGGATTTATACGTCCGACATCTCGCCTATCATGCCGCCATTTATCCTGTCCTCTTCCCGTCGGGCCATTGACCGTCCATATAAAATTCTCTGTTCCAATCGCGCAAATTTGCTATTCTCCCCGACGTTAGTTTTCGCGACCCATGAGCAAGCTTCTTTTAATCGACGACGAAACAGATGTGCAATACTCGTTTCAGCGGATCTTTGATTCGCCGGAAATCGAGTTGATGACGGCCTCCAGCGGCGAGGAGGGATTGAAGATCATCCCCAAATTCAAGCCAGACCTCGTGCTGATGGATGTCCGCATGGGCGGCATGAGCGGCCTCGAAACATTGCGCAAGATCCGCGAGATAGATTCCAAACAGCTCGTCATCCTCATGACCGCTTACGGCACGACGCAGACCGCCATCGAGGCGATGAAGCTCGGCGCTTACGATTATCTGCTCAAGCCCTTCGACGTGCCCAAGCTCAAGGACATCGTCATGCGCGCATTAAAAGCCGCGCACGACATGCGCCAGGTGGTTTCCTACCAGCCGTTGCTGGAATCCGAGGATTACGAACTGGGCATCGTCGGACGCAGTGAGCCGATGCAACAGGTGTTCAAGCTCATCGGCCAGGTGGCCGGCACCGATGCCACTGCGCTCATCACCGGCGAAAGCGGCACAGGCAAAGAACTCGTCGCGCGCGCCATCTATCATCACAGCAATCGCAGCACCCAGCCATTTCTCGCCGTCAATTGCGCCGCCATCCCGGAACAGTTGCTGGAAAGCGAACTGTTCGGGCATGAACGCGGCGCGTTCACTGGCGCAGCCCTGCAACGCATCGGAAAATTTGAGCAATGCAACGGCGGCACCATCTTCCTGGATGAGATCGGCGACATGACGCCCGCCACGCAGACGAAGATTTTACGCGTGTTGCAATCCGGCACCTTCGAGCGCGTGGGCGGCAACACGCCGTTGAAAGTGGACGTGCGCGTTATCGCCGCCACCAACAAGCCGCTGGAGCAGGCCGTCGCCGCGCGCCAGTTCCGCGAAGATTTATTCTACCGCCTCAACGTCGTGCGCATTCACATCCCGCCGCTGCGCGAACGGCGCGACGACATTCCCCTGTTGGTGAATTATTTCATCAACAAAATTGCGCATGACCAGGAACGCCCGCCGAAGTCAGTGGCAGCCAGCGTCATCCGCGCGCTGGAAAAATATCATTGGCCGGGTAACGTGCGCGAGTTGGAGAACGTCATCCGCCGCGCCCACGTCATGGGCAAGGGCGATGCGATTTTATTTAGCGACCTGCCCCCGGAGATCATCGGCCAAACTGCCGGCGTGTCTTCCTCCCCGGCCGCTGGCGTCGGCGAAGGCATGGCCAACGATGCCGCTGCACTCGCGCGCCAGTTGTTCCAATGGGCCAAGCGCGACCCGAAGTTGAAAGTCATCCCCACCGTGGAGCGCGAGTTGATCATCCAGGCGCTCAAGGAAACCAACAACAACCAGGTCCAGGCCGCCAAGCTGCTCGGCATCACCCGCGCCACGCTGCGTAAACGCGTGGAAAAATTCGGCATCCATCGCGAGCTGAAGATCCAATAACGGTTTCCCGCCCGGGAGCCATCATTAGCAGTAGATGACCTGCAGGCAGGGATTGTGCCTGCTTCTAATGGCCATTACATCTTTTCGGCCCACCCCACTGCAAAAAATGGCTGCTCTTTGCCAAGCTGCGTGAAGTAGGTTTACCGTATCACCGCCAGTCTATGTAAGGAACGACCGCTCAAGGTTAAGCGATGGTTCATTTGAATTACAATGAATGCTTTGGCCACAGAATCTAAAACCCCGGAACAACGAAATCCCATGTCCACCGACCCAAAACGCCCCGAGCGTGCTCATGACGTCCTCCACGCGCGCCGCCATCCGCTTGATTCCATTTTTGCCCCCAAATCCATCGCCGTCATCGGCGCCACTGAAAATCCCAACAGCGTGGGCCGCACGGTTTTCCAGAATCTCGGCCGCGGTGGTTTCGACGGCGTCGTGTATCCGGTGAATCCGAAACGCCCTTCCGTCCTTTGCGTCAAAGCCTATCCCACCATCGGTTCCATTCCGGAAAAAGTTGACCTTGCCGTCATCTGCACGCCCGCCAAGACCGTTCCCGGCATCATCCAGGATTGCATCAAGGCTGGTGTCACCGGCGCAGTCATCATCTCCGCCGGTTTCAAAGAGACCGGTCCGGAAGGTGTGAAGCTCGAACAACAGATTCTCGCGGATGCCCGCAAAGGCGGCATGCGCATCGTCGGGCCGAATTGCCTCGGCGTCATGATGCCTCATATCGGCTTGAACGCCACGTTCGCCACGACCATCGCCACCCCCGGCAACGTCGCCTTCCTCAGCCAGAGCGGCGCGCTGTGCACCGCCGTGTTGGATTGGAGCCTGAAAGAAAACGTCGGTTTCAGCTCGTTCATTTCCATCGGCTCCATGCTCGACGTCGGCTGGGGCGACTTGATCTATTATCTCGGTGATGACCCGAACACCAAGAGCATCGTCATTTACATGGAAACGATTGGTGATGCGCGTGCGTTCCTTTCCGCCGCGCGCGAAGTCGCGCTGACCAAGCCCATCATCGTCATCAAACCCGGCCGCACCGAAGGCGCTGCCAAGGCTGCCGCTTCTCACACCGGCTCGCTCACCGGCAGCGACGACGTGCTGGATGCGGCGTTCAAACGTTGCGGCGTGTTGCGCGTTAATAATATTTCCGACCTGTTCTATATGTCAGAAGTGCTGGGTCGCCAGCCTCGTCCCAAAGGCAATCGGCTGACCATGATCACCAACGCCGGTGGCCCCGGTGTGCTGGCCACGGACGCGCTCATCACTACCGGTGGCGCTCTTGCCGATGTTTCCAAAGGCACGATTGAACAACTGAACAAAATCCTCCCTGCTGCGTGGTCGCATAATAATCCTGTGGACGTCCTTGGCGATGCCAGCGCGGAAACCTACGCGAAGACATTGGAGATCGCTGGTAGCGACCCGAACAGCGATGGCCTGCTCGTCATTCTCACTCCTCAATCAATGACCGATTGCACCGGCACGGCTGAGAAACTGAAAGCTTACGGACATATCGAGGGCAAACCCGTTCTCGCGAGCTGGATGGGCGGCAAAGATGTCGCCGAAGGCGAAGCCATCCTGAACAAGGCCGGCATTCCCACGTTCCCCTACCCTGATACCGCCGCGCGCGTGTTCAGCCAGATGTGGCGTTACGCAGACAATCTCCGCTCACTTTACGAGACGCCGGTTCCTTCCGCTGACCCTGATGATATCGAATCCGGTCGATCCAAAGCCCACGCGCTGATCGAATCCGTCAAGAAGGCCGGGCGCACCATCCTGACTGAAGCGGAATCCAAGGAACTGCTCACTTGCTACAACATCCCCACCGTCGTCACCAAAGTTGCTAAATCAGATACCGAAGCCGCGAAGCTCGCCAAAGAAATCGGTTTTCCCATCGTTCTCAAATTGTTCTCCGAGACCATCACGCACAAGACGGATGTCGGCGGTGTGCAATTGAACCTCAAAGACGAAGCGGACGTGAAGCGCGCGTTCAAAGCCATCAAGACCGCCTGCACGGAAAAAGCCGGCGCAGAACATTTCCAGGGCGTCACCGTCCAGAAGATGATCAAGCTCAGCGAAGGTTATGAGATCATCCTGGGCAGCAGCATCGACCCGCAATTCGGGCCCGTACTCCTCTTCGGCATGGGCGGCCAGCTCGTCGAAATATTCAAGGACAAAGCCCTAGCATTGCCTCCGCTCAATACGACGCTCGCGCGCCGCATGATGGAGACCACCAAGATTTATCACGCTCTCAAAGGTGTACGTGGACGCAAATCTGTGGACCTGGTGGCATTGGAAAAATTGATGGTTGGATTCAGTCAGTTGGTGGCCGAGCAACGTTGGATCAAGGAGATCGACATCAACCCGATGTTCGCCTCCGCTGACGACCTGGTAGCGCTCGATGCGCGCGTCATCCTGCACGATGCCACGGTGAAGGAAGCGCAACTGCCCAAGCTCGCTATCCGCCCCTACCCCACTCAGTACACTTCCACGCTCAAACTCAAAGACGGTTCCCGCGCCACGCTTCGTCCCATTAAGCCCGAAGACGAACCGTTGTTGGTGAAGTTCCACCACTCGTTGTCCGAGGAAAGCGTTTACAACCGCTACTTCAACCAGATCAAGCTCGATGAACGCATCGCCCACGAGCGGCTTGTGCGCATCTGCTTCAACGATTATGACCGCGAGATCGCGCTGGTCGTCGAACGTAAAGACAAAAAGAGCGGCGAAAACGAGATCATTGCCGTGGGCCGGTTGAGCAAGGCACGCGGATTGAATGAAGCCGAATTCGCCCTGCTCATCAGCGACATCTGGCAGAAACAAGGTCTCGGGACCGAATTGCTGAAACGACTCGTTCACGTCGGCAAAGATGAAAAGCTGGAACGCATCAATGCTTTTATCCTTGCCGAAAACAAGGCCATGCAGGCCGTCAGCAAAAAGGCCGGATTCAAAGTACTCCCAAGCGCCGAAAGTCACGATTTTGTAGCCGAATACATACTTTAAATTTATGACAGCAACTGAAAGTTCGCCAAAAACTTCTAAATCCGCATCGAAACCGAAGACGTTCAAGACGTTGGACGGCTGCGAAGCCGCCGCCTACGTCGCCTATCGCCTGAATGAATCGATGGCCATCTATCCCATCACGCCCTCATCGCCCATCGCTGAGTGGTGTGACCAATGGGCATCCGAAGGCAAACGCAACATCTGGGGAACCACTCCCGCCATCATCGAGATGCAGAGCGAAGGCGGCGCCGTCGGCGCTGTCCACGGCATGTTGCAGACCGGCTCCATCAGCACCACCTTCACGGCGTCACAGGGCCTGCTGTTGATGATCCCCAACATGTTCAAGTTCGCCGGCGAATTGCTCCCGACCGTCTTTCACGTGACGGCCCGCACGGTTGCCACCCACGCGCTTTCCATTTTCGGCGACCACAGTGACATCATGGCCTGCCGCTCCACCGGCTGGTGCATGCTCGGCGCGGCCTCCGTCCAGGAAACGATGGATTTCGCATTGATCTCCCAGGCCGCTACCTTGCGTTCGCGCCTGCCGTTCATCCATTTCTTCGACGGCTTCCGCACCTCACACGAAGTTTCCAAGATCGAAGTGCTCGATGAATCGGTCCTGCGCGCATTGACCGATGACAAATTGATCGCCGCCCATCGCGCCCGCGCGATGACACCGGATAAACCCATTCTGCGTGGCACCGCCCAAAACCCCGATGTTTTTTTCCAGGGCCGCGAAGCCGCGAATCCGCTGTATGCCGCGTGCCCGGACATCGTCCAAAAAATCATGGATGAATTTGCCGCACTCACCGGCCGTTCCTACAACCTGTTCGATTACGTAGGCTCGCGTGATGCTGAAAATGTCATCGTTTTGATGGGTTCCGGCTGCGAAGCCGTTGATGAGACGGTGGAGTATCTGAACGCACACGGCTCCAATGTCGGCGTATTGAAAGTGCGCCTGTATCGCCCGTTTGATGGCAAAAGATTCCTCGAAGCGCTCCCTGCTTCCGTCAAAAAGATCGCCGTGCTCGACCGCACCAAAGAACCCGGTGCCACTGGCGAACCGTTGTATCAGGATTGCTTGACCGCCATTCTCGAAGGCATGTCGAATGGCTGGGGCCAAATGAAATTTCTGCCCAAAATCATCGCTGGCCGTTACGGTTTGTCCTCCAAGGAATTCACGCCGGCCATGATCAAGGCGGTGTTCGACAACCTGGCCAGCGGTACTCCGAAAAATCATTTCACCGTCGGCATCAATGACGACGTTTCCAACACCAGCCTGCCCGTGGACATGGAATTTTCTACCGAACCGAAAGAAGTCATCCGCGCATTGTTCTACGGCCTGGGCGCAGACGGCACGGTCGGCGCAAATAAAAACTCCATCAAGATCATCGGCGAAGAAACAGAAAATTACGCCCAGGGCTATTTCGTCTACGATTCGAAGAAGTCTGGTTCCATGACCGTCTCGCATCTGCGTTTCGGGCCCAAACCGATCCGTTCGTCCTATTTGATCTCCAGCGCGAATTTCGTGGCCTGTCATCTGCCCGGGTTTTTGGACCGTTATGAAATGGTCCGCAATCTCGTTCCCGGCGGCACGTTCCTGCTGAACACCCCGCATACCCGCGAGGAGATCTGGAACCACCTGCCAACACCGTTGCAGGAAACGTTGCTGGCGAAGAAGGCGAAGTTTTATGTTATCGATGCCACAAGCGTGGCGCGTTCCAGCGGCATGGGTGGTCGTATCAATACCATCATGCAGGTCTGTTTCTTCGCCTTGTCCGGGGTTCTTCCGCGCGAAGAGGCCATCACGGCCATCAAAAATTCCATCAAGAAAACCTACGGCAAGAAAGGCGAGGAAATCGTCGCCATGAACCTGAAGGCCGTGGATAACACCCTCGAACATCTGCACGAAGTCGATTATAAGAATCTCAAGCGCAATGGCACCGGCGGTCTTTTGCCGGGCATCACGCTAAATGCGCCGCGCTTTGACCGCGAAGTGCTTGGAAAAATTGCCGGCGGATTCGGTGATGACCTGCCGGTCAGCGCGTTTCCCAATGACGGAACTTTCCCGACGGCCACGGCGCAATATGAGAAGCGCAACCTGGCCTTGGATATCCCGGTCTGGGACGAAAGTATCTGCATCCAATGTCTCAAGTGTGTCGCCATCTGTCCTCATGCGACTATTCGCGCAAAAGTGTATGAACTCGATGGCTTGAACGGCGCCCCGGCCACATTCAAGAGCACCAACTCCCGCATTCCCGAGTTCAAGGGCCAGAAATTCACCCTCCAGGTCGCCGCCGAGGATTGTACCGGTTGCGCGCTCTGCGTGGATGTCTGCCCCGCCCGCAACAAGACCGAAACGAAGCTCAAGGCCATCAATATGCGTCCACAAGCGCCTTTGCGCGAGGCGGAGCATAAGAACTGGGATTTCTTCCTCGGCCTGCCGGAAATGGACCGTCGCAAGATCAAGACCGGCACGTTGCGCCAGCAACAATTGCTGCGCCCGCTGTTCGAATTCAGCGGCGCTTGCGCCGGCTGTGGTGAAACGCCTTATATCAAGATGCTCACGCAATTGTTCGGTGACCGCGCGGTCATCGCCAATGCCACAGGCTGTTCCTCCATCTACGGCGGCAACCTGCCGACCACGCCTTATTGCAAAAATGCCGAAGGCCGTGGACCGACCTGGTGTAATTCGCTGTTCGAAGACAATGCGGAATTCGGCCTCGGTTTCCGGGTCTCCATCGACAAACAAAAAGAGTTCGCCGAAGAACTGGTGAAAAAACTCGCGCCGCAGATCGGCGACAGCCTCGTCAACGGACTTCTGCTCGCTGACCAAAGCGACGAAGCCGGCATCTATGACCAACGCGAACGCGTCGTCGCGTTGAAGGCTAAATTGGCCGGCCTGACTTCCCCCGATGCCATACAACTTTTGAGCCTCGCTGATCAACTGGTGAAAAAGTCCGTCTGGATCCTCGGTGGCGACGGCTGGGCTTATGACATCGGTTACGGTGGTTTGGACCATGTGCTGGCCAGCGGCCGCAAAGTGAACATCCTCGTGATGGATACAGAGGTTTATTCGAACACCGGCGGCCAGATGAGCAAATCAACCCCGCGTGGCGCTATCGCTAAATTTGCCGCAGGCGGAAAACCGCTGGGCAAAAAAGACCTTGGCCTCATCGCGATGACTTACGGTCACGTCTATGTCGCGAGCGTCGCCATGGGCGCAAAAGATGAACACACACTGAAAGCGTTCATCGAAGCAGAATCCTTTCCTGGTCCGTCGCTCATCATCGCTTACAGCCATTGCATCGCGCATGGCATCGCGTTGGATACCGGTATCGGTGCGAAACAACAAAAGCTCGCGGTCGATTCCGGCCAATGGCTGTTGTACCGCTACGACCCACGCCGGGCGGAACGCGGTGAGAACCCGCTGCAACTCGATTCCCCCGCTGCCAAAATCAAAGTGCAGGATTATATGCTTTCGGAAAACCGGTTCAAAATGCTCACGAAGAGCAAACCGGATGATGCGAAAACATTGTTCGCGCGCGCGCAGGTCGACGCCGACAAGCGCTTCAAGTTTTACCAGTTCATGCAGACGCGTGATCTGAAGACAACCACCGTCGGCGAGGCTGCCGTCGCTAAACCGGCCGCGTCAGTCGATCAACAACCGTAATAGATTTAACGAATGTCACTGTGTCTCGAAAAGGGCGCGAATGGATCGCAGGAAGATAGGGCGAATGGCTTCCAGGTCTGCCGGTTTGTGGTTATATGGGTTGGGCAGGCAGCATCCTTTCGCGTCCCTTTCGCGGCACAGTGACCATCAAATAACAGGATAATATATGGATCTCAGCACTACCTATCTCGGGTTGAAACTGCGGACGCCGCTGGTGCCCGCCGCGTCGCCGTTGTCAGAGGAAATCGACCACGTCAAACAGATGGAAGATGCCGGTGCATCCGCCATCGTGTTGTATTCGCTCTTCGAAGAGCAATTGCGCCGCGAACGCATCGAACTGGCCCATAACCTGGAACAGGGGACCGATAGCTCGCCGGAAGGCCTGTCATTTTTCCCCGAACCGCACGAATTCCATCTCGGCCCGGAGGAATATCTCAGGCACATCTCGCGCTGCAAACAGGCCGTGCGCGTACCCGTCATCGCCAGTCTAAATGCCTCCGTCACCGGCGGTTGGACCGAATACGCGCGGCTCATCCAGCGCGCGGGCGCCGATGCCCTCGAACTGAACATCTACTACATCCCCACGGATGCGGACCTGAGTTCTGCCGAAGTCGAGCAGACCTACATCGATATCTTGAAATCGGTGAAGTCGAACATTTCCATCCCGGTCGCTGTAAAATTGAGCCCGTTCTTCACCAATTTTTCGAACATGGCCAAGCGCCTCGACGGTGCCGGGGCGAACGGACTGGTTTTGTTCAACCGCTTTTATCAACCCGACATCGACCTCGAAAACCTCGAGGTCAAACCCAACATTTTGTTGAGCACCCCGATGGCCATGCGTTTGCCTTTGCGCTGGATCGCCATTTTGCATGGACAATTGAAAGCAAGTCTCGCCGCCACCAGCGGAATACACCGCGCCTCCGATGCGCTCAAGATGCTAATGGCCGGCGCTGATGTGACGATGCTCTGCTCCACGCTGTTACGGAACGGCATCAAACATATCGAAGTCATCGAACGCGATATGACCGAGTGGATGGAGAAACACGAATATGAATCCGTCGCCCAGCTCAAGGGCAGCCTGAGCCAGAAAAAATGCGCCGCACCGAGCGATTTCGAACGCGCGCAATACATGCGGGCGATCTCCAGTTACGCCATTCCAACTGCCTGAAAATTCCTTTAAGACACTGAAACAAAAACCCCGCATCATCATTCGATGATGCGGGGTTTTTCGTCCTCGTATCCAGCTTAACCAACTCCGGCATATTCTTCGTCCGTCTTGAGATTGATGCCCATGACCACGTAATCGTGCGTGATGGCTTTCATATCCAGCACGTAATCCTCCAGGTGCATCAATTCATTGAAGCCCAGTTGCGCGAGTACGTTCAGCGCGATCTTGCGCTCGCCGTTCAGTTCCGCTTCCAAACGCCGCAGGCCGCAGTGCCGCGCGATCTCCATCAATTCAGCCACGAGAACTTTTGAGACGTCGCGCCCGCGGTATTCCGGATGCGTCAACACCGTGATCAACCCGATATGCCGTTTCCAGCCGCCGATGCGTTGGTGCAGTGTCGCTTCGCCGATGATCTTTTGCCCATGCCACATCAGTAACGGCAGGTTCCGCTCAAAATCAGGGTTGCGGCACCATTCGCGCACCGTCGAGCGATCGATGATGGGCTGCTTGATGAACAAACGCTCTTCCTCCGGGACAGAGAGCAAAAATTTATGCAGGCGCGCCTCGTCGCGTTTTCCGATGGGCCGCACCACGACCGGCGTGCGGTCGCGCAGTTGCAGGCTGAGCGGAAATTTTTCGAGGGCGAATTCGCGGAACAGGCTGGCGGAGCGGATTTGCTTTTTCACAGTTCAAAGATGACACGCAATAAAAAGCCTGTCGCCGCTGCATTTGGCGTTCACTCACCGTTTCTTGCCCAACCGGAATTTAATCGCTGCAAACGTTTTCATTGCTTCTGAAAACCATTAGTTGCAAAAGACGTTCACACGTTAGCAAATAAGGGAGAGTAATGAATATGCGCCGCCGTTAAGTTGCTGCAAGTAAACATTGAATGTTGGATGACGGGTTATGTTAGCCACGACTGCACAAACTAAAAACAAACGGTTGAAGGCGGCCCTTGAACACGCCAGCGGCGACAAGCGCTTCAAGATCCTTGAAGTGACCATGAAGAAGCATCAGTTCCGCCAGGATGCGCTCATTGAGGTATTGCACAAAGGGCAGGAATTGTTCGGCTACCTGGAAGATGACGTGATGCTGTTCATCTCCTACAAACTCAAACTGCCGCCCAGCCGCGTGTACGGCGTGGCGACGTTCTATCATTTATTCTCGCTCAAACCCCAGGGTGAACATACCTGCGTCGTTTGTCTCGGGACCGCTTGTTACGTCAAAGGCGCGGATAAAGTGATCAATGCTTTGCAGGAAAATCTCAAGATCAAATCCGGCGAAACCACGCCCGATGGAAAAGTATCTCTGCTGACCGCGCGCTGCATCGGCGCCTGCGGTATTGCGCCCGCCATCACCTATGACGGCCAGGTGGCGCCCAAACAAACGCCGGAAATGGCCCTCGAAAAAGTCAACCAGTGGAAATAACTCATGCAACTGGACGATCTCAACGCAATTGCCGATAAAGAAAAGGCTTCCGCCAAAAAAGTCTGCCTGCGCACCTGCATGTCTGCAGGCTGCATGTCCTCGCGGGCGGATGTCATCAAAAAGAACCTCGATGCCGAAGTCAAAGCCCAGGGCATGGAAGCCGAAGTCGAAGTGCGCCGCGTAGGTTGCATGGGCTTCTGCGGCCAGGGCCCCCTCGTGGGCGTGGACCACCAACACGGCGACGAAGAACTTTTCGAATTTGTTAAACCCGAAGACGCGCCCGCCATCATCCGCTCGCTCAAAGGCGGCAAATGTGATGTCCATCGTGGCGACCCCAAGCATCCATTTTTCGCAAAGCAGGTCAAGATTGTCCGCGCCAATGGCGGCATCGTCGACCCTGAGAGCATTGAAGATTATATCGCAGTTGGCGGTTACCAGGCCTTGCATCAGGTATTGACCGAGAATAAGCCCTCGGAAGTCGTGGAAGTCATCACGAAGAGCGGCTTGCGTGGACGCGGCGGCGCCGGCTTTCCCACGGGCCTCAAATGGGGCACGGTGGCAAAATCACCCGGCGCAAAAAAATACGTCGTCTGCAACGGCGACGAAGGCGACCCCGGCGCGTTCATGGACCGCAGTGTCCTGGAGAGCGACCCTCATCTAGTGCTCGAAGGAATGGCCATCGCCGCGTATGCGGTCGGTGCCGACCAGGGCTTCCTCTACGTGCGCGCGGAATATCCGCTGGCTATCTCACGTTTACAGATCGCCATCAAACAAGCCAAGGCACTCGGCCTGCTCGGCGGCGGGATTTTTGAAACCCCATTCATTTTCAACGTGGATATCCGCATCGGTGCAGGCGCATTCGTATGCGGTGAAGAAACTGCGTTGATGGCTTCCGTGGAAGGCAAGCGCGGCACACCTCGTCCCCGCCCGCCTTTCCCTGCCGAATCCGGCTTATGGGGCTGTCCCACGCTGATCAATAACGTCGAAACGTTTGCCAACATCGCGCCTATCATCACCAAAGGTGCGGAGTGGTATGCAAGTTTCGGTACCGAGAAGAGCAAGGGCACAAAAGTTTTCGCGCTCACCGGCAAAATCACCAACAACGGCCTCATTGAAGTACCGATGGGCATTCCGTTGCGGCAGATCGTCGAGGAAATGGGCGGCGGCGCTCCGGACGGACGCAAGATCAAGTCCGTGCAAACGGGCGGTCCCTCGGGCGGCTGTATTCCCGCGCAACATCTCGATACGCCGGTGGATTACGAATCGCTGACCAAGCTCGGTTCCATCATGGGTTCCGGCGGCATGGTCGTGATGGATGACACCACGAACATGGTCGAGATCGCCAAGTTCTACATGGAATTTTGCATGGACGAGTCCTGCGGCAAGTGCATCCCCTGCCGCGCCGGCACTACGCAGATGTTTCACCTGCTGGAAAAGATTTCGCAACGCAAAGCCACCGCACGCGACCTCGCGAAACTCGAGGAACTATGCGACATGGTCAAGAACACCAGCCTTTGCGGTCTGGGTCAGACCGCGCCAAACCCGGTGATGAGTACCCTGCGATTTTTCCGGAACGAATACGAAGAGCTGTTGCAGCCGGATGAGTTCGGCCCGAAACAGAACGGCGAAACGAAGCCGGAATCGGAGAAGAAATAATTTTATGGCCGCCAAAACACTCACAATCAACGGCACCCAGATCAGCGCCGAGGAAGGCGCCACAGTTTTGCAGGCAGCGGAAGAAGCGAACGTAAAGATTCCTACGTTATGTCACCTCGATGGTGTCTATGACGTGGGAGCCTGTCGCCTTTGCCTTGTAGAAGTCACCGGCGTCAACAAACTTCTTCCAGCCTGCACTACGAAAATTGCTGAAGGGATGGAGATCAAGACGGACAGCGAACGTATCCGGAAATACCGGAAGATGATTCTCGAACTGCTCTTCGCCGAGCGCAACCACGTCTGCGCCGTGTGCGTGGCCAATGGCCATTGCGAACTCCAGACGCTGGCGTACAGCCAGGGCATGGACCACGTGCGTTACGATTATATCTACCCGAAATGGAACGTGGACGACACGCATCGTTTGTTCGGGATGGACCACAATCGCTGCATCCTGTGTACGCGCTGTGTCCGGGTCTGCTGGCACATCGAAGGCGCCGGTACCAAGAACGTCGCGGGTCGCGGCGCCAAATCCAAGATCATCAGCGATCTCAACATGCCATGGGGCGAAGCCGATTCCTGCACCAGTTGCGGCAAATGCGTGCAAGCCTGCCCCACCGGCGCATTATTTCATAAAGGTTCGACGGTGGCCGAAATGGAGCGCGACCGGTCGCGACTCGAATTCATCGTCACTGCCAGAGAGAAAAAATTATGGGTCGCACCCGATTAGCAACAGTTTGGCTGGGTGGCTGCAGCGGCTGCCACATGTCATTCCTCGACCTGGACGAGTTCTTGATCGACCTCGCCCAACTTGTGGACATCGTCTATAGCCCCATCGTGGACGTGAAGGAATATCCTCACAACGTCGATGTGTGCCTCATCGAGGGTGCCATCTGCAACGAGGACCACGTCGAACTGATCCACAAGATCCGGAAACGGACCAGGACAATTGTGTCGTTCGGCGATTGTGCCGTCACCGGCAATGTCTCGGCCATCCGCAATCAACTGGGTCTCGGCAATGATGAGAACGTTTTGCAACGCGCCTACATGGAGGCCGCGCAATCCAACCCCTGCGTGCCGGAACAAAAGGGCATCGTTCCGCCACTGCTGGAGCGTGTGATGCCATTGCATGAAATGGTGCATGTCGATTATTACCTGCCCGGCTGCCCGCCGTCTGCGGCGCGCATCAAATCATTTGTGACACAACTGCTGGAAGGCAAAGTCCCGAAACTGGAAGGCAAAGACCTGAAGTTTGGCTGAAATTTTTGAACGTATGGCAAAGCGCATTTTAATCGATCCCGTGACCCGCATCGAAGGGCACGCGAAGATCAGCATTTATCTGGACGACCAGGGCAACGTCTCGGACGCCGAGTTTCACGTGGTGGAATTTCGTGGATTTGAAAAATTCTGCGAGGGCCGCCCCATGAGCGAAATGCCGGGCATCACCCCGCGCATCTGCGGTATATGCCCGGTGAGCCATCTCCTGGCCTCCGCCAAAGCAGGCGACGCCATCCTGGCGGTAGACGTTCCGGTGGCGGCCGACAAATTGCGCCGGGTGATGAATCTCGCGCAGATCGTCCAAAGCCATGCGTTGAGTTTCTTTCATCTGAGCGCTCCAGATTTCCTGCTGGGCTGGGATACGCCGGTGGAAAAACGAAATGTGTTCGGCATCGTTGCCGCAAATCCTGAAGTCGCGCGCGCCGGCATCCGCCTTCGTCAGTTCGGCCAGGAAGTCATTGAGATCCTTGGTGGCAGAAAGATTCATCCTGCCTGGGCCGTGCCCGGCGGTGTGCGCAGCCCGTTGACCAAAGAAGGCCGTGAAAAGATCCGTGCCTGGCTGCCGGAAGCCTACGCCACCACAAAACTGGCGCTGGAAATCTTTAAGAAAACGCTCAAGAGCCATGAGAAGGAGACCCAGATCTTCGGTAATTTCCCGTCCTTGTTCATGGGTTTGGTTTCGCCTGATGGCAGTTGGGAACATCACGGCGGCAAATTGCGCTTTGTGGACAGCACCGGCAGCATCATTGCCGACCAGCTAGACCCGCAAAAATATTTCGAATTCATCGGTGAATCCTCGAACAAAAGTTCCTATCTCAAGTCGCCCTATTACACGCCGATGGGCTTTCCCGATGGCATGTATCGCGTGGGGCCGCTTGCCCGATTGAACGTCGCTGAGCGCATGGGCGTGCCGCTGGCGGATGCGGAATTGAAGCATTTCAAGAGCATGGGCCATGGCGCGGTCACGTCGTCGTTCCTGTATCATTACGCCCGGCTGATCGAAGTCCTGGCCGGTATCGAGACCATCGAACGCTATATGAGCGACGAGGATCTGCTTTCTGACCATCTGCGTGCGGATGCGGGCATCAACCGGTTGCGCGGCATTGGCGCCAGTGAAGCGCCCCGCGGCACGCTCTTCCATGATTACACCGTAGATCGCGACGGTATCTTGACCAAGGTGAATCTCATCATCGCCACCGGTCAGAATAACCTGGCCATGAATCGTACGGTGGCGCAGATCGCGAGGCATTATATCCACGGCAACACAATTCCTGAAGCGATGCTGAACCGCGTGGAACACGGCATCCGCTGCTATGATCCGTGTCTGAGCTGCTCGACCCATGCCATCGGCCAGATGCCGTTGCACGTCCAATTGGTCGCGCCGGACGGCGAAGTATTGAACGAAATTTCACGTGGATGAATTTGGTCTGGTTGATCGGGTATGTTGTGTGGTTGTGGCGGGGAAACGGCAGGGGCTGTTTCCCCGCTGTTTTTTGAGAAGTCTAGTGGTCATAACCGTTTAAAAACATATGACGCCCAATGCGTTCATAAATAAAACGAAGCAACCCACGAACACCGAACTTTCTGCCGCTCTCGGCCCGGCCCGGGAAACCTGGGACCAGCTACTGGCCGAATTGGAAAGGAATTTTGGGGCGGATGTCCGCGAATGGAACTCCTATTCACCAAAAGCCGGATGGTCGTTGCGGGTCAAATGTAAAAAACGAACGATTGTCTGGCTGGCTCCATGTCCGGGTTTATTCCGGGCGGCGTTCATTTTTGGCGATAAAGCCGTTATGGCAGCACAAAACAGCGGACTACCAAAGCGCATCCTCAACATGATTGCAGAAGCCCCGAAATATCCGGAAGGAACCGGCTTGCGTCTGGAAGTAAAATCATCGAAAGACATGAGCGTTTTGAAGAAACTTACTGCCATCAAAGTGGCGAACTAGGCGTTAATCACGTATACCAACCAGTCTGAAGACAGTAATAATAATTTAAACGGACTCCAGATGCTAAAACACCACGTGAATCTTCTTATTATCGGCTATGGAAACACGTTGCGCCGTGACGATGGCGTGGGCGTCAACGTGGCCGAAGCTGTCGCAGAGCTGGATCTTCCGGGCGTGCGAACCATCACCCGCCATCAATTGGTGCCGGAACTCGCGGAGCCCGTTTCACAGGCACACGCTGTAGTCTTCGTGGATGCCGATGTGAAAACCAAAGGTGAAGCTGTTTTGAATCCCATCGAGCCCACGGCTAACGCCCAGATCCTTGCCCATGCGGTCGACCCGCGCTCACTGCTCACTTTATCCAAACAGATGTATGGGCGCTGCCCGAAGGCGTGGACCTTGTCCATTCCCGTCCAAGACATGGGCTTTGGGGATGGTCTTTCGCCGCTGGCCGAAGCCGGACGGAGCCTGGCGGTCAAACTTATCCTGAATCTCGCGCAAAAGCCGGTTTCTACGGAACAAAAAACGTGAAGTGGTAGGCAACTTAGGTTGAGCGAAGGCGGTGCAAAGGCCTTAATTTGTTGTAGTTCGACAAAATATGTCGTCCAACACATTTGAATTATGCACGAAGTCGCTCTCGTTCAGGCCATCGTTGAAACCGTCCTCAAACAGGCAAAGGCCCAAAAGGCCAAGCACGTCAAATGGGTGAAAATCCGCTTTAACGCGCTCACCAGCCACAGTGCCGACCACATGCAGTTCAGCTTCGATATCGTTAAGAAGGACATTCCGCTGCTCAAGAAAACCAAATTGAAATTGAACGAGCTTGAACCGTTGTTGCTATGCAAATGCGGCAATAAATTTACGGGGCACAATCTGCCGGATGTCTGCCCTAAATGCGGGTCAGTGCAGGTAACCGCAGTCAATTCAACGGACATGGTCCTTGAAGGCTTTGAAATTGAAACCTGAAAGCACAGTTCCGCCCGTTGTGAATCGGCTGAAAGTTGTGATTCGCGGCGCGGTGCAAGGCGTTGGTTTCCGCCCGTTCGTACACCGGCTGGCGACCGAGCTGCATTTGCCCGGCTGGGTGAACAATTCTTCGCAGGGTGTTTTCATCGAAGTAGAGGGCGCGCGCAGAACCCTCGACCAGTTCCTCTCCCGCGTCACGGCGGAAAAACCAGCGCATAGTTTCATTCAAAGTCTCGAAAGCTCATGGCTCGACCGCGTGGGCTATCGAACGTTTGAGATACGCGAAAGCGGGAATAGCGGACCCAAGACGGCATTCGTGCTGCCGGATATCGGCACGTGCCCGGATTGCCTGGACGAAATCTTCGATCCCGCCAACCGGCGGTACCATTATCCTTTCACCAATTGCACACACTGCGGCCCGCGTTTCAGCATCATCGAAGCCCTGCCCTACGACCGCGCGAACACATCCATGAAATCATTCACGATGTGTCCGCAATGCCAGGCCGAGTATGACGACCCGCAAAACCGGCGCTTTCATGCTCAACCAAATGCCTGTCCGGTTTGCGGTCCGCACCTGGAGCTGTGGAACGCAGATGGCGCGGCCATCGCAAAAAATCATGATGCTTTGGCTCTGACTGCGAGTGCCCTGCAAGCCGGCCAGATCGTCGCAGTGAGAGGCGTGGGTGGATTTCATTTGATGGTGGATGCGCGTGATGCTGAAGCCGTGAGCCAGTTACGTGAGCGAAAGCATCGGCAGGATAAACCGTTCGCATTGCTGTTTCCAGACCTCGAGGCGATCAGATCTACCTGCCATGTCTCGCCGCTGGAAGAACGGTTGCTGTGCTCAGCAGAAGCACCCATTGTCCTGCTCAAAAAGAGACTGGGCACTACGCTGGCCGACGAAATCGCGCCGGGCAATCCCAACATCGGCGCGATGTTGCCTTCGAATCCATTGCATCATCTGTTGATGGCGGAACTGAAATTTCCCGTGGTGGCCACCAGCGGTAATCAGAGCGATGAGCCCATCTGCATCCACGGACCTGAAGCGCTCAGCCGATTGCGGGGCATCGCCGACCTGTTCCTCGTTCATGACCGGCCCATCGTGCGGCACGTGGACGATTCCATCGTGCGCGTGATGTTGGACCGTGAAATGATTTTGCGACGGGCACGCGGTTATGCGCCGCTGCCCATCTCGCTGAAGGGTTCAAATGTTAATCGCGATACGGTCCTGGCAGTTGGCGCACACTTAAAAAACTCTGTCGCGCTCGCGGTGGATGACCAGGTCTTTATCAGCCAGCACATCGGCGACCTGGAGACGGAGCAGGCCAATGACGCGTTCCGCCGGGTCGCGGAAGATTTAGCGAAGCTTTACGAAGCCAGGCCGGGCATCGTCGCGGCTGACTTGCACCCGAATTATCTCTCGACCCAATTCGCTGATGGATTAACCACCGCGAAGAAATCCCCACCTAACGGCAACGGGCTTTCAGAAACTCACCTGCCGGATAAATTTCCCGTGCAACATCATGTTGCGCATGTGTTGTCTTGCATCGCCGAGAATGAAGTCTGCCTGCCGGCGTTGGGCATTTCGTGGGACGGTACTGGCTACGGAACGGACGGCACCATCTGGGGCGGCGAATTCTTTCGGGTCACGGAGAACGAGGTCAAACGCATCGCGCATTGGCGGCCATTCCGTCTGCCGGGCGGCGAGAAAGCAGTCAAAGAACCGCGCCGTTCTGCGACCGGCCTCGCATTCGAAATGTTCGGTGAAGCTGCCTTTAGCCGCAATGACCTGCCTTTCCTCGCGACCTTTACCGTGTTTGAAATATCGGCATTGAAAGCGATGCTACGGCGCAAATTGAATTCGCCGGTGTGTTCCAGTGTCGGGCGGTTGTTTGATGCTGTTGCCGGATTTATCAACCTGCGCCAGCGGATCAAATTCGAAGGCCAGGCCGCCATGGAACTCGAATTTGCGATGGATGGTGTCAGTACCAATGACGCATATCCCATCACCTTGTCTGACAAATCGCCCGCTGTGCTCGATTGGGCTCCAATGATCGAAGCGATATTGGTCGATATGCGTTCAAATGTGACTACCGGGATCATTTCGATGAAATTTCATAACGCCCTGGCCGAGGCTGCGGTCATGGTGGCCAAAAAATCCGGCGAGACGCACGTCGTGTTAAGTGGTGGCTGCTTTCAGAATCGTTATCTGACCGAGCGCACCGAGCAGCGGTTGCGTGAGGAAAATTTCCAGCCGTACTGGCATCAACGTGTTCCTCCCAATGATGGCGGCATCTGCCTCGGACAGGTGGCCGCGGCGCGCTGGCAGTTGCAGTTGAAATAATTTTATGTGCCTCGCCATCCCAGGAAAAATTGAAAGCATCAGCGGTGATGAACCGATGATGCGCGTCGGCCGCATCAACTTCGGCGGCGTTTTCAAGGAAGCCAGCCTGGCCTATGTGCCGGAGGCCAAAGTGGGCGATTATGTCATTGTGCATGTTGGCTTTGCGTTGAGTCGGGTAGATGAAGATGAGGCGCAAAAAGTGTTCGAATATCTCAAACAAATGGATGAACTCGGTGAAATTCAAGGAAAAGAGAAATGAAATACCTCGACGAATATCGTGATGCAGAACTGGCACAGAAATTGGCCCGGGAGATTCACCGGGTCACCACACGGCCCTGGGTCATCATGGAGATCTGCGGCGGGCAGACGCATGCCATCGTAAAGTTCGGCATCGATGAATTGCTGCCGAAGGACATCACGCTTGTCCACGGGCCAGGATGCCCGGTTTGCGTGACGCCGCTGGAAGTCATCGACAAGGCGATCGAGATAGCGGCGCGACCCGGTGTCATTCTCACCTCGTTCGGCGACATGCTGCGCGTGCCGGGCAGCGAGACCGACCTCTTGAGCATGAAGGCCCGTGGCAGTGACGTGCGCATCGTCTATTCGCCCTTGGACGCTTTGAAGGTCGCGGAAGAGAATCCAACACGCGAAGTGGTGTTCTTTGGCGTCGGCTTTGAGACTACCGCACCAGCCACCGCTATGGCAGTTTTTCAGGCATCACAAAAAGGATTGCGAAATTTTTCAATGCTCATCTCGCACGTGCTCGTGCCACCCGCGATCGAGGCGCTGATGTCATCGCCGGATTGTCGTGTGCAGGGTTTTCTGGCGGCGGGCCATGTTTGCGCTGTGGTGGGCTACGAAGAATATCTGCCGCTCGCGAAAACATATCGGATCCCGATCGTGGTCACAGGTTTTGAGCCGTTGGATATTTTACAAGGCATCCTGATGACCATCCTGCAACTGGAAGAAGGCCGTACGGAAGTCGAAAACCAATACGCGCGTGCGGTGCGACGGGAGGGAAACCAACCGGCGCAGGAATTGGTGCGCAAAGTTTTCAAGATCGTTCACCGGAAATGGCGTGGCATCGGGGAGATTGCAAGAAGCGGACTGGGCCTGGCCAACGCATATGCGGCGTTTGATGCGGAGAAGAAGTTCGGGCTTTCAAACCATAGCGTCGAAGAACCAAAAGAGTGTCTCAGCGGGTTGGTTTTGCAGGGATTGAAAAAACCGCCGGGCTGTCCGGCATTTGCCAAAAAATGCACGCCGGAACATCCGCTGGGCGCGACCATGGTGTCGAGCGAAGGCGCGTGTGCGGCGTATTACCGCTACCGGCGCCGGGAAGAAAAAGAACTGGCAGGCGCACGATGAAACCGCTCGACTTCAACGTCACCTGCCCTATCCCCATCTCGCAATATCCAAACGTGTTGATGGCGCACGGCGGCGGCGGGAAGTTGATGCATCAATTGCTCGAAACGGTTTTTGCGAAAGCGTTTTCCAATCCCATCCTCGATTCACGGCACGATTCGGCGCAATTCAACGTACCGTCCAACAAGCTCGCGATGACGACCGATTCGTATGTCGTCCAGCCGCTGTTCTTTCCCGGTGGTGATATCGGCTCAATGGCCATCCATGGCACGGTGAATGACCTGGCGATGAGCGGAGCGCGGCCATTGTATCTCAGTTGCGCATTCATCATCGAAGAAGGTCTGCCGATGGAGACGTTGTGGCGCGTGGTCTGTTCGATGCGTGACGCCGCAAATAAATGCGGTGTGCAGATCGTCACCGGCGACACGAAGGTCGTGGACAAAGGCAAAGGCGACGGCCTTTTCATCAATACTACTGGTATTGGAGTCATTGAAACCTTGCTGGAGATAACGCCCAAGCAGGTGTGCCAGGATGATGCCGTGATTGTGAGTGGCGACCTGGGCCGCCACGGCATGGCCATCATGGCCGAGCGCGAGGGACTTGCTTTTGAAAGCACGATTGAAAGCGATTCGGCGCCGGTACATGAGGTCGTTTTGGATCTGTTAAAAGGCGGGATTGAGATCCATTGTTTGCGTGACCTGACGCGTGGCGGGTTAGCGAGTGCCTTGAATGAGATAGCGGAAGTCGCCGGCGTGAAGATTGCCGTGGAAGAGAAAACGATTCCGGTTCGGGAAGACGTCCACGCCGCGTGTGAGATGCTGGGCCTTGACCCGCTGCACGTTGCCAATGAAGGACGGTTTGTCGCGTTTGTGGCGGCGCGCGATTCGGAAAATGCGTTGCGAATCATGCGCAGCCATTCGGTCAGCGGAAATGCCGCTGTTATCGGCAAAGTCGCAGAGAAATCTTCGCCGCTGGTTACCTTGAAGAGCGCCATCGGGGCGGCACGAATTCTGGATATGCCCAGTGGAGAACAGTTGCCGAGAATTTGCTGAATCAACAGCGACCGCGCTGGCGGGCGGCTTCGTAGAGAAAGACGGCGGCGGCGGCGCCGACGTTCAGAGAATCCACAGTGGCAGGCATGGGAATAGCCACGGCTTCATCACAGGCAGCGAGCACTTCGGGGCTGATGCCATCACCTTCACTGCCAAAAACGATGCAACAATCTTTGGTGAAATCCGCCTGGGTGATGGTGCGTCCGCTCTCGTGGGGATGGGCGGCGATGCAACGGATCCCCTGCCCGCTTAACCGACGAAGCGTTTCGGCGAGCACAAGTTGTTGAATGGGCCTGGTACCTGACAAATCATATTCCTTTGCGTTTTCCAGGCCGTTCGATTTGCGGAGTTCCAGGACGGGCAGTTGAAAAATGGTGCCCATCGAATTGCGCACCGACCGGCGCAGAAACGGGCTGCTGCTCGTTTCACCAACGATGAGCCCTTGCACGCCAAAGGCGACGCAGTTGCGCACGAGGGCGCCGATGTTTTCAGCGTTAGACAATTCATCGATCGCCACGAGCAGCCGCGGCCTGGCACTGGCTGCGATCAAATTATCGAATGGCACTGAGTCTGGAATCCGGCCAACCGCCAGCACGCCCTGAAAAAGCGAATAGCCGGTCAGTTTTTCGATCATCTCCTTTTCCGACGCAACGTACACAGAGATTTCTTTTTCCGGACGGCGTTTGATCAGCGGTTCGTATTCGGCCAGCCACCGTTGGGGAAACAGAACGGAAATGACCGGAAAATCGCTTTCCAGCAGGCGCCTCACGACTTTCATGCCTTCCGCCACGAAAATCTTTTCAAGCTCATGGGCCGCCGAGCGGCGCATGGTGCGATAAGGTGCGAGTTCGGGCAGGTCGAGCGAGGAAATTTTATGGATGCGTAAAATGGCCATTGGGCGTGCTCTTTCAACGGCATAGGCACATTTAAGTCAAGCATTGAACCGTGACGAATCCGGAGTGGCCTTGTCCAAATAACCGAAGACCCGCAATAAAGCTATGCAACAGCAACGGAAACCGGCGATTGAGGCCAGTGACGCGGACAATGCGCCACTGGTGCTCGAAGAACTGGTCCAACGCGCCGAACGCGCTGGCGCGAGCGACATCCACCTCCAGATGCGCAGCAAAGCGGCGGATATATCCTTCCGGCTGGATGGCGTCATCACGCCCATCACGGTGTTGGCCGATACCGTAGCGGAACGTGTCGTCGGGCGGATAAAATTTTTGGCGCGGCTCAAGACTTACCAGGATTCGTTGCCGCAGGATGGGCGCATTGATTCCAATACCACGGGTAACCGGCAGGACATCCGCGTGGCAACGTATCCGACGGTGACCGGCGAGAAAATTGTTCTGCGGCTGTTCAATTTCTCCGTCTCCAAGACATTGCGCGAATTGGAGTTTCCCACAGGCGCATCGAACGAATTGGAACATTTCCTCCGCCAGCCGAGCGGGCTCCTGTTGCTGACCGGCCCAGCGGGCAGCGGCAAAACCACGACGATTTACGCCTGCCTGCGGCATCTGGTGGAAGGTGGCGGGCGGCAGATCATCACGATTGAAGACCCGGTGGAGCAGATGGTCGCGGGTACGATGCAGACAGAGATCAACGAAGCGACCGGGCTGACTTTTGCATGCGCATCGAAACATCTATTAAGACAAGACCCGCAGGTGCTTATCATCGGTGAAATACGCGATGAAGAAACGGCACAGATCGCGGTGCGCGCTGGTTTGACCGGACATCTGGTGATCTCGACGCTGCATGCAGGTTCGTGCAAGGGAGTTTTTGAGCGATTGCTAACGATGTGCAGCGACCATTCCGCCGTGGCCAGCGCGGTTGAACTGGTGTTGAACCAACGATTGGTCCGGGGGCTCTGCCAAAAGTGTCGGGGCGCAGGCTGCGAATCATGCCTGCAGACCGGTTACCAGGGACGCGTGCCATTGATCGAATGGCTGCGCGTCAATGACCCGATGCGGGCGCAGATACGGCGACATCAGTTGGAATCGCTGGCACCGGCACGGACATTTGAGCAATCCGCGCGTGAGCTTTTGCAACTGGGCCTGTCCAATCCATCAGAAATCCAGCGGGTATTCGGTTCATGACGTTATGAAAAATGACGAGTTCGCTTTCTTCAACCAACAACTGGCCGGGATGTTGCGGGACGGGATTCCGCTGGAGGGCGCGCTCAGCCGACTGCGACAGGAAATGCGGCAGGGCCAGTTGCGCACGGAATTGGAATTATTGGAAGGTGATTTGACACGGGGTGTACCCCTCGCCGAGGCCATCGCCGCCCGCGATTTTCCCGATCTGTACAAACGGATGTTGTCGGTAGGGATACGCGGCAACGATCTGCCGGAGATTTTGGTCCTGCTGGGAGACTATTACCAACGGCGGCATTCCATCTGGACACGGTTGAAGGGACTGATGGTCTACCCGGCCATCGTGTTGGTCTGCGCTTTTGTCATCTCCTGTTTCATGATGATGATCGTGAAAACTTTCATAGGGCCAAACCTCATTTTCCTCAGCGACCGGACACCAGGGTTGCTGGTGCTGCTAGCCATAATGCCGCCAGTGATTTTGGGTTCGGCGGTTGTGCTGGTGGGAATCTTTATCGGCCTGCCGGCAGCCCGGAGATACTTGCGATGGCATTTGCCGGCATTCCGGGAATCCAGCCTCGCCCAGATCGCTTCGGCGATGGCTTTGATGCTGAAAAACGGCGTGCCGTTGGATGATGCGCTGGCTTTGGTGGAACAGATCGAAAGTGGAACAGTGGCAGGCAAGGAATTGGTCCAATGGCGCCGGGCGTTGGCCGGTGGACGTGGAAAATTTTCCGATATGGCCCAGGCGGGCAAAGCCTTTCCGTCACTCTTTGTCTGGATGGTGGCCCAATCGGGAAATGACCTGGCTGCCGGATTCCGGCGCGCGGCGGACATCTATGAAAAACGGGCGACGTATTACGCGGACATGCTGCTGTATTCCGCCCTGCCCTGCTCAATATTGGCATTGGGGATCATGATCGTTTCGCAAATCACGCCGGTCTTCTTTCAACTGACAGCCTTCCTCCGCGCAATCGGCGTCCCAGGCGGAGGTTCCGAATAATCAGGCTCAAAACCATGAACCTTAAACCAACACGATCTCATGGATGACCTTGCGACAACTGCCGGGGCACTCCTGCTCCTGGCCATTTGGCTCGTGGGAATCTATGTACTGGTGGCCAGCGTCCATTCAGACCTCTCGCGTCCCCTGAAAAGATCGGAGCGGGCCCGATTCTTTCTCGACCTCATGGAAGCAGCAATGAATTCCGGCCAATCGGTGGAGGGCACCATCGTCACGCTGGCCAGGCGCCGGGACAAAAGTTTTGATAAACTTTTCCAAGCCGTGGCTGGGCGGATCGAGAGGGGGGAAAGAGTGAGTGTGGCGATCGCGAACGTACCGAACTTTCTCCCACAACAGATCGTGGCGATCCTGCAAGCCGGAGAGCGGCTGGGCGACACCAAGCTGGTGATACCGGCTTGCCGGGAATTGTTGAATGATTCAAAAGCGCCGGTGCGGACCGCTGTCAATTACATGCTTGTGCTCGCGTGCGTCTTCTCACCGTTATTCGTCACGGTGATCATTATGATGGGAGTGATGGTGGTCCCCAAGATGCGGGAAGTGATGAACGGGATGGAAGCAACCTTGCCAAATCTGGCCGTGTTCGTCTTCGGTAATATCCAATGGATCATCGGTTTAGAAGTGCTCGTATTCGTGTTCCTCGTGGCCATGGCCACGGCCTATATGGGTGCAACACGCTACACGCGCTGGATCAAGTTTGGCGGCGTTCCACTGATAGACCGGATCGCCTGGCGTACGCCGTGGAACCGCAAACGATTGCAACGGACTTTTTCGGCGATGCTGTCGGTGTTGTTGGACGGTGGCGTGCCGGAGGCGGAAGCTGTCAGGATTGCCGGCGATTGCACCGTCAATGAAATCTGCCGCCAGCGGGTGCAGAAGATCATCGAGCGGCTAAAACAGGGTGTCAAATTGGATGAAGCAGTGGCGGTCTTCGATGATTCGGGCGAATTCCGCTGGCGCCTGAAAAATGCCAGCCATGCGCATGGCGGATTCCTTAAAGCACTGCGCGGCTGGCATGAGTCGCTGGACGCAAAAGCTTTTCAAGAACAGGAGGCGACGGCACATGTGGTCACCAGCGGCCTGGTGATATTCAATGGCGTACTGGTCGCACTGATAGCCACGTCAATGTTCGGGATGCTGGTTTCTGTGCTGGAGGGAGTATCGCCATGAACTGTCGCACCCCGGGAAAATTTCGGCGTGAGTCTGGCGCCATGCTGATGGCGGACCTGATCGTAGGCATACTCACCCTCATGATAGCTATCTTTCCGATGGCATATTCATTTTATCTGGAGGGGCGGGCGTTCCGCACGGAATACCAGCATGGCGTGGCGATGGAGATCGTGGATGGTGAGATGGAAGTGCTCGCCGCCGGTGAGTGGAAAACGTTGTCCGATGGCTCGCAACCCTACACCGTGCAAGCCGGAGCGGCAAAGAACCTGCCACCAGGACATTTTCAACTGATCAAAAACGGCAATCGGTTGCGGCTGGAATGGCAGCCTGACAGCCGGAATGGTGCGGCAAGCGTCGCGCGGGAGGTCACAGTGAAATGAAAACTGTTTCCCTCAGCTCGAAACGCCGGGCAGGCATCATGTTGGTCGAATGCATGATGTACCTCGTCATCTTTTCAGTTCTCCTGGCGATCAGCTTCGAGGCGTTTTACAAGTGCTGGGACAATTCAGAGGCACTCGGTTACGCCGGTGATGATGTCGTGAAAGCCATGCGGGCGGGCGAATTGTGGCGGGAGGATGTGCGGAGCGCTACCGGCAAAATCCTGGTGACAACGAATGCCGATGGTCAGGCGTTTCGCATTCCGCATGGAAAAACAGCGGTCGTGTATACTTTCAATTCCAGCGAAATGCGTCGTAAAAGCGGCGCAGATGAATCGGTGGTGCTCGGCACGATAAAAACTTCCCGGATGGAGATCAGCAAACGGACACAGACAAGCGCGGCTGTGTGGGAATTGGAGCTGACACCGCACAATGCCAAAGCGCGGATGCCGCTGTTGTTCACTTTCATCGCGGCGGGGCCGCAAACGCCATGAAACTTTCCAAACATCAGTCCGGTCCGAGGCGCCGACAATGCGGGTCGGTGGTGTTCATTTTCATCGTTTTGCTGTCGCTTATGATGCTATTCCTAGCCGTGAACAGCGGAACCTTGTTCCGGATGCACGGCGAAGTGCGGCTGATTGAGAAGCAGCAAATGGAGCGGTGGAATCAGACACAGGCGAATTCGGTAACGACTCCATCCATTGCGAAATAGATTCTCGCCAGTGCCTCTGGCCGCTTCCCCCTCACCCCCGCTCTCTCCCTGGGGGAGAGGGAGAATCGCACGCTGCCTCGAAAAATGCTGGCTGATTTTCACTAGAAAACAGAAAAGAGCGTTGGTGATTCTTCGAGTTTCAACTTTTCTTTCGGCCCAACGGCTTTAATCTGGCCGCATCTAAATGGCTTTGAAAGTATTCAACACGCTGTCGCGCTCGGTGCAGGAATTTTCGCCGCTCGATCCTTCGGGCAAAAAAGTGGGGATGTATTGCTGCGGGCCCACGGTCTACGACTTCGCCCATATCGGCAACTGGCGCACGTTTGTCTTTGCGGACCTGGTGCGGCGTTATCTGGAATTCAAGGATTATCAGGTCACGCACGTGATGAATATCACGGACGTGGAGGACAAGATCATCAAGGGCGTGCGCCAGCACAAAACCACGCTGAAGGCATTCACCGGCAAATATGAAGCGGCATTCCTCGAAGACCTCAAGACACTGAATTGCCGCCAGCCGCATCAGATGCCGCACGCGACCGATTACATCCGCGAAATCATCACCCTGATTGAAAAACTCATCGCGCGCGGCATCGCGTACAAGGCGGCGGATGGGTCGGTTTATTTTTCCATCGATAAATATCGGGGATGCGGCTGCAACTACGGGCAGTTGCAGAAATTAAATTTTGATGAGATGCGTGTCGGTGAGCGAGTCGCCTCGGATGAATACGACAAGGAATCGGTCGCGGACTTTGCGTTGTGGAAAGCCCGCATGCCGGATGACGGCGACGTATTTTGGCCGAGCCCGTGGGGCGAAGGCCGTCCGGGCTGGCATATCGAATGTTCGGCGATGAGCATGAAGGTGCTGGGCGAAAGCTTTGACCTGCATCTCGGCGGTGAGGACCTGAAATTTCCGCATCACGAAGACGAAATTGCGCAGAGCGAAGGCGCGACAGGTAAGCCGTTCGTCAAATACTGGATGCACGGGGCGTTTTTGCTGGTCGAAGGAAAGAAGATGAGCAAGTCGCTGGGGAATTTCTTCACGCTGCGGGACCTATTGGCAAAGGGATTCACCGGACGCGAGATCCGGTATCTGCTGATGACGTCGCATTATCGGGAGACATTTAATTTTACTTTGGATGGATTGCAGAGCGGACGGACGGCGTTGGCGCGCATCGATGAGTGCATCGGGAAATTACGCGAAATAGCGGGACAAACAGCAGCCGCACCAGCAACCACCGGTGGCCTGATTTCGGAGTTTGCAGCCGCGTTAGATGAGGACCTCAACATGTCTGCCGCGTGGGGCGAAGTGTTCCAATGGGTGACGGCGACGAACAAGCGCATCGCGGAAAATTCTTTGAAGCCTGCGGCTGCGGCTGCGGCACTGGCGATGTGGGAGAAGATTGATTCAGTGCTGGGCATCGGCTCGGCGGCGGAAGTGGAAGCTCCAGCGGAGATCGTGGCGTTGATGGAAGCGCGACAAGCGGCGCGCAAGGCGAAGGATTTCAAGCGCAGCGACGCGATCCGCGATGAGCTGAAGGCCAAAGGCTGGGTGGTGGAGGATTCGCCCAAGGGGCCAAAGTTGAAAAAGATTTAGGGACGCAAAAAGCATGAAGGGATTGTTCATCACATTTGAGGGAAACGAGGGCAGCGGCAAGACGACGCAGATCCTGACACTGGCCGATCGCTTGCGCGACTTAGGTCACAAGACGCGGACCATCCGTGAGCCGGGCGGGACGGATATTGGCGAAGAAATCCGGCACACGCTTAAGCACAGCAAAAAGAACGAGTTGATGACGGCGGAGGCTGAATTGCTATTGATGAACGCCAGCCGCGCGCAACTGGTTCGCGAAATCATCCGCCCTGCCCTGGCGGCCGGGGAAGTCGTGATCTCCGACCGGTTCTACGATTCGACCACGGCGTATCAGGGTTATGGGCGGCAGTTGGACCTGAAGCTGGTGAAATCGGTCATCGATTTTGCGGTGGGCGAAACGAAGCCGGACCTGACGCTGTTGTTCATCCTGCCACCAGAGACGAGCGAGGCGCGATTGCGCTCGCGACAGTCGACCATGCCTTTCGTGCGCGACCGGATCGAGGAAGCGGACAAGGCATTTTTCCAACGGGTGACGAACGGCTACGAAGCCATCGCCGCGGCTGAGCCAGAACGGGTTAAGATGATCAACGCCGCACGGTCCATCGAGGCAGTGCGCACGGATGTGTGGCAAAGCATACAACCGGCTTTGTTACGGGCGCAGAATCCGAAGAATCAGAAATAACGCTTAATATTTGACAAAGTTAATTTTGTAAAATATTGTTCCCACCAGTTCTTTGACATTGGTGGTCAGGATTTGAAAATAGGGTGATGGATAAATGGATTGCTGGATCATTGGACGGGTGGGTTTGGGTAGTTCCTCGCAGGAACCTGAAGTCCAGCTTTTACCGGCCACTTGGCCGGTATTACCGACCATTACCGGCCTTTACCGGCCAAAATAAACAATCTTTTATCCCTCGTGGCAAGGGGAACATAAAATCCGGGATTTCACCAAGGGATTTAAGTGAAATTTAAGTGTGTTTCTTTATTTTCAGAGGGTCCGACGCGATTTATCGGCAAGCTTTTTGGTCACCTAACAGTCACTTTACTGTTTAATGGCTTTGGGCGACACTAAAGCCGGTGAAACCACGTAAAAGCTGTATCTTCATTTTCGCCCTGGTCGCTTTCACTTTTCTTGCGCGTACCGCCTATGCGGGGGGCAGCGGGTTGAATGTGTTCGTGGTGATCAACCAGAACAGCACCAACTCGGTCCAGCTCGCCAATTATTTCTGTGAGAAACGGCAGGTGCCCCCGTTGAATGTTTTCCGGATGACGAATTGGGCGGGAGGCAACATCGAGTGGCAGCGGACGAATTTTGAAGCGGACCTCATGAACCCGGTCATCGCAGCGATTGCGAGCCGCGGCCTGACGAACCAGATCGATTACGTGGTGCTCTCGATGGATATCCCCTACCGGGTCATGGAGACGAACGATTTCAACAGTACGACTTCGGCATTGTTCTACGGTTTCAAACGGAGCTTGTGCCCATTGTGTTCATTTCCCGGATGCACTTTGCCGGCCAATGCGTTCAACGCCTATTTCGCGAGCGAGGGGATTTTCCGTTTCACGCCACCGGTCAATGTGAACAGCAACTCGTACCTGGTGACGATGATCACGGCGAGCAACCTGTGGCAGGCCAAACGCATCGTGGACCAGGGCGTGGCCAGTGACAGCACGTTCCCGACGAACGCGGCAGTGTTCGGGAAGAGCAGCGACCGGCTGCGTAACATCCGGTATTGGCTATTTGACGACGCGATGTTCAATATCCGCCTGCGCAACGTCTCCAACGCGCTGCGCACCAATGCGGATAATCCGACCGGGCTGGGGCTGATGCTCGGCTACCTCAATGGCGCCCAATTTTATAACACCAGTTCGAACATGTTCGTGCCGGGCGCGATGGCAGACAACCTCACTTCCTACAGCGGGACGATACTGGAGATCAGCGGCCAGACGACAGTGTTGCCGTTTTTGTTGAGCGGGGCCAGTGGGGGCTACGGCACGGTGGACGAACCCTGTGCTTACATCGAAAAATTTCCCAGCGGGCAGAATTATTTTTACCAGGCTCGTGGATTTAGCCTGGCGGAATCGTATTACATGAGCATAGAGGGACCGTTGCACGGCGTAGTGTACGGCGAACCGCTGGCGGCGCCATTCGCGGTGCCCGCGACCGGCGGATGGAATAATCTCGCCTACAATGCCACTTTGAGCGGCACGACAAATCTTTCGCTGCAATTCACCGCGCCGGATATTTCGCGCCCTATCTGCCGCGTGGACCTGTTTCTGGATGAAAAATATTTACAAACCATCACAAACATCACACCAACGAACAATAATACCGTCAGCGTGACCGTGAATGGGTTCACGGCCAGTTATACCGTGCCCTTAAATGCTTCCATCAAATCGGTGGCGAGCAACGTGATGGTGAAACTCAATGGGATCACTAATTCCTCCAAGGCTATTGCGAGCGTTTTTGGCGACCGCGTCGAGCTGGTTTCGCAGGATATCACAAAGTTTGGGACACAGATGGGCCTGAGTGCCAGCAGTTCCATCGGTACCGCGCCAGTGCTGACAACGTTCACCACAACGAGCGGGACGAACCTGTTGGATTCGCTGGCCTATCCCATCCGCAGTTATGTGCTCACGAACGACCCGGCGGTGAACGATTATCTGCGACTCACTGTCCTATTGACGAACGGAACGACGGTGGTCACGTCGGTGACAAATACTTTTAGCGCGACCAATCTGCTGCAACTAGCGAATGTGCTGATAACGAATGTGAATACGAACGTGGCATTACAAGGCCCGGACGGCGTAGTGATCGAGGACGTGAATATGCACGAGGAAGAGCCGTATCGTTCGTTCATCTACGGGACATCGGACCATTCGGGCGAGTTCAACATCCGGGCGCGGAGCCAGGGCTGGCCGGCCTCGCAAGTGAAGGTGTGTGTGAGCGGTTCGCCGACGTTCATCGTCTGGCCCCCGGGCACCAACCGGGTGGATGAGAATATTTCCGACCTGCAACCACGCGGTCACGTTTACCTTTCGGGCGGCCGGACAAACCTGTCGTTCAACTTTGGGCTCAACACTACGACGCTGGCCGATGGTTATCATGATCTCACGGCCGTCGCTTATGAAGGCACCCACGTGCGAACGGAAAAGCGCGCGACACAGACCGTTCGCATCCATAACACAATACTCTCGGCGACGTTTGTGAGCCTGCTGGGCGATACGAATACGGCCATCGAGGCCACGATGCAGTTTGCGGTGACGGCCAACACGAACAGCAGCGCCGTGAGCAAGATCGAGTTGTATGGCACTGGCGGGTTGCTGGCGACGGTGAGCGGCCAATCGAATGTTGTCTTTTCGATCGCAGGGACGAACCTGGACCTCGGCCTGCATGCGTTCTACGCCATCGTGACGCTTAACAACGGCCAACCGTATCGGACGGAGACCAAATGGATACGGCTGGTGGGAGCCACGCCGTCGTTCTCGTTGATGGTGACCAATCCGCCGCCGACATTCGCGTGGCCGGCGTTGGCCGGACGCGCATACGAGGTATTGAGCGCTACGAACATCACGGACACTTTTCAATCGCGCGGCTTCATCACGCCAACCAATTCGCTGGGTATCTGGATGGAAACCAACGCCGCTCCGCACGAATTTTATAAAATACGCGCATCCCAATGACCATCAACCATCCGTTACCATGGCCTGCGCAAAAACGTCTGGTTTTAATATGGCGACGGAATGTGATACTCTGACTGCACGGCTATGAAAGACCATTTTAAAAAGTTTTGCCTGGTGTTCTTGTGCGCGATGATGCTGGCATCCGCGCGGGGCGTGGAAACGACGAACACGCTGACCTGGGACAAGCAGCAGAATTCGGTCACGGCAGACATCAGTTCGTGGACGCTCCAACAATTGCTACAGAATGTTTCAGCCAAGACCGGCTGGCGCGTGTACCTGGAGCCCGGCCTGACCCATCAGGTCTCAACCCGTTTCAAAAATCTGCTGCAGGGCGATGCGATGCGTATGATGATCGGCGACCTGAGCTTCGCGCTCGTGCCGGGGACCAATGGCGTGTCGCAATTGTATGTGTTCAAGACGGGGCAGGAAAAGGCGACGCAATTCATCAGTCCCGTGGGGTCGGAAGGCCGCCGCAAAGACATCAAGCATGTGCCGAATGAATTGATCGTGACGCTGAAACCAGGCGAGAGCATCGACGACCTCGCGCGTTTACTCGGCGCGAAGGTCATCGGGAAGCTCGATGGCGTCAATGCGTATCGCCTGCAATTCAAAGACGAAGCGACGGCTGACTCGGCCTTGATAACGCTTGGCAGCAGCCCCTCGGTTGACAGTATCGATTACAATTATATCGTCGACCCGCAGCCGAACCCGCAGGCGCTTGCGTCAACGACCGTGCCGCCAGTGCAGTTGAAATTGGCGCCGCCCGCAGCCGACGGTCAGGTCGTTGTGGGGCTGATCGACACCAAGCTGCAATCCATGGGCAGTGACCTCGACAAGTTCGTCACAAAATCACTTTCAGTCGCCGGTGATGCGAATCTCGACCCCAATTCTCCATCGCATGGCACATCCATGGCCGAGGCGATATTGCGCGCGGCGTCTTCGGTGAGCGGTGGTCAATCCTCCATGAGCATTGTGAGCGTGGATGTGTATGGACCGAACCCGACAACGTCCATGTTCGACGTGGCATCGGGCATCGTCACGGCAGTGAACAACGGCGCAAATATCATCAATCTCAGCCTGGGTAGCGAAGGCGATAGTGCATACCTGCATTCTATCATCCAACAGGTGACGGCTTCAGGTATCACGGTCTATGCAGCGGCGGGGAATAATGGGTCATCGGTGCCGTTCTATCCGGCGGCGTACCCGGAAGTGACAGCGGTGACGGCCGGCACGCAAAGCAAGCTGGCGAGTTATGCAAATTACGGAAGTTACGTGGACCTGGTCGCGCCGGGCTCCACGGTGGTTTACCTCGGAAACAACGGCTGGATTGTGAATGGCACATCCACGTCATCGGCGTTGATTTCGGGCATGACTGCCGGGCTAGCGACATCCCGCAATGTCACCGTGGGCGCAGCGAGCCAGGCGGTAAGGACATCGCCGACGCTTATTTACAGGGGGAACTGATAAGCGGGGGCAAACCTCGCGTCTTCTCACGCACCTGCAACATTGATTTTTTGACCTCGCTCAAGAATCATGGCCGCAGTCAGGACGTAACCGCTCGTCCCGCAAGATGCCCAAACTCGATCTATTAATGACCCCCGCCCCGGGCGAACGCCTGTTGCGGTTCGCCGGTGATCACGTGCGCTTTTCACTTCGCACCGGAGATGGCGGCGCCTTGCCCGAGGGTTGGAACGCGCTCTTGCGCACGAATATTGGCCGGGCGGAAACCGTGCGCCGGGAAATCATCCAGGCGCATACGCACGGATTGCCCCGGGCCGGGGCTTCGTGGTGTGATCTGCCGATGCGCCGGCAGGGAAATGAATGGTTCATTGAATTGCCACTGGCCGAAGCAGGCGGTTTTCAGGCCAAGGCTTATGCGATTGACGAAAAAGGCTGGCAGCACTGGCCGGATGGGCCGGACACAGGACTTTTTGTACACCCGGATATTTATCGGACAGGCAATACCATTTATTGCGCGTTCCCCCGGATGTTCAGTTCCAATAAAACTTTACGCTTCACCCAGGATGAAAAACAGGAAGCTCAATTCAAGGAACTCGACCGGCAGGGCTACACGGTCATCCCACCCTCCGGCAAGTTTCGCGATCTTATCCAACAACTTCCGCACATAACCGAAACGCTTGGTTGTCGCGTGTTGCATCTATTGCCCATCAACCCCACGCCCACGACCTACGTGCGCCTGGGGCGCTTCGGGAGCCCTTATGCGAGCCTGGATCTTTCCGCCATCGATCCCGCGCTGGTCGAGTTTGATAAGCGCACCACGGGACTGGATCAATTCCGCGAGCTGGCCTATGCCACGCATTTTCATGGCGCGCGACTATTTCTCGATATCGCCATCAACCATACTGGCTGGGGCGCGGTGTTGCAGGAAAATCATCCCGAATGGTTCCTGCGCGAACGCAACGGTGATTTCGCCAGTCCGGGCGCGTGGGGAACGACCTGGGAAGACCTGGTGGAGTTGAAGCATGAGAACATCGCGCTGTGGGATGAACTGGCCAAAGTGTTTTTGACCTGGTGCCGGCGCGGCGTGGATGGGTTTCGTTGCGATGCAGGTTACAAAGTTCCCGTGCCCGCGTGGCAATATATCACGGCCCGGGTCCATCAGGAATTTCCCGCAACCATCTTCCTGCTGGAAGGGCTCGGCGGCACGTGGGAAGCCACCGAAGCACTGCTCACGGAAGGCGGCATGCAATGGGCGTACTCTGAATTGTTCCAGAATTATTCCGGGCGCGAGGTGGCCGGCTATCTTGACCACAGCCTGCGCGAAAGTGAACACGTAGGGCTCTACGTGCACTACAGTGAAACTCATGATAATAATCGCCTGGCGGAAAAAAGCCGCGCATGGTCGCTGTTGCGCAATCGCCTCTGCGCGCTGGCGAGTGTGCGCGGCGGATTTGGTTTTACCTGTGGCGTGGAATGGCTGGCACCGGAAAAGATCAATGTTCACTCCGCACGCGGCATGGCCTGGGGCAGCGCGGACAACGTGATCCCGGAACTCGCGCGGCTCAACCAACTACTGGCCGACCATCCCTGCTTTTTCGACGGCGCTAAACTCACACGGCTCAGTGGGCCGGATTCGCCGGTGTTTGCGTTAAGTCGGATCTCCGAGGAAGGCAAAGATTCCCTCCTGGTGATGGTAAACACCGATGTCGACCACAAACAAATCCTCGAATTGGATGCAAAGATTGTCAGCGGGTTGAAATTCGAACTGCTCGGCCAATCGTTGCCAAAATTGTCGGTCAAGAATTCCAAAGCTACCTTCATCCTTGAACCCGGGGCGGCTTACTGTCTGGCGGCAACGGCGAAACCGTTGGGATTGAACGGCGACGAATACCGCCGTGCCCGCGCGCAGGCGGCCTGGGCTTTGGCAGCATTGAATCAGGTCGTGCCTGTGGAAAATGCAGCCGGCTGCGATTGGCGTTGGCTGGCGAAGCAGGTTGACCGTTCACCCGCTGATTTCCTTTCCGCCGTCAGCGCGCTTGAAGCCGCACCGGCAACTGATCAACTGGCGGCGCTGCTGGAACGGTGTGAGCGGTTCGAAGTTTTCCCGGGCGTGGTCAAATGGGGTTTGATCGATTGCCGCCGCATCACTCCCGTGCCGCCCGCACATTGGTTGCTCATCGAGGACTCGGCTCCGTTTCGGGCCGTGCTGGAAATCCAGGGAAGCCAGCGGCACGTTGAATCCATCCCGGTAAGCAGCGGCCACATCGCCTGCTTTTTTTCGCCACCAATTTACGGCGATGCCACCCTCACGCTGGAACGCTACACGACCACCTCGCCGGAGATCAAAGCCGCGATCCGCTTTCTTTCGCCTCAACCGTCTCCGCCAAATAAATTGCCAGCTCCCGATTCCGAGGTTCTGTTGACCAATGGTCGTGGTGGCATGGCGCGTATTTGCGTGGATATCGGCCGCGTGCGATCCAAATACGATTGTGTGCTCGGCGCGAACCTGCATCCGGAGATTCCCGTGGACCGGCATGTTTTCGTCAAACGCATCCGTGTCTGGGTCAATGCCGGAGGTTTCATCACTGCGCTGGACTCCACCAATTTGAGTCAGTTCACCGCAGGCCCGCCGGCGCGATGGCATTTCACTGCCAATGCGGGCGATGGTCGGGTGGTGGTGATTGAAATGACCGCCGGGATGCCGGAAGGACGGAACACCACTGTTTTTCATTTTCAGCGCTTGATGGGAGAACCGGCTGCGGGAAAACGATTGTCCGGCGAAGCCGACGTGCGCCTGACTGTTCGGCTTGATATCGAAGACCGTAATTTCCATTCCGAGACGAAACGGAACAGTGGTGCGGAACATCATTTTGCCACGAATACGCGCGCACTGCCCGGGCTGATTGGATTTGCCTTTACGCCGGCCGCCGACCGGCAATTGCATGCGATCGCAGGTGCAGGTGTTTACCATCCGCAAGTGGAGTGGTGCGAAAATATTCCGCATCCGGTCGAACAGACCCGTGGACAAACCGGCAGCGGTGACGCTTACAGTCCCGGCTGGTTTGATTTACCGCTCGCAACCGGCCAGCAGGTGTCTCTGCTGGTCACAGCGGAGCCCAATATGCCATCGCCGGCGGAACTCACCACTGGCCATCATTCGACACACGTCGAAAATTCATTTGGCGCGCAACTATCGCGCGCGGCCCGCGCTTTCGTGGTCCGTCGAGGCGAGGGCAAGACCGTCATTGCGGGTTATCCGTGGTTTCTGGATTGGGGACGCGATTCGCTGATCTGCGCGCGCGGACTGCTCGCCGCCGGCATGGTGACGGACGTCAAACAACTGCTTTGTACCTTTGCGCGCTTCGAGGATAAAGGAACGCTGCCCAACACGATCCACGGCAATGACGCCTCGAACCGCGACACCTCTGACGCGCCGCTTTGGTTCGGTGTGGCCTGTGAAGAAACGGCCACGCTGCTGGGTAAATCGTTTTACAGCACCCTGGTTGGCAAGGGCAACACGACCATTGTCGAGGTACTCGAAAGCATCGCGACTCACTACGCGAGCGGCACGCCGAACGGAATCCGCATGGACGCCGATTCCGCACTGATCTGGAGCCCCAGCCATTTCACGTGGATGGATACGAACTATCCTGCCGGGACACCGCGTGAGGGGTATCCCATCGAAATACAGGTGCTGTGGATACAACTGTTACGGCAGCTGGAAAGACACGGCGCGGAATCCAAGAGGAAGCAATGGGGCGAATTGGCGAAGCGTGCGGTCGCCTCATTGCAAAAATATTACTGGCTCGAGGAACAGGGATGGTTCGCGGACCTGCTCATCGCCGGACCGGGTCAATCCGCCGCGAGTGCCGTGGTGGACGATGCGTTGCGTAGTAATTTTCTCATCGGCATCAGCTTTGGGGTGATGATCGGTGAGCGGGCTAAACGGAGCGTGGAATGCGCCTTGCGTTACCTGGTGGTGCCCGGTGCCTTGCGCACCCTCGCTCCATTGCGCAAAACCGTGCCGCTGCCGATCTACGGTCAACCGGGTCAACTGCTGAACAATCCCAACGAACCATACTGGGGACGCTATGAAGGCGATGAGGACACACGTCGCAAGCCGGCCTACCACAACGGCACCGCGTGGACATGGACATTCCCGATCTTTTGCGAAGCATTGGCGCAGGCCTGGGATTTTGTTCCTCCAGCCGTCGCTGCCGCGCAAGCCTGGCTCGGCAGCATGGATAGAATCCTTAACAGCGGTTGCCTCGGCCAGATCCCTGAAATCCTCGATGGCGACGCGCCCCACGCACAACGCGGTTGCGATGCCCAGGCCTGGGGTGCCACGGAGGCATTGCGGGTCTGGAAAAAGCTGGCAGAACGTTAATCACTTGAGTTCCGAACGAATTACCGGCTTTAGGAGTGAAATGGATGGTGGAGCCTAGGGGATTCGAACCCCTGACCTTCTCATTGCGAACGAGACGCTCTACCAACTGAGCTAAGACCCCATCCAGTAAGCTGCGAAACAGCTGGACATCATACTAATTCGCAGGCAATAGCGGGCGCAAGAAATTTCACAAATGCACGGTGCCTTGCCCGAACTTCCTGCTTGTTGCATCGGCGATGGACTTGCAGAGTGTCCGGGTGAAGAACGAACGATTTTCCCGGAAGGTCCTTGGCGCATTCGTCTTCACGGTTGTTGCGTATATAGCGCTCTATTCGTTCATCGAAAACCGCCGCACGCATAACGGGCCGTGGCAACTGACGTTCACGGCGAACGGATATAACGAACCGGCACTGGTCATCAACCAGCCGAAACTGGGTATCACGAATGTCACGTTCGTCTTTCCGAACCAAACATTTTCCAGGACCAATCTGGCGTCAGTAACATTCACCCAACCCATCGGAACGCCATTCGAATTGCCGTTTGGCCAGTGCATCTTCATGGACCTGACGTCGCTACCGGGCACGTTGGTGTTCCAGATATCCGGGCACGAGATCCAATTGCTGCCCCGGACGTTGACGGTTGATAAACAGGAGCAGCCGTGGGAAGCGGGTGAGCGGTTTTCTTTGCCGGAGCAAAAAACGACGCCATAAAAATGGTGGCGCTTAAATCGCCGCTTCTTACGATTCAGATACCCTGCACAACTTGTGCAGGGTTTTTCCGGTTTTTGGAGGGTGTGGAGGCAATGAAAAGCCTGTCTTTATTGGGTTTTCTGCTTCTGAAATATTTTTTAAAGAAAATGCTATTAGCGTGACCATCACAGTTACAAGATGGAAAAGGTGTGGTATAAGGGCGGGATGAAATCTGAAATTCACGATATTGCGATGGACAGAGCTGGTACGGGCCCGGATGCTCACACCCCGCCGGAAACAGGGAAAAACATAACTGCAAAATGTTGGAATTTCGCGCATACAGCCAAGCTCAATTCAACTCTATTCAAGGTTATTCAACGGGGATTTTTTTTAGGGGATGGCGGCGTAAAAAGGCAATTGAGAGAACCACCATAAAGCTTGCTGATTTGCGCCGGTTGGCATAACCAATTGGAGGGAAAAATCTGTGCGTACCAAAAGTTCTTACAAGCGAGGCCCGCGTTTTGAAGCATCTCCAGGCGAACGACTGCGCGCGGCTTTACGCGCCGAACGCCCCTTGCAGGTCGCCGGAGTCATCCATGCTTACGCGGCCATCCTGGCGGAAAGCGCTGGTTTTCGCGCGTTGTATCTCTCCGGCGCAGGCGTGGCCAATGCGAGTTACGGTGTGCCGGACATCGGCCTGACCACGCTGGACGACGTGCTGATCGATGTGCGGCGAATCACGAGCGCGACGAAATTGCCATTGCTGGTGGACGCCGACACGGCGTGGGACGATCCGGCGCGCACGGTGCGTGAAATGATCGCGGAAGGCGCGGCGGGTATCCATATCGAGGACCAGGTGGAGGCGAAGAAATGCGGGCATCTCGCGGGCAAGCAATTGGTGTCGCCAGCGGAAATGGTCGGTCGCATCAAAGCGGCGGTATCCGGCAAGACCGATAAATCGTTCGTCATCATGGCGCGCACCGATGCTGCGAGCGTTGAAGGATTGGACGCGGCGATCATGCGAGCGAAATTGTATCGCGATGCCGGCGCAGACATGATTTTTGCGGAGGCACTGACCACGCTGGAGGAATACAAACTCTTTACGAAAGCAGTGAAGGTTCCAGTGCTGGCGAATATCACGGAATTCGGCAAAACGCCGATGTTCAGCACAAAGCAACTAGGGTCGGCGGGCGTGCAGCTGGTGCTCTATCCCCTCTCCGCTTTTCGCGCGATGAACGCGGCGGCGTTGAAGGTGTATAAGACGATCAAAGCGGATGGTTCGCAGCGGCGCATGGTGAAGCAGATGCAAACGCGCGCGGAACTATATAAGTTTTTAAAATACGAAGGACTAAAAACGCCAAAGAAGTAACATGAGTGCTGCAAAAAAAACGGGCGGGCTGGCAGGGATAACTGCCGGCGAAACGGCGATATCCACGGTGGGCAAGGAAGGCATGGGGTTGACCTATCGCGGATATTCCATCAATGACCTGGCGGCAAAAGCGACTTTCGAGGAAGTCGCTTTTTTGCTGCTAGAGGGGCGCTTGCCGAACAAGAGCGAACTGGCGGCATACAAGAAAACGCTGGCATCATTGCGGGGCCTGCCAGCCGCGCTCAAGACCATTCTGGAACAGTTACCCGCCACGACGCAGCCGATGGATGTGTTGCGCACGGGATGTTCGGCGCTGGGATGCCTGGAGCCGGAAGGCCCGGGCCGAGACCAGATGCAGATAGCGAACCGCCTGCTGGCGACGTTTCCATCGATGTTGCTCTACTGGTATCACTTCACCAAAAGCGGTAAACGGATCGAAACGCAAACGGAAGACCCCAGCAAAGCGGCGCATTTTTTGCATCTGTTGCTGGGCAAGCCGGCGGATGAAAAAAGCATCCGCGCGATGGATGTGTCGCTAATCCTTTACGCAGAACACGAGTTCAATGCATCCACCTTCGCGACGCGGGTGACGACGTCCACGCTGGCGGATTTTTATTCCGCCATCACGAGCGGCATCGGGGCATTGCGTGGGCCGCTGCATGGCGGCGCGAATGAGGAGGCGATGGCACTTATCTCCCAATTCAAGACGCCGGACGAGGCGGAAACCGGATTGATGAAGATGCTGGCGGAGAAGAGATTAGTCATGGGCTTTGGCCATCGCGTCTACAAGATTTGCGACCCGCGTTCGGCGCCCATCAAGGAACTGGCCAAAAAACTGGCCACGACGCCGGAGCAGAAAAATCTTTTTGCGGTGGGTGAACGCATCGAAGCCGTGATGTGGCGGGAGAAAAAGCTGTTCCCGAACCTGGATTTTTACAGCGCACTGGCCTACAACTTTTGCGGCGTGCCGACGCCGATGTTCACGCCGTTATTCGTCATCTCGCGCACGTCTGGCTGGTCGGCACACATCATGGAACAACGCGCCAACAATCGATTGATACGGCCCACGGCGGATTATATCGGACCGAAACCGCGCGCTTTTGTACCGATGGAAAAACGTTGAATTGAGTGAACTCGAAGCAACCAAACGGACAAGACGAACAATTGGACCCCTCACCCTTTTTCCCTCTCCCCTCTATGGAGGGAAAGGGAAACAGCAACGAACGTCGTCCAAATTTTCCTACCAGTGTCAAAGGCCCGCGAAGGAACTAGAAAACTATTTACCGATGTCTGCTCCTATTTCGACCAAGAACCGGCCGCCGTTCGATCCCCTGCTCTGCCAGATAGCGGATTATGTGTGCGACCATAACATCACCAGCGACGAAGCCTTCTCGACGGCGCGCTATTGCCTGCTCGATACGCTCGGCTGCGGATTGCTCGCGCTGAAATATCCGGCGTGCACCAAACTATTGGGGCCGGTCGTGCCCGGGACAGTCGTGCCGAACGGTGCGCGGGTGCCAGGTACAAAACATGTTCTCGATCCTATAGCGGCAGCCTTCAACATCGGAACCATCATCCGATGGCTGGATTTCAATGACACATGGCTGGCGGCGGAATGGGGCCATCCCTCAGACAACCTAGGTGCTATTTTGGCCGTGGCCGATTTCATGAGCCGGAGCAAGGCACGGCATTACACCGTGCGCGATGTGCTGACGGCGATGATAAAAGCCCACGAGATCCAGGGAGTGTTGGCGCTGGAGAACAGTTTCAACCGCGTGGGACTTGACCATGTGCTGCTGGTGCGCATCGCTTCAACGGCAGTGGCGACGCAACTGCTTGGCGGCACGCGTGAACAGATTATCAACGCGGTTTCCAACGCATGGGTGGACGGCGGCGCATTGCGGACATATCGCCATGCGCCAAACACGGGTTCGCGGAAATCGTGGGCGGCGGGTGATGCGACGGCTCGCGCGGTACAGCACGGCATGATGGCGATGAAAGGTGAAATGGGTTACCCAACAGCACTCTCGGCGAAGACGTGGGGCTTTAGCGACGTGTTGTTCAAAGGCAATCCGGTGAAGCTCGCAAGACCGTTCGGCTCTTATGTCATGGAACATGTGTTGTTCAAAATATCGTTTCCGGCGGAGTTTCATGCGCAGACGGCGGTGGAGACGGCGATCAAGCTGCATCCGCTGGTGAAAAACCGGCTGGACGATATTGACCGCGTGGAGATGCTGACGCATGAATCAGCCATCCGCATCATCGATAAGAAAGGGCTGTTGAACAACCCGGCGGACCGCGACCATTGCCTGCAATACATGGCAGCGATCGGGCTCATCTACGGCGCGCTGACGGCAGACCATTACGAGGATGAAGTGGCGGGCGATCCACGCATCGATACGTTGCGCGCGAAAATGGTGGTGAAAGAGGAGCCGCGCTACAGCCGCGAATATCTGGAGGCCGCTAAGCGGTCGATTGCCAATGCGATACAGGTCTTTTTCAAGGACGGCAGCAAAACGGACAAGGTGGAAGTGGAATATCCGGTCGGACATCGGCGCAGGCGGAACGAAGGAATTCCATTGTTGGTCGAAAAATTCATCACGAACGCGGAGACCTGTTTTTCGCCGAAACGGGTCGCGGCAATTCGCTCGTTGTTCGAGGATGCAACGCGGCTGGACAAGACGCCCGTGCAGGAATTTGTGGAACACTTCGTGGCGGAGGATTGATATGGCACTATCCCTGAAAAACAAATGGGTATTGATCACCGGCGCATCATCGGGATTTGGCGCGGCGTCAGCGAAAGCGTTCGCGGCACTCGGCGCGAAGTTGTTGATCGGCGCGCGGCGGGTGGACCGATTGGAAAAGGTGGCGGCGGCAGCGCGCAAGGCTGGAGCCAGCGAGGTGCATTTTCATCCGTTGGATGTCACGAGCACGGAAAGTGTGGATACATTCGTGGATTGGGTGAAGGGAAAGATGCAGGCGCGCGGCAAAAAGCCGACTTTACATGTCTTGATCAATAATGCGGGCGGCGCGTTGGGGCTGGATACAGTAGCGGAAGGCAAGGATTCCGACTGGGAGACGATGATGCAGACGAACGTGCTGGGCGTGTTGCGGATGACGCGCGCGGCGTTGCCGTTGATACCGCATGACGCAGGTGCGACGATCATCAATATCGGGTCGTTCGCGGGGCATACCCACTACGAAGGCGGGTCGGCGTATTGCGCGGCCAAGGCGGGTGAATTGCAGATAACACGCTGCCTGCGGATGGAATTGAACGGGACGGGCATCCGGGTGAGTTCGATCGACCCGGGGCTGGCGCGGACCGAATTTGCGATCGTGCGGTTCAAAGGCGACCTGGAGCGCGAGCGAAAACTTTACGAAGGGACGCTGCCGTTGGTCGCGGAAGATATCGCGGAGATTTTAGTCTGGGTGGCGAGCCGCCCGGCGCATGTGAATATTGATGAGATGCTCATCAAGCCTGTGGACCAGGCGGCGATGCATAAGTTGTATCGGAGAAAGAGTTAGCTTTCGAAGAGATCGTAATCGTACGTTGCGCTACCCCTCACCCTGCCCCTCTCCCCCGGGGAGAGGGAATAGCAAACGATGGACTTACAAGATCGAACGATTTATGGACGGCCTCTGTCAGCCTTATTCCCACGTTCCTGAAAAGGTAATCAAATCCCGCGATTGGCGCGCCAGAGGAGGACGGCGCCGGTGGCCTGGAAGATGAAGTTGGGCAGCCAGATGATGAGTTGAGGGACCATTTCAGGTCGACTGTTGAAGGCCTGGCCGATGATGATGAAGGCGTAATAGACCATCACCAGCAGGAGGGCTATAAAAATACCGATGTTGGTTTCGCGACGGTGCACCCGCACGCCGAGCGGGATGCCGATAAGGGTGAACCCAAAGCACGCGAATGAAAATGCCACCTGCTCGTGCATCTGCACACGGATGGGCAGCGTGATGTCAGACTTGTGTTTGACGAAGTCCTTTTTGATGTTCCGCAAATCGTCCGCCGACATGCCGTTGGTGAATACCGGCAACGAAAGCCTTTGCTCGGTATCACGCAAGTCGTCGCGCAATTGACTGTAGGTCATACTGCCGATCGTCAATTTTTTCATGCTATTTGTGCTCATGATGATGGGGGGAACGTCATATTCCTGCTGGGCAAATGGTTTTCGATCGCCATTCACGTAACTCCATCCTTTCGTGTCGAAGAGCTGGATATCCAGTTCGTTGCTGGTAGCGATATACTGGAAAGTGCCGGTTGCGGCCTGGATAAAGCCAGTGACATTCGTCCTGCCCTTCAACATGAAGACGCTGACGCCTTCCAGTTGCGCCTTGCGGTTTTTCTCGATGTAGAGGATATAGCCGTCAAAATCCTTGATGGTGCGCTGCTCGGGCAATGCGGCATTGGCGAGATCGACTTTGAAAGTGTTGATGAGGTCGTGATAGGCCACCAAACAGCGGGGTGCGAGCTCCATGTTCATCCAGGCGCTCAGGCAGCAGAGCAGAAGCGACAGGATCAATATCGGGGCGATGAGTGAAAGCAAACTCACGCCACTGGCACGGGCGGCAGTCAATTCCTGGTCAGCGCTAAAGCGGCCAAAGACGAGCAAGGTGGCAGTAAGCATTCCCATCGGCAGCGCAAAGGTCCAGATGAAGGGCATCATGAGGCCGATGGCTTCGGAAACGGTGACGAGGTTCGCGTGCTGGCTGAGCAGCATGACGAGTGCTTCCTTGATCAAGCTGCCCAGCATCAGGACGAGCGTGAACACACCCACGGTCATGAACAGCGTGGCGCACACCTGGCGCATCAGATAGATATGCAACGTTTTCAATTGAGCAAACAGAGGATGAAACACCCGGCGTCCCGGCGCAAGGCGCGTTCGCAGGGGGAAGATTATTTCCCGGCCCGATTTCCTTTGAGTTTTTTGAAACGGTATGTTTAAGTAAATCAGCAAGGTTCAATGAAGCTTGACGCGACAATCGCAGTTCAGCAGCCCCTTTCAGAAACGCAACGCACCGCCATGGTCAACCTGCTTGCGGATGATGATCCCGCAGTGTTTCAGGCCGTCCGCGACCGCATCCTGGCCTCTGGACCCTCAGCGTGTGACTGGTTGCGCCGCCATGTTTTGAGCAGTGACCCGGTGTTGCGGCGTCATGCGGTGGAAATCATCCGGCACGTGGACCAGCAAACGGCTGACAATCTTTTCCTCGGGTTCTGCCTGGGCCACGGCGACGATTTCGACATGGAAGAAGCGGCGTGGCTGCTTGCGCGGACACAGTATCCCGAGATCAACGTGGAGGCCTACCAGGCGTTGCTGGATAATTACGCGCACGAATTGCGCGAATGCATCGAGCCCGGCGCGGAACCGAAGCAGATACTGGCAGCCATCAACACCTATCTCTTCAGCGAACTGGGATTTTCCGGAAACGAAAAACATTATTACGACCCGGAGAACAGCTTTTTGAACCGGGTGCTGGACCGCCGCACGGGTAATCCCATCAACCTGGGTCTGCTTTATCTTTTGATCGGGAAGCGGCTTTCGCTACCGATCACAGGCATCGGGTTGCCCGGCCATTTCGTCTGCCGCTACCAGACACATTCCGAGGAGATCTACATCGACGTCTTCAACAAGGGGCGGCTGTTGACCAAGGCGGATTGCACCCAGCATCTGTTGAAGATAAAATCCAGCCTGCGGGAGGACGACCTGGCGCCGGTCAGTTCGCGGCGGTTCCTCACGCGCATCTGCGCGAACCTGCACCAGATATACCGTTATCTGGCGTTGCCGGATGACGTGACCCGTTACCAGCGGTATCTGGTGGCTTTGGGACGCTAATAAATCTACGATGCGTCCGGGATGACACGTCTGGATCAGGAACTTGTTACGCGCGGATTGTGCGAAAGCCGCGAAAAAGCCAAGCGCGCCATCATGGCGGGCCAGGTGAAGGTGAATGAAAATATCGCCAGCAAACCCAGCGATGCGGTAGACCCCACTGACACCATCGAGCTGCTGGCGCCAGAAAAATTCGTCAGCCGCGGCGGGCACAAACTGGAGCATGCCCTGCAACACTTCCCCGTTGACGTAACCGGGCTTACCGCCATCGATATCGGCGCATCCACGGGCGGTTTCACAGATTGCCTGTTGCAGCATGGGGCGACCAGGGTCTTTGCCGTGGATGTGGGCCAAGGCCAGTTGGCGTGGAAGCTCCGGCGCGATAAACGCGTGGTGGTGATGGAAAAAACCAACGGCCGGGAGCTGAGACCGGAATCCTTCCCCAAGCCGTTCCATCCGTTCGACGTAGCGGTCATCGATTGCTCGTTCATTTCCTTGCGCAAAATTTTACCGCCTGCGGTTGCTTTGCTGAAACCGTCCGGTAAAATCGTGGCGTTGATCAAACCGCAGTTCGAGGCAGGCAAAGCCGAGGCCGACAAGGGCGCAGGTGTCATCACCGACCCGGCCGTGCACGAACGGGTGTTGCGGGAGTTGGAAGAATTTGTGAGGAAACTGACCGGGCTGAAGTGGCGGGGCGTGACGGAATCGCCGCTGCTGGGACCTGCGGGCAACAAAGAATTTTTGGCACTGATTGAAAAAGCCGGCTGAAAAAATCAAACGCATCGGACTGATCGGGAATTCGCAAAAGACTCCCTTTGCCCGCACGCTGCGGAACGCAGCGAAGCTGGTGAACGCCTCGGGCCGCCAGGTTTTTAGCGATGCAAGCACCGCTGAACTTTCTGGTATCGACGCCATCGTTTATCCGAATGTGGCCGCGTTGAGCCGGGCGGTGGACTTGTTACTCGTGTTCGGCGGCGACGGCACCATGCTTCGTGTGGCGCGAGAGATCGACGGCTCGGAGACACCCATTCTCGGCATCAATATTGGCAACCTCGGTTTTCTTACGGCGGTGCCTTCGACTGAACTGGCGGCGGGCCTGAAACAAATCTGGGCCGGCGAATACACGTTTGAATCGCGCGCACTCATCGAAGCGGGCGCGCAATGCGATGGGAAATTGTTCCACCGGCGCGCGTTCAATGATTTTGTGGTGGCACGGAGCAATGGCTCACGATTGATCGAACTGGAAGTGAGCGTGGACGACGAACCGGTGACACGGTATCGCTGCGACGGGTTGATCATCAGCTCCCCGACGGGTTCCACTGCGTATTCGCTGGCAGCGGGTGGCGCGGTGGCTGACCCCCGGGCGGAGGTTTTTCAACTGACACCGATCTGCCCGCATACGCTGACAAATCGTTCGTTGATACTGCCGCTCACGTCGGTGATAGCTGTCAAGGTCATCACGCCGGAACCGCCATGCCTGTTGAGCGCGGATGGCCAGGTGGTCAGCGAACTTTCCGCCAGCGATGCCATCACGATACGCCGGAGCAGGAAAGCCGTCCGGCTGATGCAACTGACCGGGAACTCCTTTTTCAAGACGCTGCGCCAGAAATTGCATTGGCGCGGCGCAAATCTCTGATCATGGGAATGGTGCGACTCAAAGACGTGGCGATGCGGGCAGGCGTGTCCATCATGACCGTCTCCAAAGCGTTGCGGAACGAACCGGACATCTCTGCCGGGACGAAGGCGCGCATCAAATTGCTCGCGCAACAGATGGGTTATTTGCCGGATTCCGCGGCGCGAAGCCTGCGGCTGCGTAACAACCGGCTCTTCGGAATAATCGTACCGAACATGAACAGCCCCATCTATGCGCGCGTGGTGATGGCCATCGAAGACCGCGCGCAGGAACTGGGATTCGACCTGCTGTTCGCGCAATCCATGAACCAGCCCGAACGGGAAGAGGCCTGCATCCGGCGATTCCTTTCGCGGCGTGTGGATGGGATTTTTATTCATCCCGTCTATCGCATCGAACCGGAAGCGCACATCTACGTGGAACTGGAGGCGCGAAAGACGCCGGTGATTTTGCTGGGGCCGAATGCGCCATTTTGTAGCCGGTTTTTGGGCATCGATACGGGTGACCTGTTGGGCAGTTATGCGGTGACGCAACATCTGCTGAAGCTGGGGCACCGGAAGATAGCGTTCTTCACCGGGCCGCCGGCGGCGACGTGGGTGAAGGAACGGTATGAAGGCTATGCCCGGGCTTTGCGCGAAGCAAACCTGGAAGTGGAGGATTCGATGGTATTCCAATCCGGCACAGGCATCGAGGACGGTTTGAAAACCGCGTTGCAGATGATGAATGAAAACTGCCCGGCGACGGCGGTGCAGGCGATAAATGATTTGGTCGCCATCGGCTGCGCGAATGCGTTCATGACGCAGGGTGTGAAGATACCAGACGACCTCTCGGTGGCAGGCTATGGCAACCTGATGACGGCGGAGCATTACCGGATTCCCCTGACGACGGTGCGCCAGCCCAAGGCGCGCCTGGGACACGCGGCGATGGACATGATGCAGCAACTGTTGCGCGGCCAGCGGCCCGAGATAAAGCGGCTGACGGCGGAAATCTCCATCCGCGATAGCACAGCTCCCCCGAAGCAAAAGCAACACTGACCCGCCAGAAGTGTCAGGTTCATGGACACTGGGACGTTCACGCATCGCACCGAAAGTTGCCACTTATAGCGGCCCCGCTGAGACATTTTTCATTGGCATTGCAGATGCTGAATGCGGCTTATGAAGAAACTCATGGTTTTCGTCGGTGTTATTGCCTTGGTTGTCGCCATTGCCTGGGCGGGCCGTGCGTGGCAGACGTTTCGTGTGAATGCGCGCACGACCAAGTTCAACGAAGACATCGAGAACCTCTTCACGGGTTTGCAAAAATATAAAGAAACTGTCGGCACATATCCTATCGGCGGCAATGCCTCCGTGGTGAAAGCGCTGCAAGGCAACAACCCGAAAAACCTCATCATCATCATCGGCCGTAACACGCCCATCAATGAAAAGGGCGAATTTGTGGATCCCTGGGGCACGCCGTTGCGCATCTATTTTTCCGACACCGGCGTGCTGATCCGTTCCGCGGGCCCGAACCGCCGTTTCGACGACAGCACGGTGATGGAAGCGGATGATTTCATCCGGTCGAATTAAGCTCCCACGGGCCATTCAAATCGAAAGATTTTCCGGCGAGTTTTTCAAACCTTCTCCGGCACCACGAATGGTTTTCGGTATTCCCGTGTCAGCAATTTATCGGCTTCTGGATTGTTGGTGAAGCGTTCGGTTTTCGGATTCATCTTCAAGGCGGCGCCGAGCATCAGCGGAGTGTTGTGCAGATCGATTTTGTTCGCGCTGAGATGTTCTTCCATGCGCCCAAAGCTTTCGGCAAGCTCGCTGTTGCCTTTCAGTTCACGAAGGATGCCCTCTGGTGACAACGGTTTGCCGAGGCGATAGGAAATGTTGCCGGTATGGCAGAGCGCGGCAGAGAGGTGGCCTTCGGCGATGTCGCAATGCAGGTCGGCGACATTGCGGCTGCGGACGGCTTGGATGAAATTCTCGAAATGGTTGCCGCCTTCCTCGTAGGTCTTCACTTCCCTGCCCTGCTCATCGTACACGATGGCTTTGGTGTAACTGGGAATGACGATGGAGCCGCCTTCGCAATCCACGACGACGCCGATGCTCGCGCCGTGATAATTATCCATCGCCGTGGGATCCGTACCTGCGGGCAACCCGCGCACTTCGAAGATGAGCGGCGCGGCTTGGTAATCGTGGAAAACGATCTGTGAATTTGGCGTTTGGCCGTCGTCATCATAGCCCAGGCGTCCGCCGATGCTGATGACGCCTGGGGAAACCTCCGGCTCGCCGAGAATCCAGCGGGCGATATCCATCTGGTGAATGCCCTGGTTGCCGAGGTCACCGTTGCCGTATTCCCAGAACCAATGCCATTCGTAGTGCACAGAACCGTTCTTCTTGCTGTTGCGATGCGGCGGTTCGTTCGATGCAGGGCCGCACCAGAGGTCGTAATCGATGGTCGATGGAACGGGTTGCGGACCAATGGTTTTGCCGATGCTGCCGCGGCGTTTGTAGCAAAGGCCGCGGGCGCGGATGATTTTCCCGAGATGCCCTTCACGTAAAAACGCGATGGCCTCCTGCAAGCCGACGCTGGAGCGACATTGCGCGCCGCATTGCATGATGCGGCCGTATTTGCGCGCGGCCTCGAGCATCTGGCGGCCTTCCCAGACGTTGTGCGACGCGGGTTTTTCAATGTAAACGTCTTTGCCGGCCTGCACGGCCCAAATCGCACCCAGCGCGTGCCAGTGGTGCGGCGTGGCAAACGTGATGGCATCAATATCTTTGTTCGCCAGAATCTCGCGGAAATCGGAGTGGCCTTCGGCCTGTCCACCGGCATCCTTCACCTTTTGCAATTCCCTGGCGAGCACAGCGCTATCCACGTCACACAATGCGACGAGGCGCGTGCCGGGAATCTTGCCCATGTCTTCGATGTGGTTTTTTCCACGGCCATTCAGCCCGACGATGGCGTAACGGATATCGCCATTCGCGCCGATGGGTTTCAGGCGGGCTGAAGATTGCGCAAGAAGCGGTAATGCTTTGAAGGCAGCCGCCGCCATAAGCGAATTGCGGATGAACCGGCGACGCGGGATTTTATTCATAAATACGATCCTATTTCACTTCGTCCACGAAATCGCGGTATTGGGCTTCGGCCTGGTCCGGCGTCGCGGCGTTATCGAAGATGACGAGGCGATAGCGGAACTTGGTGGATCCTTTAGGCTTAAGGGTGAAGTTCAATTTCTCTTTACCCTTGCTGAAAGCCTCCTCGCCGAGGGGGTTCGCGGCAAACAAACCATAACCGCGCGCGTGCCAGTAGGTAGGGAAACCGACATTCTGCGGATGATCGAGCAGGAGGAGCGTGATGTCTTCCGGGCCGACCTTGCCGGACAACATCGTCCAACGGCCGCGTGTGCCCCAGGCATCGTCGCCGGCCTTACCTTCACTGGTGCGGTAAAGCCCGGTGACACCAGTGTTATCCATGGCTTTCACGGTGGTGGGCCGGCCGCTGGAATCGACATACACGACGGAATCGGTGGTGGGTTGCTCAAGCTCACGACGCACGCGGAGGCCGAGCATGCCATCTTTGGCGTCTTTGAACACCACGGGCGTGTCCAGGGCGGTGAGTGTGGCGATGCGGTCCACGGTGCGCACGCCGGGCGCGCTACGGAAGATAAATTCCGTGGTCTCATGCAAAATCGTTTTGCCGTCGGGCATCTTCCAGTCGGATTTGGTGACGAGTTCGCCTTTGCCAACGCCGCTCGTGGTCTTCACGATGCGCTTATGCACAATGGTGCCCATTTTGGCCTGTGTGGCGGCAGGCTGGGCGGTGGAGTTGTTCCAGAAATCGACGCCGTCGACATTTTCGTAATTGAACCAAAGGCCGACGTGATGCGGATGGTCCACGCGCTCGCCGGCGCGGGGTTCCATCGGATAGCCGCGGGTCACAACGGTGCCGCTGGCGGTACGTAGCGGGTAGAGCACGGGCTTCTTCAAAGTATCGGGCCAGATGTAGGACGTGAAGGGCTGGCCATCGACGAGAATGTCCACGCGTTTGTCCGCTTCATCGGGAAGGAGGGAAACATAGTTCGTTTTTATTTTGTTCACGTTGGTACAGCAGGCAGTGAAAAGGAATAAAGGCAATACACCAGCGCAAAGGAGGCAAAGTGGCTTCATGTAGTAGCAGACTGCCGGAAACGGAGATCGGTTTCAACTATCTTGGGGAAAGAAAACTTCGAACAACCGACATCCCACATCGAACATTCAATGGAAGCGAGTAGTTCAACCCCACACCCTTAATCCCTCTTCCCTCTATGGAGGGAGAGGGAGGCGGCAAGGAACGTCATTTGATGTTACTGAGGTTACCCAGTCATCGCTGGGTCACTTGTAGTCCCCGAGCTCGCGGGAGAGGCGCTCGAGTTTTTCGCGTTCGGAATTTGAAAGAGAGTGTAGGCCATCTTTAGCGACTTTGTCCAACAAGCGGTCCGCTTCTGCCATTTTCTGGTTGCGCGCGCGGTTGGACGCATAACGCCGATCGCGGTCGCCACCGGTGTACTCCGGTTCTCGCTTCACCATTTTTTCCCACGTTTGAAACGGATCGAAGAGCAGCGCCAGGAGGATGACGAGCGACAGGCCGATGGCGATAGTGAACATCCATGGCTGGGCGGAGACCATGCGGGGATACATGGCGGCAGCGACCAACAGGCCAATAATGGCGCCGCCGAGATGCGCGTCGTGGCCGATGTTGTCGTTCCCACGGCGACTAGCAATGAAGGAGCCGATGAGAAATCCGGGCGCATAAATGTAGGCTGGGACACTGAATGGAAACGGGAACATTTGGACGCCGCTGCCGGGCAATAAGAAAATAGAGGCGAAAATGACACCACAAACACCACCGGATGCGCCGAGCGAACGATAGGCATGATGACGGTGGATGGCCAGAGACAGGAGCGACCCGCCAAGGATGGCGGAAACGTAAATGAACACCAACGTCCAGGGGCCGTAGAGATATTCAATCATTTCACCAAAGCTGTAGAAGCTGTAGGCGTTCATGCCGAAGTGAAACCAATCGGCGTGAATCAAACCGCTGGTGAGCATGCGTTCCCATTCCTTGTGCCGAAGGATGGCGTGTGGATCGAACATCAAGCGGTTTTTGATGTCCGGACGCTGGAAAGCAATGAAAGTCACCCCGGCTGTGAGGGCCAGAACAACGATCGTTGCTACAGGCGTCGCGGATTGTAATTCCCAGTTCAATCAGGCCTTTCCGCGAGCGACGGTGTTGAAATCGTCGCAAAACGCGTGCATGTACATCAGTTGTCCGGGGGAAAAACTGCGATGGCGTGCATCGGATTCCATGGCAAAGAAAGCCGTCCAGCCACTGGACCAAATCCCACCTCCGCCTGCCCGGCGGGACGGCCCCATGTTTGCGTGAAACATGTCGGCATACTCATCCCGGTTAAAATGGAACGAGAACTGATTTCTCTTCAGGTCTCCCATCTCAATTTTTCTCGCGCCAAGGCTGACGGCACGCATGCCCCAGGCATCGATATATCGCGTAAAGTCGTCACGGAGCATCCCAGCGTGAATACGCTGGCCGTGAATGGGTTCGAAATTCATCCAGGGATCAGCAAAAGGGGCCGGAGGATGTCGAAATTCACTGCCATCAAGAAACCCGATATCAACCAGTTTCTCCGTATCGAAGCGGACCGAAACAGATCCAAGAGCGATTATCTTGTCGGTGCCGGGCCGCGCAATGCGTATAGGAATGTCCGCGGCCACCGTCCCGAATAATTTTTCGGCGTCTGCCTGCGGCTGGCCAAAGTAAACCTCCCGCCCATCATCCAATTTTTGGTGAGGGAAAGTTTGCATGACCCGAGGTCAATAGGTTTATGCCTTGGCGATCAACTGCCGCAACACGTAAGGCAAAATGCCGCCGTGCTGGTAGTAATCGATCTCGATGGGGGTATCGATGCGGCAACGGACGGACACATTCTCCACGGAGCCATCCTTGCGCGTGATGCGCAGTGTGAGGTCCTGTTGCGGCTTGAGCGAGGCGTCGAGGCCGACGATGTCGTAGGTCTCGGTGCCGGTCAGCTTCAGGGTATGCGCGGTGGTGCCTTCCTTGAATTGCAAAGGTAACACGCCCATGCCGACGAGGTTGCTGCGATGGATGCGCTCAAAACTTTGGGCGACGACGGCTTTCACGCCGAGAAGGTTCGTGCCTTTGGCGGCCCAATCGCGTGAACTGCCGGTGCCGTATTCCTGTCCGGCGATGACCATCAACGGCGTGTGGTGTTGCGCGTATTTGATAGCGGCATCAAAGATACTCATGACTTCGCCGGTGGGCTGGAACGTGGTGACACCGCCTTCGGTGCCGGGGGCCATGAGGTTCTTGATGCGCACATTGGCAAACGTACCGCGCGTCATCACGCGGTCATTGCCACGGCGTGAGCCGTAACTGTTGAAGTCTTCATGCGTGACGCCGTGGTCGAGCAGGTATTTGCCGGCGGGTGAACTTTTCTTGATGGAACCGGCAGGTGAAATGTGGTCGGTGGTGACACTGTCGCCGAAGATGCCGAGGGCGCGCGCGCCTTTGATCTCGCCGATGCTGCCGGCGTGGAGCGAAAAATTCTGGAAGAACGGCGGTTCTTGGATATACGTGGAATTTTTGTCCCACTCGTACACGTTGCCGACGGTGGACGGAATCTCGTTCCATTTAGGATTTTGCGCGGCGAAATCGGTGTACAGCTTGCGAAAAATCTCCGGCTTGAGCGCGGTCTTCATCGCATCGCGAATCTCGCTGAGAGTCGGCCAGATGTCGCGGAGATAAACATCAGCACCATTGGTCCCCTGCCCGATCGGCTCCCTGGTGAGGTCGATGTTCACGCGGCCAGCGAGCGCGAAGGCGACGACGAGCGGCGGGGACATGAGGAAATTGGCCTTGATGCTTTGGTGCACGCGGGCCTCGAAATTACGATTGCCCGAAAGCACGGACGCGGCGACGAGGTCGTTTTTGACAACGGTCTCTTCGATGGGCGCGGCAAGCGGGCCGGAATTGCCGATGCAGGTGGTGCAACCGTAGCCGACGAGGTTGAAACCGAGTTCATCGAGATATTTTTGCAGGCCGGCTTTGTTGAGATAATCGCTGACGACTCGACTTCCGGGGGCGAGCGATGATTTGACGAGCGGATTGGGTTTGAGACCATGCTCGACGGCTTTTTTCGCGAGCAGCCCGGCACCGAGCATGACGCTGGGGTTGCTGGTGTTGGTGCAGCTCGTGATGGCAGCGATGAGGACGCTGCCGTGCTGGATCTCGCCGCCGCGCGGAACTTTGGGTGAGGTGACGTTATCGGGCGTGGGCCGGTTGTTGGCCATCTCCAATTCCGTCTGAGGATTGGTGTTGTGTTGTTTCGAGGCCGCCACGGAAACCGGTTCCTGGCTGCCGCCGCCGGGTTGGGCAGTACCTGGTGAACCGATGGCGAACCATTTGTGCAGGTCGGCGTCCAGTTTGCCAAAGCCATTTTCAGTGACGGCTTTGGAGAAACTGGAATTAAATTCATTCTTCAGCCTCTGTAGCTCGATACGATCTTGCGGCCGTTTCGGACCGGCGACACTGGGCACAACGGCTGCGAGATCGAGTTCGAATTCCTGCGAGTAATGGATGTCGCCCTTCTTCGGGATGCCGAAGAGGTTTTGAGCTTTGTAATAATTTGCGTAGAGGTGGCAATGTTCCTCGCTGCGACCGGTGGCGCGGAGGTAATTGATACATTCCTCGTCAATGGGGAAAAAGCCCATGGTCGCGCCGTATTCAGGAGCCATGTTGGCGATGGTGGCGCGGTCCACGACGGGCAGCGCAGTGGCGCCGGGGCCGAAAAATTCGACGAACTTCCCGACGACCTTCGCCTTGCGCAACATCTGCGTCACCGTGAGCGCAAGGTCCGTAGCCGTGACGCCTTCGCGCAACGCGCCGGTCATGTGCACACCGACGACATCTGGCGTAAGGAAATAAACAGGCTGGCCAAGCATACCAGCTTCGGCCTCAATGCCACCGACGCCCCAACCCACGATGCCGATACCGTTGATCATCGTTGTATGGGAATCGGTGCCGACGAGTGTGTCGGGATAATAAACTTGTCCGGCGTTGAGCACGCCCTTGGCGAGATACTCAAGATTCACTTGATGCACGATGCCGATACCAGGCGGCACGACCTTGAAGGTGTCGAACGCCTGCATGCCCCACTTTAGGAACTGGTAGCGCTCGCGGTTGCGTTGAAACTCTATCTCAAGGTTGCGTCCGTACGCCTGCGCGGTGCCGCTGACATCTACTTGCACGGAATGGTCCACCACGAGGTCCACAGGAACAAGCGGCTCGATGATTTTTGGGTTCTTGCCGATGCGCGCCACAGCAGAACGCATCGCGGCCAAATCAACGAGCAGCGGCACGCCGGTGAAATCCTGCAGGACGATGCGGGCAACGACGAAGGGAATCTCTTCGGTGCGCGCGGCGTTGGGCTTCCAGTTGGCCAGTTCGCGTACAGCGGCTTCACTGACGCGTTTGCCATCGCAATTGCGCAGGATGGATTCCAGCACGAGGCGGATGGAGACCGGCAACTTGGAGACGGGGCCGACGCCCGCCTTTTCCAGGGCCGGGAGGGAATAGTATTTGCCCTGCTGGCCGTTGCCCAAATCGAAGCTTTGCAGCGAATTAAAAAGATTATGAGTTTGCATCGTCAATCAAGTGTAATACCCGTAAGACAAAACTTTGACCGCAGGGAGGGCCAGCGTCAAGCAAGTCTGCGAAGGGGGATGAGGTTTAACCACGGATGAATGCAGATGAGACCAAGCGTTCAAATTCCATGGAAGATTGGCGCGAAACCAGATATCAAAGCATTGCGGAGGCGGATGCTCCTTCGCCAAGGCAGTGGGGGACAAGAAAATTGGCTTTCCAAAGCGGGGCTGAATTGTTCCCATACTGGAATAGCGGCGGAATTTGAATATGAAACATTTTATTTTAGTAACGATGGTTGTTTTAGGCGCCTTGTGTCACTCGATGGCCGGGTCGCTGGAGGCGCATTACACGAATTACAATTTCTCCATCACCTTCCCAGAGGGTTGGCTGATCGCCAAAACGCCCCCGAACAAGCTGGTGGTCGCTGGCGTGAGTACCAACCGCCTCATGACGGTCGCAGTGGCCTCGTTCAAGATCCAGCCCGGTGATGAAAACACCGCGCTCCCGCAGATGAATGCCGGTCTCAAAAATCTTATGAGCAAGAATGGTCAAAAAGTGACTGAAGGCCAAAAGACCGTGGGGGGAATCTCCTTTCACACGTTTACCGGGACTATGAGTCTGAAGACAACGGCCGCGGCATACACAACCTCGGCCGGGGGGCGGTTATATATGATTCAGACTTCTTCGGATGCCGATAACGCGGGGACTGATCCAGCCATCCAAAGCATTGTGAACAGTTTTCATCTGCTCAGTGCGCCGGCCAAAACGAAATAACTTCACTGGATCACCAGCCGCATTCATCCAGCAACTGTTGACATGAGCGGCAAAAATCGCATCCCGACCGATGGCAGCCAATCGTTTGGGCATAATCCTTTCGGCGGGTTGAGCGATGCGAATCTTCCCGCCGGGCCGGATGCCGCTGCGATAGAAGCAGCTGCGCAATCGACCTCAATACGGAAACAACCAAAAAACCGTGGACGCGTGGATATCATCCGGCAAACAGCGCATCGCGGCGGAAAAACGGTGACGGTGGTTACGAATTTTGTGGGGATAGGACTTCCGGAAAAGGAGACGCTCGCGAAAAAGATGCAGAAGGTTTGCGGCACCGGCGGCACAGTGAAGGAAGGCCGGATCGAGATACAGGGAGACCGGAGAGAGGAAGTGGCGAAGATATTGACGGAGGCTGGGTTTAGGCCGGTGTTTGCAGGAGGCTAAGGGAAGGAAGAATTAAGAAGGCAGAGTGAAGAAGTCGGAAAGTAGAACATGAATCCCGATGGATCGGGACTTCGTCACGCTTTGCGGACTCAATAAATATTTGATGTTCATGAATAAGGCTTTGGTTCTTAAAAAGATTGTCCGAGCGCTGGAGGAACATCTGGAGGTACTGGCGCGGGCGGCGCATGCGTCGCACATGGAGGCCACGCACGAGAGCAGCAAGGCGGAGAGCAAATACGACACGCGCGGACTCGAAGCCTCTTACCTTGCGGGCGGCCAGGCGCGTCAGGCGCGGGATATCCTGGAGGCCATCAAGCAATATCAGGCTTTGCCGGCGCGGGAGTTTGGGCCGGATGATGCGATTGATATCGGCGCGCTGGTGAAATTACAGACCAATACCACTTCCACGTTGTTTTTCCTGGGGCCGAAAAGTGGCGGGTTGGAGATTGAATTAGAAGGAGAAGAAATCACCGTGGTGACGCCGCAATCGCCAGTGGGACAGAACATCATCGGCAAGAAAGCCGGTGAACGTTGGACGGCAAAACAAAATGGTTCGGTGGTCAAATACTGCGCTATGAAGGTTTGGTGAGAAATTGAATCCGGAGGCCAGCGCTTCCGCACGCATCAGCCAATTTCGTTGTTTGGGATATTTCTGTGAAAAATGCTCTTTCTCTCGATCTTCACCAAGTACGGATTCCGCATGGTCCCCAAACGATTGCCGACGAGGTTTAAGGCGATCAGCCTCCGGGTGGCAAGCACGTTGCCGCTGGCATCGGTGATGGTGACGCCGAAATCGGGCTTGGCCTCATAAACGGCATCGGTTGAGGTGTGCTCGGAAAGAATCTTCCCGGTCTGGAGATCGGTCTGGGTCTGGGTGGTGGTCGTATAACCGGCGAGGTTATTGGGCGTGACAAAAAACACTACAAAGCCGGTGTCGTTTGTTGTAAGTGTGCCAAAATTCTGATCCGGGCTGGGCTGGTAAGAGGTTTGATCTTCAATGAAATTTCTGGCGGTGCCGTGATGGGTCAGGCCAGTGGGGGGAATCTTGACGTCGTCGTGGGCAGGAGCGGGATCATCGAGTTCAAAGAGGGTGACGCTGGCGTTGGCGATGGCCGAAACAGGCTGGCCGCCGCCGATGTAGAGCACTCGCAGGCATACAATGGTTCGTGGATCTGCGAAAAGTGAAGCGACGCCATCGAGCATAAGGATGCCCGGGCTGGCGGTGGCGGTTTTCATGACGATGCTCCAATCCATTTCACTGCCGGGCAACGGCGCAAAGGTGTAGTTGACCGGGATGGCTTTAAAGGGCCGGAGCGGTCCCAGGGTCTCCAGATACGCGAAAACACCGGTATAAAATATGGATACCAAAGGTATCAAACCACTAAGAGAGAGGCAGACGAGCTCGTCCACGGTATCGAAAGTCATATCGAGGTAACCGGCTCCGATGCCCAGGAAGCCGTTTGAGACCGAGGGCGGACCGGAGGTGCTGACGGTAAAATTGAGATCGTTGACGTCCAGGCAGGCGCCGCGGGCCACCATGGCAACGCTGATCTTCATGGAACCATCTTGAAAGGTGACACTGCCGTTCAAAGCGTCGATTTCCGGTGAGAGACCGAGGGTGTGTCGATCGAGGAACTTGTTGAAAAAGGTGGCCAGGTCGCCAGATTTGATAAAGGCCATGAGGACATCGGTGGCAAATTTCTCATCGATCATGGCGTGAACATTGTAGGGGGCCACTGGCAATGCGGCTGAAGCGAGGCTGGCGGGATCCGGTGCAGGCGGATTCTGATCGCCATCCGCGAAGTTGATCCCCAGGACGGCCAAGGACTGGCTACCACTCAGGACAGTGGCGGCGCCATTCTGACCGGGAATCTGCGAGACTTGCAGGAATGTATTAGGAAAGGTTGGAAGATAGACTTCCGCCGGAAGCAAGAGCGGACCACCCGCCTGGGAAAGCCCGATCAGGGCTAATTTGACGCCATTGGAAAAATTATCTTGAAGTTGAATGAGCGCATCCGGTGATTTGGGCTGGATCTGGGAATCCGGGCTGACTTCGAGAGTGGCCACGACACCACCGTCGCCTGAGGCGGTTTGACTCACCCGAAGTTTCAACCGGCCATCACTAAAAGTTTCCAGACCCAACGGCAATTCAACGTGAAGGGTCGCATCCAGTGAAGCCGTCGCATCTCCCACAACGGGAAGGCTGATGCCGATGTCCAGGTGCAAATTATTAGGAGAGACAGTGCTGGCCGAGGCGACGGGGGCGGTCGAGATCAGTAATCCTCCGAGGGCGTTCGCGCCGGGGGGTACACCGGTGCATAACAGGTTGAGCGCATTGAAATTGATGACGTCACTAGTCTGTGAATCGGAGAGTTCATTCGGGATGGTGCCAACGCTCCATAACTCGGCCAGAACAGGATTGATCGCGCTCATATCGATCGAGCCGGTGGCATGATAACCACTGAACGGGGCGGGCACGATGGGGTTTCTAGTAAGTTGCAGATGGAGACGCACCTCGGGCGGCGGGCCATAAATTTTCACCAATTCCTGTATGGCGGAGGGATTGACCTTGAACTTAGGCTTGCCACGGCTGAATGCTTCGGCAACAGGACCGCCCAGATGGAAGCCTTTCTTCGCCATAGCTTCAACCAGGCCTGTCGAACTGAGAAACGGTGTGGCTGCAGATACAAACTCTTTCCAATTAGTGATGGTCGGCATAAAAAAGAACCTTCCTTTTCTTCTTAAAGCTGATTTTACATCCTATACGAACGACGTGAAAGTCCGGGACTGGCTTCGATACTTAGGACCTCCGGATGACAGTAGGTGGCCTGATGGATTTGTCAAGGCTACCCATTCACTGTTCTTATCCAAATTGTTATATCTCTGAGTCGGACTCAACGGGAAACCCCTATAGCCGGAACTCCTGACCTGACGGCAGACTTTGCGGTGTACTGCCGAGTCGCCCTATCCCGACAGGTCAGGACTTCGGCTACGCCTCGGCAGAGCAGATTTTCAATGCCTTGAAAACGCCATGCACAAGCTGTGCAGGCGAATTTTGGTAAGAACGTCGTTTTGTTCAAGGTTGACGGGAGCCAAATGGATTTTCAGAAAAATGCGATTTGTGTGACGGTCATCCCGCGGAACGGGATTTCGCACCGAGTTGCGGTACTCAACGATGGCTTCATAAATGAGTGTGTACAGCTTGTGCACGGGGTTTTGCCATTTTTTATCGGGGTGAGTCCGATAAAAGGCTTGTCTTCATTGGACTTTTTGCTTCTGAAAGATTTTTTAATAAATCTGCGATTTGTGTAACGGTCACAGTTACAAACGGCGGCGGGTGTGGTATAGCTGAATGAAAAATTAAAAATGCAAAATGAAAAAACTGAGTTGGTCGAGAGTCGAGAGTCGAGGGCTGAAAGGTCAGCGCCGACTAACGTCGGCGACTACGTGAGTGGTAAAGCTCGCGAGTACGCTCGCCACCCCGATATAATGACCAATTCTGACCGATTCCAAGTGGTTCAAACCACTTTTGCACCCCCACGGGACTCACGTTCTCTGCGGTTAATGAATTCCGACCAGTTCCGACTGGTTTAAGATATTTAAGGAAAAAACCTACCCCCCACCATGAAATTTAAGATCGCCGAAGGCCGATTGCCGGTGGAAAGCCCAGGCGGACTCCGGGATAAATGCGACAACTTCTAACTTTTTTGATGCGGACGCATCTCAAGGTATTGACACCATAAAACGATAGGTTATCCAATTGCCATGCCCCGAGTCACGGAACTGAAGGTGAACGGTAAGAGCGTCCAGGTGAATGTGGACGGACAGCGCACGTTGTTGAGCGTGCTGCGCGATGACCTGGAACTGACGGGCACGAAGTTCGGCTGCGGCGAAGGCCAATGCGGCGCGTGCACGGTGCTGCTGGACGGCTCGCCCACGCGGTCGTGCGTGACGCCGGTGGGAAACATTGCCCACAAAACTATCACGACGATCGAGGGCCTCGCGCAGGACGGGAAGTTGCATCCGTTGCAGGAGGCGTTCCTGCGGCGTGGCGCGATGCAATGCGCCTACTGCACGTCCGGCATGATCATGACGGGTTACGCGCTGCTGCAAAAGAAACCGAATCCCTCCGACAGCGAAATCGTGCAGGCGATGGATGGGAATATCTGCCGTTGCGGCACGTACCAGCGGATCATGGCGGCCATCAAGGAGGGCGCGCAGGCGTTGGGAAGCAAATGAGCACGCGTACTGAAATCATTTTGGAACCGGAGCGTTACGAACTCGAGGAAATGCCGTTGTACCGGTTCAGGGTGGACCGGCGTCGGTTCTTTAAACTACTCGGCAGCGGCGTGGTGGTGTTGTTCTTCGTGGAAGTCGCGTTGTCGCAGGAATCGGGTGCCGGCGGTGGTGGCGAACGGCGCGGTGGTCGCAGTGGCCCACAACGCCCGATGGAGGTGAGCGCGTGGTTGCATATCGGCGAGGACGGCACGGTGACAGTCTTCACGGGCAAGGCGGAAATGGGGCAGAACATCCGCACATCGCTGACGCAGGCGGTCGTGGAGGAGTTGAAGACGCCGGTGGAAACCACCCGCATGGTGATGGCGGACACGGAATTGACGCCGTATGACATGGGGACATTCGGCAGCCGCACGACGCCGGATATGGCGTCGCAATTGCACAAGGTGGCAGCGGCGGCACGCGAAGGGTTGTTGGACCTCGCGGCAGACCATTTCAAGGTGGACCGCGCCACGCTGGTGGTTGCGGACGGGAAAATCTCCAAGAGCGACGGCAAGGAATCGGTGACGTTCGGCCAGCTCACGAAAGGCCAGAAGATTTTGCAATCGGTGACAGCGGCAACGGTGGTGACGCCGACGAAGGATTGGAAGATAGCGGGCACGTCGTTGCCGAAAGTGGATGGGCGGGATTTTGTGACGGGCAAACACAAGTACGCGTCCGACATGAAATTGCCGGGGATGTTGTATGGCCGGGTGTTGCGGCCCGGGGCGTTCGGCGCGACTCTGGTATCGGTGGATACGAAGGCGGCGGAGGCGATGGACGGCGTGACGGTGGTGCACGACGGGAATTTTGTGGGCGTGACGGCGCCGGATGTTTTGCAGGCGGAGCAAGCGATCAAAGCCATCAAGGCGGAATGGAACACGACGCCAGGCCAGCCATCGAATCTGGAGTTGACCAATTATCTCCGGAAGAACGCGAGCAACCCGGCGCCGATACCATCCATCGTCGGTGATACGCCAGAGGGTGAACGCAGGCTGGCGCAGACGTACACGGTGGCTTACATCGCGCACACACCGCTGGAACCGCGCGCGGCGGTCGCGGAATGGAAGGATGGCAAGCTAACGGTGTGGACGGGGTCGCAACGACCATTCGGGATACGCGACGAACTGATGGCGGCCTTCGGCGTTCCGGAAACGGGCGTGCGGGTGATCGTGCCGGATACAGGTTCGGCTTACGGCGGCAAACACACGGGCGAAACAGCCATCGAGGCAGCGCGGCTGGCGAAAGCCGCAGGCAAACCGGTGAAAGTGGTATGGACGCGCGAGGAGGAATTTACGTGGGCCTATTTTCGCCCGGCCGGCGTGATCGATATCACGAGTCGCGTGAAGGACGACGGAACGCTGACGTATTGGGATTTTCACAATTACAACTCGGGCAACTCCGGCATCAACACTCCCTACGAGGTGCCAGACCCGCATTGTGAGTTTCATCAATCGCACTCGCCGTTGAGATCAGGGTCGTATCGCGGATTGGCGGCGACGGCGAACCATTTCGCGCGCGAGGTGCACATGGATGAACTGGCGAAGCTCGTGAAGATGGGCCCGCTGGAATTCCGGATGAAGAATTTGAAAAACGAACGGTTGCGCGCGGTGCTGGAGGCGGCGACAAAAGCATTCGGCTGGAGCGAGGCGAAATCTTCCAATGGCCACGGCTTTGGACTGGCGTGCGGAACGGAGAAAGGCGGATATCTGGCAACGTGCGTAGAAGTGCAGGCGGAGTTGGGCGGCGACAGCATCCAGGTGGTGCGCGCGCTTTCGGCTTTCGATTGCGGGGCGGTGGTGAACCCGGACCAACTCAAGAACCAGGTCGAAGGCGCAATGGTCATGGCAATAGGGGGCGCATTGTTCGAGGCGATCGAATTTTCGAATGGAAAAATTGGCAACCCGCACCTGGCGAGCTATCGCGTGCCGCGCTTCAGCGACATGCCCAAAATTGAAGTGGTGCTGGTGGACAGAAAAGATTTGCCGTCGGCCGGCGCAGGCGAATCACCCATCATGGGGATGGCCCCGGCCATCTGCAACGCCGTCTATGCGGCCACGGGCATCCGGATGCGCACGATGCCGACGCCGACGGACGGGCTGAAAATATGAAGCGTAATCCGAGTTGATGCGTCCGCTGCTTATGATTAGTATGCGTGCAGGTTGTTTCCCTGTCCCCCATCACAAATCTAAACATATGCACACGAAACGAAACTTCACTCACTGGTTGTTCATCACCCTGTTGATCGGTTGTGTATCGGCGATGTCATCGAACGCGCAGACAAACCGTATGCGGATGCCGGTCGGCGGCGCGAAAGTTATGAAGCCCGAGGTCCTGCAACTTAAAGTCACCCGACCCAAGGCGCTTGCGACCGCCGATAAATTGAAGCTCGTCCAAACCCTGTCCGGCACCAGTGCCGCGCCGGCCACCGGCTTTGGGACGTCCGTCGAACTGACGCCGCGCAACGGATTCGTTGATGGCCAGGCGAAATTGGATCTGGCCGATATTGCGGGCGTTGATTATGAGAATGACTACGTGGTCATCCCCAAGGCCGGCCTGGGAAATCCGGTGAATTGCTCGTTCAAACCGATGGCCACCGGCAAGTACCTTGTTGATCTCAGTGTACGCTCCGCTTACGGCGAAACGCCGACTTATGATGTAGTGGCCGAAGGCCAATACGGCCAGAACCACATGAACATCAACGAAACTATTGCGGATTCAGTCGGGCACATCACGTTTGTTTATGAGGCCAAAGACACCGATTGGTTCACGGTGTATCTGCATGCCGACAAGCAATGGGTGTTTTTCTCCTGTGAAGTGACCCAATTGAAATGAGAGGTTGTAGGCTGAATTAACTTGCCAATCCGTATTGGCATTCCAAAATTAAAACTTGCCGGTGCGGAGAGGTGGCCGAGTGGCTGAAGGCGCTGGTTTGCTAAACCGGTATACCCCTTAAAAGGTATCGGGGGTTCGAATCCCCCCCTCTCCGCCAGGTTTCCATCAATAAAATCTCACGTTGAAGCGTTCGTCTTCGGCAACGGAAACACCCACTTGTGATAGAGCAGGAATTTCAATCCGCTCAAAGCGAACTGGGTCGCCACGATATCGAGATCCAATTGATAGCTACCCATATCAACGTGCCAGTTGAAATTCTGATGTTTGAGCCACCACAGCAACGTTGTTGAAAGTAGCCACATCAGGCCCACCGCAAGGAGATAGCGGACCAGCGCGTCGCGTTTGCGTGAATCCGTGCGGAAGTTGAAGAAATAGTTCCAGACGAAAAACACCGACGTGCTCACCGCCATGCTGCATCCGGCAATTTCCCACGAAGATAGGCCAGTGTGCTTGCTGAGCCATTTGAACGGAATAGAGATGAGCAGGTAGTTGATGCCCGCACCCGCAACGAACCAGATAAACCGTGTCCCCACGGTCTGACGATTCCGGCTCATGTCCTGGTCTGGTTGTTCAGCCATTGGACGTGAAATACCTTTTTCGAAATACCTTGTCCAGCATGAGAACCGAGCCGACGAAATCCAAAGGTGTTTTCCTGCAAAATACCCGTTTGTTTAGCGCAAGAAATTGCAAAATGCTGCGCCGGAATTTTCAGCATGCCTGGCTGATTGCGTTTTCCCAAGGAAATATCGGTTTTCAGAAAATGAAAATCGCTGGCACAGACTACGCTATAAGGACAACCGGAAGACGGGAACAATTGCGAGTCGTAAGAAACGCAATGGGAAACCAGGAAACGAAAATACGATCAAATCACGCATCCTTCCCGCCTTCCGCTTATTTAAATCTTATGGCAAAATTTTATAAAACCATACCGGGCGCGGATGACCTCCCGAGGTTTAAATTTTCGAATTGGTGGAATGGTTTCGAGAATGCGGCCCTATCATTCGGCAGCAGCTCGACCAAAAGCGGACAGGAACGGATTGATGAACATGCCGTTTGGCTCACCGCATTGCTGGCAGATATAGATAAAAGCAATAAGGCCGGGGTCAGCTAGAGTGGTACGACACGCGCTAAGTGACGGCCCGAAGGCCGTTGCAAATCGCACCCGTATTGTGCCGGCCTACTGCAAATTGCGTCAGTACTTACCCAAATCCGTTATCTCTTTCGTACATTCCGTGGGCTTTTTGGGTTGGCACACGAGAGGCTATGTCTTGATTGGCAAGTCGTTATGAAGACGTTGTTTGAATCTTTTATCGAGATGGCGGAGCGCCTTCCGCCCAAGGCCGTGAAGGACGCGTTGTACCGTGAATCCAGGATGGTCGAAAGCGATTTGATCCATGACCGTGTGCTTTCCTGGATGGACGGTTTTTCCATCATGATATTTCACCGGTTCATCGAGGCGGTTAAGGCCCATGACAAGTTGATCGCAGTGGTCCTGCCCCCGGAGCATGTTGCCGCTTACCGGGAACTGGTGAAGAAACTGGTGAGGGCCGGCGAGTTGCCCTATAACGCGCTCAGGGACTTTGATGAAGCGTTTTGGGGCAGCCGTGGAACCGTGACAGGTGAGCCGGCATAAACGGGTTGCGCATCTATTGAACGCATTGTAAGGTGGCCGTGTATCTCCAACAAAGGGTTCTTATGATGAAAACAAAAATAAAATTATTGGGAATGGCTGTAGCCGCTGTGATCACGCTGACTTTGGCGGGTTGCCAGACAGGCCGGCCGGTCAAAGGTTATGTCACGAACCGGAATGAAGTGAATCGCACGATAGAGATCGATGGTCAATTGATCAACGTGCCCCGCAACATCCACTTGACCAAGGCGGGAACTCCGATCGCTTTGCAGGATATCAACATCGGCGATCGCGTGGATGCGCGGGTGAGCGAAGGCACCAATTCGCCGCCGGATGCAAAAGCCATCACTGTGGTTTATTCAGGCAGTGGCGATACCGGCAAAGCACCCCGGAAGTAAGAATACATAAATTAAAAAAACGAACGGCCTTTGGAAACAAAGGCCGTTCTTTTTTACCGCCTGCGGAAATTGCAAATCCCTTAATGGATAAGCTTGAGACGGAAGAAACGATTGTTGCTAGCGGGTCCGGAGAATGTTCCCTGCCACTCCTGCAGTCCATTGGTTGTGCCCACAACAGTTTGAACGACGCCATTCGTCGTCCACGCCATCAGGTCGGTGGAAACTTCGAGGCGATACAACACATCGAGGACGGACGCCGGACGGTTGTAAGCCAAAACACCTTCGCCACCTTGCATGCTGAAGGCAAATAGCGGTTGAGATGTGAATGGCGGAATTCCCAGTGCGTATTTCACCAGGTTCGGAACACCATCACCGGCAGGCGTGGCGTCCGGACCGCTGATGCTTGTGTCAGCGAGTTGCCCGGACGTAAAATTGGTTTGCTGCCACGCAGCAAATCCTGTGACCATGGACAAATTGACGGTCAGGGTAGCCACCTGGCTGGTGGCGGAACCCGCAGTGTTGGTGACGATGACGGAATAGGTTCCGGCGTCCGTTGTCTGGCTGCTGGGCAGAGTGAACACGGAGTTCGTGGCGCCGTTTAGGGGCGTGTTGGTATTGAAATACCATTGATAACCTAACGGCAATGAGCCACTGGCAACGACCACGAATGTGGCGCTTTGGTTCGTCTGTACGGTTTGGCTTTGCGGGTCGGAAACGATCACGGGTGCGGTGGCCGCATATGCGGTGATGAGCCAATTGGTCTTGTTCCATTGCAGCACGCCCGCGCCTGCGCCGGCCGTAGGGCTGGTGACGATGTTTTGGAGCTGACTCGGATCATCCGGCGTATATGTGTACGGCAACTGGCCGCCGGGAGCGCCCGAACCGGGATTCCAGGAGAATGCAATAATGGGCGCCTGGAACGGACCGAGCGGACTGCCGGGATCAGTGCTATTGCCGCGTTTGGTAGTCGTGTCGAATTGATAAATCATATCCAACCCAAGTATTTTACCGGTGTAAGTCGGATCGGACGGATCGGTCTGGTTATTTCGCAACGGGTATTTGCAATCGATATAAACACATTTTTCAACCAGGATCGCTCCGCCCTCTGTGGAAATACTGCCGTTGAGCGGCGGATTGAAACTATAGGTGTTTTGCAAAGTGTTGGAACTGGCATGACTCATCCCGGCCTGAACAGCGTTTCGCAGCCTGAGGGCAGCAAGTGCATCGGTGTCGTCAATGTAGTTGTTGAAATCATGCACATTGCCAGCACGCAACCGCGGCACGGCACGGTCCCAGACATTGTGCATCCACAGGTGATGAAACGTTGCTGACAGATTCGCGTTGTTCGGATCCTTGTCGTTCGAACCCAACAAGTGAGTCTTGTCGTGGCCTTGGATGATTTGGACGATGTTGGTGGTGCTGAATCCATTGCTGCGTAAAAAATTATAGAACGCATGGGATGTTTTGTTGGATTCAAGCGAATTGATCTGCTGCCAGACCCAACTGTTGGAATTGGTAGCACCATCGTCGCCGGTGTATTTGCACCATGAGAGAGTGATGCCAGTGCTTCCGGCCTTCATGTCAACGATGCCGTCATAGGTTTTGGTGAACGTACAGTGATCAATCCAAACGTTGGAAACGGAGCCGCCGTTCGCCAGGTCAATGAAATCCCAGTCATTTTTGTCGTATTGGCCCTTGGTGGCTTCGTCCCATTCCCACATTTCATCGAACTTCAGGTTCCGCACGATGATGTTGTGGGTGCTCTTGATGTTGAACGTGCAATGCCGGATGGTTGCGCCATTCGCCGAGAAGATGGTCAGGCCGCCGTTCTTATACTTGATGTCCATCTTGCTCACTCCGGTCTGGAGCAAGACCGGGTGCAATTGCGGAGGATTGTGTGCGCTGAACGGAGTGCTGCCTAATGTTTGGACTGCGGAACCGATTTCATTCCAACCAAGGTTAAGGTCATTCATGATCTCAATCACCCTTGGGGAGCCGCTTTTATTGAAGCTGAGCACGGCGTTGGCGAGTTGCAGCGGGGTGGTCACCTTCGCGTAAGCCGGGTCGGTATCGGGAATGATACCGCCGCCGGTGGTGGCCTGGCCGAAACCGACCAGGTTATACGCAGAATTGACCAGCAGTGTTGCTGTGGTCACGGTCAGCTGGGCGGGACTGCTGGTCACACTACCAATGCTGTTGGTAGCGGTGAGAGTGTAGCTACCATTGTCCGCAGTTTGCACATTTGTCAGGTTCAATGTGACCGACGTCGCGCCCGGGATGGGCGTTCCGTCTTTGCTCCATTGATAACTGATGGGTGCCGTTCCGCCCGCAACGGCGGTGAAACTGGCAGGGCTGCCGGCCAAAACGACCAGCGAAACCGGTTCCGTGTTGAACACGGGTGCCACCGGGCTGGTGTTAACGGTAAGGAAAGCATAGGAACTGTTGGTGGTTCCCGCCCCATTGTTTATGACCACTGAATAGCTGCCCGCATCGGTCGCTTGGACATTTGTTATGGTCAGAATGGAATCAGTGGCGTTGGTGACGGGCGTATTGGTGTTATAAAACCATTGATAGCTGAGCGGATCACTGCCGAAGGCGACAACGCTGAAGGTGGCCGTTGCTCCCGGCAAAATATTGGCTTGATCCTGGGGTTGCGTGACGATTGAAGGGGCAATCGGAGCATTCACGATCAGTTGGGCCACCCGGCTCGTCACCGAGCCGTAAGAGTTAGTCACTACGACGGAATATCCGCCCGCATCCGTTAATTGCGCGTTGGTGACCGTTAAAGAGGAAGAAGTTGACGAAGACGAAACGATGCCGTTGGTCACCGGTGTATTGGTGTTGTAATACCATTGGTAGCTTAACGGCGTTGAGCCGCTGGCGATGAAGTTGAACGTGGCATCCTGTCCCACCAAAACATCCTGGTCAACCAGGTCACTGGCAATGATTGGAGGCGTGGCAGCGGAAACGAGTTGCACCGTCACTTCATTGAAAGCGATCGTGGAAGCCGTGGAAGCGGCCGCCGCGGGACGAAGCGCGATGCCGTCAAAATTGAAACTTGTGGCGCCGGTATCTACTTCTGTGGTCGTGATGGTCGCGCCGCTGGAGACATTCTGCCACGTAGCGGAAATGACCATTGACGTCAAGTTCGAGCGTTGTAACGACAGTTGCAGGATATATTGCGTGCCGCTGCTAAAACCGGGGAACCCGGTGATATTTCCCGGTCCGGCGCCCAATGAAGAATAGTCACCCGAGGTTGACAATAAATTGGCATCGGAGGGAGTAGTGCGCTTTTCAATGGTCATGGGGTTGGAATTGTTGAATGTCACACCCATGTTTTCGAACAGGCAATAACCCTGCACGCCCGTACCCTGCCCGCTGTTGCTGGCCAGATCAGCCGTTGCCCACTTGGGCGACAAAGACGAATCCGCAAAGTCATATACGCCAATCTTGAAATTCTGGGAGGTGTTTTGGGCCGCAACTCCAGTGAAGGTGAACTTGATGCTTACCGTCAGCGTATCGCCGACGTTCAACTGCACAGGGCTGCTGGAATTGGCGCCGAAATATGTTATGCCCATCACTGCGGTGCTGCCCATGGCCAGGGACATAGAACCCGGTGTGGTCGTCCACGAGCTGGCGCTGGAGACGAACCAGGCTGAATCGGTGGGCAGGCTTTGGTTGTTACGCGTGCCATCCGCAAAAGTATCATCAAGGATTACGGTTGCACTGGCGGAGGCGACATATAACAAAGTGGTTAGTACAACTGGAGCAAGACTTAGGCGCTTCATGAGAATCACAATATTGGGTCACAAGGAGAGTAACCCATTCAATAAAAATGTGAACGCCAAATGCGTTGATTTGCAATCGCATCGCTGCAAAGAGCCTTGAAATTTGGGCACTACTTTAACAGAAGATGCACTAAACTAAGCGCCTTTTCTCTGAATGGCATCAGCCATTGTGTTGATGCAGTGCAATATCTCTTTGGCCTTGGCAGGGTCGGAGATTTTCAGCCCAAAGGTTTTGTCCAGCGCCACGACGAGTTGCAGCGCATCCACAGAATCGAGGCCCAGGCTGTTTGGCCCAAACAGCGGCTGGTCATCACCGATCTCTTCCACCGAAACCTGAAGCATCAGGTTCTCCACCATCATGTTTTTAATGCGCTGCTTGAGTTGGGTTGCGTCTTCCATGTGATTTAAAGTATGCCTCCGTCAATTTTGAGCGCGCAGCCTGTGATGTAACTCGCCTGGGCACAAGCCAGAAATCGTACCGCCGCCGCCACCTCTTCCACCTTACCGAACCGTCGCATTGGTATCCGGCCTTCTAAAACCTTGCGTTCCTCTTTCGGCATATCGTCGAACGCGCCGGAATCCACATATCCCGGGCACACGCAATTCACGGTTATGCCGATGCGCGCGACTTCCTTGGCGAGGGATTGCGTGAGGGCAATGATACCAGCCTTCGCCGCTGCGTAATTGGCCTGACCAGCCGGGGCAAGCAGACCGCTCAATGAGGAAATATTCACGATACGCCCCCCATGTTGCGCAATCATCGTGGGCAATACCGCCTGGCAGCCGTGGAAAACCGAATCCAGGTTCGAGTGCAAAACGCTGTCCCACGATTCGGGCTTCATCGTGGCCAGCAGGCTGTCCTGGTGTTTACCGGCGTTGTTGACCAGCACATCGATTCGCTTGTGGATCGCAAGAATTTCAATGACTGCCTTTTTCCAGGCATCAGCACTGGAGACTTCGAGCTCGATGCAACGCGCACGATTGGGAAATTCAGCGGTCAGTTTTTCCGCGTGCTGGCGGTTTGCCCGTACGCCCAGCCAGACAAAGTTTTCCGAAGATTCTTCGAGAAACGCGCGCGCAAAAGCCCGGCCAAGTCCGCCATTGCCACCGGTGATCAGGATGATTCGCATATCAAATTTTCAGCGGCGTCTCGGGACCGGTCAATTTACCTGGCGTCGCCACAGAATTCTGCCGCTATCGCCTGTTGGTTTGTTCCCACGACGCTGACTGTGGCTGCAGAATAGCGGTTTTGGCGCAGGGCGTCCACTGCGGCGACACACTGCCACGTGGCGGCAGCAGCAAGTCCTTCACCCAAAATGTGTTTCGGCTGTGACACTTCACCCTGCCAATCTGCCCATGCCATTTTTTCCGCGTCATCCATGCCCTTCAACCGCTGCTGGCTGCTGACCAGAAGTTCGCCATTACCAAATGTTTTTAATTCACGCCGCGCAGCCATAACAGCCTGCTTGCGGTTCTGGCGGTTGGAAAAAATATGTGCATCTGTAACTGCTCTTAACCGGACAGCTGACATTTCGGTCGGTTCGCGTCGCAAATAAATGGCCCCCGCGCCCTCCGCCAGAACGACATCGCAATTGAAAAGCCTGACAGCGTCCCCCGTGATCCAGTCCATCTCTTCGGCACCGATGACGAGACATCCATCCACAGCGCCCGTCGTCAGCCAGTCGGCGGCCAGGGCGAGCCCCTGCAAAACCGTGCCCGGGTCGCCAACCAGTGTGTGGTGCCCGGCAGTAGCGCCGAGTAACGCCCCGATATGGCTCATTGGGGCATTGAACACTGTCTCGGGGAAAACCAGCGGGCTGGCTGTGCTGGGGTCTTTTAGTGTCTCATCGTAAAAGCGGCGGGAGTAATTCACACAGCCGGCCATAACACAAAAAACGATGCCGAGTCGAGGATTCGCCGGTGGAATATTTTCCGCCGTAGCACCCAACGCTTCCAGAGCCGCGGCCATCGCAAAGTGCGCGATGGGACTGCTCCGGCGTAACCGGGGATTGCGCAGGAAAGCCGGCGGCGGTGTGAGGCGTGGGACGGTGCGAACGCGTAATGGTTTTGGCAAACCGGGCCGCGCAAGTTCATTCGTGGACAACGGGACATTTCGCGAAAGCGCGTCACGCAGTACAGCCGTCCCCCACCCCGCCGGAGTTACTGCCCCAATGCCATGGACATAAATATTGCTCACACCCACCTCCGCAAAATAATGGAGGCATTCGAGCCGCCGAAGCCGAATGAATTGGAGAGAACGTATTCCGGTTTCGCCTCAATGGGCTTGTTCACAAACGGAAACTGGCAGATGGGATCCAGTGTTTGCAGTGTAGAAGTCGGCGGTAACCATTGTTCACGCAACGCCATGAGACAAACCACGGCTTCCACTGCGCCCGCACCGCCAAGGATATGCCCCACGCTCGATTTTGTGGAGCTGACCCGAATCTTTTTGGCGTGGCCGCCTGCCCAACGATTGATCGCGTGCGCTTCGGCGACATCGTTCAAGGGCGTGCCGGTCCCGTGCGCATTGATGTAACCGATTTGCTCCGGAGAAATTTTTGCACGTTCGCACGCGGCGGTCATCGTGGCGAGCGCGGCGTCACCATTTGGATGCGGTTGAGTGAGGTGATGTGCGTCCGTAGCCGAACCGTAGCCGACGATTTCTCCAAGGATCTTCGCGCCACGTTTATTGGCAGATTCAAAAGTTTCCAGGCATAATACCGCGCCACCCTCACCCAGCATCAGGCCATCCCGATGCGCGTCGAACGGACGGCTGGTCGTCGGCGAGAGAGCCTGCAATGAATCGAATCCAGAAAAAACCATGTGACTGATCGCGTCGTAACCGCCAGTGAGGACACGTTCAGCGCGGCCGTTGCGGATGAGTTCGTAGGCGTGGCCGATGGCGTTGGAACCGGAGGCGCACGCATTGGCGATGACCGTGATCGGACCTGCGAATCCGAGCGCGTTTTGCAGATCAAGAGGCTGTTGCTGGCAAAGATAACGGAGGACTCGCGTCGGCTGGCCACGTCTCGCATTGGGAGTTTGGATGGCGGTCCGATAATAATCTTCGCCCAGGCTCATCCCGCCGCTGGTGGTCGCCAGAACGGTCGGAAGGTTATCCGATGGCTCCCAACCCGCTTGCGACCAGGCTTCCAGCGCTGCGAATAAAAGTAATTTAGTTGCCCGTTCCAGGCGCTGCGTTTGCCTTGCTGTAAGTCTGGTCGGTGGCAATTGCGCCGGAAATTCGACCTGCGCTGCGGATTTCACGCGCTGATGGCTGACATCAAAGAGTGTCACCGGTGATTTGGCCACACGGCCTATGCGGAATCCTGCTGCATTTGGTTTCCATCCGCAGCCGAGGGATGTGATGATGCCGGCGCCAGTGATGACGACGCGTGCGGGTTCGGTTCGATGACTTGGCGGAAACAACACGATTTATTTTTCGCAGTTTAGAATTCACGCCCAGCCAAGTCAAACCAGCGCGCAAGATTTCAGGTTGCCGCAATTAGGTTGGTGGATATATTGCTTTATGAAAATGAGGTTATTTCCAAACACTAAATGGTTGGCCACGCTGGCTGTTGCCGGCGGCCTTTTTCAAACTGGTTTCGCAATTGATGCAAACTCAACAGCATTTCAACTCGTCAAGGAGGGGAATCATTACATCAGCGAAGAGGCGCATGATAAAGTCGTGACGATACATTCGGATAAATCGGTCGGCTCGCTCACGCCGAACATCTGGTATATCACATATTATGACAAGGATGCCTCGTTGAAGGCGGTGACTGTGAAATTCGGCGCGGGACAGAAAATGGATGTCAGCCGTCCTTTTCGATTGATTGAACGCGCCAACGGTGATGACCAACCGTTGGACAGTTCGAAGCTCAAAGTGGATTCCGATGCCGCAGCCAATACTGCATTGGCCGAACCGCTCTTGAAAAACCTGACCGTTCGTGCAACGCAATTGTGGCTGGAACGACATGACGGCGATCCTCAATGGCGGGTGAGGGTCTGGGTCACAAAATTAAAACATCCAAACGATGATGCAGATGTCGGTGAGGTGTTTGTTTCCGCTGAAACCGGCAAGGTCGCCAAGGTGGACCTGCATCCGGACAGTGCCGATTAACCGAAGGACATTCATCCAGTGAACGAATCTTCATCCAGCCAGCGCCATTACGATGTCATCATTGCCGGCGGCTCGCTGGCCGGCGCGACCACGGCCATCCTGCTGTTGCGTGAAGATTCGTCACTGAAAATTCTTATCGTAGAAAAATCCACTACGTTCGGCCGGCGGGTAGGCGAGGCAACCGTGGAGATCAGCGGCTTTTTTCTCAGCCGCGTTTTGGGCCTTACCCAATATCTCAACGAAAACCATCTCATCAAACAAGGGATGCGTTTCTGGTTCTACAACGAACGCACGCAAAATCTCTCGGACTGCGCCGAGATCGGTGGCCGTTACATGGCCCGCGTGCCTTCGTACCAGGTAGACCGCTCCACACTGGATGAGGAAGTGTTACGCCGGGCCAACAAACAAGGTGCGGAAGTGATCCGGCCGGCCAGCACGGGAAAGATTGATCTGGTTCCCGGCGGTGAGCAGACCGTCGAGGTGAAGCGCGGTGATATCATTGAAAAATATTCCGCACGCTGGGTGATCGATGCCTCGGGTTGCGCGGCCCTGCTCGCGCGCCAACAGGGATGGATAAGACCGAACAAGGCGCATCCAACGACAGCAGTATGGGCGCGTTGGACGGGCGTGACGGATTGGGACGGCTACGAACTCGCCCAGAAATATCCTGCCTGGTCCATGGCGTGCCTGGGTATCCGCTCGACGGCAACCAACCATTTCACCGGCGACGGCTGGTGGGCATGGTGCATCCCGCTCAAAGGTGGCGATGTGAGCATCGGCGTGGTCTTCGACCAGCGCACCGTGACATTTCCGGAAAACGGCACGCTGGGCGAACGGTTAAAAACGTTCCTCGCGCGTCATCCTGTGGCCCGCGAGATCATGGCCGATGCCAAACCTCGTGAAGGCGATGTGCTCTGGCGAAAGAATCTCCCCTACGTCAGCAGCACGTTTGCGGGCGATGGCTTCGCGCTCGTGGGCGATGCCGCCGGCTTCATAGACCCGTTTTACAGTCCCGGCATGGATTGGCTCGCCTTCACGACCTATTCCGCAACGCAATTGATTCTCGCCCAGCGGATGGGCAAAGACCTCAAGCCGCTATTGGAAAAACATAACCACGATTTTGGCATCAGTTATGACCGCTGGTTCAAGGCCATCTATGAAAATAAGTATGATTATCTTGGCGAGTATGACCTGATGCGCCTCGCGTTCCTGCTGGACGTAGGCCTTTATTATCTCGGCGTCGCCTCCCAGCCTGTCAAACTCGGCATGAAGGCGTTCTCGATGCCGATGTTTTCCACGAAGCCATCCGTGCCGTTTTTCCATTTCATCCGTTTCTACAACAAACGCTTCGCTAGCATTGCGCGCGCGCGCCGCCAACGGAATCAGCGCGGACGGTTCAACGACAATCGCCGGTTTCTTTTCCCCGGCTACACGTTTGCGCCGTCCAATGCACGGCACCTGCTCAAGGGACTGTTTGGCTGGGCAATAGTTGAATTGCTCGAAGGCTGGCGTAGTTGGTTCCAATCAAATACGCCCAAAACGACTATCAAAGATCCGATGGCAATGCCTATCGCGAGCGCGGCGGGCGAGATGTGATTTATTTGCCGTTGTCAGCCACGTTTCCGGTATGCCGTGGATTTCCCCGGAACATCGGCCACGAGCTTTTTGCGAGCGACGCACCGCCTTGGATGGCGTTCAACATTCCATTTCCACTCACCACATAAACGGTGTTGTCGGGCGCAACTGTCGGCGAGGCATTCACCGCGCCAAAAACCCGCACGCTCCATGGCCAGTGGACTTTAAATTTTTCTCGTTCCGGCGTAGGCAACAACGCGCTGAACGCCTGGTTACAATTGCCGTAGTAAATCATCCGGTCAGCGCAGACAGCTGGCGTCATATCCACCATGCCGCCGCTGGGCGAAGACCAATCCAGTTCCCCGGAAGGCGTCGCGCAGGCATAGTTTTCATTCAAGCCGAAATAAATCGCGCCATCCGGCCCCAGCACCGGTGACGATTCACTGATGCCGCCCGTAACCAATTTCCAGCGCAGCGTGCCATCCGGGTTCAACGCATACATCCTGCCGTCCGACGATGTGAAGAAAATCGCGCCGTCGGCCCCGATGGCTGGCGATGAAACGATTGCGCCTCCTGTAATGAACGACCATTTTTTGGCCCCATCCGCATTTAACGCGTAAAAGTTTTTGTCGTGGCAGCCGAAATAAATCGTTCCATCCGCTCCGACCGCCGGGGAGGATGAGATTTCGCCATCCGCCCTGAACGCCCATTTTTTGGATCCGTCGGGATTTAGGGCATAAAAGTTTTTATCCCATGAACCAAAATAAACCGTGCCGTCTTTAGCGATGGCCGGCGAGGAATCCACCCATCCTCCCGTTTCGAAAGACCATTTCAGTTTTCCTTCCGGCGTGAGCGCGCAAAATTTCCGGCTTCGCCCACCGAAATAGATGGTCCCATCTGCGGCGATGGCCGGGGAGGATTTGATCTCTGTTCCGGTCTTGTAGATCCAGTGGATTGAACCCGGCGGTTTGATGGCGAAAAGCTTCCCACTCCAGCTTCCCGCATAGATGGTTCCATCCGGCGCCAGCGCCGGGGAGGAATCGCTGTTTTGTCCCACTTCAGCGGTCCAGAGGTTTGTGCCGGTCCAGGTATTGTATTGTTGTGCCCGTGTGGAAAGAGCGACGAGCGCGATCCCGATGATGGCGGCAAATCTTTTCACGCAACCTGGCCACTCACAACTTGCCCGCGTATTCCGCAGGCGTCGTATTGCTGTTCACGGTTTGAGAATGGTAGTAATCCGACAGGCTTTGGGTGGAGGCTTCGAGCCCTTCGGCCGTGATCGCCGAAAGAATGCGCTCTTCGGTCATGATGAACCGGTCGCGTTTATAGATGACATAATCCGCGCGCAGGTCCGACGGTGTAAGATTCATCGTCACCAGATTCGCACCCGTGCGCAGCCCGCGCCGATATCCGCAATCCGGTCCCGCCAGATTCAACGCGCTTACAGCGGGAATCACCCAATCCGGCCGCATCAGGCGCAGCGCCGCCATACAATTCAGCGTCACATCCAGGCTCGCCGTCTGGCCATTCGCCAACGGCGTTTCGTCGCCCGGGATGAACGGACTCACGCTACAACCCACGATCGGCAGGTTCCGTGCGACATCAAAATTCAACAACAGTTCCGCCTCTGTTTGGCCTGGCAATCCCACAATGAATCCTGAGCTCACGTTCCAACCCGTACCTGCGAGATGTTGGATGGTTTTGATGCGTTTGTCGAACGTGCCGGGCGCTTCAAACTCCTCGTATTTATCTGGATCGCCGATCTCAAACTTGATGATGTAAATGCTGGCGCCCGCTTTCTTGAGTTCCGCCGACAAGTCCGGCGAAAGCGAGCCCAGCGAGACACTGATGCCCAACGGCGTTTCGCGCCGCAAAATCTTTATCAACGGCAACACCACCTCGCGCACCGCCACCGGGTCTTCGCCAGCCTGGATGTTGATGTCCGTGATGCTGGCCGGTCGGTGATTCACCAGCAGGTCCGCCAGTTTTTCCGGGTCCGCCCGATGCCGCGCCAGGGCGCGATTGTCCCGGCGCATCCCGCAATACGTGCAATTCTCACGGCAGAAATTCGAAACCTCCACCACCCCGCGAACGTAGACCTTTTTTCCAAACCGACTACGGGTGGTTTCAGCGGCCGCTGCGTGCAAATCGCCCTGCACCGCGCCAGTGGCATGTAATTGTGCGATTGTGGGTCTCAACATCTGACTCATCCTCAATTCATTAAAAGCTGCCTTCGCCTTAAAAGCAAGGGCGGGAATCAAATTGAAGAACAAGCGCCGAGTGGCAAATGATATGGAGGTGTTACCGCTTATTCAGGAATTGTGAGACTCACTTCCCCATCATGTCCACCAAATCGCCCAACTCTTTCTCATTCAAGTCCGAGACAATGCAATAACGCATCCCATTCATGTCGCGATTGATGATGACATAGCCCTGGCGGATTTCCGTATCCGGCTTCACTGTTTCTCCCTTGGCCGGCCACACGAAAACGTTGATGACATGTTTGTTGCGTCGATAAACCAGTGCCGCAACATCGTGACCACCCAGATAATCCAACCGTCCGCCCACCAGCGGATACCCCTGCTCGGCGAAATCCTTCACTGCCGGCGCAAAATCCAATTTCCCATCGAACCACGGCTTGACGGTGTGCTGGTCAGACGATGCCACATCCGTCAGGTGCGACTGCATCAATGAGCGCACGTGACTGCCTACCGCTTCCGCCATCAATTGTTCGTGTTCCGAGATTCCTACCGGTCGCAACAACAGCGTCACCACCGCAAATGCCGTCGCACCCGCCGCCAGCCATCTCCAGATCCATTGCAGATCACTCCGGCGAGTCTCACGCGCTTCGCCACCAGCCATTTGTTTAATTTTTTTGCGCAGCGAATCGGGAGCGCGATACACCAATTTGCTATTCTGCAATTTAGACTGCAAAGACCTTAAAGAATCCCACTTCGCTGTACAGCCGGCGCAAGACTTTATATGGCGTTCCACCTCCAGGCTACGAACCAGGTCAAGTTCCCCGTCCGCGTACGCGTGGATCAAAGGATATATTTCTGTGCAATTCATGAGCGCTCCTTCCGGTTGAGATGCTCTTGCAATAGCCGGCGCGCTCGCGCCAGGCGGGACATCACCGTACCCACGGGCACCTCCGCAACCTCGGCGATTTCTTTGTAAGAGAGCCCTTCCAACTCGCGCAGCACCAGCGCCTCGCGGAACTCAAGCGGTAGATCGGCCAACGCCGCGCGCAGCACCTCCTTATCGGCACTGCGAAGCGCTGAGTCGGAAGCCACCTTATCTTCAATTTCTGCAAGTTCATCGTCATCGATGGAAACAATCGCCTGTGGCCTGTTTTTTTTGAGCCATGTAAAGGCTGTGTTGCGCACGATGGTCAATAGCCACGAACGGCTGTTCCCACCGCGAAACCCACCCACGAACCGCAACGCCCGCACGCACGCATCCTGCGTGATGTCCTCCGCATCGTGGTCATTGCCGGCCAGCCAGCGCGCAAGGTTGTACGCCGCATCCAGGTGCGGCAGCACGATGCGCTCAAACTCAGCCTGTGGGTCGTTCACGCTCAAATATCGTTTCCATTCATAATAAGACTGCGGCTCGAACGATTTTATTCCCGATGGAATAAACTTTCTTATCCGCAGTCTTGTTCATTGAGAGTCAAACCATCATTAAAGACATGAAAACAAAAGAAAAATTCATTTTACAGGACAATAACAAGGACGGCCTCGACCGCCGTGGCTTTCTCGAATGCATGGCCTGGGCCGGCACCGGCATGCTCTGGACCGTCAGTGGCGGCATCCTCGGTTCTACGCTGCTCCCATCCCGCGCCGGCGCTGCCGAAATCACCAAAAGCTCTTTCAGCTTCGTGCAGATCAGTGATTCGCACATCGGCTTCAACAAGGAAGGCATCAACACCGACGTCTCCGCCACGCTCAAGGAAGCCATCGCCCGCATCAACGCCCTGCCTGAGCGCCCGGATTTTGTCCTGCACACCGGCGACCTCACGCACCTCGCCGAGGCCGATGAATTTGATACGCTCGACCAATTGCTCAAGAGCGTCAAAACGCAGCAGATTTTTTATGTGCCAGGTGAACACGATGTCACCGGCGATAACGGCAAGCTCTACCTCCAACGCTTTGGCAAGAACACCGTCGGCCAGGGCTGGCAAAGCTTTGATCACAACGGCGTGCATTTCGTCGGCCTCGTGAACGTCATGGACATCCAGCAAAACGGCCTCGGTTCTTTGGGCAAGGACCAACTCACGTGGCTGGAAGCCGACCTGAAATCGCGCTCCAACGAAACGCCCATCGTCGTCTTCGCGCACATCCCGCTCTGGAGCGTTTATCCGCAATGGGGCTGGGGCACAGATGACGGCGCGCAGGCGTTGAGTTTCCTGAAGGACTTCGGCTCCGTCACCATCCTCAATGGCCACATTCATCAGACGATGAAAAAGGTCGAGGGTCGCGTCACGTTTCACACCGCGATGTCTACCGCATTCCCGCAACCGGAGCCCGGCAAAGCGCCCAAGCCGGGTCCGATGAAAGTCGAAGCCGGAAAACTGCGCGACTTTCTCGGCGTGACGGATGTGAATTATACGGAAGGAAAAAGTTCGCTTGCGATCGTGGATTCCACGCTGGGTTGAACGCCGTTGCGGGAACATTCGATGAGAATATTGAAATGGATTTTGCTCATGGCCCTTGTGGCTACGGCATTGTTGCAACTGACCAATCCTGCGCGAACCAATCCGCCGGTCGCGCAGGATTTTCTCGCCACCACCACACCTCCAGCCGAGGTGGCGGCTTTGTTCCGCGTTGCGTGCTATGATTGCCATTCGCACGAAACGCGCTGGCCGTGGTATAGCCACATCGCGCCGGTCTCCTGGGGTGTCGTCGGTGATGTCAACCAGGCCCGTGCGCATATGGACTTGTCGTTGTGGCCGGGTAACAATGCCGACGCTGTGATCCGAAAACTGCAGGCCATGAGCGGGGAGATTCAATCCAGGCGGATGCCCCTGCCCCGTTATACGCTCATCCACCGCGAAGCGCGTTTGACGGAAACACAACGCAAGGAAATGACCGAATGGCTGGACTCCGTCGCCAGCAATTTGGAGAAGCTCAAGAATCAACCCACTCCGGCGCCAACGCCGGCGACTCTCATCGACTCGTCCGCTGGACGCGCCTTGTTCCTCAAAAACTGCGCGCATTGTCATGGTGCCGATGGACACGGCGACGATGGCCCGGACCTCCACAACCTCGACCTCACTGATGCCCGCATCACCCAACAGATCCGCAACGGCAAAAAAGGCCAAATGACCGCCTTCGCTGGCAAATTGGATTCCGCCAGCATCCAATCGCTCGTTGAATATCTTCACACCTTGAAATGATTCATCGCTTGCCCGCGCCCACCTTGGGCATCGCCACATCCCGGATGAGATTCGGGTTATGCGCATCCAGGCGCGCATCCGTGCCGTATTGGATCCAATCCAGCACATCGTTGAAGCCGAACTGGTCCTTCGCCGCGATGAAAAGCTGCACTTGTCCGCGCGTGTAATTGTTTTGCAGGATGCTGTGCTTCGCCTCCTCGTTGTTCTCCGAATCCACCAGCATGTACGCGATGAGCTCGCAAAAACCCTCGGTGGAATCTCGGCTCAACTTCTTCAGGCGCGCCGGCGAGACATTCTCATGCATCCATGCGTGGGCGTATTCATGCGCACACGTGGACTTAAATAATGGCTCCGGCAACGCGCTCAATATGTTGATGTCATGCTTCATCCGGGCGCTATTCGTATTACTCTCCATGTAGCCCCACACATCCGGGCACGAATAATCATTCCCCGCGAACTTGAACAGGTTCTGGATATCCACCCGGTCGATCATCGCAAAGGTCACATTGGTATCCGATGGGAACGTGAGGAACCGCGCGAACACCCTGTCTAGTTCACTCTCTACATCGATGAACTTCCGTTCGGCTTCCATCTCTTCCACCACCGCATCTTTCGCATCACGCGCACAAACAAACCGGTCATCCGGCAGCGAAAGCGCATTGGTCAACACGGGTAAACCGCACAAGAAACAGCGATGCGGCAATTTCGCGCACTTATCGCACACCTCGACTTTTTGGCCCGTGATTTGGTCTGTGATAAAATAAGCATCGCCATCGATCACCTCGCCGCAGATGCCGCAGCGTATCTCCGCCGCCAGCGCCGGTCTGGCCAGGAGCGCAAGGAAGACCGGCAAAACCATGCACCAGAGCTTCAGCGAATACCGCATCACGGGAGCATCTTGAATCAGACCGGTTCCTTGTCGCAACTTCATTTCAACAAAGTCGCTATATCACGATATCCGCTCAAAACCCGGACAACTTCCAACGGCCGTGCGTCAGCGTTATAGATGATCAGGTAAGAATAGACGGCCCAAAAACGGACCGGTTTGGAAGTTAAGTCGCGCCTCAAATGACCAAGCCCCGGATTTTTGGCGAGCATCGAAACGATTCGTTCTATTTCATGCTCAACTCGATCAGCAGCATCCAAATTGTCCGTGGCGATATGTTCCCAAATTTCCAGCAGGTCTAGTCGGGCCTCTGGCGAATAGACGAAATCAGCCATTTTGTCCGGCCCGACGACGGCGGCTGCGTTCCTGGATTTCGGCGTGTACCTGGTCGCCCGGAATTTTTTCGCCCCGCTTTAATTGCTCCAGGCCAACCTCAATCTCTGAATCCAATCGTTCACGGAGTGCCTCAGGGTTTTCGCGAAGTTCGAGCCAATCGAGCAAGGCGTCCGCCTGATTTTCGTCAAGGCGCTTCACTTTTTCGACTGCCACTTCGATGCGGCTCATGTCCGCAACATACCAAATTCCCGTATTTATGCAACGCCACGATTCACTCTTCCCTGAAACTTGGCCTTTGTTATCACACCGGATATTATACTTCCAGAAATGCCACTGACCGAACAGTCCAAAAACCGCCTCGCCAGCCTCGCCAGGTTCATTGTGGTGATACCCATGGTTGCCATCGCCTTCCCCATCTGTTGGTGGGGACACCGCGTCTGGACCGACCATTGGCTCGCCCGCGACGCTCGACCTACCTCCGCTATAGTCACTGGCATTCATCCCAAACGGGTCTACGACTACCGCTATACCATCGATGGCAAGGAATACTCCGGCACCAGCCAGCGCGATTGGGAGAATGAAAAAGTTCATACACTGCAGGCGGGTGAACAAACCACCGTTTCCTTCTCCACCTCACATCCCTGGCTATCGTCCATGCTCACCACACGCGTCGCCTGGGCAGGCCTCCCTTTTACCGTACTCATGCTATTAATCGAATGTTTTCTCCTCGCTGTCCTCATCGACCCGCAGGGCAAATGGGCCATCACCCGCTGGCTGTTGAATCCTAACGGCAAATAACGCTCTCCCGACCGTCTTTTCATTGGATGTTCGATGTTGGTTGTTGGATGTTCCTTGTTTTTTCCATTAGTCGTTTGAAGGAACTTGGTTATTGGAGCTTGTCTGGAGCTTGTCTGGAGCTTGTCTGGAGCTTGTCTGGAGCTTGTCTGGAGCTTGGTGCTTGGAATTTGGAACTTTTCTGGCACATTGTCCCTCCGATGAAAAAGAACTCGATACGTCCGCATTCAAGTATTTTGGTTGATGGCCCCGATCGCGCCCCTGCGCGCGCCATGTTGTATCCCGTAGGCTTCAAGCCCGAGGATTTCAAGAAACCCATCATCGGCATCGCCTCCACCTGGGGCATGGTCACGCCCTGCAACATGCACATCGACAAGCTCGCGCTCGAATCCGAACGCGGCGCGAACGAGGCCGGCGGCAAAGCCATCATCTTCAACACCATCACCGTGTCCGACGGCATCTCCATGGGCACCGAAGGCATGAAATACTCGCTCGTCTCGCGCGAGGTCATCGCCGATTCTATCGAGACCGTCGTGGGCGCGGAAGGCATGGACGGCTTTGTAGCCATCGGTGGCTGCGATAAAAATATGCCCGGCGCCATGATGGCCATTGCGCGGCTCAACCGCCCTGCCGTCTTCGTCTACGGCGGCACCATTCTCCCCGGCTGCATCACCGGCGACCCGCGCAAACTCGATGTCGTCTCTGTGTTCGAAGCCGTCGGCCAGCACGCCGCTGGCAAGCTGGACGACGCCGGTCTGCTCGCCGTCGAATCCTGTGCCATCCCTGGACCCGGTTCCTGCGGCGGCATGTACACCGCCAACACCATGGCCAGCGCCATCGAAGCGCTCGGCATGAGTCTGCCCAACAGCAGCGCGCAGAACGCCATTTCGCCCGCGAAGAAAGATGATTCCCGCCGCGCCGGCGCCTGCGTCGTCGAGATGCTCAAGAGCGGCTTGCGCCCGCTCGATATTCTCACGAAGAAAGCGTTTGAGAACGCCATCACCGTCGTCATTGCGCTCGGCGGTTCCACCAACGCCGTGTTGCACCTGCTCGCCATCGCGCACGCCGCCAGGGTGAAGCTCACCATTGATGATTTCACGCGCATCGGCAAACACGTGCCTGTGCTCGCCGACCTCAAACCCAGCGGCAAACATTTGATGAGCGAACTCGTCGCCATCGGCGGCATCCGTCCGCTCATGAAGATCTTGCTCGATGCCGGTTTGCTCCACGGCAGCGCCCTCACCGTCACCGGCCAGACCATCGCCCAGACCCTCGCCGACGTGAAACCGTATCCCGCCTCGCAGACCATCATCCGTCCGCTGAATGATCCCGTCAAAAAGAACAGCCACCTCGTCATCCTGCGCGGCAACCTCGCGCCCGAAGGCGCCGTCGCGAAAATCTCCGGCAAAGAAGGCCTGCAATTCAGCGGCAAAGCCATCGTGTTCGAGAGCGAAGAACGCGCGCTCAAAGCCATTCTCGACGGCACCGTGAAAAGCGGGCATGTCATCGTCATCCGCAGCGAGGGACCCAAGGGCGGACCCGGCATGCGCGAAATGCTCTCGCCCACCAGCGCCATCATGGGCAAAGGCCTGGGCAAAGAAGTCGCGCTCATCACCGATGGCCGTTTCAGCGGCGGCAGCCACGGCTTCGTCGTCGGCCACGTCACGCCCGAGGCTTACGTCGGCGGCCCCATCGCCCTCGTCAAGAACGGCGACCGCATCACCATCGACGCCGAGAAACGCACGTTGAATCTTGAAATCCCCACTGCCGAACTCAAGAAACGCAAGAAAGCATGGAAAAAGCCCGCGCCGCGTTATACCCGTGGAGTCCTGGCAAAATATGCTGCTCATGTCACGAGTGCATCGTTTGGTGCAGTGACGGATGCAGATTTAAAGTTGTGACCACATTTCACGCGCATCACCCCTGTGCATAGAAGTTCGGCGACTTCAACTTCCATAGACCCGGTGGCGGATTATTATGCGATTTAACGCCTGCCAGCTCGGTGGGGCAAGATTCCGGCGAAGCCTCGCTACCCTCATGGTGGGGCGAGGCTACCGACGAGCCGTCCCCGTTTTCCTCGTAGTCGTCCCGCCCTGCGGGATTAGTCGGCGCTGATTTCTCCTGCCATCCTCCATCCTCATTCCCATTAGCCCGTGCGGCTCGCACCTTCACTCCGCCATCCTCTTTCCCGGCAATTTTCAGGCCCTCGACCCTCGTCACTCGACCCTCGACTTCTTGCCCACCCCCCATCAACTGGTCGGAATTAGTCGGAATCACTCCCGATGTCTGGCTTTTGGAGCTTTCCTGGTGGGGCGAGGCTACCGACGAGCCGTCCCCTTTCTCCCCGTAGTCGCCGACATTAGTCGGCGCTGGCCTTTCAACCCTCGACTCTCGACCCTCGACCCTCGACACATCCTCATTTGCTTCATCCTTTAGCTGGCTGGAGAACGCTGGAACACCCCGTGACTTCCTCGCGCTGTTTTCCCTCTCAAGCCACGCAATGACAGCAGCTTCCTGCGCTTCACGCGTCTTGCGGCT
>Ga0265338_10000244_pt1 | contig 100528 bp, 107 predicted proteins | sample 42126metaG_FD_193579 | JGI IMG/M metagenome (GOLD analysis project Ga0265338, IMG submission 193579) | Rhizosphere microbial communities from Carex aquatilis grown in University of Washington, Seatle, WA, United States - 4-21-26 metaG | ecosystem: Host-associated > Plants > Roots >...
CGCCGGCGGCGCTGGCGGCGGCCCGCGCCCGCCGCGGCGGGGCGGCTCCGGCCCGCTCGGCGCCCTGCGCCGCCACCCCTTCCGGATCTTCGCCGCGATCGCGGCGCTGTTCGTGCTCTGGTTCCTGTTCGCGCTCTTCCAGCCCTTCCACGGCGACGGCTCCGGCCGGGTCGAGGTGACGATCCCGAAGGGCGCCAGCGTCAGCGAAGTCGGCGACCTGCTCGGGGAAAAGGGCGTGATCGACAGCTCGACCCTGTTCCAGGTCCGCGTCACCCTCGACGGCAAGCGCTCCTCGCTCTACCCCGGCCACTACACGCTCGCCCACGGCATGAGCTACAGCGCCGCGATCGACGCCCTGACCAGGTCGCGCGAAACCGCGAAGCCGAGCGTGACCACGGTGACGATCCCCGAGGGCTACGCCCGCTCGCAGGCGGCGAAGCTGGTCGCCGAAGACGGCCTCAGGGGCAGCTACATAAAGGCGACCGTCCACTCCAGGTACCTGAATCCGGCCAAGTACGGCGGCAAGGGCGCCAAGGATCTCGAGGGCTTCCTCTTCCCCGACACCTTCGAATTCAAGCCGGGCGCCCCGGTCGCCAACCTCGTCCAGCTCCAGCTCGAAGACTTCAAGCGGCGGATCAAGGGCGTCGACATGAAGTACGCCCGCTCCAAGAACCTGACCACCTTCGACGTGCTGACGATCGCCTCGATGGTCGAGCGCGAGGCGGGGGTGGCGAAGCAGCGCAAGCTGGTCGCCTCGGTGATCTACAACCGCCTGCACGAAGGGATGCCGCTGGGGATCGACGCGACGATCCGCTTCGCCACCGGCAACTACGAAGAGCCGCTGACCGAGTCGCAGCTGGAAACCGACTCGCCGTACAACACCCGCACCCACGCCGGCCTGCCGCCGGGGCCGATCAACAGCCCCGGCCTGGCGGCGATCGAGGCCGCCGCCCACCCGGCCAAGACCGATTACCTCTTCTACGTCAACAACCCGAACTCGTGCGACGAACTGACCTTCGCCAAGACCGAAACCGAATTCGAGGCCGACGTCGAAAAGTACAACTCGGCCCGCGAAGCGGCCGGCGGCAACGCGCCCAGCACCTGCGGGGAATAGCTTGAGCGCGGCAGCGCAGAGCGCGCCGAGGCGACTGGCGGTGATCGGCCACCCGGTCTCCCACTCGCGCTCGCCGGCGATGCAGAACGCGGCCCTGGCGGCGCTGGGGCTGGGGGAGGAGTGGCGCTACGAGGCGATCGACGTCGCCCCGGAGGACTTCGAGGAGCGGCTGCGGGAGATGGCGGGCGAGGGCTTCGCCGGCGCCAACGTCACCGTCCCCCACAAGCGGGCGGCGCTGGCCCTGGCGGACGCGCCGAGCGAGGTCGCGCGCGAGATCGGCGCCGCCAACACCCTGGTCTTCGCCGACGGCGAAGTCCGCGCCCACAACACCGACGCCGACGGGCTGCTGGCGGCGCTGCCGGCGGCGCCGGGCCGGCAGCGAGCGCTGGTCCTGGGCGCCGGCGGCGCCGCCCGCGCCGTCGTCTGGGCGCTCGTGCGCGAGGGGGCGGCGGTCGAGGTCTGGAACCGCACCGCCGAGCGGGCACGGGAGCTCTGCACCGAGCTGGGCGGCGCCCCGGTTGCCACGCCCGAGCAGGCGGACTACGGGCTGATCGTCAACACCAGCGCCGCCGGCCTGCGCGGCGAAGATCCCTTTGCCGAGCTGCCGCTGGACCGCGGCGGCTTCGGCTCCGAGCAGACGGTCGTCGACATGGTCTACGGGGCGGAGCCCTCGCCGCTCCTGGCCGCCGCCGCGGCCGCCGGCGCCGCCATCGTCGACGGCCTCGAGGTGCTGGTCCAGCAGGGCGCGCTCTCGCTGCGGATCTGGACCGGCCGCGAGCCCCCGCTCGAGGCGATGCGCGCCGCCGCCCGCGCCAGCGACGCTCGATGAGTTAACCCGGCTATAGGCGGATTAACTCATCGAGCGTCGCGCCGATAGCCTTGGCGCCCTGATGAGCGCCTTCCGCTTCACCACCGCCGGCGAGTCGCACGGGCCCGGCCTGACCGCCATTGTCGAGGGCATGCCGGCCGGCCTCGAGCTCGACCGCGAGGCGCTCGACCGCGACATGGCCCGGCGCCAGCTCGGTCACGGCCGCGGCGGCCGGATGCGGATCGAGACCGACACGGTCGAGATCCGCTCCGGCGTCCGCCACGGCCGCACGCTAGGCAGCCCGATCGCCGTCCTCGTCGCCAACCGCGACTACGCCAACTGGGAGGAGCGGATGAACCCCTGGCCGGTGGCGGGGTTCGAGCCCGAAGAGGTGCACCTGCCGCGGCCCGGCCACGCCGATCTCGTCGGCGCCTGGAAATACGACCACAGCGACATCCGCAACGTGCTCGAGCGGGCCAGCGCCCGCGAGACCGCGGCCCGCGTCGCCGCCGGCTCGCTCGCCCGCGGCTTCCTCACCGCCCTCGGCGTCGACGTCCGCAGCCACGTCATCCAGATCGCCTCGGTCAGGGCGGCCGAGCGGGCTGGCCTGGAGCCGGCCGACTTCGACGGCGTCGACGAGGACCCGGTCCGCTGCCTCGATCCCGAGGCGAGCGCCGCGATGGTCGCCGAGATCAACCGCCTGCGTAAGGCCAACGAGAGTCTCGGCGGCAGCTTCGAGGTGCTCGCCTTCGGCCTCGTTCCTGGGCTCGGCTCGCACATCTCCTGGGAAGACCGCCTCGACGGCCGCCTCGCCGGCGCCGTCGCCTCGATCCAGTCGGTCAAGGGGGTCTCGATCGGCGAAGCCTGGGACGTCGCCGGCCGCCCCGGCTCCGAGGCCCACGACGAGATCTTCTGGTCGGAGAAGGACGGCTACTTCCGCGAAACCAACCACGCCGGTGGCCTCGAGGGCGGGATGACCAACGGCCAGCCGCTCAGCGTCCGCGCCGCGATCAAGCCGATCTCGACCCTGACCAAGCCGCTGCGCTCGGTCGACACCGAGACCCACCGGCCGGCGCAGGCGCTGCGCGAGCGCACCGACTCGACCGTGGTCCCCGCCGCCGCCGTCGTCGCCGAGGCGATGGTCTGCCTCACCCTCGCCCGCTGCTACCGCGAGAAGTTCGGCGGCGACCACATCGACGACGTCCTCGCCGCTCTCGCCGCCTACAAGCAGCGCATCGACTGGCGGCGCTGAGCCCGTGAGCCGGCCGGCGCTCGTCTTCATCGGCTTCATGGGCGCCGGCAAGAGCACGGCGCTGGAGGCCGCCCGCGAGGCGCGCCTGGACACGGTGGAGATCGACACCCTGATGGAACGCGAGCTGGGGATGCCGATCGCCGCCGCCTTCGAGCGCGACGGCGAGGAGGCCTTCCGCGCCCGCGAGGCCGAGGTCGTCGGCTCGCTGCTGGAGGGCGCCGACGGCGGCGCGATCGCGCTCGGCGGCGGCAGCGTCCTCAGCGAGCGGGTGCGGGCGGCGCTCGGCCGCCACACCGTCGTCTGGCTCCAGGTCGACCCGCAGGAGGCCTGGCGCCGGATCGCCCATAGCGACCGCCCCCTGGCCCGCAGCGCCGACGACGTCGAGCGGCTGCTGGCGCAGCGGCTGCCGCTCTACGAGCAGCTTGCCGACGCGGTGCTGCCGATGGGCGACCGCGCCGTCGTCTCCCGCGCCCTGCCGGCGCTGCGGGCGCTGGCCGAGCTGCCGGCCGGGACCCGGCTGCTGTGGGCGCCGAGCCGCTCCGGCGAGTACCCGGTGCTGGTCGGCCGCGGCCTGCTCGGCGCCGAGTGGTGGCCGCTCGAGGGCCGCCGCTTCTGCGTCTCCGACCGCGCCGTCGCGGCGCTCTACGGCGAGCGCCTGGGGCCGCTGGCGGGGCGGGTCGAGGTCGCCCCCGGCGAGGGCTCGAAGACGATGGCCGAGGCCGAGCGGGTGCTGCGCGAGCTGGCCCGCGCCGGGATGACCCGCGACAACCATCTGGTCGCGCTCGGCGGCGGCGTGGTCGGCGACCTCGCCGGCTTCTGCGCTCACCTCTACCAGCGCGGGGTGCCGGTGGTGCAGGTGCCGACGACCCTGGTCGCCCAGGTCGACTCGGCGCTCGGCGGCAAGACCGGCGTCGACCTGCCCGAGGGCAAGAACTACGCCGGCGCCTACCAGCTGCCGGCGGCGGTGATCGCCGACACGACGGCGCTGCGGACGTTGCCGCGCGAGGAGCTGGCGGCCGGCTTCGTCGAGGTGCTGAAGACCGGCCTGCTGGCGGGGGGAGCGCTGTGGGAGCGGGTGCGGACGCTGGGGGAGATCGACCCAGACGGCCTCGACGACGTCGTCTTCGCCTGCGCCCGCTACAAGTGCGAAGTCGTCGCCGCCGACGAGCGCGACGACGGCCGCCGCGCCGTCCTCAACCTCGGCCACACGGTCGGCCACGCGATCGAGGCGGCGACCGGCTACACCGCCTATCGCCACGGCGAGGCGGTCGGCCTCGGCCTGCTGGCGGCGCTGCGCCTCTCCGGCGCCCCCGCCCTGCGCGACGAGGTCGAGGCGATCCTCGCCCGCCACGCCCTGCCGGTGCGCCTCGACGCTCCGATCGACCTCGAGCTCGCCCTGGCGGCGCTGTCGCGCGACAAGAAGCGGACCGCCGCCGGCGTCGGCTTCGTCCTCCTCGCTGAGCCCGGGCAGCCCCGGATCGGCCAGCTGGTCGACCCCGCTAAGGTCCGCGAGGCCGTGGAGGAGCTGCTCGGATGACCGTCGTCAGCAACCGCGTCGCCGTCCTGCACGGGGTCAACTTCGACGTGCTCGAGCGCCGCGACGCCGGCGTCTACGGCGGCCTCGCGCTGAGCGAGCTGGAGCAGCGGATCGCCGCCTGGGCGCACGCGGCGGAGCTGGAACCGCTCTTCTTCCAGACCAACCACGAGGGCGAGTTCGTCGAGTACCTGCACCGCCTGCCCGACCTCGCCGACGCCGCCCTGGTCAACGCCGGCGCCTGGACTCACTACAGCCGCGCGATCGCCGACGCGCTCGACGTCTCGGGCCTGCCCGCGGTCGAGGTCCACCTCTCCGACGTCGAGTCGCGCGAGGGCTGGCGCCGCGACTCGGTCTTCGACGGCCTGGTGCTGGCGAAGATCTCCGGCAAGGGGCCGGACGGCTACCGCGAGGCGCTCGGCCTGCTCGCCCGCGAGCTCGGCGCCGGCGCCTGATGCGCGGCCGCGGCGACCGGCTCGAGGTCCTGCTCGGCGAGCGCGAGCTCGACCGGCTGCTGGTCACCGACCTCACCAACGTCCGCTACCTGACCGGCTTCACCGGCACCAACGGGGCCTGCGTCTGCGGACCCGGCTTGCGCCTCTTCCTCACCGACTTCCGCTACACCGAGCGCGCCGCCGCCGAGGTCGAGGGCTGGGAGCCGATCACGGTCTCCGGCGACTGGCTGCAGAGCATCGCCGAGCGGCTCGAGGGCAGGGTCGGCTTCGAGGACGACCACCTCGCCGTCCGCAGCTTCGGGAAACTGAAGGAGAAGCTCGCCGATGGCACCGAGGCGGTGCCCGCCGGCGGCCTGGTCGAGCGGCTGCGGCGGGTCAAGGACGAGGGCGAGCTGGCGACGATCGCCGCCGCCTCGGAGCTGGCCGACGAGGTCTGGCGCTGGAGCCTCGAGCGCGGCCTCGCCGGGCGCAGCGAGCGCGAGGTCGCCCGCGCCGCCGAAGCGCGGATCCGCGAGCTCGGCGGCGACCCCTCCTTTCCGGCGATCGTCGCCGCCGGCCCCAACGGGGCGCTGCCGCACGCCGAGCCCGGCGAGCGCGAGATCGGCCGCGGCGAGCTGGTCGTCTTCGACATGGGCGCCAAGCTCGACGGCTACTGCTCCGACGGCACCCGCACCTACGCCACCGGCGACCCCGGCGAGCGCGGGCGCGAGGTCTACGAGCTGGTCCTGGCGGCGCAGCAGGCGGCGCTGGCGGCGATCGCGGCCGGCGCCGTCGGCGAGCAGGTCGACGCGGTCGCCCGCGAGCTGATCGCCGACGGCGGCCACGGCGAGCGCTTCGGCCACGGCCTCGGCCACGGGGTCGGGCTCGAGGTCCACGAGGGCCCGCGGCTCTCGCTGCGCTCCGACGACGTGCTGGCGCCGGGCGAAGTCGTCACGGTCGAGCCCGGCGTCTACCTGCCGGGCGAGCTGGGGGTGAGGATCGAGGACCTGGTCGTCGTCACCGCCGACGGCCCGCGCAACCTCAGCGGCCTGCCGAAGCAGCTGCAGCTGGTCGAGTGAACCGCCCCCCAGGCACGCGGTTACCAAGTATTACTTGACCAACTTCGTGCAGATTCAAGCCGCCATGGCGGCGAGTCGATGCGCCGGTCGTGAACTGGACTGCGGCGACCACCAGCTTCGACTTCCCCGGCGAGCGCCGGCGCCGCAACCGCGGCCGTCGCTCGACCGACACCCTCTTCTCGATCCACAGCGAAGCCCGCCGCGAGCGCCTGCTCGACATGGAGATGCGGGTGCGCCGCTACCGCGCCGCCTGCTTCGCGATCCTCGCCGTCGCCCTCGCCTGCGGCGGCTCCGAGGTCGGCTGGTGGTGGCTGGCGCCGATGGCGCTCGGCTTCGCCGGCTTCGCCGTCGCCGACCGCTTCATGCGCGCCAGCCGCCACCCGGCGGTCTGGGTCGCCGGCGCCTGGGCGCTGCTGCCGGTCCTGCTCGCCGCCGCGGTCCTCGTCACCGGCGGCGACACCAGCCCGGTGCTGGTCTGGCTGGCGCTGCCCGCGGTCACCCTCGGGGTCCGCTTCGAGCCGCGCGGGATGGTCCTCGGCACCGCCTTCATCCTCGTCCTCTTTCTCGCCAGCGCCGTCCTGCCCGACCCCGCCGCGGCGCAGGCCCACAGCCAGGCGCTGATCGCCGATGTGGCGCTGATCCTCAGCACCGTGATCCTCTCCGGCGCCCTGGTCGAGTCCGACCGCGCCCACCGCCGCCGCTCGACCCTCGACCCGCTCACCGGCCTCTTCAACCGCAACGCGCTCGAGCAGCGGCTGAGTGAGATCGACGGCCAGCCCTGCAACCTCGACGAGGGCCTCTCGCACGCGCTGCTGCTCTGCGACCTCGACCACTTCAAGCGCGTCAACGACCAGCTCGGCCACGCCGCCGGCGACACCGTCCTGCAGGAGGTCGCCTACACGATGCGGGCGGTGCTGCGGGCCGGCGACTCGATCTACCGGATCGGCGGCGAGGAGATCCTCGTCGTCCTCCCCGGCGCCACCCGCGAGGACGCGATCGGGATCTCCGAGCGCCTGCGCCAGGCCGTCCGCGACTGCCGCCCGGTCGGGGTGCCGGTGACGATCAGCATCGGCGTCGCCATCGCCGAAGCCGACCGGGTCGACACCGACGACCTGATCGCCCGCGCCGACGCCGCGCTCTACGCCGCCAAGGCCGGCGGCCGCGACACCGTCTATTGCGACAACTGAGCCCTAGCGGCTGAGGTCGACGTCGGCGCTGAGCCGGGAGGCAAAAGCCGAGAGCAGTTCGACCGTCGCCTCGACGTCGCGCAGGTCGACCATCTCGACCGGCGAGTGCATGTAGCGGAGGGGGATCGAGACGAGGCCGGTGGGGATGCCCGAGCGGGAGATCTGCAGCACGTCGGCGTCGGTGCTGGTGCCGCGGCCGCTGGCGCTGATCGAGTGCTCGATGCCCTCCGCCTCGGCGGTCTCGACCAGCAGCTCGAAGACCTTGGGGGAGAGGGTGGAGCCGCGGCCGATCGCCGGGCCGGAGCCGAGCGGGTGGCTGCCGATCTCCTTCTCGTCGACCCCGGGAGCGTCGGTGGCGTGGGTGACGTCGACGGCGACGGCGATGTCGGGCCGGACCTCGAAGGCGGCGGTGCGGGCGCCGAACAGGCCGATCTCCTCCTGCACCGCGGCGACCGCGGCGAAGGAGCCGCCGGGGCCCTTGCCCTCGTGGCAGCGGCGCAGGCTCTCCAGCGCCACGTAAGCGCCGAGGCGGTTGTCCATCGCCCGCGAGACCAGCCGCTCCCCGGCGACCGCCATCGGCTCGGCGGCGATCACGACCGGGTCGCCGACCCGGACCAGCGCCTCGGCCTGCTCGCGGTCCCCGGCGCCGACGTCGATGTGCAGCGATTTCAGCTCGACGACCTTCTTGCGCTGGTCGGGGTCGAGCAGGTGGATCGGCTTGCGGCCGACGACGCCGGGCACCGGCCCGTCCTTGCCGCGGACCTCGACCCGCTGGCCGACCAGGATCTGCGGGTCCCAGCCGCCGACCGGGGCGAACCAGAGGAAGCCCTTCTCGTCGACGTGGGTGACGATCAGCCCGATCTCGTCGATGTGACCGACCACCGCCAGCAGCGGCTTCGCCTCGCCGACGCGGGCGATCGAGGAGCCGAGCCCGTCGACCGAGAGCTCGGCGAAGGAGGCGGCATCCCGCCAGACGGCGGCGGCCGGGCCCTCGTAGCCGGAGGGGGCGCCGGCGCGCAGGAGCTGGTCGAGGAGGGTCGGGGTCGAGCTCAAGAGGTCGGAGTATGTCGGATCGCGTCGTGGTGGCGCACCCGGTCCCGCCCCTCGCCGTAGCTGCGGGTGTCGTAGGCGATCAGCGCCCAGATCAGGGCGTCGACGACCGCCAGGCTGGCCAGCGCCGGCAGCTCGGTCGCCACCGGCACCAGGATCAGCAGCGCGATCGCCAGCCCCAGTCGCTGGCGCTGGATCGTGTGGACGTGGCGGTAGCGGAAGCCGACCAGGCCCAGCAGGTAGACGGCGACGCCGCCCAGCAGGGCGAAGGCGGCGACGGTGTGCAGGTGGGCGTCGAAGTGGCCGATCGTCGTCTTCAGCCCCAGCGCAGCGAGGACGATCCCGGCGACGATCGCCAGGTGGATGTAGGAGTAGGAGTCGCGGGCCATCTCGTTGCGCGTCCGACCCGGCTCGGTCAGCGCCAGGCGCCGGGCCGAGACCAGGGCGACGACGTCGAAGTAGGCCCACCACAGCGCCGCCGCGAGGACGACGCCGAGCACGGCGGCGGTGCCGATGCCGAGGCTGAGAGAGCCGGCGGCGGCGGCGCCGATCGCGACGATCGACTCGCCGAGGGCGATGATCACGATCAGCCCGTGGCGCTCGGCGAAGTGACCGGGCTCCAGCTTCCAGCCGTCCGAGCCGGCGAAATAGGGACCGGCCATGTCGAGGAAGAGGGCGAGCGCCCAGAGCGCGGCCTGGGCGAGGCCGTCGAAGAGCGAGGCGACGACCAGCAAGGAGATGCCGAGCGTGGCGCTGACGGTGAAGCCGACGATCGAGCGCCGCAGCGCCGCGTCGTCGCGGCTGGCGAGCATGAAGAGGGCGATGTGGGCGAGGCGGAAGACGCCGTAGGCGAGCGCGAAGGTGAGGGCGAGCCGGCCGAAGGCCTCGGGGACGCAGAGCGAGACGATCAGCAGCGCCGCCATCGCCGCGAACATCGCCAGCCGCACCAGGCCCTCCTCGGGGTCGATCACGCTGGTCAGCCAGGAATAGCCGACCCAGCCCCACCAGAGCACCCCCAGCACCAGCAGCCCCTGCGCCAGCCCCGCCCAGGTCGGGTGGTGGGACATCAGCGCCGTGCACTGGGTGATCGCGAGCACGAAGACGAGGTCGAAGAAGAGCTCCAGCGGCGTCACCCGCTCGTCCTCGCGGCGGGCCGTGCTCAGTCGCGAGGAGCGCGATTGCGAGGGTTCCGGCATCGCGCTCAATCCTTGCAATACGGTTGGGCGATGAGCGTGGCGGTGGTGACCGGGGCATCGACGGGGATCGGCGCGGCGACCGCGCGCCGGCTCGCCCGCGAGCCCGGCGCCGAGCTGGTCCTGGTCGCCCGCCGCGAGCAGCTGCTCCAGGAGCTGGCCGAGTCGCTGCCCTGCAGGGCGACCTACGTCGCCGTCGACCTCACCGCCGCCGATGCGCCCGAGCGCGTCCGCGCCCACGTCGAGGCCGAGCACGGCGGCCGCCTCGACCTCCTCGTCAACAACGCCGGCGCCTCCTGGCGCGGCGAGTTCGGCGAGAGCGGCTACGCCAACGTCAAGCGTCACATGGAGCTCAACTTCGACGCCGTCGTCCGCCTCACCGAGGCGCTGCTGCCGCTGCTGCGGGCCTCCGCTCCGAGCGCGATCGTCAACGTCGCCAGCACCGCCGGCCGCGTCGCCCGCGCCCGCACCGGCGCCTACTCGGCCTCCAAGTTCGCCCTGATCGGCTGGACCGACGCCCTCTATGCCGAGGAGCTGCCCCACGGTGTTCACGTCGGCGTGGTCCTGCCCGGCTTCGTCGCCACCGAGGGCTTCCCGGCGACCGAGCTGCGCCAGAAAGCGCTGACCCGCTGGATCGTCTCCAAGCCGGAGAAGGTCGCCGAGGCGATCTACGAGGCCGGCCCCGGCGGCAAGCCGGAGCGCTACGTGCCGCGCCCCTACGCCGCCGCCGCGGTCCTGCGCATCGTCGCCCCGCGCCTGGTCCGCCGCGTGCTGACCGGCGGCGCCGCCAGGGACCTGACCACCAGCACCGGCGCCGAACAGGCGGACGCCGGCTCAGCCAGCCAGTAGCTGCCGGCGCAGGAAGGCGAGCTGGTCGGCGACCAGCGCCTCGTGCGCCGGGCCGGCGTAGACGTCGAAGTGGTCGACGCCGGGATAGGTGCGCAGCTCGCCCAGCGGCGCCCGCCGCGCCGCCGCGATCGCCGGCCCCGGCCGCGCCACCCGGTCGGCCTCGCCGACGCAGACCAGCCAGGGGCAGTGCAGGCGGGCGGCGTGGCGGCCTGGGTTGAAGGGGCGGCCGAGCAGCCAGCGCGAGGAGACGCGGTTGCGCCAGCGCGAGTCCTCGCCGCCGGCGACCACCCGCCGCCACCCCTCCTCGCCACCGGGCGCGTTGATCAGGGCCGCCTCGTGCGGCTGGCCGACCGCGGGCAGGTGGTGGCCGCGCAGCGCCGCCGCCAGCACCCGGGCGGAGACCGTCGGCGAGGAGCGGTGCGCCTGGCGGACGAGGTCGAGGAAGGGGACCTGGCTGACCGCGGCCGCGATCCCGGGGTCGGCCGCGGCCGCCGCGAGAGCGTTGCCGCCCCCCATCGAGGAGCCGAAGGTCGCCACCCGCCCCGGGTCGACCCCCGGCAGCGAGCGGGCGTGGGCGATTGCCGCCCGCCAGTCCCCGAGCTGGCGGCCGGGCTCGAAGCGGTCCGGCTCGCCGCCGCTGTCGCCGAAGCCGCGGTGGTCGAAGACGAGCGCCGCGATCCCCGCCGCCGCGAAGCGCGCCGCGAACGGCCCCAGCCCGTCGCGCCGCGTTCCCGAGAGCCCGTGCGCCATCACCACGATCGGCGCCGCGCCGCCGCCCGCCGCCCGGTAGAGCCAGGCGGCGCAGCGGTCGCCGCCGACGCTGAACTCGGTGTCCTCGCGGTTCATCCCCTGTTCAACGACGGGGTCCGGCGGAACGTGAGATCCGCCGTGCCGAAGCGGCGCTTTAGGATTCGCCGCCAGCCAACTCCAGCCGAGGGCCCAAATCTCAGATGACTATCTCCACGAATCAATTCAAAAACGGATCGCACGTCGAAATCGACGGCAAGATCTACAAGATCATCGAGTTCCAGCACGTCAAGCCGGGCAAGGGCGGGGCGTTCGTGCGGACCAAGCTGCGCAAGATCGAGGACGGCTCGGTGCTCGACAAAACCTTCCGCGCCGGCGAGAAGTTCCGGCCGGTGCGGACCGAGTCGCGCAAGATGCAGTTCCTCTACGACTCCGGCGACGCCGCCGTCTTCATGGACAGCCGCGACTACGAGCAGATCGAGATCCCGCTCGAGGCGCTCGGCGAGGCGATGCGGTGGGTGCTGCCCAACGCCGACGTCGAGGTCCTCTTCGTCGACGAGAAGCCGAGCGACGTCCAGGTCCCCAGCGCGATCGATATGAAAGTCACCCAGACCGACCCCGGCCTCAAGGGCGACACCGCCTCCGGCGGCGGCAGCAAGCCGGCGACGCTGGAGTCCGGCGTCGTCGTCCAGGTGCCGCTGTTCATCGAGGAGGGGGAGACGATCCGCGTCGACACCCGCAAGGGCGAGTACGTCTCGCGCGCCTAGCGTGGTCGCCTACGACCCCTCCGAGTGGAGCGAGCTCTTCGTCGCCGCCGCCGGCGCCTCGGCCGCTCTCGCCGGCCTGGTCTTCGTCGCCGTCTCGATCAACCTCGAGCGGATCCTCAAATACGACGGCCTGCCGGAGCGGGCGCTGGAGACGCTGCTGCTGCTGCTCGGCGTGCTGGTCTTCTCGGTGGTCGGCCTGATCCCCGGGCAGGGCCACTCGGCGCTCGGCGCCGAGATGCTGGGCCTCGGCCTCTTCCTCCTCGCCACGATCGTCGCCCTTCCCTACAGCCACAAATCGATCGACGGGGAACCCCGCTACGGGCTCGTGACCCGCTGGGGGATACGGCTCGGGGGGACGGCGCCGCTGATCGTCGGCGGCGCCAGCATCCTCGCCGAGAGCGGTGGCGGCCTCTACTGGATCGTCGCGGGGATGGTCCTCGCCGTCACCGGCGCCGTCGCCAACGCCTGGGTGCTGCTGGTCGAGATCGTGCGCTGAGTCGCCGGCCGCCGAAAACGCGAGAATAGGCCGATGCGCAGGTCCGACCAACGCCGCGACGCCGTCTTCGCCAGCTACCAGCGCGACGTCACCGGGCGCCCGCTGGAGGAGCTGATCGCCGGCTCGCGGCCGCTCACGCGTGAGCTCGCCGCCGGCGTCGACGCCCACCGCGAAGAGCTCGACGACGAGATCGCCGCCCACGCCAAGGGCTGGACGGTGGACCGGATCGCGCCCCTGGATCTGAACGTGATGCGGGTGGCGCTGTACGAGATCGAGCACACCGAGGTCCCGGTCGAGGTCGCGATCGACGAGGCGGTCGAGCTGGCCAAGGAGTACTGCGGCGCCGACGCTCCCGGCTTCATCAACGGCGTGCTCGGCGCGATCGCCCGCGAGCGGGAGCCGGCGCCGTGAGCGCCGCCGACGGCGGCAGCCGCCTGCGCCAGATCGCCGAGCGCCTGCGCGCGATCGCCGCCGAGCTCGAGGGGGAGGGGGCGAGCGACGAGCGCGCCGCCGCGCTGGCGGCCGAGGCCGCCGAGCTCTCCGCCGAGGCGGTCGAGGAGGCGAACCGCCAGGCCCGCGAAGCAGCGAGCGCCGAGTGAGCGCCGCCCCGGCGTCGACGTATCCCGAGGACCTGCGCTCCCTGGTCGACGCCGCCCTCGAGCGCCTCCGCTTCTCGACCACCCCCGCGACCGCGGGGCTGGGGGAGGCGATGCGGTACTCGCTGCTGGCCGGCGGCAAGCGAGTCCGGCCGGTGCTGGCCCTCGCCACGGCACGAGCCCTCGGCGCCGAGCCGAGGCATTTCCTGCCGGCCGCCTGCGCATTCGAGCTGATTCACACCTACTCGTTGATCCACGACGACCTGCCGGCGATGGACGATGACGAGCTGCGCCGCGGCAAGCCCACCTCCCATGTCAGGTTCGGCGAGGACGTCGCGATCCTCGCCGGCGACGGTCTCTCCGCCGAGGCGGTTCGGGTTTTCTGCGAGCAGGCCGGCGAGCCGGGCTTGGTGCTGGCGGGCCTCGGAGAGCTGGCGGCGGCGATTGGGGTCGACGGCATGGTCGGCGGCCAGTACGTCGACGTGATCGGCGCCGAGGACGACGCCGCCGGCCTGCGCGCCCTGCACGCGCTGAAGACCGGCCGCCTGATCGCCGCCAGCGTCGGCGTCGTCCTCACCCTCACCGGCCTCGGCGAACCTGAGACAATTCCCTACCGCCGTTTCGCCGACGAGCTGGGCGTTCTCTTCCAGATCGTCGACGACATCCTCGACGTGACCGAGAGCGACGAGCGGCTCGGCAAGCCCCATGGAAGCGACGAGAGACATGGCAAACTCACCTACGTCAGCCTTTTCGGCCTCGAGCGGGCGCGCGAGCTGGCCGCCGAGTCCCACGCCAAGGCGAGCGCAGCGCTGGCCGGGGTCAGCGGCGAGACGGACGACCTGAGGCGCGTGGCCGACTACATCTTCACGAGGAACGAATGAGCGAAACGCCCCCAACCCAGGGCCACGAAGACGACACCGCCGAGCCGTTGCTGGCCGCGATCGACGGCCCCGCCGACCTACACGAGCTCGACGACGAGCAGCTGCAGCAGGTGGCGCAGGAGATGCGCACCTACATCATCGACACGATCGGCGAGATCGGCGGCCACTTCGGCGCCAACCTCGGCACCTGCGAGCTCGCCGTCGCCCTCCACAGCCTGCTCGACTCGCCCCGCGACAAGGTGCTCTGGGACGTCGGCCACCAGTCCTACCCGCACAAGATCCTCACCGGCCGCCGCGAGCAGCTGCCGACGATCCGCCAGTACGAGGGCCTGGCCCCGTTCTGCTCGATCGCCGAGTCCGAGCACGACATCATGGGCGCCGGCCACGCCTCGACCTCGATCGGCTACGCGGTCGGGCTGAAGGAGGCGATGCGCAAGGGGATCGGCGAGGACGGCCGGGTCGCGGCGGTGATCGGCGACGGCGCCCTCACCGGCGGCGTCGCTTACGAGGCGATGCTCGCCGCCGGCGGCCTGCAGACGCCGCTGGTGATCGTCCTCAACGACAACGGGATGTCGATCTCGCCCAACGTCGGCGCCCTCTCGCGCTACTTCAACCGGATCCGCCTCAACCGCCGCCTCTACCACGCCCGCGAGGGGGTCGAGGACCGGCTGACCAGGCTGCCGCTCGGTCTCGGCCGGCGGATCGAGCGGCTGGGGCCGGAGATCAAGTCGGCGATCAAGGCCTACTGGGCGCCGGGCCTCTTCTTCGAGGAGCTCGACCTCGCCTACATGGGGGTGATCGACGGCCACGACGTGGGGGCGCTGCGCGAGGCGCTGAAGGAGGCCTTCGCCGCCGAGCGCCCGGTCGTCGTCCACATCCACACCGTCAAGGGCAAGGGCTTCGCCCCGGCCGAAGAGGGCGGCCTCGAGTCGATGGAGAAATGGCACGCGGCGAAGCCGAACTCGATCGTCAACGGCAAGCCGGCGCCGAAGCCGGTGCCGGTGACCGAAACCGACTCGCCGGAGGGGATCGAGCGACTCGAGCGCCCGCCGGCCGCCGGGGCGCCGCCGCAGTACACCCAGGTCTTCGCCGAGGCGATCGTCGCCGAGGCCGAGCGCGACGAGCGGGTGATCGGGATCACCGCGGCGATGGCGGGGGGGACCGGGCTGCAGAAGCTCGCCGACGAGCGCCCCGAGCAGTACTACGACGTCGGCATCGCCGAGCAGAACGCGGTCCTGCTCGCCTCGGGGCTGGCGCTGCAGGGGGCAAAGCCGGTCTGCGCGATCTACTCGACCTTCCTCCAGCGCGCCTACGACCAGATCATCCACGACGTCTGCCTGCAGCAGCTCGACGTCACCTTCGCGATGGACCGGGCCGGCCTGGTCGGCGACGACGGCCCCACCCACCACGGCGCCTTCGACGTCTCCTACTTCCTGCCGATCCCCAACGTCGTCGTGATGGCGCCGCGCGACGAGGCGATGCTGGTCCACATGCTGCACACGGCGATCGCCCATCAGGGCCCGGCCGCGCTGCGCTACCCGCGCGGCGAGGCCGCGGGGGCGGCGCTGCCGGCGCAGCCGGAGCTGCTGCCGATCGGCCGCGGCGAGATCCTCGTGGAGGGCGAGCGGGTGGCGCTGCTCGGCTACGGCTACGGCGTCACCGTCGCCCGCGAGGCGGCGGCGATCCTCGCCGGCCACGGCCTCGAGCCGACCGTCGCCGACGCCCGCTTCGCGAAGCCGCTCGACGCCGAGCTGGTGGCGCGGCTGGCCCGCGAGCACGACCTGGTGGTGACGATCGAGGAGAACGTGCTGCCCGGCGGCTTCGGCTCGGCGGTGCTCGATCACCTCGAGGACGCCTTCGCCGCGGGGCCGGGGGAGCGGGCTCGGGTGCTGCGGATCGGCCTGCCCGACCGCTACGTCACCCACGGCAAGCCGGGGCTGCTGCGGGCCGAGGTGGGGCTCAGCGGCGAGTCGGTGGCGGAGCGGGTGCTGGCCGCGATGCCCTCGGCGCAGCCGCTTCTGAGATAACGAATTTTGACGATTGATTCAATCGGCGCAATCGAATAGCCTGCGCCAGTCCCTCCGGTGATGGCAGGAGTCGTCAGGCCGTTGGCCTCGCTTCTGGGGACCACCACAGGGAGGAGGGATGCGTATCTCTATGTGGCTCGTTCGGGGGAACGGGCTTATCGTGACCGGCCGCCCAGCGCGGCCGGTCACGCGAGGCGCCGACGGCCGCCCCGGGCCGGGGCTATGGTGAGCGCGTGGCGAGCACCCAGGCAGAGAAGGCGGCGCGCTTCCGGAAGCTGCACGAGGCGAGCCGTTCCTGATCCCGAATCCCTGGGACCCGGGCTCGGCCCGGGTGCTGGAGCGCCTCGGCTTCGAGGCGCTGGCGACCAGCAGCTCGGCCCTCGCCTTCACCTTCGGCAAGCTCGACGGCGGGGCGCCGCCGCAGCGGGTCTTCGACCATGCCCGCGCCCTCAGCCTGGCGACCGAGCTGCCGGTCTCGGTCGACCTCGAGAACGGCTACGGGCCCGAGCCCGAGGATGCGGCGCGGGCGATCGAGCGGACGGCCGCGGCCGGCGCCGTCGGCGGCTCGATCGAGGACTACGACCCCGAGCTGGGGATCTACGACGTCGGTCGCGCCGCCGAGCGGGTCGCCGCCGCGGCCGAGGCCGCCGCGGCGCTCGATTTTCCCTTCACGCTCACCGCCCGGGCCGAGAACCAGATCCGCGGCAATCCCGACCTCGACGACACGATCGCCCGCCTGCGCGCCTACGAGGAGGTGGGCGCCGACGTCCTCTACGCGCCCGGCCTGCGCGACGCCGCCGAGATCGCCGCCGTCTGCGAGGCGGTCTCGCGGCCCGTCAACGTGCTCGCCCACAGCGGCCTCTCGGTCCCCGAGATCGCCGCCGCCGGCGCCCAGCGGATCAGTGTCGGCGGCGCCCTCGCCTGGGTCGCGGTCGAGGCGATGGCCGCCGCTGCCGAGGCGATGCGCGACCGCGGCGACCTCTCGGCGCTGGCCGGGCCCGCCCGCGTGCGGGAGTGGCTCGGCGGTTAGGAGGAGGCTCAGCCCTCCTCGGCGAGGATCGCGTAGATCCGGCGCCGGGTCTCCTCCAGCAGCTCGCGGACCCGCTGCTGCTGGCCCTCGTCGGCGGCGTGGAAGACCTGCCCGATCGCGTGGTGGAGCTTGCCGACCGAGTCGCGCAGCTTGATCTGCTCCGGCGCGGCGTCGGCGCGGACGGCGTCCCAGGGGGTCTGCTCGCCGGCTTTCTCCCCCTGCTCGGCGACGCCGGCCTCGGTCAGGGTGAAGCGGCGCTTGCCGTCGCTCTCCTCGCCGCGGATCAGCCCCTCGTCCTCGAGCATCTGCAGGGTCGGGTAGATCGAGCCGGCGCTCGGGGTCCAGGCCCCCTGGGTGCGCTCCTCGATCTCCTTGATCATCTCGTAGCCGTGCATCGGCTGCTCGGCCAGGAGCGCGAGCACCGCCGCCCTGACGTCGCCCCGGCGCGCCCGCGGGCCGCCGCGCCCGCGACCGTAGCGAGGGCCGCGGCTGCGCGCGAACTCCTGCCGGTGACGGGGGCCGGAATGCCTTGATTCGTGTCTGTGGTGCATCGGAAATTCCCTTCGATCTTGTGTTCTATAAAGTACTAACGCGATATATCGTAACAGGTCGGATATGTGGACCCGGTCAGTTTGCCGGCTGAGGCCACGGGTAGCTTCATCCGCATGAAGCTGCTCTTCGCCCCGCTCGGCATCGGCACCGGGATCGTCGCCGGCCTTCTCGCCAAGCGGGCCTTCGAGGGGATCTGGTCGGCGATCGACGCCGAGGAGCCGCCGCAGCCCGACCAGCGCGACGTGCGGCTGCTGAAGCTGGCCGCGGCGCTGGCCCTCGAGGGAGCGATCTTCCGCCTCGCCAAGGGCGTCGCCGACCACGGCGCCCGCGGCGGCGTCGCCCGCCTCACCGGCCGCTGGCCGGGCGAGGACCCGGCGAACGCGGCCTGAGCCGACTAGGTCAGCTTCTCCTTCAGCACGACCGATTTCGCCTTGCTGAGCGGGGTACCGCCGCTGGGAGAGAAGGTGAAGCTGACGCCGATCTTCGCCTTGCCGGTTTCGCTCAGTTCCCGCTTCGCCGCCCCGGCGGCCTTCAGCGTCAGCTTGACCGCGCCGGCGCCGGTCGCCCTGACCGACGTCTTGACGACTCCCTTGCCGCCCGCGGCGAGCGTGCCGGGGCCTGCGACGGTGACGCCGATCGTCGCCGTACCCCGTTTCAAGTTCCGCTTTAGCTTGCCGAAGCTGAAGGAGTTGGAGGGCGGGGTGGGGGTCGGCTTGGGCGTGGGAGCCGGTGCCGGCAGTGGTGAGCTCAGGCTGTCGACGGCGACGCCACATATTTCGCTGCCGCCGGTCGCGATGAAGCTCTCGTCGTCGTTGGTGGTGTCGGTATTGGCGCGACCAATCGTTCCGTTTTTCGAGTTCGCCCAGTAGAGGTGGCTCGAGTCGACGGCCACTCCACAAGGACCGGCGGCGTCTCCGATCGCGCTCGGGTCGGGGAACATGCCGCTGACCGCACCGGCTCGCCCGATCTCGGTCCCCCCACCCAGCCCATAGTTCGCCCAGAAGATGTTGGCGGCATTGACGGCGACGCCGCAGGGTGCCGACACCCCTGGGATGGCGACGAATTCGTAGTTGGGAGGAGTGCCGCTGAGCGGGGCCCGCCCGATGTAGTTGGTGCTGAGGAAAAGGCTCCCCCAATAGACGTGACCGCTGTCCAGGGCGATTCCGCAGGCCTCCGTCGGGATCAGGTTCGGTTCCTTGTGTGAGCCGTCGATGGCGGCGCGGCCGATGTCGCCCGCGAAGCTGGACCAATAGATCGAGGTGCTGTTTACCGCCACCCCCGACGGCTCGCTGATGCCGGTGATGAAGCTGTTGTTGACTTCGGTGCCGTCGATGTTGGCTCGCCCGATCGAGTTGTCGCCCTGGTTTGCCCAGTAGATGTGCGAGGAATCGACGGCGACGGCGAAGGGATCCGATCCGGTGTGGATGAAGGCGCCTTCGACGTGGCTCCCGTCGTTGTCGGCGCGGCCGATCGTGGGACTTTGCCCGCCGCCCCAGTAGACGAAGGCACGCGCCGGCGCGGTGCCGATCAACGGCACCGCCAGCACCAGGGCGATCAGAGCTCGCGTTGCCCGCCTTCGCACCCGCGGCAGCTTGGCGTCGGCGCCAGACGATGTCAAGCGGCGACCGCCGCGGCCAGCTGACGCCAGGGGCCGATGTCCCAGTAGCGCCGCGCCGCGCCCGAGGTCGAGGGCAGGACCCAGACCGCGGCGCCCCCCAACTGCTCTTCCTGGGGCCCGAACTCGACGTCGCGTTCGAGCGCGCCGCGGGCGGCGTTCTTGCCGTTGAAGGCGAGGTGGGCTGGTTCCGCCGCCGCCACCCGCTCGCGCAGGCCGTCGACATCGAACTCGACCGTCCCCACCTCGGCGTCGGAGCCGTGCAGGACCTTGCAGATGTCGGTCAGGCCGATCCCGAACTCGGGCAGCCGTGCGAATTCGGCCGGCGCCAGCAGCTCCGGCGTCAGCCCGGTCTCGTGCAGCGCCGCCCAGAAGGCGTTGCCGGGGCCGGCGTAGTAGGCCCTGGCCCGGGCCGAGGCGGTCCCGGCGGCGGTGCCGCAGAAGGCCACCCGCAGCCCCGGCGGCAGCAGGTCGGGGAGGACGGCGGTCACTTGGCGCGGCGGTGGACCCTGGTCGCGGTCGCCTGGTCGCGGGGGCGGACGAGGATCTCGTCGACGTTGACGTGGGCGGGCTGGGCGGTTGCCCAGCGGATGCACTCGGCGACGTCCTCGGCCCGCAGCGGGGTCATCTCGCGGTAGACCTCCGCGGCCGCCGCCTCGTCGCCGCCGAAGCGGACCAGCGAGAACTCGGTCTCGACCATCCCCGGCAGGATCTCGGTCACCCGCACCGGCTCGCCCAGCAGCTCCAGCCGCAGCGTCCGCAGCAACGCCCGCTGCGCGTGCTTGGCGGCGGTGTAGCCGCCGCCGCCGGGGTAGGTCTCGAAGGCGGCGATGCTGGTGACCCCGACCACGTGGCCGTCGCCGGAGGCGACCAGGGCCGGCAGCAGCGCCCGCGTCATCCGCATCGTCCCCAGCACGTTGGTCTCGTACATCCGCCGCCACTTCTCCTCGTCGGCCTCGCCGAGCGGTTCCAGCCCCAGCGCCCCGCCGGCGTTGTTCACGAGCACGTCGCAGTTCGGCACCGCGGCGACGAGCTCCCGCACCGACCCCGGCTCGGTCACGTCGAGCGCGATCGCCCGCCCGCCGATCTCGGCCACCAGCGCCTCGAGCCGCTCCAGCCGCCGCGCCCCCAGCACGACCTCGAACCCGTCCGCCGCCAGCGCCCGCGCCGTCGCCGCCCCGATCCCGCTCGAGGCCCCGGTGATGACGGCGGTCCGGCTCATTTTCGAGACCCTATTGATGGATGAGAGTCCGCCGGGTCCCTGGAGTGATCACAGAGGACGAGCGGCCGAGTGAAGTAGCCTGACGGCGTGAGCCTCCCACGCCTGCGCCGCCCTTCGCCCGCAATGGTCGTGGCGTTTGCCGCGCTCTCCCTGGCCCTCGGCAGCAGCGCCTACGCCGCCACCTCGGGTCTCATCTCGTCTGGTTCCACTCCGGCACTGGCCCATTGTCGCGCCAATGTCTACGGTGCTTTTCGCTTCAAGCCCAGTGGCACCATGACTCAGCGCGCCGCCGCGACCCAGGCGATCTGCGGGGAAGCCTCGAGCGCCGCAGAGGGGCCCGCCGGGCCGCCGGGACCGCCTGGAGGAGCCGGTCCACCCGGGCCCCCTGGGCCGGTTGGCACTTCGACCTACGCCGAGTTCTTTGCCCTGATGCCGCCGGATAACGCCGCACCCGTGGCGCCTGGATTCCCGGTCGACTTTCCGCAGGACGGTCCCGGCACGGCCGGCATCGGCAGGGTCAGCGCCTCGGCCTTCCAGCTCTCTGAAGCCGGAACCTACCGTGTCTCGTTCTCCGTCTCGGTCACCGAGGCGGGCCAACTCGATCTCTCACTCAATGGGAGCGAACTCGCGCGCACCGTCGCCGGCCGGGCGACCGGCACCAGCGAGATCAGCGGCGAGTCCCTGGTCACGGCTCCCGCTGGGTCGGTCCTTTCGGTTGTCAACCCGGCCGGAAATTCCCCCGCCTTGACGATTACGCCCCTGGCCGGTGGAACCCACCCCGTGGCCGCGTCGCTGATCGTCGAACGCCTCAGCTGAACCGTCGTCCCCCGTTCAGGGGTGGCCGGGCCCGTCGAAGCGCGGCAGCCCGTCGTCGGGGATCTTCTCCCAGGGCACCGCGGAGGAGAGCCACTGCCGGTATTCGGGTCGGATGCCCGGGTCGCCCTCGATCGCGCCGAGGCGGATGAAGACGTGGTCGGCGTCCTGGGCGCTGCTGTAGAGATGGCCGCCGCAGGAGCGGCAGTAGAACTTCTCCTGCCCGCCCTCCGGCTGCCAGGAGTCGATCAGCTCGGCGCCGCTGAGGATCTCGAACCCGTCGCGGGCGACCCGCGCGTTCGCCGAGCAGGAAGTCCCGGTCCGCCGCTGGCAGTGGTGGCAGTGGCAGTAGCGGGCGGACTCGAACGGCGCCGTCAGCTCGAACCGGACGGCGCCGCAGGCGCAGCGGCCCTCAAGCGGCTCTGCCGGCGTGGCTGCCATCGGGGCCGAGGATACCCGGGGCGCGGCGTTCGCCCAGTGAGATCCGCGAGGGAGCGTCGCTCGCCGCGGCCGCCCATGATTCGGGGGCTTGGGCGGCGCTGTGGGACGATGGCGGCATGGACGACGCGATTGCGAGATACCGGGCAGCGTCGGAGGCGAACGACCTCGATGCGCTGATGGAGTCGATCGCCCCCGACGCGGAGCTGGTCTCGCCGCTTTCGGGCAGGATGGTGTTCCGCGGTCGCGACGACCTGCGGGTGCTGCTCGGCGCCGTCTACTCGACCCTGCGAGACCTGCGCTGGAGCGATGAGGTCGGCGACAGCGCCGCTCGGGTTCTCATCGGAGACTGCAAGGTCGGCCCGTTGCGGATGAGCGACGCGATGGCCTTCGAGCTGGCGGAGGACGGCCGCATCCGCCGAATTCGGCCGCATCTGCGCCCATGGCTCGCGACCACCCTCTTCGCGCTCCTGCTCGGCCCACGGGTCGGCCGGCATCCGGGGGTCGTCAGGCGCGCCCTGGGGCACGCCTGAGCCGCGGCAAATCGCCCGCAGCGGAGACTGGACCCGTCAGCCGATCTTCTCTGCCAGCTCGATGATGATCCCCTCGGGGCCGCGGACGTAACAGAGCCGGTAGCTGTCCTCGTAGCGCACCACTTCGCCGACCAGCTCAGTGCCGCGAGCTCGCAGGCCGGCGACGGCGGCGTCGATGTCCTCGACGCCGAATGCGATGTGGCGGATGCCCGGGGTGTTGGCCGGCGCGTGCGAATCGCCGCCCTGGGTTGGCGGCGAGTGGAACTTCACCAGCTCGAGTCGGCCGTGGCCATCCGGGGTCTGCAGCATCGCGATCTCCGACCGGACGCCGTCGAGACCGACGATGCGGTCCACCCAGCGGCCCTCGACCTTCCCCTCGCCCTGCAGCTCGAGTCCGAGCTCGACGAAGAACTCGGTTGCGGCCGCGAGGTCGTCAACCACGACGCTGACGTGCTCCATCCGTTGGATCGTCATCTGCTCGATGGTAAGGAATGCCGTAGCCCGCACAACAGAAAGCGCCCCGCCGGGGAGGCGGGGCGCTTCTGGGGTTACTACAGGGAGGAGAGATATGTATCTCTATATATGTGGATCCGTGGGAGGTAGGTGAACCCTGTGATGTCGTGGGCGCCCGCCGTGGGAAGCGGTGGGGGCCATATTTACGACGCGGGGTTCAACCAAAAAGTCTTTTGATCTCGCCTTTCATCGGCTCCTCCACTTGAATCCTTGAGCAGCGTACGAACATACGTGCGATTTGTGTGTGAGACGGATCACAGAGACCCTGCATTGGGGGGGCCGCTTTGCTCTCCCTCCCGATTCCGCTGCTCCAGAACAGCAGAAGAGCCGGGAAAACCGGTTAACGAAATGTGGCATACCCGTTTAAGACCCCGATAAACGGTCAGATAGCAGCCTCGGCTGTAGCGTTGCGAGCGTGAAGAAGGCCCGGATAGACGCGGTTTTGGCGCAACAGGGCCTGTTCCCGTCGCGCTCGGCGGCGGCGGGAGCGGTGCGGGCCGGCGAAGTCCGGGTCGGCCGCGACGGGCCGGTGGCGCTGCGCCCGAGCCAGCTGGTCGAGCCGGAGGCGGCGCTGATCGTCGATGCCGGGCCGCGCTACGTCTCCCGCGGTGGCGTCAAGCTCGAGAACGCGCTGGAGGCGCTGGGGATCGACCTCGCCGGCCGCGACTGCCTCGACGTCGGCGCCTCGACCGGCGGCTTCACCGACTGCATGTTGCAGCGCGGCGCCGCCCGCGTGATCGCCGCCGACGTCGCCTACGGACAGATCGACCTGCGGCTGCGCCAGGACCCGCGGGTGACCGTGATCGAGCGCCTCAACGCCCGCGCGATGGAGCCCGCTGACCTCCCCTTCGCGCCGGCGCTTGCGACCGTCGACGTCTCCTTCATCTCGCTGGCCAAGGTGCTGCCGGCGGTGGCGCGCTGCCTGTTGCCGGGTGGCGAGCTGCTGGCGATGGTCAAGCCACAGTTCGAGCTCGGCCGCGAGCGGGTCGGCCGCGGTGTCGTCCGCGACGCCGGCGACCGCCGCGAGGCGATCCTCGGCGTGGCCAGGGCCGCCGAGCAACTGGGCCTGCCGGTGCGGGGCTTCGCCTCCTCGGGACTGCCGGGGCCGAAGGGCAACCGCGAGACCTTCGTCTGGTGCGGGGGCGACGGCGCCGGGGTGGGGGACCTCGAAGCGGCGATACTTGCCGCCGAGGACGAGAGATGAAGACCGCGGCCCTGATCACCCACTCGCACCCGCCGGCCGCCACCGAGGCGGTCGCGACGGTGGTCGCCGCCGCCGCTGACGCCGGCTGGCGCCTGGTCGCCACCGCCGACGAGACCTCCAAGCACGGTGCCGCCGCCACGGGCGTCGAGGTCATCGACGGCGACGAGGCGCGCCCCGACCTCTGCCTGGTGCTCGGCGGCGACGGCTCGATCCTGCACGCGCTGCGGCGCTTCGCCCGCACCGGCGTCCCCGTCTTCGGGGTCAACTTCGGCACCGTCGGCTTCCTCGCCGCGGTCGAGCGCGAGGAGGTGGGGGAGGGGGTCCGCCGCGCCCTTGCCGGCGAGATCGAGACGGTCGAGCTGCCGGGCCTGGAGGTGGCGCTCGAGGGCGCCGCCGCGGTCGGCCTCAACGACATCACCCTGACCCGCCGCCCGCGCGACCGCGTCGCCGAGCTCAGCTACCGGATCGCCGGCGAGGAGGTCGGCCATGTCCGCTGCGACGGGCTGGTCGCCTCGACCCCGGTCGGCTCGACCGGCTACAACCTCGCCAACCAGGGCCCGATCCTGGCCTGGGGCGTGAAGGGCTACGCGGTCAGCTACATCTCGCCGCACTCGCTGACCGCGCGGGCGCTGGTCGTCGCCCCCGGCGACGTCCTTCACGTCGGCAACGCGGCCGGCCGCGAGCCGGTCGAAGTCGCCGTCGACGGGGTGCCGCTGGCCGACCTCGAGCCGGGCGCCTCGCTGGAGGTCCGCTTTGCCGACACCGTCGGCCGCCTCGCCCAGCTGCCGGGAACCAGCTTCTACCAGCGCATCCGCGAGAAGTTCGGTCATCTAGCGGTCTAGAGCCGCTCCGCAGGCCGAGGTCGGCCGGTCAGTAGCCTGCCGCGCACCAGTTAAGCCCTACCGGAGGTTGTATGGAGCGCAAATGGTGGACCCTCGTCCTCGTCTCGATCGCGACGTTCATGCTGCTGCTCGACGTCACCGTCGTCAACGTCGCCCTGCCCGACATCCAGCGCGAACTGCACGCCAGCCTCTCCAGCCTGCAGTGGGTCGTCGATGCCTACTCGCTGACCCTCGCCGCCTTCCTGCTCACCGCCGGCTCGCTCGGCGACCGGCTGGGGCGCCGGCGGGTCTTCACGATCGGCTTCGGGATCTTCACCTTCGCCTCCTTCCTCTGCGGCATCGCCGACGACCCGACCCTGCTCAACTTCGCCCGCGGCCTGCAGGGCGTCGGCGGGGCGGGGATGTTCGCGACCTCGCTGGCGCTGATCGGCCAGGAGTTCCACGGCAAGGACCGGGCGACCGCCTTCGGCGTCTGGGGGGCGACGGTCGGCGGCGCCGTCGCCGTCGGGCCGCTGGTCGGCGGCATCATCACCGAGAACCTCGGCTGGGAGTGGATCTTCTTCGTCAACGTCCCGATCGGGATCACGGCGATGGTCCTGACCGAGCGCAAGATCGTCAACGTCTTCGCCAAAGACCCGGAGCCGATCGACGTGCCGGGCCTGGTCACCTTCTCGCTCGCCCTGTTCCTGCTGATCTTCGGCCTGATCCGCGGCAACCCCGAGGGCTGGGGCAGCGGGTTGATCGTCGGCTGTCTGGTCGGGGCCTTCGTGCTGCTGGCCGCGTTCATCGCGATCGAGATCCGCAGCGAGCACCCGATGCTGGACCTGGCGCTGTTCCGCAAACCCGCCTTCAACGGCGTCTCCGCCGTCGCCTTCGGGCTCTCGGCGGGGATGTTCGCGATGTTCCTCTACCTGACCATCTACATGCAGGGGGTGCTCGACTTCTCGCCGCTGGAGGCGGGCCTGCGCTTCCTGCCGCTGACCGTGCTCGGTTTCGTCGTCGCGCCGATCTCCGGCGCGCTCTCGAACAGGATCCCGATCCGAGTTCTGCTCGGCGCCGGGCTGGCGGTCGTCGGTGTCGGCCTGCTGCTGATGCACGGCGTCTCGCCCAGCTCGGGCTGGACGACCCTGCTCGCCGGCTTCCTCGTCGCCGGGGTCGGGATCGGCATCACCAACCCCGGCATCGGCCAGGCGGCGATCGCGGTCGTGCCGGTGGAGAAATCCGGGATGGGGTCGGGGATCAACACCACCTTCCGCCAGGTCGGGATCGCCACCGGCGTCGCCGGGCTCGGCGCGGTCTTCCAGTCGCAGGTCAACTCGAAGCTCGCCGAACTGCTGCCGCACGCGCCCAGCGGCCTCGGCGAACTGGTCTCCTCCGGCGGCTCGCGCGCCGCCGCCGCGGTGGCGCCGGCCCGGATCCGGCCCGAGGTGGTTCACGCCGCCGACGTGGCGTTCGTCAGCGGCTTCAACGAGATCATCCTGATCGCCGCCATCTTGTCGTTCGTGGGGGCGGCGCTGGGGTTCGCCTTGGTGCGGTCTCGGGATTTCGTGCAGGATGGGGGACCGGCGGAGCCGGCGGGCTGAGTCCGTCCCGCCGGTTCGGCCGGAACCCTCGGGAGCTTCCGAGCTCCGAGTTCGCATCGAGAGACAAGAACCTCTTCGTAACCAACCTCGCGAAGCTGGAGCTTTGGACGGCGGCTCTGTCGAGTAGCTGCTGTGGTCTCGGAGCGGGGAGCGGGGATGGGGTGGAGCGTCTTGTACTTTTTGGCGCGGTGGTGCTCGGACGGGGCGAGCCGCTTCTCAAAAAAGTTAAGCGAAACCCCATCCCCGCTCCCCGCATTTACCGCCAAAGCTGTTCGAGTCGGTCCGCCTCCATTGCTACACAGATTCCGTGCTACGCGAGCTCCGAATCGAGAATCTGCTGCTGATTGAGCGGGCCGAGTTGCGCTTGGGGGTGGGCCTGAACGCGATCACCGGCGAGACCGGGGCGGGAAAGACCGTCTTGGCGCACTCGCTGGACCTGCTGATGGGCGGCAAGGCGAAAGGCAACATCGTCCGGCCGGGGGCGGGGGAGGCCTGGGTCGAGGGGGTCTTCGACCTGCCCGCCGGTCTGCTCGAGGAACCTGAGTTCGAGGAGCTGGCCGAGCGGCTGCCGGAGGGAGCCGGCGAGGTCGTGCTCGGCCGGCGCGTCTCGGCGGGCGGGCGGACCGGCGCCTTCGTCGCCGGGCGCGCCGCGACGGCGGCGGACCTGAGGCTGCTGGGCGGACGGCTGCTCGCCTTCTTCGGCCAGCACGAGCACCGCCGACTGACGATCGCCTCGGCCCAGCTCGAGATCCTCGACGGCTTCGCCGGTGCCGAGCATCTGCGGCTGCGCGACGAGTACCGCGAGGCCCACCGCGAGGCCGTGCGCCTCAGCGCCGAGCTGGAGGAGCTGCGGGAGCGCGAGGGCTCGCGGGAGCGTGACCTCGACCTCTACCGCTACGAGCTCTCCGAGATCGAGGAGGTCGCCCCGGACCCCGAGGAGAGGGCGACGCTGGGGGCCGAGCGCGAGCGGCTGCGCCATGCCGAGGGATTGAGCGAAGCGGCCGCCGGTGCCCACGCCGGCCTCGCCGGCGCCGAGGAGGACGGTGGCGGCGCCGCGGCGGCGCTGGCCGGGGCCGAAGCGCTGCTGCAGGGCGCCGCCGGGCTCGATCCCGGCCTCGACGCGATCGCCGAGCGGGTGGTGGCCCTGGGCGTCGAGCTGGGCGACGTCGCCGCCGAGCTGCGCGGCTACGCCGAGGGGGTCGAGTCCGATCCGGCGGCGCTGCAGGCGCTGGAGGAGCGGCTGGAGGCGATCGACCGGCTCGAGCGCAAGCACGGCGGCAGCGTCGAGTCGGTGCTCGCCCACGCCGAGCGCTGCCGGGCCGAGATCTCCCGCCTGCAGGGCGCCGGGGAACGCGGCGCCGAGGCCGAGGCCGCGCTCGCCGAGGCCGAGGCGCGGCGGCAGCGCCTCGGCGGGCGGCTCAGCGCCGGCCGCGCCGCCGCCGCCGAGCCGCTGCAGGAGCGGGTCGCGGTGGAGCTGGAGCGGCTGGCGATGGCCGGGGCGCGGCTGGAAGTGGTGCTGGAGCCCCACCCCGACGGCTACGGCGCCAGCGGCCGCGAGACGGTCGAGCTGCGGGTCGCCCCCAACCCCGGCATCGAGCCGGCGCCGCTGCGCGACGCGGCCTCCGGCGGCGAGCTCTCGCGGGTGATGCTGGCGCTGAGCGGGCTCGGCCAGGCGGCGAGCGCCGGCACCCTGGTCTTCGACGAGATCGACGCCGGCGTCGGCGGCAACACGGCGCGGGTCGTCGGCGAGCGGCTGAAGGCGCTCGGGGAGGGGCGCCAAGTCCTCTGCATCACCCACCTGCCGCAGGTCGCCTCGCTCGCCGACGTCCACTTCCGGCTCGAGAAGGAGCTGGCAGAGGGTCGGTCTCTCGCGACTGTCGAGCGCCTCGAAGGCGAGGGCGTCGTCGAGGAGATCCGCCGCATGCTCGGCGGCGAAAGCTCCGACGAGGCCGCCACCCGCCACGCCCGCGAGTTACTGGCGGCCGCTTAAACTCAGCGGGTGGCAACCACCAGTCGCCGTCGCCTTCCTGCTCTGCTCGGACGTCGCAACGGGGCGCGCGCGGACGCGCCGGTCGAAGGCACCGCCCGGCTCGGTGAGCGGACCAAGCACCTGGTCAAGCGCCTGCGCCCAGGCGACGTCGCCGTCGTCGACCACCTCAACATCGACCGGATCGCCGCCGAGGAGCTGATCGCCGCCGGGGTCGCCGCGGTGCTGAACGCCTCCGAGTCCTCGAACGGGCGCTATCCCAACGCCGGGCCGCTGATGCTGGCCCGGGCCGGCGTCCGCCTCGTCGACGCCCCCGACGCCGGCCTCTTCGAGCAGCTGCGCGACGGCGAGACGGTGCGGATCGACGGCGGCGAGATCAGGGCCGGCGCCCGCGAGGTGCTGAAAGGACGCGTGCTCACCGTCCCCGAGCTGGAACGCCAGCTGGAGCAGCAGCGCGAGCGGATCGACGAGGCGCTGGCCGAGTTCGCCGAGAACACGGTCGAGCACGTGCGCGGCGAGACCGACCTGCTGACCGACAGCATCGAGTTCCCACCGACCCGGGCCTCCTTCCGCGACCGCCAGGTGCTGATCGTCGTTCGCGGCGATCGCCACCGCCGCGACCTGCAGGCGCTGCGCGCCTACATCCGCGACATGCGGCCGCTGATCGTCGCCGTCGACGGCGGCGCCAACGGGCTGCTGGAAGCGGGGCTGAAGCCCGACGTGATCTTCGGCGACATGGACTCGGCCAGCGACGAGGCGCTCGCCTGCGGCGCCGAGCTCTTCGTCCACGCCTACCCCGACGGCCGCGCCCCCGGCTGCGAGCGCCTGCTCGAGATGGGGCTGAAGCACGCGGTCGTCCCCGCCGCCGGCACCAGCGAGGACGTGGCGATGCTGATGGCCTACGAGAAGGGGGCGGAGCTGATCGTCAGCGTCGGCGCCCACTTCAACCTGATCGAGTTCCTCGACCGCAAGCGCGGCGGCATGTCCTCGACCTTCCTCACCCGGCTGCGGATCGGCGAGAAGCTGGTCGACGCGAAGGGGGTGAGCCGGCTCTACCAGCCGAGCTCGACCCTGGCGCCGGCGGTGCTGTTCCTGGTCGCCTTCCTGGTCCTGCTGACGATCCTCGTGATCACCTCGCCGGCGCTCAACGACGTCTTCCAGCTGGTCTGGCTGAAGATCCGGATCTGGCTTGGCATCTAGTCAGCGGCGGGGCGACCATCTAGCCTTCGGCGGCTGATGGGCTACAGCGCGCGCTACCACGCCACCTCCCTGATCGCCGTCTTCCTCTCGCTGGCGATCGGGATCCTGATCGGCGCCGAGTTCGGCGGCGACGCGCTGACCAGCACCCGCAAGAACCTCGAGCACAGCCTCGTCGGCAACCTCCAGGACGCCCGCTCGCGGGCCGAAGACCTCAGCGACCAGCTCGGCGACTCGAACGAATTCGCCGAACGCGTCTTCCCGGTCCTGGTCCATGACGAACTCGAGGGCAAACGGATCGCGATCGTCGCCCTCGGCGGTCTGCCGAGCGAAGACACCGGCGCGATCGAGGACGCGCTGGGGCCGACCGGGGCGAAGCTGGTCGGGGTCGGGGTGGTGCGGGAGCCGGTCGACGTCAGCGGCCTCGCCGGCGACCTCGCGAAGACGCGCTTCGCCGCGCTGCGGCGCGAACCCGACCTGCTGACCGCGCTCGGCGCCGGCCTCGGCCGCCAGCTCGTCCGCGGCGGCACCCTGCCGGAAGTCGTCCGCGGCCAGCTCTTCTCGCGCGCCAGCGGCAGCTTCGGCGCTCTCGACGGGGTGATCGTCGTCCGCGACCAGCCGCAGGACATGGGCCCGGTCCAGCGCGCCACCGCGGGCCAGTTCGAGTCCGCCCTGCTGAGCGGCATCACCGCCACCCGGGCGCCGGCGGTCGGGGTCGAGACGACCAGCACCGAACCGTCCTCGATCTCCTTCTTCCAGGGCAGCGACCTGGCCAGCGTCGACGACGTCGAGGCGACCGCCGGCCAGGTGGCGCTGGTCTTCTCACTGCTCGGCGCCGAGGGCAGCTTCGGCGTCAAGAGCAGCGCCGACCGGCTCCTGCCCGACCTGCTGGCGCCGGGCGGCTGAGCCGTGTACTGGGTCGGCTTCCCGCTCGCGATCGCGCTGGCGGCGCTGCTGGTGCCGGCGGGGGCGCGGGGGCTGCGCGACTCTGGCCTGGTCCGCGAGAACTACCGCGGCGCCCGGCTCGCCTTCCCGCTCGGGGCGGTGCTGGCGACGGTTGCGCTGGTGGCGCTGGCGCCGCTCGCCTTCCTCAACGACCGCGTCGACCTCGACCTGCTCGATCCCGAGCTGCGCCGCTGGCTGCCCTACCTGCTGGGGATCGCCTTCCTCGGCTTCCTCGACGACGCGCTCGGTCAAGGCGAGGCGGTGTCTTCGCCGCGCGGCTGGCGCGGGCACGCGCGGGCGCTGCGGGGGGGCAGCCTCTCGACCGGGGCGATCAAGGCGATCGGGGCGCTGGCGCTGGCCGCCTACGTCGTCTCCGGGCAGGGCCTGGAATCGTGGCGCTACCTCGCCGACGTGGCGCTGCTGATCCTCGCCACCAACCTCTTCAACCTGCTCGACCTGCGCCCGGGGCGGGCGGAGAAGGGGCTGGCGCTGCTCGGCGTCGGGCTCTGCCTCGGCGCCTGGACCCTGGCGCCGATCGAACTGCTGGGGATCTTCGCCGGGCCGGTCTTGGTCGGCGCCTGGCTGACCCTGCGCGAGCAGGCGATGCTCGGCGACACCGGTTCCAACCTGATCGGCGCCGTCGCCGGGGTCTGGCTGCTGACTGTCCTGGGCGAAGACGGGCGGCTGATCGCCCTCGCGCTGGTCGCGGCGCTGACGGTTTACGGCGAGTTGCGGTCTATTTCGGCGACGATCGACTCGGTTCCGCCACTGCGCTGGCTAGACTCGCTCGGCAGAGCATGAGTCCGACGAACAAAGGCGACACGAAGTTCATTTTCGTCACCGGCGGCGTCGTCTCGGCCCTCGGCAAGGGCATCGCCGCCGCCTCGATCGGCCGCCTACTCGTCTCCCGCGGCTTCCGGGTCCAGCTGCAGAAGTTCGACCCCTACATCAACGTCGACCCGGGGACGATGAGCCCGTTCCAGCACGGCGAGGTCTTCGTCACCGAGGACGGGGCCGAGACCGACCTCGACCTCGGCCACTACGAGCGCTTCACCGACGAGAACACCTCGCGGGCCTCGAACGTGACCGCGGGGTCCGTCTACAACTCGGTGATCCGGCGCGAGCGCCGCGGTGACTACCTCGGCGCCACCGTGCAGGTGATCCCGCACATCACCAACGAGATCAAGCAGAAAATCCTGATCGTCGCCGAGTCGCAGGCGGTCGATTTCGTCATCACCGAGATCGGCGGCACCGTCGGCGACATCGAGTCGCTGCCCTTCCTCGAGTCGATCCGCCAGCTCTACACCGACCTCGGCCCGAAACGGGCGATGTTCATCCACCTCACCCTGGTGCCCTATGTCGGCCACGCCGGCGAACTGAAGACGAAGCCGACCCAGCACTCGGTCAACGAGCTGCGCCGGATCGGGATCCAGCCGCACGCCCTGGTCTGCCGCTCCGAAGGCCGGCTCGACCGCGAGATCCGCAGCAAGATCGCCCTCTTCGCCAGCCTTCCGGTCGACGCGGTGATCTCCGCCCACGACGTCGACAACATCTACAAGGTGCCGCTGGTCTTCCGCGCCGAAGGCGCCGACGACCTCGTCCTCGACCACTTCGGGGTCGAGGCGCCATCGCCGGACCTGGCCGAGTGGGAGGCGATGGTGCGCCGCGCCGACTCCGCCAGCGGCGAGGTGCGGATCGCCGTCGTCGGCAAGTACGTGCAGCTCGAAGACGCCTACAAGTCGGTGATCGAGGCGCTCGAGCACGGCGGCTTCCACCACGGCGTCGAGGTCAGGGTCGAGCTGGTCGACTCCGAGAACCTCGACCCCGAGAAGCTCGAGGGCTGCGACGGGATCCTGATCCCGGGCGGCTTCGGCGAGCGCGGGATCGAGGGCAAGATCCAGGCCGCCCGGATCGCCCGCGAACGCTCGATTCCCTACCTCGGGATCTGCCTCGGGATGCAGATCGCGGTGGTCGAGTTCGCCCGCACCGTGGTCGGCATGGAGGGCGCCAACTCGGCCGAGTTCGACCCGGAGACGCCGTTCCCGGTGGTCGACCTGCTGCCCGAGCAGAAGGAGGTCTCCGACATGGGCGGGACGATGCGGCTCGGCGCCGACCCGGTGAAGCTGCACGAGGGGACCAGGGCGCGGGAGATCTTCGGCGAGGCGGTCATCTACAAGCGCCACCGCCACCGTTACGAGGTCAACAACCAGCTGCGGCGTCGGCTCGAAGACGAGGGGCTGGTCTGCGGCGGCACCTCGCCGGACGAGCGCCTGGTCGAGATGATCGAGCTGCCCGACCACCCGTTCTTCATCGCCTCCCAGTACCACCCGGAGTTCAACTCCCGCCCCAATCGCCCCGAGCCGCTGTTCCGCGAGTTCGTCGGCGCCGCCGCCGGCCACGCCGGCGAACGCCCGGCCGACGGCGGCGAGCTGGAGCCGGCCGAAGAGGTCGCCGAGAGCGACGTCGGCGTCCGCCGCTCGGGCTGAGCCGGACCGCGGCGGATAGCCTGGGGCGGTGGCAGCGGCGAGCTCACGTCTCCACGATCGCTTCGTGCGGCTCTGCGAGGTGCGGAGCCCGACCGGGGAGGAGCGCGAGGTGGCGGACACGATCGCCGCCGAGCTGCGCGCGCTCGGGCTCGAGGTCAGCGAGGACGACGCCGCCGGGCCGGCCGAGGCGGGCGCCGGCAACCTGCTGGCGCGGCTGCCGGGGGAGGGCGAGGGCTGGGTGATGTTCTGCGCCCACGTCGACACCGTGCCGCACCGGGGCCGGGTCGAGGTGGTCGAGGACGAAGGCGTCTTCCGCAGCCGCGGCGAGACGATCCTCGGCGCCGACAACAAGGCAGCCGTAGCCGTCTTCATCGAGCTGGTGGCGCGCGCCGCCGCGTCGCCGCCGCCGGTCGGGATCGAGCTGGTGCTGACCGTCGCCGAGGAGCAGGGCCTGCGCGGCGCCAAGGCCTTCGACCTCGGCCGGCTGCGCGCCGAGCGCGGCTTCGTGCTCGACCACGCCGGCCCGGTCGGCGAGGTCGTGGTGGCGACGCCGACCCAGCAGAAGATCCTCGCCGACTTCGTCGGGGTCGAGGCCCACGCCGGGGTGCGGCCGGAGGACGGCAGCAGCGCGATCGCCGCCGCCGCCGCGGCGATCTCTCGCATGGAGCTGGGCCGGCTCGACGCCGAGACGACCGCCAACGTCGGCCTGATCCGCGGCGGCACCTCCGGCAACGTCGTCCCCGGCCACTGTGGCATCCACGCCGAGGCGCGCAGTCTCGACGCCGACCGCGCCGCCGAGGTCGCCGGTCAGATCTCCGACGCCTGCGCCTGGGGGGCGAGCGAGCACGGCTGCGACGTCGACGTCCGCATCGAAGAGCTCTTCCGCGGTTACAGAGTGCCGCCGTCCTCGCCGGCGCTGGCGCTGGCCGAGGCGGCGCTGCGCGGCGCCGGGGTGGAGCCGGTGCGGGCGGCGATCGGCGGCGGCAGCGACGCCAACGTGCTGCGGCTGGAGGGCTTCGACTGCGTCCTCCTCGCCAACGGCCCCGACGCGGTCCACACCGCCGACGAGCACGTCGCCGCCGCCGACCTCGACAGGATGCTCGCGGTCTGCGAGGGCATCCTCGCCGCGGCCGCCGGCGCGGGGACGGACAGCGCATGACGGATCCTCTACAGCGGTGTTCCTTTTCCAGATATAGAGGGGAAAAGGAACACCGCTGCCGATGAGCGGTCGGCTCGAGCTGCGCCACGGCGTCGTCGTCTCGGCCGATCCGCTCCTGGTCGAGGTCGCCGGCGAGCGCCGCCCGGCCTGGGCCGACACGATGCTGCTGGGGGAGATGCGCGAGGGCGACGAGGTCGTCGTCAACGTCGCCGCGGTGCGGCTCGGGCTCGGCTCCGGCGGCTTCGACGTCGTCCACGTCAACCTCAGCCGCGGTCTCGAGGGCGGGGGAGAGGCGACGGGCGAGGAGCACGTCTTCAAGCTCAACTACAGCTCGTTGCAGCACCCGGTCGAGCCGGTCGAGGGGGAGAGCCGATCGCTGCGCTTTATGCCCGCTGGGCGACCAAAAGGCGCACCAGTTCCGGGTCCGAGGGGGATCCCGGTACTGGTCCTGCCGCTCCACGGCCACCTGGCGCCGGCGGCCTGGGCGGCGGCGCGGGCGCGGCCGGGGCTGAGGGTCGGCTACGTGCAGACGGGGGGTGGGGCGCTGCCGGGTTCGCTCTCGCGCGACATCGCCGAGCTGCGCCAGCGCGGCCTGCTCTGCGGCCACGTCACCGCCGCCCCCGCCTACGGCGGCGAGCACGAGGCGCTCAGCACCGTCGGCGCCCTCGACGCCGCCGCGAGCCGGCTTGGCTGGGAGGCGATCCTGGTCGGCCCCGGCCCCGGCATCATCGGCTCGGCGACCGAGCTCGGCCACGGCGGCATGGCCGCCCTCGACAGCGCCCACGCCGCCCTCTCCCTCGGCCTGCCGACCCTGATCTCCCCCCGCCTCTCCAGCGCCGACCCCCGCGACCGCCACCGCGGCCTCAGCCACCACACCCGCACCGTCCTCGACCTGCTACTGGCCCCGGTCGACATCGCCGTGCCGGATGGATTCCCGGAAGCGCTCGAGCCATTGGAGGTCGCCCGCGGAGACCGCCACCACTTGCGCAGCGCCGCTATCGACTTGGACGCCTACGCCGCCTCGGGCTTCCCCGCCCGAACCATGGGCCGCGCGCTCGCGGACGACCCCCTCTTCTTCGCAGCCCCCCTCGCGGCAGGCCGACTCCTCACCGAGTAACGGGCTGTTCAGTCAGCTCCTCTCCGGCGGGTGGCGTGGGGGCGGGGGTCCCCCGCGGCGCGGAGGATGCGAAGCATCCGAGCACCGTGGGGGATGCCGCCATGACAGGACCCGCCGGCCAGGGCTCGCTGGTCCCTCTCTTGCGTGACAAGGGTTGCGCCCGACCGACGAGAACCCCTGCATCATGGCTATCGCAGTCAAGCCGCCCCCGGCGCCGATCACGCCGGGCGCCCCCGGCGCCGACGCCCGCTTCGAGGGTCTCGTCCTCGACTTCCTCTCCTACTTGGAGCTCGAGCGCGGACTCTCTCGCAACACCCTCAACGCCTACCGCACCGACCTGCTGCAGTACGGCGAATACCTCTCGGCCCACGGCGCCGACGCGCTGCGCGCCCGTCCCGCCGACGTCGCCGACTTCCTCGCCGAGCTGGCGACCGGCGAGGGCCGGCCGGCCTGTTCTGCTTCGACCATCCACCGCAAGGCCGCCTGCCTGCGTTCCTTCTACAAGCACCTGCGCCGCGACGAGCTGATCGGCGACGACCCGACGGCGGCGCTGAGCGCACCGCGGCGCTCGAAGAAACTGCCGCATGTCCTCAACTACGCCGAGGTGCAGAAGCTGCTCGCCGCCCCGCGCGGCAGCGAGCCGACGACGCTGCGCGACCGGGCGCTGCTGGAGGTGATGTACGCCTGCGGGCTGCGGGCTTCGGAGACGATTGGGCTCGAGCTCGGCGACATCGAGATGCGCGAGGGCTTCCTGCGCGCCCGTGGCAAGGGCTCGAAGGAGCGGCTGGTGCCGCTCGGCCGCCAGGCGATTGCCGCGATCGCCGCCTACCTGCGCGGCGGCCGGCCGCCGCTGATCGGCGACCGCCACGAGCCGAAGCTGTTCGTCAACTTCCGCGGTGGGCCGCTGACCCGCCAGGGGCTCTACAAGATCGTCCAGCGCCACGCCCGCGACGCCGCCCTCGGCGGCCGGATGAGCCCGCACACGCTTCGCCACAGCTTCGCCACCCACCTGCTCGCCGGCGGCTGCGACCTGCGCGCGGTGCAGGAGATGCTCGGCCACGCCGATATCTCGACCACCCAGATGTACACCCACCTCTCCGGCGAGCAGCTCAAGGACGTCTACTTCCGCTCCCACCCCCGCGCCAACGAGGACTGAGCGGTCGCTGTGGGCGTTTGAGTTCGCCCTTTGTCCGACTGAGCAGGACAAGCGGCGAACGCAATCCGGTAGAACGGTCGGGTGCCGGAGCTGCCCGAGGTCGAGACCGTCGCCCGCCAGCTCGAGCCGGAGCTGGAAGGGCACCGGATCGAGCTGCTGGAGGTGCTCGACGAGCGCTGGTCGCGGCCGACGCCGCCGCTCGAGCTCGGCGCCGCGGTCAGCGGCCGCACGATCCTGGGACTCGGGCGCCGCGGCAAGTACCTGCTGCTGGTGCTCGACGGCGGCCAGACGCTGGTCATGCACCTGCGGATGACCGGCAACCTGGTCCTGGTCGAGGGCGAGGAGGTGCTCGACCCCTCCGAGGGACGGCGGCTGTACGCGGGCGAGCGCTCGACCTCGGCCCGCCACCTGCGCGCCCGCTTCGTCCTCGACGACGGCCGCGAGCTCTGGTTCACCGATCCGCGCCGCTTCGGCGAGGCCTTCCTGATCGACGACGAGCGGCTCGGCGAGCGCTTCGAGCGGCTCGGCGTCGAGCCACTCTCGCCCGAGTTCACGGCTGAGGCGCTGATGGCGATGGCGGCGGGACGGACGGCGCCGCTGAAGTCGTTCCTACTCGACCAGTCGGGGGTGGCCGGGGTCGGCAACATCTACGCCGACGAGGCGCTCTACCGGGCGCGGCTGCACCCGCTCTCGCCCGCCGGCTCGATCAAGCTCGAGCACGCGGCGGTGCTGCGCGACGCCGTCGTCGCCGCGCTCGAAGCTGGGATCGACGCCGGCGGCTCCTCGATCGACGACTACCGCGACGGCCGCGGCGAGAAGGGGACGATGCAGGAGAAGTTCCTCGTCCACACCCGCGAGGGCGAGCCCTGCCCGAGCTGCGGCGGCGAGATCGCCCGCATCGTCGTCGGCGGCCGCTCGACCTACTTCTGCCCGAGCTGCCAGGTGCGGCTGCGGCGCCGGCCCCGGCGGCGCAAAGCCGCGCGTCGTCCCTGACCGTCCGGGTCGTCGGCGACCCTTGCTGACGTGCCCGGAACCACGGTCAAGACCGAGGCGGTCGTCCTGCGCAGCATCCGCTACGGCGAGGCGGACCGGATCCTCCACCTCTACTCGAAGACGCGGGGGCGCTTCGGGGCGATCGCGAAGGGGGCGCGGAAGCCGAAATCGCGCTTCGGCGGGCGCCTGGAGCCGTTCTTCCGCCTCGACCTGGTCCTGCACGAAGGCCGCGGCGAGCTGCTGACCGTGACCAACGTCGCCACCGTCGAGGGCTACCCGCGGCTGCGCTCCTCCGGCCCGGCGCTGACCGCCGGCGCCCGCGCCTGCGACGCGGTGCTGCGGCTGCTCGACTCGGCCGAGCCCAACCTGCCCGCCTACAACCTGCTCTGCCGCTACCTGGCGCTGCTCGACGAGCCCGGCGAGGAGGACGCCGCCCGGCTCGAGGTGGCGCTCTCCTTCCGCCTGAAGCTGGCGCTGGCGGCGGGGTTCGCCCCCGAGCTGGCCTCCTGCGCGCGCTGCGGCGAGGCCGAGCACCTCGCCGGCTTCTCCGGCGCCGCCGGGGGCGTCGTCTGCGCCGGCTGCGAAGCGGGCTCTTTCGCCTTTTCCGAGGAAGCGCACCGCTTCATGGTCGAGGCGCTGGCGCAACCGCTGGCCGCGGCACCGGCGGCCGAGCCCTTGGCCCTGCGCCAAGTTGAGCGTGCCGTCAACGAGACGCTGGAGCACCATGCGCACGTTCAATTGAGAGCGGCGGCGTAGAAGCAGCGGGGAGGGACTCGTCGGAGCCTCCCCGCTGTTGCTCCGACGAGTCCCTCCCCGCTGCTTATGCAAGCCCTCGCTCCTCTATGCAACCCCTCCTCGCTCCTTATGATCGACCGGTGCCAGTCACCGCCGCCTTCGCCGATCGCATCTCCGCCTGGGAGGAGCAGTTCCTCGCCGCCGACGCGACCCGTTCCTACCCGGCCCGCCGCGCGGTCGATGAGGCCGACAGCCCGTTGCGAACGCCGTTCCAGCGCGACCGCGACCGCATCGTCCACTCCAAGTCCTTCCGCCGCCTCAAGCACAAGACTCAGGTCTTCGTCGCCCCCGAGGGCGACCACTACCGGACCCGTCTCACCCACACGCTCGAGGCCTGCGGGATCGCCCGCACGGTGGCGCGGGCGCTGGGCCTCAACGAGGACCTGACCGAGGCGATCGGGCTCGGCCACGACCTCGGCCACCCGCCCTTCGGCCACGCCGGCGAGCAGGCCCTCGACGCCGCTCTGCGGGGGCGCTGCGGCAGCGGCTTCAAGCACAACGAGCACTCGCTGCGGGTGGTCGAGGTGCTGGAGCGCGACGGCAACGGGCTCAACCTGACCGAGCAGGTCCGCGACGGCATCCTCAACCACACCGGGCCGACCAAGCCGGCGACCCTGGAGGGGCGGATCGTGAAGCTGGTCGACCGCGTCGCCTACATCAACCACGACATCGACGACGCCCTGCGGGCGGGCATCCTCCATCCCGGCGACCTGCCGGCGGCGGAGATCGAGCTGCTGGGGCCGACCGGATCGCAGCGGATCGACACCCTCGTCCGCGACATCGTCGAGCGCTCCGCCGACGCCGGCGACATCGTCCAGGGCGAGGAGATCGGCGGCGCGATGCTGCGGCTGCGCAAGTTCATGTTCGACCGCGTCTACCTGGGGCCGGACACCCGCCGCGAGCACGAGCGGGTGCAGGGGGCGATGCAAGGTCTCTTCGACCACTACATCGAGCACCCCGACGAGCTGCCGAGCTGGGACCCGGAGGCGAGCGAGTGCCAGCGCGTCACCGACTACATCGCCGGCATGACCGACCGCTTCTGCATCGCCAAGTTCACCGAGCTGACGGTCCCCGAGGAGGCCCGCTTCTAGTGGCGCTGATCTCCCCCGAGAGCGTCGAACGGGTGAAGCAGGCGGCGGACATCGTCGAGGTGATCTCCGCTCACACCGACCTGCGCCGCCAGGGCGCCCGCTGGGTCGGCCTCTGTCCGTTCCACGAGGAGCGCACGCCCTCGTTCTCGGTCGACGCCCAGGAGAAGCTCTACCACTGCTTCGGCTGCGGGGTCGGCGGCGACGTGATCAAGTTCGTCGAGGAGAAGGACGGGCTCGGCTTCGCCGAGGCGGTCGAGACGCTGGCCGACCGCTACGGGGTCGAGCTGGAGCGCGAGCAGGAGGACCCGCGGGCGGAGGCGCGGCGAGCGCACCGCCGCCGGCTCGAGCAGCTGCTCGACCGCACCGCCGGCTACTACGCCAGCTACCTCTGGGATTCCAAGGAGGCGGGCAAGGCGCGCGAGTACTTGGCCGAGCGCGGGCTGGGGGAGGAGGTGCTGCGGGCGTTCGGCGTCGGCTTCGCCCCCAGCGCCTGGGACAAGATCCTCGTCCGCGGCCAGCAGGCCGGCTTCGGGGTCGAGGAGCTGCGCGGCGTCGGCCTCGTCCAGAAGGGCCGCGGCGGCGGCGAGTACGACCGCTTCCGGGCCCGGATCATGTTCCCGATCCGCGACCGCCGCGGCCGCACCCTCGGCTTCGGCGGCCGGGCGATGCGCTCCGACCAGGGCGCCAAGTACGTCAACACGGCCGAGACCGATTTCTTCCACAAGAGCCAGCTGCTCTACGGCGTCGACCGGGCCAAGGCGGCGATCGCGAAGGCGGCGCGGGCGGTCGTGGTCGAGGGCTACACCGACGTCCTCGCCCTGCACCAGGCGGGAGTCGAGGAGGCCGTTGGCGTGATGGGGACGGCGATCACCGGCGAGCAGGTGGCGGCGCTCTCGGGGATGGTCGAGGAGGTGGTGCTGGCGCTCGACGCCGACTCGGCCGGCCAGGAGGCGATGCTGCGGGCACAGCGGGTCGCCGCCGGGCGCAAGATGCGGCTGCGGGTGGCGGCGATGCCGGCCGGCGAGGACCCGGCCGAGATGATCGCCGCGCCCGGCGGCGCCGAGCGCTTCCGCGCACTGGTCGAGGCGGCGGTCGAGCTCGAGTCCTTCCAGGTCGGGCTGGTGCTCGACCGCACCGACGCCGGCTCGCCGGCGGCCCGCGACCGCGCCCTGGGCGAGGTGGCGCCGGTGCTGGCGGCGATGGGGGAGACGGCGAGCCGCGACGACCTCGTGCGCCGGGTGGCGGAGCGGCTCGACCTCGAGCCGGCGATGGTGATGGGGCGGCTGGTGGCGGCGCGCCCGCTCAGCGGTGGGCCGGAGGGGGCGCCGGCGCCGCGGGGCGAGGCCCCGGCGCGGGCTCCGCGCCGCGCCGCCGAGCTGACCTCGCGCGAGCGCCGCGAGCGCTCGCTGCTGGCGATGTGCATCGCCCTGCCGGAGGAGGGCGCCGAGTTCCTCGACCGGCTCACCGACGCCCACCTCTCGGCGACCGGCCTGCGCGCCGCCACCTGGCTGCGCGAGCACCCCGGCGACCCCGCCTCGGACCTGCCGCGCGAGGACGAGGAGCTCTCCGGCCTGATCGCCGAGCTGGTGATGATTTCGCGCGAGCAGCCGTCCTCGCGGGAGTCGATGGAGCTGAACTTCCTGCTGCTCGAGCAGCGCCGGCTCGAGGACGAGATCGCCGCCGCCGGCGAGCGCGGCGACTACGAGCGCCGGGCGGCGCTCAGCCGCGAGCGCGCGGCCCTGGTCGAACGGATCGCCCACACGCAGCGGGTCGAGAGCTGAGCAGCGCACGTAACTTACTGTCTGCGGCGCTTGCGATGATCCATTCGTGGACAAGCGGTTCCTAGAGGATTGTCTGGCGCGCGGCATGTCGCTGGAGGCGATCGGCGAGCGGACTGGCAAGCATCCCTCGACGATCGGTTACTGGCTGAAGAAGCATGGGCTGCGGGCGGCAGGCTGGGACAGCCATGCGCCGAAAGGCGGGATCGACGAAGAGCAGTTGACCAGCCTCGTCGCGGAAAACTTATCGCTGCGGGAAATGGCGGAGCGCCTGGACCGCAGCGTCACCGCGGTCCGCTACTGGATCGAGCGGTATGGGATTCAGCGCGAGCGACGGAGGCGACGCATCATCACCGACGGTCCGAAGAAAGTTCTGATGTCGTGCAAGCGCCACGGGTTGGCGCCGTTCGTCCTCGAGGGTCGGGGCTCCTACCGCTGCGGCCGTTGCAGGGTAGAAGCGGTGGCGCGCAGGAGGCGTGTTGTGAAGCGCAAACTTGTGGAGGAGGCCGGCGGCAAATGCATGCTCTGCGGTTACTCGCGCTGCCAGCAGGCACTCCAGTTTCATCACCTCGATCCGGCGACCAAGAGGTTCCATCTCGCGCACAGTGGCCACAGCAGATCACTGGCAAGGGCAAGAGAGGAGGCTCGCAAGTGCGTACTGCTTTGTGCCACCTGCCATGCGGAGGTCGAGGCAGGAATTGCTGAGATGCCGCTAAATTCCTTCTAGACGCTAGTCCGGGGTAGCTCACTGGATTAGCACGGTCCGGGGTAGCTCAATTGGTAGCAGCGCTCGACTGTTAATCGAGAGGTTGTGGGTTCGAGCCCCACCCCCGGAGTTCCAATCGGCCTCGTCAGGATGTCTCACGGCCAGCATGGCGCTGGGCAAGCCATTCGACCAGCTCGGCACCCCGCTCGGCGCCGTCGTGCTCGCGCCCCCAGGCGGCTATCTCCTCCGCCCGGGCGGCGAAAGAGGGATCGGCGAGGAGCCGCCGCGCCGCCCAGCGCAGCGGCTGCGGCCGGCAGAGCCGCCAGGGCAGCGAGAGCCCGGCCCCGGCCCAGGCGACCCGCATCGCGGTCTCGCTCATGTCGCCGACGATCGGGCAGACCAGCAGCGGCGTGCCGGCGCCGAGGGCGCGGGCGACGGTGCCGTGGCCGCCGTGGGAGACGACCAGCGAGGCGGCCGGCATTAGCTGGCTGTAGCTGAGCCAGTCGACGAGGACGGCGTTGGCGGGGACCTCGATCGGGCGCTGGGGGAAGACGCGGTTGGTCGTCGCCATCACCCGCACCGGCTCCCGCGCGAAGGCCCGCAGCGCCGTGCGGACCAGGTGGTTGTCGGAGTCGTGGGCGGTGCTGGGGGCGATCAGGACCAGCGGCGCCTCGCCCGGCGGCAGCTCGATCCGCGGGTGCGGCTGCTCGAAGGTCATCGGTCCGGTCACCGCGACCCCGGCCGGCCAGCGCCGCGGGTACTCGAGCTGGGGGAAGGTGGCGACGAGGGCGAGGTCGGGGCTGATGCCGCCGTGGAAGCGCTCGGTGGGGGGGAGGCCGAGGCGCTGGCGCTGCAGGTTGAGGTCGCGGCGGCCGTGCTCGAGGCCGACGTTCAGCGCCCGCTGGCCCGTCCGCCAGGCGGCGCGCCCGAGCGGCGTCCGCGGCGGCCGCAGCCCGATCGCGAAGAATGGCAGCCCCGGCTCGACCACCGGGTAGATGTGGGGGATCAGGGTCGCCAGCGGCACCCCGGCGCGCTCCGCCGCCAGCGCCGGGGCCAGGGTGAGGATGTCGCTGACGGCGACGTGGGGGCGCATCTCCTCCAGCAGCGGCAGCAGCGCCCGCGCCGCCTCGGCGGCGTGCTGCCCGTCGGCCGAGTCGGGCTCGGGTGGCGGGAACATCCGGTATTCCTCGGCCGCGGCGAAGCCGAGCCCGGCGCCCTCGACCGCCGCCCGCCGCTCCTCCCAGGTCTCGACGACGACCTCGTGGCCGCGCCCGGCCAGCGCCCGTCCCAGCGCGATCGCCGGGAAGGCGTGCCCGGCGTCGCCGAAGGCGGCGACGAGGATGCGCAGGCGCTCGCCCGCGCCGGCGCTAGGGGGTATCGAGTCCCTCTCCGGGCCGCGTGAAGACGATCTCGGGGACATGGCAGTTGGGCGAGGTGCGCAGCAGGAAGCGGACCGCCTCGCCGAGGTCGGCGGGCCGGATCATCGACTCCGGCGCGATCTGGCCCTGGACGAACTCGGTCATCGCCGTCTCGACGAAGCCCGGGGCCAGCGCCGTGCACTGGATCCCGGCGCCGCCGGCCTCGCGGTGGGTCGACTGGGTGAAGTTGATCACCGCGGCCTTGGTCGCGGCGTAGATCGAGAGCCAGGCCTGGCCGCCTTTGCCGGCGATCGAGGCGGTGTTGACGATCAGCGCCTTGCCGTGCTCGGCGCCAGCCTGGCGCAGCAGCGGCAGCCCCTCGCGGGTGCCGAGGATCAGCGCCCGCAGGTTGACCGCGAGCTGCATGTCGAGGTGCTTGGTCTGGATCTCCTCCATCGGCGCGCCGATCCCGACGCCGGCGTTGTTGACCAGCGCGTCGAGGCGCCCGTAGGCGGAGCGGTGGGCCGCGAAGGCGGCGACCACGTCGTCCTCCTCGGCCATGTTGGCGGCGACCACCTCGACCTCGAAGCCCTCGTCGCGCAGCCCCGCCGCGGCCTCCTCGAGCTTCTGGGGACGGCGGGCCGAGACCGTCAGCGCGTAGCCCTCTTCGCCCAGCACGCGGGCGATCGCCAGCCCGATTCCACTCGAAGCCCCGGTTACCAGTGCCGCACGCTCAGCCATCTCCCTCTCCTCTGTTTCGACGCCGCCGCGCACCCTATCTCTGAATAACATGGCGCCGATGCGCGCCACCCGAGCCGCCTGCGCTCTGCCCTGCCTGCTCGCCGCCGCGGCGCTCCTCCCTGGCTGTGGGGGCGGTTCGGGCTCGACCGCCTCGACCTCCTCGACCGCGGCCGAGAGTGCGCCGAGCCGGCCGGCGCCGCCGCCGGGCGAGTTCCCCAGCGCCAAGGGCCGGACCCTGCGCCAGGTGCTGAAAGCGGCCAAGGGCGGCCCGGCCGAAGTCGTGATCGCGCCGGAGGCGATGGTCTTCTACCCGGGTGAGAACCGCTACCCGTTCGAAGTCTACGAACGCGACGGCGCCTCGGTCACCGACGCCGAAGTCGCGCTCTACTACTCGAGGGTGCCTTCGCCGCACCGGGGGGCGAAATCGAAGACCGGCAGCAAGGGGCAGCTCGCCAAAGCCGAAGAAGAGGCGCTGGACCAGCCCGCGGTGGGCCCGTTTCCGGCCGCGGTCGAAACCCTGGCGACCAAGCCCGCCTTCCGCGCCGCCACGACGGAAGAGGGCGCCGAAGTCGCCGGCGTCGTCTACTCGACCCAACTCGACTTCCCCAGCGACGGCGATTGGCGCCCGGCGGCCGTGATCAGGGAAGGCGGCGAAGTCCGGGCGAAACTGCTGCCGATCGCCGAAGTCGGCATCTTCCACCGGGTGCCGCGGCCCGGGCAGGTACCGCCGCCGATCGACTACGGCGCCGCCTTGGGAAAAAAACCAATTGTGCTCTTGTTCGCGACCCCCCAGTTCTGCCAGAGTCGGTCCTGCGGCCCCGTGGTCGACGTGGCCGCGCAGGTCAAGCACGAAAGCGGAGACAAGGCGGCCTTCATCCACATGCAGATCTACAACGACGACGATCCCGCCAAGGGCGTCCGCCCTCAGGTCCGTGCTTTTCACCTCCCCAGCGTGCCCTGGCTGTTTACGATCAACCGCCATGGGGTCGTCAGCGCCGCGGTTGAGGGGGCTCTCGGGACCGAACTGATGAACGAAGTCGTCGACAAGGTGGTAGCGGAATGAGCGACAAAGCGGCACCCGACAGCGACGCGGCATCGAAAGAGGAGCTGCTCGCCTCCTTCGCCGAGGAGGCGCGGCGCCGCTGCGACGTGATCGCCGCCGGCCTGGCGACCGAGACGACCGATTTCGAGACGATGCGGGCTGAAGCCCACGCCCTGCGCGGGACCGCGGCCGTCGTCGGCCTGCGCCGCCTCGCCGAGCTCGGCGGCCTGATGGAGTCCGACCTGGCCGAAGCGAAGAAGACCGGCCTGATCCGCGGCGGTCGCGGCCACCAGATCGCCGACGCCGCCAAGGCCCTCGCCGAGGGCGCCGCCGCCGCGGCCAAAGGCGAAGAAGAGCCGCCGGACGTCGGCCGCTCGCTCGCTCAGCTCTTCAGCGCCTAGCCGATGGCGGTGCGCTCGGCCGTCCTGCCGGCCGCGGTGCGGGAGTGGGGCCGGCGCGGCCACCCGGAGGAGTTCGACGGGCGGCGCATCCACTGCTTCCACCAGCCTGGGGAGGGGCCGCTGCTGCTCCTGCTGCACGGCTTCCCGACCTGCTCCTATGACTGGCGCGCCCTGCTCGAGCTCGAGCCGGGACGGGCGGTCCTCGCCTTCGACTTCCTCGGCTTCGGCCTCTCCGACAAGCCGCGCGAGCACGACTACAGCCTCGGCTGGCAGGCCGATCTGGCCGAGGAGCTGGTGCGCCGCCACGGCGGCGGCCCTGTCTTCGCGGTCGCCCACGACATGGGGACCTCGGTGGCGACCGAGCTGCTGGCCCGCGACCTCGACGGCGAGCCGGGGATCGACCTGGTCGGCGCCCTGCTCTTCGACGGCTCGATGATCCAGGAGCGGGCCAGCCTCACCCCCGGCCAGAAGCTGCTTCGCAGCCGCCTCGGCCCGCTGGCGGCCCGCGTTTCCTCCGGCCGCTTCTTCCGCCAGCAGCTCGGCTCGGTCTTCTCACCCAACCGCCCGCTGAACGCCGAGGAGGGCCGTGCCCAGTGGGCGCTGATGAAGTTCAACGGCGGCAACCGCATCGCCGACAGGCTGATCGGCTACACCCACGAACGCGTCCGCCACGCCGAGCGCTGGCACGGTGCGCTCGCCCACTGGCCCAAGCCCCTCAGCTTCGCCTGGGGCCTGGAAGACCCGGTCGCCAACACCGACGTCCTCGCCGGCCTTCGCGACCTCCGTCCCAGCGCCCCCGTCCACGAGCTCCCCCACCTCGCCCACTACCCCCAGGTCGAAGACCCGCCGGCCTTCCACCAAGCCCTGACAGAGGCCCTCACCGCCCGCTAGGCTCGCCCCCATCCGGGGCGGTAGCTCAGTTGGTCAGAGCACGGGACTCATAATCCCTTGGTCGCTGGTTCGAGTCCAGCCCGCCCCATACGACGAGCCCTTTGCTGCTTAGTGCCCGCGACTTGACGGCGATCTGCGGAGCAGATTAGGATCCAAACTATCTTAATGATCAGGATAGTTTAAGAAACGACTCCCCACCTGATGCTTCATGCCGAAGTCTTTCAGCATGCGAGCCTTCCGCTCGCCATGCCGGTGCTCCCAGAGGACAGGAACTTGGTCCTCCTCGCGGGAGACGGGTACGTGGCGGGAACCGCGCTCGCGCTGATCCTCTTTCCTGAACCGCGAATCGCTTCGAAAACGGTGAAAGGCTGGCGTCGCAAACACGAACTCGATCAGGCCACAACGGCCTTGAAGGTCAAGTTCATCGCGGCGGGCCTGGCGGCGATCATGGCGGTGATCTGGGCGCTTGGTCATTTCGGCGTCTTCGACTCGGCCGGGTACCACGCACTGCCCTCCGACCACAGCCTGTTCGCCGCCATTCCCCTGTTCGGGATCGCCGACCTCATCGCGGCTGCTCAAGCGTTTGGCATTGCAAGGTTCAGAAGCCAGTCGGTAATCCACCAACGCGAACTGGGCGATACCGCTGGCCAGCTCTACTCGATCGCCCTCGTCTCCGTCTACTTGGGGTTCTGGCTGACCACCTTCGCGTCCTCTCGGTGATGATGGCGATTTCACCTATTCACAGCAGCACTTATGCGTAAGGGTCGCCATACCGCCGTTTTCCTGCTGCTGGTGGCCCTCGTCGGCTTGGTCATCGGCGCAGCGATCTCCTTCGCGTTGTCCTCCCTCTCCACCGAACTGGCATTTTTCGTGATCGTGTTCGTCACCATCACCCTGGTCGTCCTTGCCAGCAGCCTGCGAGCGGCCGGCGACGACACCGATCAGGAGGAGGATGTCCGCGACATTGCCGCCGTCCCGGTCCCACCATCCGTGGAGGCCCGGGCGGCGACGGCTGTCGCCAGGCTGTCGCGGTCCCCGCGGCCCGGATCTGAGTCGGCGCGCAAATAGCCGTTGGAGCCGAGAGACCGCGCCGTCGGTCGAAGGTCCGAGTCCTCCCCCGCCCCGGCGCTATGGAGGCTGATGCCAGGGCGGGGTCTCGAGATCGCGACGATCGCTAACCCTGCGTCTTCACGCTCACCTTCGCCCCCGGGACCAGCACCTTGCCGGGCTTGGGGGTCTGCTTGACGACCGTGGCCGACTTGGTCTTCCTGCCGGCGACCAGACCGAGCTTGCAGTTGGCTCGGCGCAGGGCCGTCTTGGCGGCCGGGAGCTTCTTGTTCTTGAGCCGGGGGACGACGCAGGCGGTGTAGGCGAAGCGATCCGCACCCGTGGTCGGGCTGGTACCGGCGAGGGTGGTCGCGGCGACGTCGACCCGGCCGGGCTTGGCGTTGGGCGGTGCCACCGCGGTGATCTGGGTTTCCGATTCGGCGGTGAAGCTGGTCGCCGGGGTGGTGCCGAACTTGACCGCGCTGGCGCCGCCGAGGTTGGTGCCGGTGATGACCACCGTCTCGCCGCCGGCGATCGAGCCGAAGTGTGGGCTGACGGCGGTGATCGCGGGGGCGGGCTGGACTTCGGCGCTGAGCTCGATCTCTTCTCCCGATTTGCTCGCGCTCGGCGCCAGCGTCGCGCCTTCCAGCGGCGGCGGGAAGATCGAGCCGAAGCTGGAGCCGGCGACGGTGGCGATGCCGATTTCGTCATTGGCGCCGGTCGGATCGACGCCGATCAGGTCGCCGCTGTGGACCGGGATGTTGGCGGTGAAGGTCTGCAGCCCGGGCCCGGACGGGGTCGCACCGCCGCTGGTGCCGACCGCCTGGTAGGCGCCGGAGCCGTTCGGTCGCAGCACCCGCAGGTAGAAGGGTCCGCCGACGCCGCCGACCATCCGCCAGCGCACGATCGCGCCATTCACCGGCGAGACCAGGTTCGCGCCTTTCTCCGGCAGGGCGGTGTTGAAGAGCGTCTCCACCTGGCCGAATTTCGCCGAGCTGAAGCTGGTGGGCAGGACGCTGCCGACGGTGATCGTGGACGCCTGCGCGGCACCGACCGCCAGCAGCGTCCAGATGCTCGCCGCGACGAGCGCCGCGAACCCGAGTCGCCCCGACCTCGCGCGTCCCCGACCGGCGTTGGCGCGCACATCATGCTCTTGTCGCTGTCGACACTCCATTGCTTCCCCCTGACTTTGCGTGTGTATTGCGTCGCCGGACGTGTACGGGTCAGGCGAGGCTGGACAGTTCGATCTTGCTAACCACCGGGGCCGACCAAGGTTGCGGCGCCTGTGTGTTTTTTGTGAGCGGTTGCTAAGACGCGGCCCGGGAGGCCAGCGCCGGCGCCCAGACGTCATCGAGGAACGCCGCCAGCTCTTCGTTCAGCCGCTTCGGCTTCAACCGCCACTCGACGATCGAGGTCGCCTCGACCAGGGTCGCCTGGTCGAGCTCTTCGGCGAGCATGCCGGAGTCGCTGAACGGGTGCAGGGGGTCGCGCTGGTGGCCGACGATCAGGGCCGGCTGGGAGATCGTGCGGCGCTCCTGGCGGTGCGGCGCGGTCTCGCCGAGCAGCAGCCCCTCGAGCACGGCGCAGGACGGGCCCGGGCGCTGGCGCACCCAGTCGAGGCCGATGTCGATCAGGAAGTTGGTGCGGGGGAGGAGCGAGGCGAGGCGCGAGGTCAGCTCGAAGGCGGGCCGGGCCAGGCGCAGGCCCAGCAGCACCGGGGCGAAGGTGGCGGCGACCCCGGGCAGGGCGTTGTCCAGCACCGGCATCTCGATGAACAGCGCCCGCACCCGCTCGGGGTCGTGGGCCGCCAGCTCGAGGCTGACGTTGGCGCCGAGCGAGGTGCCGCCGACGACCGCGTCGTCGAGCCCGAGGTGGTCGATCAGCGCCGCCACCTGGCGGGCGAACAGCGGCATCGAGTAGAGCCTCAGGTCCTCCGGACGGTCGGAGCGGCCGTGGCCGAGCAGGTCGACGCAGACGACTCGGTTGCCGCGCTCGGCCAGCGCCGGCGCCAGCCGCTCGAACATGCGGCGGTTCATCAGCAGCCCGTGAATCAGGATCACGACGCGGTCGCCATCGCCGTGGCTGTCGTACTCGATCCGGTGTCCCTCGTAGCGGAAGGCGCCCATCGCGTCAGCCTACCCACGACCGGGGCGCAGCCCCGCCGACGGTGGAAAGATGGAGGCCAATGGCACCCGGCAGCCCGCGAGACCTCGACGAAGCCACCGACGCGACCCGCCGCACTCGGCTCGCCACCGAGCGCACCGAGCTGGCCTGGTGGCGGACCGGGCTGACGGCGCTGGCCGTCGCGCTCGCCGTCGGCCGCGTCATCCCCGACCTCAGCCACAGCTCGGCCCAGTGGCCCTACGACGTGGTCGGCGTCTGCTTCGCCCTCTACGGCGTCGCCGCGATCGCCTACGGCAGCCACCGCCGCGGCGCGGTCGAGCGGGCGCTGGGGGCGGGCGAGTTCCCCGAGCCCTCGCGCCAGGCGCACGGGATGCTGGTCGCCGCCGGCATCGTCCTCGGCCTGCTGACGATCCTCCTGATCGTCCTCAGCTAGCGCCGCGCCGCCTGCGTTTGTCCTTCAGCTCGCGGCTTTTCACCTTGGCGTCCTGGTAGGAGGACTCGACCAGCTCCCTGCCGCCGGTCCAGCCGAAGACCCAGGAGACGACGATGACGGCGAAGACCACGTCCCAGGCGGAGATCACCAGCTGCTGGCCGATCGAGTAGGCGGTCGCGGTCGAGGCGGTGGCTTCGCCGGCGAGCGCCGCCGAGTTCATCGCCTGGGTGACGCCGACCCCGCCCGGGGTGGCGGAGACGCTGTTGGAGATCGAGTTGGAGGCGGTGACGGTGGCGACGCTGTGGAAGCTGACCGGGATCCCGTAGGCGCCGAGGAAGACGGCGACGATCGCCAGCCGTGCCAGGTAGCTGCCGAACACCGGCGCGAAGAGGTCGGTCAGGGTTCGCCGCGGGCTGCGCAGGATCGCGCCGCCCGCGACCAGCTGCGTCCGCAGCCCCTCCAGCCGGCGCCAGAAGATCCGCGCCAGCAGGGTCAGCAGGACGATCGCGGCGGCGGCGATCAGCACCACCAGCAGGGTGTGATCGGCGAGGAAGCCGAGCTTGATCGAGAAGGAGCCGCTGACCGAGAGGAAGAGGTAGAGGTAGAGGGCGACGTTGAAGATCGAGAAGGGGATCTTCTCGACGATCAGCCCGGAGAAGACCAGCGGGAAGCTGGCGCCGGCGATCAGCCCGGTGAGCATCAGCAGCATCACCCAGGTGCCGACGTTGGCCGGCAGGAAGCCGTTCAGCGCCACCGCCACCGCGTAGCAGGCGAGGACGAGGCGGTAGGAGACGCGGGCGCGGGGGAGGGCGGCGCGGAGGATCCCGAACCAGGCCAGCGCGGCGAGCGAGGTCTGCGCCGTCTCCAGCGCCACCCCGGCGAGGATCGCCCAGGGCGGGATCTCGCCGAGCTTGCGGAAGAGGTCGTGGATCCAGTCCGAGGCCGGCACCCCGAGCAGGTCGAGGACGAAGACGAGGAGAGCGACGCCGCCGACCCAGATCGCGATCCGGATCAGGCGGCGCGCTGGCGACCGGCTCCCTGCGACGGGCTCTCCCACTGCGAATTACGCGGGTTTAGGGCGCGTATTCTTCGGCGTACTTCTTCGCTTCTTCGATGCCCTTTTCGGCCTGGGCCTTGCCTTCCTTGAGGCCCTTTTCGGCCTTCTTGGTGCCTTCTGCGAGCCCCTGCTTCGCCGTGCCCTTGCTCGATTCGATTTCCTTCTTCGCTTCTTCGAGCCCCTTCTGGGCGGCCGCGGTGCCTTCCTTGATGCCCTTTTCGACCTTTTTGGTGCCTTCTTCGACTTCCTGCTTGACCTTCTGTTCGGTGCTGCTGGTGCCGCTGCTGCCGCAGCCCGACCAGACGGCGGCGCCGGCGACGACCATCAGGATCGCGCCGGCCGCGGCGAGGCGGCGGAGCAGCGTGCTGGACTGGTCTCTCATTGACTCTCCCCCAGGGTGGATTCGTCGGTTGACGGCGACTCTACCGCCGCGATCCCCGGCTGGCCGGCGACCGAGCGCTCCTCAGCGCACGCTGCAGTCGCTGGTCAGGGTCGTCTGCAGGGTGCGGCCGTCGACGAAGTGGAAGCTGCCGCGGGCGAGCGGGAAGACGGCGCCGGGGAAGCCGGCGGGGGCGGCGCAGCTGGCGCTGAGGTAGCTGCGCCGCCGGCCTCTGTAGGTGTATTCGCGGCCGATCTTGAGGTCGATCTCGGTGACGGCGCCGACGCCGCCGCCGACCGCGGGGATGTCGGCCCGCAGCACGGTTCCGAACTGGCCCTTGCCGCGGCGGCTGATCGTCAGCGGGAAGACCAGGGTGACCCGCACCGGCACCGTGGCGAAGAAGTGGAGCAGCAGCGCCGGCTTGCCGTCGTAGAGACCGTTGAAGGCCAGCATCGTGCCCTTGGCGGGGGCGGGGGAGCCGCTGGGGAAGTTGACGCTGAGGGCGAAGCTGCCGCGCCCGACCAGGGCCTGGTGACAGCGTTCGAGCGCCGTTTCGGTCGTCGTCGACTGCAGCAGGGCACTGGTGCAGGCCGGCAGGCCGACGGTCGAGAGGCGGCCGCTGGAGTTGAGCGCGATTTCGACCCGTTGCAGCGACGGTGGCACGCTGCCGTCGGTGGTCCCGATCGACCCCTTGACGTGGACCGTGATCGGCGCCAGCCGGTCGCGCGGCAGCGAGCGTGGGCTGAAGCCACCGCTGAAGGAGATCCGCAGGTCGCCGCTCTGGCTCAGTTCGCCGCGGGCGACGCCGGCCCCGATCAGCAGCGCGAGCGCAAGCAGCGCGGGGACAAGTAGTCGGCGACGCATCCTCCCAGTCTAGGTCGCGGAATCTGCGGCTAGGGTTGAGCGATGGTTGAGGTCGACGGTCGGAGAATGCAGCCTCGGCCCGAGTCGAGCGGATCGGCGCCGGCGATCATCGCCAGACGGCTGCGCTTCCAGGCGCGCGAGTGCGCGATCCTCGGCTCCGGCCTCTACGCGGGGCTGCTGGGGCGGGCGGCGGCGGACGTAGAGGCAGGCGGGCCGGCCTGGGAGCTGCTGCGCGGCCACGAGGACGACCCCGGTCCCTCGGCGCTGGCGCTGCGGCTGATGGGCTCGGTCCACCGCCGCGTGCTCGCGGGCCGGTTGCCGGAGCTGGCCCGTCACTACGGCGAGGCCGCGGCCAACCCCGAGCACGCCTGGCCGGCCTTCCGGGCCGCGCTGGAGAGCGACGCCGCCGCGTTGCGGCCGCTGCTCGAGCGCCCGGTGCAGACCAACGAGGTCGGCCGCTGCGGGGCGCTGCTGGTCGGCTTCCTCGGGATCGCGGCGCGGACCGGGTTGCCGCTGCGGCTGCTCGAGCTCGGCGCCAGCGGCGGCCTCAACCTGCGCTGGGACCGCTACCGCTACCAGGCTGGGGAGTTCGCCTGGGGCCCGCCCGACTCGCCCCTGACGGTTGCCTTCGAGCTGGTCGGCGAGCCACCCCCATCGCTTCCCATCGACATCGCCGAGCGCCGCGGCTGCGACCCGGCGCCACTCGACGCCACCAGCGAGGAGGGACGGCTGACGCTGCGCTCCTACCTCTGGGCCGACCAGCCCCAGCGCGCCGACCGCCTGCGCGCCGCCCTCGCCGTCGCCGCCGCGACGCCGGTGCAGATCGACCGCGCCGGCGCCGCCGCCTGGGCCGCGGCCCGGCTCGCCGAGCCGGTCCCCGGCATCGCCGCGGTCGTCTTCCACTCGATCGTGATGCAGTACCTGGAGGAGTCCGAGCGCCAGCGGCTGGCGGCGACGATCTGGGCCGCCGGCGAGCGGGCCAGTGCCGGCGCTCCACTCGCCTGGCTGCGGATGGAGCCGGCGGGGGAGATGGCCGACCTGCGCTTGACGACCTGGCCGGGCGGCGAGGAAACCCACCTGGCCCGGGTCGGCTACCACGGCAACCCGGTCGAGCTGGTCGGTGGGTAGGCATCCACTTACGTAAGACTCTGCTTAAATAGGGTCATGAGCACGGACACCGCCCAACCGCAGCACGCCGAGCCGCAGCAGATGGACCTGGTGGCGCGGGCGATCGCCGCGCCGCGTCGGCGCCAGATCCTGGCGATGGTCAACGAGCGCGAGCTCAGCGCCGGCGAGATCGCCGCCAGCTTCGAGATCTCGCGCCCGGCGGTCTCCCAGCACCTGGGCGTGCTGCGCGGCGCCGGCCTGCTGCGCGAGCGCCGCCAGGGCACCAGCCGCTTCTACCGGGCCCGGCCCGAGGCGCTGGCGAGCCTGCGCGACTTCATGAACCAGTTCTGGACCGATCGTCTCGAGCGGCTGAAGCTGGCCGCCGAGCTGGAGCAGCAGAGGAGGGACAAACGTGGCAAACGCAGAGACGGTGGACGCGGTCGAGCTGGAGGCTCGGATCGCGGCAAGCCCTGAGACGGTCTTCGACTTCTTCGTCGACCCCGACCGGATGATCCAGTGGATGGGCCGCTCGGCCCAGCTCGACCCGCGCCCCGGCGGCGGCTTCCGCTGCGACATCAACGGCGAGTCGGTCGCCGCCGGCACCTACGTCGCGGTCGAACCGCCGCGCCGGGTCGTCTTCACCTGGGGCTGGGAGGGCGAGGGCAACGTCACCCCGCCCGGCGCCAGCACGGTCGAGGTCCTGCTCGCCGCCGAGGGCGACGGCACTCACCTGCGGCTGATTCACCACGGCCTGCCGACGGCCGAGTCGGCCGAGAAACACGAGCACGGCTGGCGCCACTACCTGGAGCGGTTGCGGCAGGCGGGCGCCGGCGAGGACCCGGGCGCGGACGAGTTCGCCGTGCCGCGGTCCGCGCGGAACTGACAAGCAGCGCAACGAAAGGAACGACGATGGGAAATCCGGTGATGTGGTTCGAGGTCGCGGCCAGGGATCGCGAGCGAGCGAAGGGCTTCTACGCGGAGATGTTCGACTGGAAGCTGGCCGATATGGACGCGATGCCGTACACGACGATCGACACCGGCGGCGAGGGGATCCCGGGCGGGATCGGTTCCGCGCCGGAGGGCGATGACGGCCACGTCACCTTCTACGTGCAGGTCGAAGACGTCGAGGCCGGCCTGGCCAGGGCGGAGTCGCTCGGCGGCACCCGGACGATGGGCCCGATGGACATCCCCAGCGGCACGATCGGCCTCTTCACCGACCCCCAGGGCAGCCTGGTCGGCCTGATGAACATGAACGGGGCCGGCTGAGGGATTCGTTCAAGATGACCGGGTGGAGAACCTGGCGATCCGGCTCGAGGGCTCGCTGGTGGCCCTCGAGCCGCTGACGGAGGCGCACGCCGAGGGGCTCTGGCAGGCGGCGCAGGATCCGGGGATCTGGCGCTGGCTGGCCCACATCGGCTCCAGCCGCGAGTACTTCGACCGCTGGCTCGAGGCCTCGCTGGAGGCCGCCGCCGCGGGCCGGGAGGGGGTCTTCGCGACCCGCGAGCGCCGCGGCGGCACCCTCGTCGGCAGCAGTCGCTACCTCAACATCCGCCCGGCCGACCGCGTGGTCGAGATCGGCTGGACCTGGCTCAACCCCGCCGTCTGGGGCTGCGGCGTCAACGTCGAGGCGAAGCTGCTGATGCTCGCCCACGCCTTCGACGATCTCGGCTGCGTCCGGGTCGAGCTCAAGACCGACGCCCGCAACGAGCGCTCGCGGGCGGCGATGGCGGCGATCCCGGCCCAGTTCGAGGGGATCCTGCGCAAGCACATGACCGTCCCCGACGTCGGCGTCCGCGACAGCGCCTACTTCAGCGTCATCGACGACGAGTGGCCCGCCGTCCGCGCCAACCTCGAACGCCGCCTGGCTCAGCCCGGCTCGCCGTCGAAATAACCGACTTCGGTCGCGGTCGAGAGCATGTAGGCGACCGCGTCGGGCGTGCCCCACTCGCCGCCCTGGGCCGAGATCTTGCCGCTGTCGGGGTACTCGATCAGGTCGGCGCTGGCCTTCGAGCTGAGCATCAGGAAGCGCGCCGTCTCGGCGCCGCGGTTGATCACCTGGTGGGCGCCGGCGCGGCCGGGCGGGAACGCCACCACCTCGCCCGCGGCCAGCTCGCGCTCACCGGCCGGGGTGCGCAGCGTCGGCGTCCCGCGCAGCACCACGATCGCCTCCTCGACCCCGAAGTGAGCGTGGTAGGGCATGTTCCTCTTGCCGGGGTCGAGCTCGTAGACGGCGATCCCGATCCGGCTGGCCCCCGCCGCCCGCCCGAGCTGGGAGCCTTTGAGCCCGAAGTCGCCCTGCTCGATCTGGCGCTGCCAGTCCTCGGTGTAGACGTTGGGCGCGCTCTGCTCGTTCATCGCGGTCCTCCTCGTTTCTGTCTTCGATCGTTTTCTGGTCTCGATGCGGCGCTCATACCGGCAGCGTGTTGCGGCTCAGCGCCGAGTTGAGGCTGGGCCCCTCGCTGTCGGCGGCCCTGATCAGGTCGATCGTCAGCAGCACGGCGGCGATCGCGAAGATCGGCGAGAGGACGATGTTGGAGAGCGACTCGGCGAGCCAGCTGGCGAGCAGGTTGTGGCCGAGGGCGCCGTGGACCAGGCCGGCGACGGCGTCGCCGATCGCGTCGCCGGCGATCTCGATCGGGACCAAGACCATGAAGACGAGCCGGAAGTTCCCCCTCACCAGGCGCCAGCTGCGGACCAGGGCGCCGCGCACGGTGCGCTCCTCGAGCTCGACGGCGGGTCCCGCCAGCCCCAGCCAGACGAAGGCGAGGACGCCGGGGACGACCGCCAGCAGGAGGCCGACGGCGACGATGGCGACGTAGAGGACGTCGACGACGATCAGGCGCCCGTAGCGCAGGCGCCCGGCGATCTCCCGCAGCGGCGGCGCCTGGCCCTGCTCGGGGTGGGTGAGGGAGACCGCGACGGCACCGCTGAAGAAGACCTCGCCGAGCAGGCCGGTCGCGGTGATCGCCCCGACCGCGGCGACCGCGGCGGCGACTTTGATCCCGCTGCTGAGGTCGAGGGATTCGACGCTGACTTCGGCGGCGAGGGCGTCGATCAGCCCGAGCGGGACGAAGATGACCACGGCCAGCAGCAGGATCGCCGGTGCCCACGACCAGTAGGTGCGAGCGATGCGCCCGTAGGTGGAGAGGAGCCGTTGGCGGAAGCTCACGCTAACCGCGCCGGCGGCCGGGCCTGAGGCGGCCGCGCGCCTCCAGCTTCGACTGGCTCGACTCCGAGGCCGGCACCCGTCGCAGGCTGCCGAGCTCGGGAATCAGGAGCTCTTCGGCGCAGCGGCGGTGCCAGTGGTGGTGATCGGCGCCGGTCAGCTTGCGCACGTACTGGACGACCGTGTGCTCCTCGCCGACGGGGATCTCGCCGTGGCAGCCCGGGCAGCGGTAGAGCTTGCGGGCGATACCGCGGATCAGCCAGGCCTCGTCGCCCTCTTCGGTCAGACCGCGCAGGCTCCAGCGGATGCTGGGCTGGCCGTCGAACTGACCCATCTCAACGCCTCGACATCCAGGCGAAGCCGGCCGCCATCGCCAGGTTGGCGGCGCCGGCGAGGCGCAGGCCGAGTCTGGCCCCGGGCCGGCTCAGCGCCGGCGAGGAGGCCCAGAGGGCGTCGGTGGCGATCTCGGTCCCGCGCAGCCAGGCCAGCGCCTGCCAGTCGCCGGGCCGGCCGCGGCGCGCGGCGACGGCGTGGGCGGCGGCGAAGGTGAGCCAGACCGGCCCGCAGCGGCGGAAGAGGTGCCTGGCGTCGGGCGAGGGCTCGTCGTGCCCGAGCGCCCTCAGGGTCGCGGCCGGGGCGGCGATCGCGGCGCTGCCGAGCACCAGGTCGAAGGCGATCATGTTGCGGTTGGTCAGGCGCAGGGCCCGTTCGAGCGTCATCTCGCCTCAATCCAACCAGATCGCCAGAAGGGAAAGGGTGAGGTTCGGCGAAATGGACCGCCGTGACCAAGACCGCGACGAAGTCCCCCCAGCTAAAAAGCCTTTCCGACTACATCCAGGAGCGCTTCGAGGAGTTCTCGCGCTCCCAGAAAGACGTCGCCCGCTACATCGTCGACCACCTCGACGAGGCGGCCTTCCTCACCGCCGAGGAGCTGGCCCGGAGAGCGAGCACCTCGTCCTCGACGGTGGTGCGCTTCTCCCAGGCCCTCGGCTTCGAGGGCTACCCGGAGCTGCAGCAGGCGGCGATCGAGGAGTACCGCGCGACGATCGCCACCAACGGCGCCGCCAACGGGGGGGCGCTGTTCTCGTTCGACCACTCCGAGCTCGAGGGCTCGCTCAGCGCCGACTACTCCAACCTCGAGGAAACCGCGCGCAAGCTGACCCCGGAGCAGGTCGACGCCTCGGTCGCGGCGCTGGCCACCTCGCAGCGCATCGTCATCGTCGGCGTCGACCAGATGGCCTTCTTCGCCAGCTACCTGCGCCACACCCTCAGCCTGCTCGACATCCGCGCCGAGATCGTCGCCAGCACCGGCGGCGAGTCGCTGCAGCGGCTGGGGCGGATCGACGAGGAGACGCTGGTCATCACCCTTTCCGCCGGCCGCGCGCACCCGCTGCTGCTGCGGGCGATGAAGCTCGCCCTGCACCGCGGCGCCCGCACCCTGGCGATCTCCGACGCGACGATGTCGGAGGTGGGAGAGCACGCCGAGCTGACGCTCTACTTCTCCTCCAACAGCCCTTCCTTCGCCCGTTCCAACACGGCGCTGATGGCGCTGGTCCAGGCCCTGGCACATGGGCTGTACGCCCGTGACGAAGCGGCCCACAAAGACCGGATCCGGGCCTACAAACTGAAGTAGACGGAGGGGTGCGAAGGCGGGGGTGGGTACTACCTCCTCTCTCGCTCATCGTCGAATGGAAGTAGAAGTGCTGACGCCGCTTGCGCCGCTCTCCTCCAGCGCAAAACGTTCGTAGGCAGTACCCACCCCCGCCCACCCGGCGCCTCCGCTGGGATCAGCCGGCAAGGGACCGAGGTTCGGAAGCTGGAGACGCACAAGACGTCTCCGCACCGAGCCCGGCTGGAAGTGGTCCCCGGCGTCGGGGATCTTTGTGTCTAGCTGTCCAGGCTTCGTGGCGGGGGTTGGGGGTGCCTCCGAACGTTTTGCGCCAGAGGAGAGCGGCGCTGCGGGCGTCAGCACTGAGACTCCCCGACGACGATGGGCGAGAGAGGAGGTACCCCCAACCCCCGCCCCAGCGCCCGCCCTGCCTAGCCACGTAATATGCACCCATGCCCGAGCGCGCGACTTTCAGGCTGAAAACCGGCCTTGCGGAGATGCTGAAGGGCGGGGTGATCATGGATGTGGTCACCCCCGAGCAGGCGCGGATTGCCGAGGATGCCGGTGCCTGCGCGGTGATGGCGTTGGAGCGGGTGCCGGCCGACATCCGCCGCGACGGCGGTGTCGCCCGGATGTCCGACCCGGCGATGATCAAGGGGATCCAGCAGGCGGTCACCATTCCCGTGATGGCGAAGGCGCGGATCGGCCACTTCGCCGAGGCCCAGGTCCTGCAGGCGCTCGAGGTCGACTACATCGACGAGTCCGAGGTCCTGACCCCGGCCGACGAGCGCAACCACATCGACAAGCTCGCCTTCGAGGTGCCCTTCGTCTGTGGCGCCACCAACCTCGGCGAGGCGCTGCGGCGGCTCGCCGAGGGGGCGGCGATGATCCGCTCCAAGGGCGAGGCCGGGACCGGCAACGTGGTCGAGGCGGTCCGCCACATGCGCGAGATCACCGCCGGCATCAGGCGCCTGGCGCAGCTGCGCCCGGAGGAGCTCGCCGCCGCTGCCAAAGAGCATCAGGCGCCGCTGGAGGTCGTCCAAGAGGTCGCCGCCGCCGGCCGCCTGCCGGTGCCGCTGTTCTGCGCCGGCGGCATCGCCACCCCGGCCGACGCGGCGCTGATGATGCAGCTCGGCGCCGAGGGCAACTTCGTCGGCTCCGGCATCTTCAAGAGCGGCGATCCCGAGCGCCGCGCCCGGGCGATCGTCGAGGCGACCACGCACTTCGAGGACCCGGAGCGGGTCGCCGCCGCCTCGATCGGCCTCGGCGAGGCGATGCCGGGCCTCGAGATCGGCGACCTCGCCGCCGCCGACGCCCTGCTGCAGAACCGCGGAGCCTGAGCTGCACGTCGGCGTCCTAGCGATCCAGGGCGACTTCGAGGCGCACGCCCGGATCCTGCGCCAGCTCGGCGCCGAGGTGACGGAGGTCCGCACCCCGGCCGACCTGACCGGACTCGACGGCCTCGTCATCCCCGGCGGCGAGAGCACGACGATCGGCAAGGGGATCGAGTCGGCGGGGCTGGAGCCGGCGCTGCGCGCCCATCACGAGGCCGGGCGGCCGATCCTGGGAACCTGCGCGGGGATGATCGTCTGCGACGCCGAGCACCTCGGCTTCCTCGACGCCAGCACCCGCCGCAACGCCTTCGGCCGCCAGCTGCAGAGCTTCGAGGCCGACCTCGAGGTCGAAGGGATCGGCGACGAGCCGCTGCGCGCGGTCTTCATCCGCGCCCCCTGGGTCGAGCGCCGCGGCGCCGGCGTCGAGGTCCTGGCCAGCTACGAGGGCCACCCGGTGGCGATCCGCGAGGGCGGCGTCCTCGCCTGCGCCTTCCACCCGGAGCTGACCGAGGACCCGCGCTTCCACGCGATCTTCATGGCGATGACCACGACCAGCGCTCGCGAGCGCGAGGAGGCGACGAGATGAGCGACCCACGCACCGAGAACCTGGCGAAGATCCTGGTCGGCTACTCGACCGAGGTGAAGGAGGGCGAGGTCGTCTCGATCGACGGCGAGAGCGCCGCGGCGCCGCTGCTGCTGGCCGTCTACGAGGAGGTGCTGAAGGCGGGCGCCCACCCGGTCCTCAACGTCGCCCTCGACGGCCAGATCGCGGCCTACTTCAAGCATGCCTCCGACGCCCAGCTGGAATGGATCTCGCCCTTCGCCGAGTGGATGGTCGACAACGCCGACGTGCGGATCGCCGTCGGCGCCAGCACCAACACCCGCGAGCTCTCGGGGGTGGCGCCAGAGCGCCAGACGCTGCGCCAGTCGGTCACCGGCGACCTGATGGCGCGGGCGATGAAGCGCAGCGCCGAGGGCGACTTCCGCTGGTGCTACACGCTCTTCCCGACCTCCGCCTACGCCTCGGAGGCGGAGATGAGCCTGGCCGACTACGAGGACTTCTACTACGGCGCTTGCCTGGCCGGCGACGGCGACCCGCTCAGCGCCTGGCGCCGCGCCTCGGCCGAGACCGAGCGGCTAGCCGCGTGGATCGAGGGTCGCGAGGAGGTGCGGGTGACGGCGCCGGGGACCGACATCAGGCTTGGGATCGCCGGCCGCAAGTTCATCCCCTGCGACGGCCGCAACAACATGCCCGACGGCGAGTTCTTCACCGGCCCGGTCGAGGACTCGGTCGAGGGCGAGGTCAGCTTCCACCTGCCGGCGGTGATCGGCGGCCGCGAGGTCTCCGGCGTGCGGCTGCGCTTCGAGGCCGGCCTCGTCGTCGACGCCAGCGCCGAGCGCGGCGAGGAGTACCTGCTGAAGCTGCTCGACACCGACGCCGGCGCCCGCCGCCTCGGCGAGCTCGGGATCGGCACCAACTACGGGATCGACCGCGGCACCCGCGAGGTCCTGCTCGACGAGAAGATCGGCGGCACCGTTCACATGGCGGTCGGCACCAGCTACCCCGAGTCCGGCGGCGTCAACGAGTCCGCCGTCCACACCGACCTGGTCTGCGACCTCCGCCTCGGTGGCAAGCTCGAGGTCGACGGCGTCGTCATGCAGGAAGACGGCCGCTTCGTAATTTGAGCAGGCGTCGTCAGGATTGAATTGCCAGCGTCGCGATCACGCCGACGAAGCCGACGAAGATGGCAACGATCGCCCCTGCTCCGACTTGGACGATGGTGCGGTTGAGGGCGGCGATCTGTCCGCCGAGATCGGACCGCACGGCAGCGAAGTCAGCTTTCATCTCGGCCCGCACGGCAGCAAATTCGGCTTTCATCTCCCCGCGCACCGCGGCGAATTCGGTCCGCGTCTCCAGGCGGATCGCCTGGAATTCCCGCTCCATCCGCCCGAACCCCTCGTCCACCCGGTGGTTGAGGTCGTCCATCCGCTCGTCGGTCCAGATTTCCCTCACGGCCTCCATCTTGCCACCTTAGCCGGCGACGTGTAACGCGTTGTCTGCGGAATGAAAAGGTTCCGCCACAGAAACGCCGCGGCGGGCGTTATTGGTTCGGAATCGGCGAACCGGCGGCGGCGAAGAACCAGATCGTCAGCGCCAGCGCGGCGAGCACCACCGACCCCATCAGCACCGCCTCGACCACGGTCACCTGGCTCTGCGCGGCGCCGGTGTCGCGCATGCTCTTCAGCCAGGTCGGCCGGATCGGCGCCAGGCGGTTGGTGCCGGTGATGCGGATGTAGAGGTTGTTGAGGCGCCCGATCAGCCAGGCGACGAAGAGCACCGAGGCGACGATCCCGACCGCGACCACCGCGTAGGGGCCGCCGCTGGGGAACTGGGTGTGGGAGACCTTGGAGGCGATGTAGACCCAGCTCAGCGGAATCGCCGTCCAGAGCGAGAAGGCGGCCAGCAGCATCGCCATGAAGACGACCCCCGCGGCCAACCCGCGGCCCGCTCGATGGGTATACGTCTCGGTTGCCATCCCTGACTTCATAGAATGACACGCATATGTCGGGTCACTCGAAGTGGTCGTCGATCAAACACAAGAAGGGCGCCGCCGACGCCAAACGCGGCAAGCTCTTCAGCAAGCTGGCGCGGGCGATCACGGTCGCCGCCCGCGACGGTGGCGGCGACACCGATGGCAACCCGACGCTGGCGACCGCGGTGCAGAAGGCGCGGGAAGCGTCGATGCCGAAGGACAAAATCCAGAAGGCGATCGACACCGGCACCGGAGCCGGCGCCGACGGCGCCGCGATCGAACGGATCCTCTACGAGGGCTACGGCCCCGGCGGCGCCGCGATCCTGGTCGAGGCGCTTACCGACAACCGCAACCGCGCCAGCGCCGAGATCCGCTTCGCCTTCTCCAGCCACGGCGGCAGCCTCGGCGAGCCGGGCTCGGTCGCCTGGATCTTCGAGAAAAAGGGGGCGATCGTCGTCGACGGCGAGCGCTACGGCGAGGACGACCTGATCGTCGCGATCGACGCCGGCGCCGAGGACGTGCGCGCGGAGGAGGGCAAGCTGCGGGTGCTCTGCGAGCCCAGCGATCTCAGCGCCGTGCGCGAGGCGCTGGTGGGGGCGGGGGTCGAGATCGAGTCCGCCGGCCTGGCGACCGAGCCGAAGAGCACGGTCGAGGTCAAGGGCAACGAGGCCGAGCGGCTGCTGAAGCTGCTTGACGCGCTCGACGAGCAGGACGACGTCGACGAGATCCACGCCAACTTCGACATCCCGGCCGAGGTCCTCGAGAAGCTCGCCTAGCCGCCTGCGGGCGGAAGGCATCCGAGGCTCTTCCCAGAATCACTCCCCATGCAGGTCGTGATGGGGATCGACCCCGGCGCAGCCAACCTCGGATTCGGCATCGTCCGGGTCGAGGGCAACCACATGGTCGCCCTCGACGGCGGTGTGGTCGAGACCACGCCCGAGCAGCCGATGGAGCAGCGCCTGGAGCGGATTCACCATGCCCTCGCCGAGCTGATCGCCTGGCACGAGCCGAAGGCGATGGCGATCGAGTCGGTCTACTTCGGCAAGAACGTGCACTCGGCGATGGCGGTCGGACAGGCCAGTGGCGTCGCCATGCTCGCCGCCGCCCAGCGCGGCGTCGACTGCTTCGCCTACACGCCGCAGGCGATCAAGATGGCCGTCTGCGGCTCCGGCGGCGCCGGCAAGCGCCAGGTTCAGCGCATGGTCGGCACCCTGCTCGGCCTGCCCGAGCCGCCGACTCCCGACCACGCCGCCGACGCGCTGGCGGTGGCGATCTGCCACGGCGGCAGCAGCGGCCACCGGCAGGCGGTCGCCGTCGTCGACGAGGCCCTGACCGCGGCGCCGGTGGAGCGGCTGGCCGGATGATCGCCGCGGTCCGTGGCGAGGTGATGGTGCGCCGAGCCGATCACGTCGTGATCGACGCCGCCGGCGTCGGCTACCGCCTCGCGGTCTCGGCGGAGACGCTGAAGGCGGTGCCGGCAACCGGTCGCGAGGCCTTCCTGCACGCCGAGCTGATCTCGCGCGAGGACTCGCTCGCCCTCTACGGCTTCTCCTCCGAGGAGGAGCGCGACCTCTTCCGCCTGCTGATCTCGGTCAGCGGCATCGGTCCCAAAGTCGCGATCGCCGCCCTCTCCGGCGGCAGCGCCCGCGACCTGCTGCGGGCGATCGCCGCCGGCGACACCAAACGCTTCCAGGCGGTGCCGGGAATCGGCAAGCGGACCGCGGAGCGGATCATCGTCGAGCTGCGCGAGAAGGTCGCTGGGGCGCTGGAGGAGGAGGTGGCGCTGGCGGCGGCCGGGGAGGGCGACGCCCGCGCCCTCGCCCGCGACGGCCTCGTCAACCTCGGCTACGCGCCGCTGGAGGCCGAGCAGCTGCTCGATGGCCTCGCCGACGAGGACCCCGAGCAGCTCGTCGGCGCTGCCCTGCGCAAGGCCGCCGCGGCCCGGAGCCGGGCATGAGCGAGCGCAAGCGAATCAGAACGCCTGGCATTGAAGACCTGCCCGGCATCCCCGGACGCGGGAGCGAGGGGCCATCCATATCTGATTCTCTGGCCCCTCGCGGGAGCAGAGGAGATGCCGGTGACGTTCCGATCCCGGTCGACGCCGAGGTCCGCGTCCACGACGCCCGCGCCGACGTCCCCGACGAGGACCTCGACCGCTCGCTGCGCCCGCCGACCCTCGGTGACTTCATCAACCAGGCCCAGGTGACCGAGCAGCTGGCGATCTTCATCGAGGCCGCGCGCGGCCGCGGCGAGCCGCTCGACCACGTCCTGCTCGCCGGCCCACCGGGGCTGGGCAAGACCTCGCTCGCCCACATCGTCGCCGCCGAGCTCGGCGTGCCGATGGTCCAGACCGCCGGCCCGGCGCTGGAGCGCAAGGCCGACGTCGCCTCCTTCCTCACCTCGCTGGAGCCCGGCAGCGTCTTCTTCATCGACGAGATCCACCGCCTCGGCCGCGCCGTCGAGGAGACGCTCTACCCGGCGATGGAGGACGGCGAGCTGCCGGTCGTGCTCGGCCAGGGAGCCGGGGCGCGCACGGTGACGCTGCCGCTGCCGCCCTTCACCCTGGTCGGGGCGACGACCCGCGCCGGCCTGCTGACGACGCCGCTGCGCGACCGCTTCGGCGTCTCCCACCGGCTCGAGCACTACAGCCCCGAGCATCTGGCGCAGATCGTCGCCCGCTCGGCCCGGATCCTCGATGTCGAGATCGACTCCGAGGGCGCCGAGACGATCGCCTCGCGCTCGCGCGGCACGCCGCGCGTCGCCAACCGGCTGCTGAAGCGGGTCCGCGACTTCGCCCAGGTGAAGAGCACCGGCGCGATCGGCGCCGGGATCGCCGCCGACGCGCTGGCGATGCTCGAGGTCGACGCCGCCGGCCTCGACCGCAGCGATCGCGCCCTGCTCGACGTCGTCGCGACCAAGTTCGGCGGCGGCCCGGTCGGCCTCTCGACGCTGGCGATCGCGATCGGCGAGGAGCAGGACACGATCGAGGACGTGCTCGAGCCCTACCTGCTCCAGCAGGGCCTGCTGAAGCGCACCCCGCGCGGCCGCGTCCTCACCCAGCGAGCCTACGATCACCTCGGCCTGCCGGCGCCCGAGGGTGCGGCCAGCCTCTTCTAGGCGCGCGCCGCTAGCCTGTCGGAGATGCCGTTTTTCATCTGTCCGAATTGCGGGCACCGGGAGGTGAGCGGGGAGCGGACCGCTGGCTTCAGCACGCGCCCGAAGGGCTGCTCCAAATGCGGCTTCGGCTTCGTTTTCGAATTACTCGACGATTATTATCCGGCTCCCAATGCCGCCTTTTTCGTCTGTGACAAGCAGGAACGCGTGATCGACGCTGGCAAAGGCAGCTTCGAGTTGACCGGCCTCACCGACGAGGACGTGATTGGGCGCCCGGTGCGCGAGGTCCTCGGCCTCGACTGGATCGACCCGGGCGACGGCGGCGAGAGCGCCGACACCGATGGCGACGGCGTCACCGACCCGATCGAGACCTCGCTCGAGTGGGGCGTGCGCTCGCTCGGCAAGCGGGTCTCGGTCAACGCCGAGGGCGACCTGCCGGCGCGCGCGGTCGCCGACGTCTTTCCCGCCTATGACGACGACGGCGGCCTGCTGCTCGTCCTCACTCCGGAGGGCTAGGGATGGGCACGCGGCGGCGGCATCTCTTCGTCCTGCTCTTCGTCCTCGGCCTGATCGTCCTCTCGGGCCTGGTCATCGCCAGCAAGGAAACGAAGCTCGGCCTCGATCTCCAGGGCGGGCTGGAGCTCGTCTACCAGGGCCAGCCGACCGGGACGGCGACGTCGGTCAGCGGCCAGGACATCGAACAGTCGATCTCGATCATCGAAAAGCGGACCAACCAGCTCGGCGTCTCCGAGTCCGAAGTCGCCCGGCTCGGCAACGAAAACATCACCGTCAGCCTGCCGGGCATCACCGACGCCAACCGCGCCGCCGAACAGGTCGGCACCACCGCCCAGCTCTACTTCTACGACTGGGAGCCGAACCTGATCGGGCCGGAGCGGGCGCTCGGCGGCCATCCCGGTCAGCGGACGCCGAAAAAGGTCGAAGAAGAAGCGATCGAACGCTGGAAAGAAGCCGGCCGCAACGTCAAAAGCGCCGAGAACGGACAGCTGATCGCGGCGGGCGCCTACCCGACCGCCTACGACGCGGCGCTGCTCGCCTCCGAACAGGAACCGGCCAAGAACTGCGAAGCCTGCTCGATCGCGAAACCCCGCTACTACCTGTTCGAACGGGCACCCCCGCACAAGCTCGCCGCCGGACCGGAGCTGACGAAGAAGGACCTCTACATCAGCCCGACCGGGGAAAAGCTGCCGAAAAACGGGATCGTGGTCGAAGTGCCGAAGGGCACCGTCCTCGTCTCCGAATACCCGACGGACGAATCGGGCACGCTCGACGAAACCGCGCAGCCGGGCTGGTTCGCGCTCAAGGACAACCCCGCGCTCTCCGGCAACGACATCACCGAACCGGAAGCGAAAACCGGCCAGCTCGGCGAACCGATCGTCACCTTCAGCTTCTCCGGATCCGGCCAGGAAGCCTTCCAGGAAGTCACCCGCGACATCGCCCGCCGCGGCCAGGCGCAGGCGATCGGACCGGTCAGCGCCGAACAGGCGGGCGCCCTCTCCGGCCACTTCGCCGTCGTCCTCGACAACGAAGTCCAGTCGCGGCCGATCGTCAACTTCGAGGAAAACCCGGATGGGATCGACGGCCGCACCGGTGCCCAGATCTCCGGTGGCTTCAAAAACGAACAGCAGGCCCAGGAACTGGCGACGACGCTGCAGATCGGCGCCCTGCCGATCAACCTGAAGCTGATCAGCGAGACCCAGGTCTCGGCGACCCTCGGCTCGCAGGCGCTCCACGACGGGATCAAAGCCGGGATCATCGGCCTGGCGCTGGTCGTCCTCTTCCTGCTCTTCTACTACCGCTTCCTCGGCCTGATCGCCTCGATCGCGCTGGGCGCCTACGGGGTGATCTTCTTCGCCCTGATCAAACTGATCCCGATCACGCTGACGCTGCCCGGGATCGCCGGCCTGATCCTGACGATCGGCGTCGCCGCCGACTCCAACATCGTCATCTTCGAGCGAATAAAGGAGGAGGTGCGGGCCGGGCGCTCGATGTCGAGCGCGATCGCCGCCGGCTACAAACGCGGGATCGCGACGATCATCGACGCCAACGTCGTCACCCTGCTCACCGCCTTCATCCTCTTCGTGCTCGCGACCTCCGACGTCAAGGGGTTCGCCTTCACCCTCGGCGTCGGCACGATCGTCTCGCTGCTGACCGCCGTCGTCTTCACCCAGGCCCTGCTCGGCAGCATGAGCCGCTCGCGGCTGCTGCGCTCGCCCAGCGCCCTCGGCGCTGGCGGCAAGGCCCGCCGCTGGCACTTCGACTTCATGGGCGCCAGCCGCTGGTTCTTCACCCTCTCCGGCGTGATCCTGCTGGTCGGGGCGCTGTCGCTGGCGACCAAGCAGCTCAACTTCGGCATCGACTTCGAATCCGGCACGCGGATGACCGCGGCGCTGGAAAAGCCGACCAGCGAGGAAGGCGTGCGCGAAGTCCTGGAAAAGGTCGGGGTCAGCGGCGAGGAGGTCCAGCAGGTCTCCAACCCCATCCTCGGCAACAACGTCTTCCAGATCCAGTCCAGCGAACTCGAACCCGAAGAAGTGAAAAAGGCCAAACACGCGCTGGCGAGCGAATTCGGGATCGTCCCCGAAGGGTTCGAAAGCACCAGCGTCGGACCGACCTTCGGCCAGCAGGTGGCCAACAGCGCTCTGAAGGCGCTGGTCTTCTCGCTGCTGGTGATCTGCGGCTACGTGGCGCTGCGGTTCGAGCCGAAGTTCGCGCTGCCGGTGCTGATCGCGCTCTTCCACGACATCCTGATCACGGCCGGGATCTACTCGCTGACGGGGAAAGAGGTGAGCAGCGGTACCGTCGCCGCCTTCCTGACCATCTTGGGCTACTCGCTCTACGACACGATCATCGTCTTCGACCGAATACGCGAGAACGTGCCGCGGATGCCGCGGGCGGCGTTCTCGCAGATCGTCAACCGCTCGATGAGCGAGGTTCTGACCCGCTCGCTGGCGACCAGCTTCTCGACCCTGCTGGCGGTCGGCTCGCTGCTGATCTTCGGCAGCGCCACCCTGCAGGACTTCGCCTTCGCGATGCTGGTCGGGATCGCCTCCGGCACCTACTCGTCGATCTTCATCGCCTCGCCGGTGCTGACCGCCTGGAAGGAGCGTGAGCCTGGCTTCATGCGGCGGCGGCAGCGAATCGCCGAAGTCGAGGGCGGCCGCGTCCCCGCCTTCGCCGACGACATCGAGCTGGCCAAGCTCAGCGCCGACGAGGGGACCGAAGCGGGCGCCGAGGCCGCGCCCGCCCCGGAGGCCGCCGTGTCCGAGCGGCCGGCGCCGGGGCCGGTGGCGACCGTCGAGCGCCCCGGCGAGGGCAACGGCGGCGACCCGGCCAGCAACGGCGAGGGCGACTCGGTCTCGGCCGAGCGGCGCGAACGCAACGCGGAGCGCCGGGCCCGTCGTCAGCAGCGGCGCAAGCACGGGAGGAACCGCTGATGGCGCTGCTCGTTTACTTCACGATGGGGATCGCCCTCTGGCACTTCACCGTCTTCCTGCCGGACCGCTTCTGGCAGGGAATCGTCGGCGCCTTCCTCGGCTCGGTGCTGGGGGCGATGATCTTCGGCGTCGTCGTCGAGATCGTCAGCGGCCGCGGCCTCAGCAACACCGACCTCGGCACGGCGCTGACCGCCGTCCCCGGGGTCGCGCTCGGCCTCGGCGTCGTCTACCTGCTCGGCATCCGCGCCGGGCAGGGCGCCGACTGAGCGCTGCCGCCGCCGCAATTTACGGCTGCTGAGCGGCCAATTTGCCGTCGGGGGCGCTTCCTAGCCTGGCTGAGTGCCGGATTCCCCCCTCAAGGCCTTCGCCGCCGAGCCCTACGCCTATGCCGACGTGCGCGCGGTCGCCGACGGCCTCAGCCTCAGCGAGCCGGTCGCGGTGACGCTGGTCCGGCGCGGCTACCGCACGCCGGAGCTGGCGCGCGCCTTTCTCGCCGCCGACGAGTCGCACCCGCCCGCGGCCTTCGACTCGATGGCGGCGGTGGTCGAACGGGTGCGGGCGACGCTGGCCGCTGGGGGCCGGATCACGGTCCACGGCGACTTCGACGTCGACGGCGTCTGCGCGACGACGATCATGGTCTCGACCCTGCGCGAGCTGGGGGCCGACTGCGACTGGCTGATCCCGGACCGGCTCGGCGACGGCTACGGCCTCAGCGCCGCCAACGTCGAGCGCCTGGCCCAGCGCGGCACCGATCTGCTGCTGACCGTCGACTGCGGCATCACCGCGGTCGAGGAGGTCCGCCTGGCGCGCGAGCTGGGGATGGAGGTTGTCGTCACCGATCATCACCAGTCGGGCGAAGAGCTGCCCGACTGCCCGATCCTGCACCCGGCTCTCAGCAACTATCCGTTCGAGCATCTCTGCGGAACTGCGGTGGCCTGGAAGCTGGCATGCGCTCTCGGAGCGGAGGCTGATGCCGACCTGGACCTGGTCGCTCTTGCAACCGTCGCCGATGTGGTGCCGTTGGTGGGAGAGAACCGGTCACTGGTGAAGCGGGGGCTGGCGGTGATGCGGCGGGCGCGGAGGGTTGGCCTGCGGGCGCTGATGGCCGCCGCCAAATGCGAGCCGAGCCGGCTCGACGAGGGGGATCTCGCCTTCCGGCTGGCGCCGCGGATCAACGCCGCCGGGCGGCTCTACCGGGCCGATGCGGGGGTCGAGCTCTTCCTGACGCGGGACGAGGGGCGAGCGGAGGAGATCGCGGTCGAGCTCAGCCGCGCCAACTCCGAGCGGCGGGCGACCGAGCGCGAGGTCGACACCGCCGCCGAGGCCGCCCGGCGCGAGCTGCCCGAGCGCCTGCGCGAGGCGCCGGGGCTGGTCCTCGCCGGCGAGGACTGGCACCCGGGCGTGGTCGGGATCGTCGCCTCGCGCCTGGTCGAGCGCCACCACCGCCCGGTCGTCGTCATCTCGCTCGACGGCGAGGGCGGCGGGCGCGGCAGCGGCCGCAGCATCCCCGGCTTCGACCTGCACGCGGCGCTCGAGGCCTGCGCCGAGCACCTCGAGAGCTTCGGCGGCCACCGCGCCGCCGCCGGGCTCTCGCTGCGGGCCGAGCGGCTCGACGCCTTCCGCGAGGCCTTCGTCGCCCACGCGGCGGCGGTGCTCGGTCCCGAGGACCTGCGTCGGACCGAGCGGATCGACGCGATGGTCGGCGGCGTCGGGCTCGGGCTCGACCTCGCCGAGGAGCTGGGCCAGCTGGCGCCGTTCGGGATCGGCAACCCCGGCGTGCGGCTGATGGTCCCCTCGGCCCGGGTCAGCGACGTGCGCACGATGGGGGAGGGCAAGCACGCCCGCTTCAGCCTCCACAGCGGCGCCCACCGCGCCCTCGGGGTCGCCTTCGGCCGCTCCTCGCTCGGGGTCGAGGACGATGACCTGCTCGATGCCGCGGTCCGGCTCGAGGTCAACCACTGGAACGGCTCGGTCGAGCCCCGCGTCGTCCTGCGCGAGCTCTACCCGCTCGCCGTCGAAGACGACCCGGCGAGCGGGCCGCTGCATAGTTGTGAGTGCGACGCGGCCGAGTGGTGGGCCCGCTTCGAGGTCGAGTTGGTCCGCGACCTCGACCCGAAGGGAGCTGAGGCGACTTTCGGTCGCATAGCACCAGAAACTCGCCTCAGTCCGACCGACCCGAGGTCGAGGGAGGTCATCCGTGGCGCCGGCCCGGCGACGGTGGCGATCGCCGAGCTGGTCTCCAGCGGCGCCGGCGTGCTCGCGGTCTGCGCCGACGCCTCGCGGCGGGCGGCGCTGGCCAGCGGCGCCAGCGGCCTCGCGCGCTTCAACGGCGGCGCCGCCCGGATTGCCTGTCAGCGCTGCTCCGCGGCTGCGGTCGAGGCCCTCGCGGCGCGGGCCGAGGGCGGCCTGGCGCTGACCGATTACGCCACGCTGGAGTCCGCGCCGGCGGCCGTCGCGGCCGGCTTCGAGCACGTCGTCCTCGTCGATCCACCGCCTTCGGCTCGCGACGAGCGCCGCGCCGCTCGTGCCGCCGGGCCCGCCGCCCCGGGCTTCTTGCACCGGCTTTGGGGCGCCGCCGAGCGCGAGTTCTCGCTCACCGCTCTCGACGAGCAGCTGGCCTCGCGAGGGGCGATCGCGGCGGTCTTCCGCGCCCTGCGCGAGGCGGGGGAGGCCAGCGGCGAGGAGCTGCGCCGGGCGCTTGGCGGCGGCGGCGCGCACCCGCTCAGTCCCGAGGCCGCGGCGCGCTGCCTGCGGGTGCTGGCGGAGCTGGGCCTGGTTGCGGGAGAGCCCAGCGCCGGCAACGGGGTCGTCGGGGTCGTATCCTCAGAGGGGACGGATCTGGAGCGCTCAGCCGCTTACCGCTCCTACAGAGCAGACCACTCGGAGGCCCAGCGATACCTCGAAAGACCCGAACAGCCGTAGAGCACTCGGAGCTCCTCGCCGACCTCTTCGCCGTGGTCGAGGAGTTCGACTCCTCGCCGCCGAGCGAGAACGGCGACGGCGGCACCGCGGTCGCGGTGGCGACGATCGACCGCGCCGCTGTCGAGCGCGCCTTCGATTTCGCCTGCGAGCGCCACGCCGACCAGCGGCGCTACTCGGGCGACGAGTTCATCACCCACCCGGTCGGGGTGGCGCAGATCTGCGCCGGCATGCGACTCGACACCGAGACCCTCTGCGCGGCGCTGCTGCACGACACGGTCGAGGACACCAGCGCCAGCCTCGAGCAGATCCGCGAGGAATTCGGCGAGGAGATCGCCCAGCTGGTCGACGGCGTCACCAAGCTGACCGGGATGACCTTCGAGAGCCGCGACGAGCGCCAGGCCGAGAACTACCGCAAGATGATGGTGGCGATGGCCACCGACATCAGGGTGATCCTGATCAAGCTGGCCGACCGCCTCCACAACATGCGCACGCTCGGCGCGATGTCGAAGCAGAAACAGACGGCGAAGTCGCACGAGACGCTGGAGATCTACGCCCCGCTCGCCCACCGGCTGGGGATCCACGCGATCAAGTGGGAGCTGGAGGACCTCGCCTTCGCGACCCTGCACCCGCGCAAGTACGCCGAGATCAAGCAGCTGGTGGCGCAGCAGCGCGACGAGCGCGAGAGCTACGTCTCCGACGCTGGCGAATTCCTCGCCGAGGAGCTGGAGCAGGTCGGGATCGAGTCCCAGATCTCCGGCCGCGCCAAGCACTTCTACTCGATCTACACGAAGATGGCGAAGAAGGGCCGCGAGTTCAACGAGATCTTCGACCTCACCGCGATGCGGGTGATCGTCGGCTCGGTCAAGGACTGCTACGGCGCGATCGGCGTCATCCACTCGCTCTGGAAGCCGCTGCCCGGGCGCTTCAAGGACTTCGTCGCGATGCCCAAGGCCAACATGTACCAGGCCCTGCACACGACGGTGATCGGGCCCGAAGGCAAGCCGCTGGAGATCCAGATCCGGACCGAGGAGATGCACAAGCTGGCCGAGTACGGGATCGCCGCCCACGTCGCCTACAAAGAGGGCAGCGGCAACGACCCGAAGCGGGAGAAGATGACCTGGCTGCGGCAGCTGGTCGAGGCCGAGGGCGAACAGGATCCGGCCGAGTTCCTCGAGTCGCTCAAGGTCGACCTGTTCGAGGACGAGGTCTTCGTCTTCACCCCCAAGGGCGAGGTCAAGAGCCTCTCCGCCGGCTCGACCCCGCTCGACTTCGCCTACGCGGTCCACACCGACGTCGGTCACCGCACCGTCGGCGCCAAGGTCAACGGCTCGATCGTGCCGCTGCACTACCAGCTGCGCTCGGGCGACATCGTCGAGGTGCTGACCGCGAAGCAGAACCGCGGTCCCTCGCGCGACTGGCTGAAACTGGTGCGGACCAGCCGCGCCCGCAACAAGATCCGCGCCTGGTTCAAAGAGGAACGGCGCGAGGACGCCGAGCGCAAGGGCCGCGAAAGCCTCGACGAAGCGCTGCGGACCCGTGGCATCCCGATGCAGAAGGTCGCCGGCTCGGCCCTGCTGGCGGACGTTTTCCGCGAGATGGGCTACCGCAAAGCGACCGACTTCTACATCGCCCTCGGCAAGGGCAAGGTCTCGACCAAGACCGCCGCCAACAAGCTGATGCAGCGGCTGAAGGCGGGCGAGGCGGTCGAGGAGGCGCCGGCGCCGGTCGGCGTCCGCGAGGACCGCGCCCGCCGCACCAAGGACGCCTCCAACTACGGGATCACGGTCAAGGGCGTCGACAGCGTCGCCGTGCGGCTGGCGAAGTGCTGCCGGCCGGTGCCCGGCGACGACATCGCCGGCTACGTCTCGCTGGGGCGGGGGATCACGATCCACCGCACGGACTGCAAGAACCTGCGGGCGCTGAAGAAGGCGCCGGAGCGCTTCGTCGAGGTCGGCTGGGAGGGCGAAAACGAGGCCTCCTTCAGGGTCGAGGTCCAGATCGACGCCTACGACCGCACTCGCCTGCTCGAGGACCTCTCGCGGACCTTCTCCGAGGCCGGGATCAACATCATCGGCGCCGCCTGCACGACCAACCACCCGATGGTGAAAAACAAGTTCGTGATCGAGGTCGGCGACACCGAGCAGCTCAAGCAGTGCATCTCCCGCCTGCGCAACGTCGAGAGCGTGTTCGACGCCTACCGGATAACGCCCGCGGCCTGAGGGTCGGCTGCTAGGCGACGATCGTCAGCGCGCCGGGCTCGGCGCGCAGCTCGACCGCGGTGCGGTCGCCGATGTAGTCGCCGTCGACCTGCAGCGGGAAGGGGCGCGGCGCCCCCGCCTTGTCGGCGGAGATCGAGCTGACGGTGGCGCTGGTGACGTCCTCGAAGTGCTCGACCTGGCGGTGGCGGGAGGCGGGCCGCCTCTGGCTGAACAGGCGTGGGATCAGGGTCGGCATGTCGCGCTGGGCGGCGCGCTTGAGGACGCCGAGCGAGAGCGTGCCGTCGTCGATCGCGATCCCCTCGCAGACCCGGATCGGGCGGCTGGCGAAGTAGGTGAAGGGATCGGAGTTCTGGGCCAGCGCCGTCACCCCCTCGACGCTGGAGCCGTTGACGTCGACCCGCATCCGCACCGGCCGCAGCATGTACTCGCGGACGAAGGCCGAGACCGCCGCCCAGCTGTAGTAGTAGGGGCCGGCGCGCGACTTCAGCCGCGGGTGCGCGTCGACCCGCTTGACCACGGTGGCGTCGATCCCGGCGCCGCAGGAGAAGACGAAGTGGCGCCCGTCGACGACGCCGAGGTCGATCTTGCGCGGCCGCCAGTCGTCGGCCAGGGCCAGCAGGTGCTCGGTCGCGTCGACGACGTCGTTGGGGATCCCGAGCGTGCGGCAGACGACGTTGGTCGAGCCGCCCGGCAGCATCGAGACCGGCACCTCGGTCCCCGCCAGCCCGTTCACCACCTCGTTCAGCGTCCCGTCGCCGCCGAAGGCGACGACGACGTCGTAGCCGTGGTCGCGCACCTCGCGCCCGATCTCGGTCGCGTGGTTCTGCGCCTCGGTCGAGACCGCCTCGACCTCATAGCGCCCCTGCAGCGCGTAGACGACCAGGTTCCGCAGCCGGTCCGAGACCGTCGTCGCGTAGGGATTGACGATGATCAGCATCCGCTTCTTGGCGGGCTTCTTTGCTTTCCTGTGCGGGATCTTGGGGTTCATTCGGAGGCTCTGCGCACGGCGGCGGCGCGGGCGGCGCGGGGAGGGGCGCCGCCGCAAGTGCAGCGTAATGCGATTGAGGTCGGCGGACTGGCGAGGCGGACCTGGTCAGTGCGGCGCGACGCAGATGCTTGCGGCGCCTGACCACGAGAGCCACGGACCGAGTGGCCCTCCCGGCCGCTTCGGCTCGCGGAACGAGAGGCGCGTGTAGGCCTGCTGGCCGCCGCAGCGCCCGAGTCCGCTTGCTTTCAACTCGATCGGGACCGGCCTGCGGTAGTAGCCGCCGTGCGGCTTGAAGATCGGGTTGCGGCCGGAGCCGACCGCTACCGAGCCGCCCCAACTGCTCCAGCGCACGTCCGTGATCAGCCCGCTGGGATCGCCGCCGTTGAAGATTTCCGTCGGTTCGCTGGTTCCCCAGCCGCTGCCGTTGGGAGCGAACGCCGCGGCTCCCAGGACGACGTTGGCGCTGGCGATCGCCGGCATTGCCGAAGACAGTCCCGCCAGCGTCACGGCGACTGCCAGCAAGCCCCTCCAGCTACTCCGCGTGCCCATTGCGAGGTCAGCTTAGCCCGGCTTTTTAAAGAGACGATGCGGAGCCGCATCGATCCGGCGCAGGAAGGCCCGCAGTCGCTGTTCGTACAGCCGTGGATCGACGTTCCAGGACTCGGTGTGCCCGGCCTCGGGCACGCGGTAGTAGGTGATCCAATGGGGAAGCTTCGCGGCGAAATCATTGCTGGTCGCGATCGGCACGACCTTGTCTGCATCGCCGTGGAAGAGCAGGATCGGCAGCCGGAAGTCAGCCGTGTGATCGAGCGCGTCGAGGCTGTCCCAGTCGGCGTCGATGCGGGCGCCGATCACCCACTCGACCGGGTCGGCGGCGAAGGCGGGCAGTCCCATCTCGGTGGCGTTGAAGGAGAGGACGGCCTTCCAGTCGAGGACGGGAGCGTCGAGGACGAGCCCGGCGACGCGGCCGGCGAGGGGGGAACGCTGCATGAACTGGGCGACGATCGCGCCGCCCATCGAGTAGCCGACCAGGATCAGGCGGCGGGCCCCGTGGGCCAGCGCGTAGCGGGCCGCGGCTTCGAGGTCACGCCACTCGGTCAGGCCCATGTGGTGCAGGCCGTCGGGGCTCGGCGGCGCGCCGAGGTCCTCGCGGTAGGAGATCAGCAGCGTCGGCAGGCCGGCGCGATGCAGGGTCGGCGCGATCCGCAGGCCCTCCCTCGCGTCGCCGTTGACCCCGTGCGCGACGATCGCCCAGGTGTGGGTGCGCCCGGGGATCGACCAGGCAGGCATCGGGCCCAGTTCGTCGGGCATGCGCACGTCGGCGAAGGGCAGGCCCAGCGCCTGGCGTGGGTCGCCGACGTAGACGTCGGCGTCGATCGCCACCTTCATCCCCGGCCTGAGATAACCGCTGGCGGCGCGCAGGTGTCGCGTCACCGAGTCGCCGTTCCGGGAGGTCACTTCGCCGAGGATCGCGTGGCCGCCCTGCCAGAGCAGGCCGTAGACACCGGGGCGCAGGGTTGCTTCGGAGCGGGAGAGCACGATCCGGTGCGAAGAGAGGCGCTCCACGGTGGCGTCGGCGGGCCAGTCGGAGCGATCGGGGACCAGGACCGCGGAGGAGAAGTGCCAGGCGACCGCCACTGACGCGGCTAGGAGAACGACGAGCGCCAGCGCCGTCGACAGCAGCGGCCGCCAGCGCCGCCACCACGGCCGCGCCGCGGGGGTGGCCGTATCGGCGGCGCTCGTGATCGCGGGTTCCGGCTGGCTCGCCCTACCCGGTCGTCTCATACCGGATCACGCTGCCGTCGTCGGCTTCGCGCACGCGGCCCTCGTCGACGAGGAGGTCGGCGTGGCCGATCACCTCGGAGAGGGTGAGGAAGGCCTGGGTGACGGCGACGTTGCCCCAGATCGCCTGGGCCAGCTCATAGCCGCTGCGGGGCCGCTCGGCGACCAGCTTGTAGATCTTCTCCTTGCGGCGCTCGTGGGCGGCGAGGCGGCTGTCGATCAGGGCGACGTGGTCGGTGACCGGGTCGCCGTGGCCGGTGAGGACGATCTCGGCCGGCATCTCGCGGGTCCGGCGCATCGACTCGATGTAGGTGACGAGCGAGTGGGTGCGCTGGGCAGAGCCGTCGAGCGGGCGCGAGACCAGTGGGTTGGAGGAGATGTGGGCGAGCAGGTGGTCGGCGGCGATCAGGATCCGGCGCTGCTCGTCCCAGAAGAGGGTGTCGGAGGGGCTGTGGCCGGGGCGGTGCAGCACCCGCAGGGTGCGGTCGCGCAGGGCGATCTCCTCGCCGTCGGCCAGCGGCCGCGTGACTCCCACGTGCGAGCCCCAGGCGCGGAAGCTGCGGGAGACGCTGCGCAGCGCCACCGTCACCTCCTCGGGGATGCCGTTGCGGAGCATCAGCTCGACCGCGAAGCGGTCCTCGGCCTCGGCGTCCTCGTCGAAGTTGGCGAGCCGCTCGGCGGCGATCCCGAGCGCCGCCACCTCGGCGCCGGAGTGCTCGGCGACGATCTCGACCAGGCCGAGGTGGTCGATGTGCTGGTGGGTGACGATCACCAGCTCGAGGTCGTCGATCGAGTGGCCGTGCTCGCCGAGCTGGCTGCCGAGCTCGTCCAGCGCCTTGCCCGAGTTGGGGCCGGTGTCGACCAGGGTCAGCGGCTCGTCCTCGATCAGGTAGCAGTTGACCCGCCCGACCGCGAACGGGGTCGGGATCCGCAGGCAGTGGATGCCGGCGAGGGCGGCCTGCTCCAGTGCCTCCTCGGGCGTCAGCGCGCTCATCTCCGGATCAGCCCCAGGATCTCGTCGCGGCGGCGCTCCATGTCCTCGCGCGAGACCAGCGACTCGAGGTTCAGCCGCAGCAGCGGCTCGGTGTTGGAGGCGCGCACGTTGAAGTGCCAGTCGGGGTAGTCGACCGAAACGCCGTCGAGGCGGGTCAGCTTGGCGCCGTCGCCGTAGCGCCCGGCGATCTCCTCCAGTTTGGCCGCTGGCTCGGCGACCTCGGAGTTGATCTCGCCGGAGATGAAGTACCTGGAGCGGAACTCCTCCATCAGCTCGCCGAGGCCGCGGCCGTCGAGCGAGAGCAGCTCCAGCATCAGCAGCGCCGGGATCGTCCCCGAGTCGGCGTTCCAGAAGTCGCGGAAGTAGTAGTGGCCGGAGACCTCGCCGCCGAAGGCCGCCCCCTCCTCGCGCATCCGCGCCTTGAAGAAGGCGTGGCCGACCCGGGAGAGGTCGGAGCGGCCGCCCTCGGCCGCGACCAGGTCCGGCACGGCGCGGCTGGAGCGGGGGTCGTAGAGGATCGTCGCGCCGGGGTTCTTGGCCAGCACCGAGCGGGCGAGCAGGGCGCAGACGAAGTCGCCGTCGCAGAACTCGCCGCTGGCGTCGATGAAGAAACAGCGGTCGGCGTCGCCGTCCCAGGCGATGCCGAGGTCGGCGCCGGTCGCGCGCACCCGCTCCATGATCAGCCGCCGGTTCCCCTCCAGCAGCGGATTCGGCTCGTGGTCGGGGAACTCGCCGTCGGGCTCGAAGTACATCCGCTCCAGGTCGAGCCCGAGCTTGTCCAGGATCGGCCCGACCATCGGCCCGGCCATCCCATTGCCGCCGTCGACCACGACTTTCATCGGCCGCACGTTCGCCGGGTCGATGCAGGAGAGGGCGTGCTGGCGGTACTCGTCCCAGATATCGACCTCCTCCAGCGCGCCGCCGCCGGGAGCGTGGCCGAGCCCGGCCGCGATCTCCGCCTGGACTTCGCCGATGCCGGCGTCGCCGGAGAGAGGCAGCGCCCCCTCACGGACCAGCTTGACGCCGGTGTAGGCCTTCGGGTTGTGGGAGGCGGTGACCATCGCGCCGCCGTCCAGCTGCCGCGAGCCGACCAGGTGGTAGAGCATCTCGGTCGCGACCATGCCGGCGTCGAGCACGGTCGCGCCCTCGAAGATCAGCCCGTCGCGCAGCTCCGCCGCCATCGCCGGCGCGGTCAGCCGCATGTCGCGGCCGAGCCCGATCCGCAGCTCGCCCGGCGCCTTGCCGCGCAGCCGCGCCAGCACCCGGGCGAAGGCGCGGCCGATCGCGTGCGCGGTCGACTCGTCCATCTCCGAGCCGTAGAGGCCCCGGATGTCGTACGCCTTGAAGATTTCAGGATTTACGTGCTCTGCTCCCGCGCGGGCACGCTCATGATCACCGGAAGTCACGTGCCCGCGCTCCCGCGTCCGCGCGTAAATCGCATCAAAACGCCTCCCTCAACACCGCGTAGCTCTGCTCGATCGTCTGCGGCATCACTTTGGTGTCGGCGATCACCGGCATGAAGTTGTTGTCGCCGGCCCAGCGCGGGACGACGTGGAGGTGGATGTGATGCTCGACCCCGGCCCCGGCGACGCGGCCCTGGTTGAAGCCGACGTTGAAGCCGTGCGGGGCGTAGACCTCTTCGAGCTGCCCCATCGCCCGCTGCGCCAGCGCCATCATCTCGGCGATCGTCGCCGCCGGGATCTCCTGCAGGGCGCCGATGTGCTCAAAGGGGGCGACCATCAGGTGGCCGTTGGTGTACGGGAAGAGGTTGAGGATCACGAAGCAGCGCTCGCCGCGGTGGACGATCAGGTTCGCCTCGTCGTCTCCCGCCGCTGGCTTGGCGCAGAAGATGCACTCCTCCTCGTTGTCCTTGGCCGCGTCGGTCACGTAGGCGAGGCGCCACGGCGCCCAGATGCGGAAATTTGCCACGGGTAGTGCATCCTAAGCCGCCCCCGGACGCGGAAGCAGAGCGCCATCCATATCTGATTCTCTGGTGCTCTGCGAGAGCAGAGGAGGCGGCGCTTTATAGCCAGCCGCGCCGGCGGAAGTAGAAGACCATCGCGACCAGGATCAGCGCCATCGCCCCGATGATCACGAAGAAGCCGCTGAGGTTGTCCTGCCCCGGCACCTTCACGTTCATCCCCCAGATGCTGGCGATCAGGGTCAGCGGCAGGATCACGACGCTGATCGAGGTCAGCACCCGCAGGATGTCGTTGAGCCGGTGCGAGATCACCGACTCGTTGGTCTCCTCCAGCGCCTCGGCGACCTCCTTGTAGTTTTCGAGCATGTCCCAGATCCGCTCGTGGGAGTCGACGATGTCGTCGAAGTAGATCTCGAGGTCGAGGTCGGTGGCGAGGTAGCGCTGCTTGACCTTCTCGAGGTCGCGCAGGACCGGCCGCTGCGGCCGGATCACCTTGCGGAAGTTGATGATCTCCTGCTTGACGTTGGAGATGTCGCGCACCACCTCCTCGGCCCGCTCTTCGAAGATGTCGTCCTCGAGCGCGTCGAGCTTGTTGCCGATCTTGCGCAGCATCGGGAAGCAGTAGTCGAAGCTGTCGTCGACGAGCCGGTAGAGCAGGTAGCCGGAGCCGCGCGAGAAGAGCTGTTCGCGCAGCTCCGGCTTGCTGCGGCAGCGCTCGAACAGGTACTCGACCGGCTGCAGCGGCTGGTTCGGGATCGTGACCATGTAGTCGGGGCCGACGAAGAGGTCGAGCTCGCCAGCGCCGAGGCGGCCGGCGGCGCGGTCGAAGACCGGCAGGTGGAGGACGATGAAGAGGTAGTCGTCGTAGACGTCGATCTTCGGCCGCTGGTTGCGCGAGAGCACGTCCTCGAGGTCGAGCGCGTGGAAGTCGAAGTGCTCCTCGAGCCAGGCCCGCTCGAGGGCGCCGGGGCGCTCGACGTTGATCCAGCGCAGTCCGGCGGCGTCGATCTGCTCGACGTGGGGCGTCTGGGGCTCAGCAGCAGAGGGCGTCGCGACGAGATCGCCGCGCCGACCGGGCCGCCGCAGCCGTGGTTTCGGAAGGTTCGGCATCGCTCGGTCCGGTGGTCTCGTCGTACAGCGGGGTCATCGTTCCCACAGACTAGCCGTCCAGACGCCCTGGAAAAGGCGGAATCGGCCCTGGTAAGGTTCTACCCACATAAGCGCCACATCTAGAGGGGTGGAGGGACTGGCCCATTGAAGCCCCGGCAACCACTTCGGACCACGGTTCGAAGCAGGTGCCAAATCCAGCAGGTCGGATTCGGAAGACCTGGAAGATGTGGGGGGACGTCCGATCGGACCTCCGCCCCACAGGCGGAGGTTTTTTCTTGAGCAAAGGAAAGAGGATCGGATGTCAATCGAGAGCCTGAAGTGCAAGGAGTGCGGCACGGCCTACGAGCTGGACGCCAGCTACGTCTGCGAAAACTGCTTCGGCCCGCTGGAGGTCGCCTACGACTACTCCGGGCTCGACCCGGTGGAGGTGAAGCGGCGGATCCAGGCCGGCTCGCAGGGGATCTGGCGCTACGCCGACTTCCTCCCCTTCGAGGGGCGCCCCGGCGATCCGCTGGAGCCCGGCCTGACGCCGTTGCTGCGCGCCGACCGCCTGGCCGAGCGGCTCGGGGTCGAGGCCGAGATCTGGATCAAGAACGACGCCGCCAACCCGACCCACTCGTTCAAGGACCGGGTCGTCGCGGTCGCCGTCGCCAAGGCCCAGGAGCTCGGCTTCGAGACCGTCGCCTGCGCCTCGACCGGAAACCTCGCCAACGCCGTCGCCGCCCACGCCGCCGCGGCGGGCCTCGACTCCTACGTCTTCGTCCCCGCCAACCTCGAGGAGCAGAAGCTGCTCGCGACCGGCGTCTACGGGACCAACCTGGTCGGCGTCCGCGGCAACTACGACGACGTCAACCGGCTCTGCACCCAGCTCGCCGAGACCCGCCCCTGGGCCTTCGTCAACGTCAACCTGCGCCCCTACTACGCCGAGGGCTCGAAGACGCTCGCCTACGAGACCGTCGAGCAGCTCGGCTGGAAGCTGCCGGACCGGGTGGTCAGCCCGATCGCCTCCGGCTCGCTCTTCACCAAGCTCGGCCGCGGCTTCCAGGAGTGGCTCGACCTCGGCCTGGTCGAGGGCGCCCAGCCGATCTTCAACGGCGCCCAGGCGCAGGGCTGCAGCCCGGTCGCCACCGCCTTCGCCGAAGGCTGGGACGTCTGCAAGCCGCAGCGCCCGGAGACGATCGCCAAGAGCCTGGCGATCGGCGACCCCGCCGACGGCCCCTACGCGATCGAGCACGCCCGTCGCACCGGCGGCGGCGTCGACGCGGTCAGCGACGCCGAGATTCGGGCCGGGATCAAGCTGCTCGCCGAGACCACCGGGATCTTCACCGAGACCGCCGGCGGGGTCACCGTCGGCGTCCTGCGCAAGCTCGCCGAACGCGGCGAGATCGGCGCCGGCGAGAAGGTCGTCGTCTACATCACCGGCGAGGGGCTGAAGACGCTCGACGCCACCCGCGATACGTTCCAGATGCACGAGATCGACCCCGACCTCGGCAGCTTCGAGGCCGAGTTCCGCCAGGAGGTGAGCGTCTAGTGGCCATCACCGTGAAGATCCCGACCCAGCTGCGCGCCGCGACCGGGGGAGAGGCCGAGGTCGAGGTCTCCGGCGGCACTGTCGGCGAGGTTCTCGATGCCGTCTTCGCCGCCCACGGCGACCTGCGCGAGCGGATCACCCAGGACGGCGACCTGCGCCGCTTCGTCAACGTCTATGTCTCCGGCGAGGACATCCGCTTCCAGCAGGGGTTGGAGACGGCGATCAACGACGGCGACGAGGTCACGATCCTGCCGGCGGTAGCCGGCGGTTGATGAGTTGACCCGCCTATAGCCGGGCGAAATCACCAAACGATGAGGCCCCCGGTGGTGATCCTCTGCGGCGGCCGCGGGACTCGCTTGCGGGAGCGGACGGAGTCGGTGCCGAAGGCGCTGGTAGAGATCGGGGGGCGGCCGATCCTTTGGCATGTGATTCAGATCTATGCCGCGCAGGGGTTTGAGCGCTTTCTGCTCGCCACCGGCTACATGGGGGAGGCGGTCGAGGAGTTTGTCGCCACCCAGCGTTGGCCTGATGGTGTCGCGGTCGAGGCCGTCGACACCGGCCTCGAGACGCCGACCGGCGGCCGCATCGCCCGCCTCGGCGGGCGGCTGGGGGAGGGGACCTTCTGCGCCACCTACGCCGACGGCGTCGCCGACGTCGACCTCGATGCCCTGCTCGACCGCCACCGTGAGGCCGGCACGCTGGCGACGATGACCGTGGTCCGCCCGCACCTGCAGTGGGGAGTGGCGGCGCTCGATGGCGAGGGCCGGGTCGCCGGCTTCGTCGAGAAGCCGCGCAGCGAGCACTGGATCAACGGCGGCTTCCTCTGCTTCGAGCCCGGTGCCCTCGCCTACCTGGACGAGGGCGCGGTGCTGGAGCGCGAGCCGCTGCGGCGGCTCGCCGCCGCCGGCCAGCTTGCCGCCTACCGGCACCAGGGCTTCTGGGACTGCATGGACACCTACAAGGACGCGGTCGTCCTCAACGACCTCTGGCAGGGCGGCGAAGCGCCCTGGCGGATCTGGGACGCGGCGGCGGTCGAGGCGCCGTGAAGCGCGCCCTCGTCAGCGGCGGCCACGGCTTCGTCGCCTCCCACCTGGCGCGGGCGCTGCTCGAGCGCGGCGACGCCGTCACCGTCCTCGACCTGGCGCCGCCGCCGCTCTCCGGCCTGCGCCTGCAGGGCATCGAGGCCGCGGTCGAGCTGGTCGAGGCCGACCTGTGCGACGCCCACCGCGTCGACGCCGCCGTCGCGGCGGGCGAGTTCGACGTCGTCTTCCACCTCGCCGCCCAGACCCTGGTCGGGCCGGCGCTGGCCGACCCGGCGGCGACCTTCGAGGCCAACGTGCGCGGCACCTGGACCCTGCTCGAGGCCTGCCGCCGGGCCGAGGTGCCGGCGCTCGTGGTCGCCTCCTCCGACAAGGCCTACGGCCCCAGCGAGGAGCTGCCCTATCGCGAGACGATGCCGCTGCGGCCGGCCTCGCCCTACGAGGCGAGCAAGGCGGCGGCCGATGCGATCGCGCTCAGCTACTGGCCCGCCTACGGGCTGCCGGTGGCCGTCACCCGCTTCGCGAACATCTATGGCGGCGGCGACCTCAACTTCTCGCGGCTGGTCCCCGAGGCCGTCGCCGCCGTCCTCGACGGCCGCCGCCCGGCGATCCGCTCCGACGGCAGCCCCGAGCGCGACTTCCTCTTCGTCGACGACGCGGTCGCCGCCTATCTGGCGATCGAGCACGAGGTCGGCGCCGGCGGCCCGGCCGCGGGCGCGGCCTTCAACGCGGGCGGCGAGCGCCCCCACGCGGTCGCCGAGCTGGTGGAGGCGATCGCCGCGCTGGCCGGCGGCGGCCTCGATCCCGAATACGGCCCCGGCAACCCGGCCGGCGAGATCGACCGCCAGTACGTCGACTCGGCGAAGCTGCGGGCACTGACCGGGTGGCGGCCCGAGGTAGCGCTGCGCGATGGCCTGACCCGGACGCTGGAGTGGTACCGCGAGCACCCCGAGGCGCGGCCAGGACAGCAGGGGATGCCAAAAACAAAGTAAGAGTAAGACTGGTATTACTCTTACCGCATGAAGATCACCAGCAAAGGCCAAGTCACGATTCCGAAAGAGTTGCGCGAGACGCTCGGCCTGCTTCCAGGCACCGAGGTCGAATTTGTGCCCGGAGAGGAGGAGGTCCGAGTTCGCAGGGCGAAGGCGGGGCGACGGCGGGGCGAGGAGGTCATCGCCCACCTGCGCGAGGCGGGGAAGAACTACACGATGACCACCGAGGAGGTCATGCGGCTGACCCGGGGAGAGGATTGGGGTACCGGACGCTTAGAGGAGGGTGACGGCGACCCTCGTTGACTCCAATGTCCTGATCGACGTCCTTACGCGCGGCTCGATTTGGAGCGGGTGGTCTGACGAGGCGATGATCGAGGCCTTGGAGAAGGGTGCCGTCTTCGTCAACCAAGTGGTGTACGCGGAGATCTCGGTCGGCTTCAAGACGGTCGAGGAATGCGACTGGGCCCTGGAGGTCAGGGGGATCGAGCGGATGCCATTGCCTTGGCCAGCCTCCTTTCTCGCCGGGCGGGCATATGTCCATTACCGGCGCCGGGGCGGCGCCAGGCGTTCGCCGCTGCCCGACTTCTTCATTGGCGCCCACGCCGCTGTCGACGGGCTGCGTCTGCTGACTCGCGACCCGAGTCGCTACCGCACCTATTTCCCGACCGTGGAACTGATCTCGCCGGAGTAGGAGCCGCTTCCGGCGGCGCTTGGGGCGGTTCGGGTTGTGCCGGTCTTCTACGCTCCTTCCATGTGCGGCCGCTTCACCGTCACCGCGAAAGACACGAAGACGATCGCCGACCGCTTCCAGGTCGAGTTGGAGAAGGCGCTGGAGCGCGGCGGCGACGGCGAGGCGCCGGCACCGAGCAGGGAGCGGGCGAAGAAGCTGGAAGGGGGTCTCGGCCGCTACAACGTCGCCCCCACTCAGGAGGTGCTGGTCGTGCGCTCCTCGCCCGACCCCGAGGAGGCGGCCGGCGGCGAGCGCGAGGCGAGGCTGATGCGCTGGGGGCTGATCCCGCGCTGGGCCAAGGACCTCAAGGTCGGCTACAAGATGATCAACGCCAAAGCCGAGAACCTGACCTCCAGCCGCGCCTACGCGCCGCTGGTCGGTAAGTACCGCCACCGCTGCCTGATCGTCGCCGACGGCTTCTACGAGTGGCTGAAGGCGGAGGACCCGAAGCAGCCGCGACAGCCCTGGCGCTTCACCGTCGACGGCGGCGAGCCCTTCGCCTTCGCCGGCATCTGCACCCGCAAGGAGTGGCAGGACGAGGAGGACCGGGGCTTCGACGACGGCTGGCTCTATAGCTGCACGATCGTCACCACGACGCCGAACGCGGTGGTGGCGCCCGTCCACGACCGGATGCCGGCGATCCTGCCCTCGGTCGACGCCGAGGCGGCCTGGCTGCGCCCCGACCTCGGCCTCGAGGACGCGGTGGCGATGTGCGCGCCGCTGGACCCGCAGCGGATGCAGAGCGCCCCGGCCAACCCGAAGCTGAACAAGGTCGGCAAGGGGATCGAGGGGCCGGAGCTGCTGGTCGCCCCGCAGGGCTGACCCGCCCGCCTATTCTTCTTCGGCGATCGGTTCGGCGCGACCGGGCAGGGCCCCGGCGGTGTGCACCGTGGCGGTGCCGGCGCTGGTGGTCAGGGTGCAGGAGATGTGGGCGGCCGGCACCTTGGTCGTCCGCCAGATCGCGCCGAACCCGAGTTCGAGCGGATGCGACGGGGTGCCGGGGGGCAGGAACCAATTCCAGCGCTCGACCCCGATCTGGTACTTGGGCCATTCGAGGTTGATCCCTTTCTCGTTGGCGAATTCTTTGAAGACGTCGCCGAATTCGACCACCCCGAGTTCGTTGCCGTGCGAGGCGAACTCGACCAGCGCCACTTCCGGCACCGGCTGTTCGCCCAGTTCTTCGCTCGAGCGCGGGTAGGAGGCGCGCGAGCCTGGCGTCTGCGCGACTTCGGTGCCGCCGGGAGCCTTCATCGAGCAGAGGATCCGGCTGCTGCCGACGGGCGCGCCGGCGTCGATCTTCAGCACCGTGGCGGCGCGGTAGAGCTCGTAGCCGCTGGCGTTGCTGCCGGTGGCGCGGAGCCCGCCGCCGGTCAGCCGCATCTTCTCGCCGCTGCCGCCCGGCACCGCCGCGGGCTTCGAGGCGGGCAGCGGCTGCTTCTGCTCCCATTCGAGCTGAGTCGCTTCGCCGCTGCCGCGGTCGGTGGTCAGCAGGGCCGCGGCGACGCAGGCGAGCAGTCCGACGGCGACGACGATCAGGGCGCCGCGCGGCAGCCTCGACTCCTGGGAGGGCTCGGTCACAGCCGCGACAGTATTGGAATCGAGTTGGAGCCAGGCGGCTGTTGCGGCTCCGGCCTGGCGCCGCAGTACCGTGGGGGGCGTGGCAGCCAAGCCGACCCCGCTGCGAACGGGCCTGGTCGAGACGCGGACCGCGACCGTCCACGGCCGCTCCGTCAGCTACCTCGAAGCGGGCTCGGGCCCGTTGCTGCTGCTGGTCCACGGGATCGCCGGCAACGCCGAGAACTGGCGCTCGGTGATCGAGCCGCTGGCGCTGCGCCACACCGTGATCGCCCCCGACTTCCCCGGCCATGGCCGCTCGGCGCCGGGCGGCGGCGACTACTCGCTGGGCAGCCTCGCCAGCGGCCTGCGGGACCTGCTGCTGGCGCTCGACCGTGAGAGCGCGACCCTGGTCGGGCACTCGCTCGGCGGCGGCGTCGCCCTGCAGTTCACCTACCAGTTCCCGGAGATGGTCGAGCGCCTGGTGCTGGTCTCCAGCGGCGGCCTCGGCCCCGACGTCAGCCCGATCCTGCGCGCGGCCGCGCTGCCCGGCGCCGACCTCTTCATCGCCGCCACCGCCGGAGTCGGGAGCCAGGTCGGCTCGGTGCTCGGGCGCGGCCTCGGCCTCGTGGGCCTCCGCCCCAGCGCCGACGTCGCCGAGGTGGCGCGCGGTTACGCCTCGCTGACCGACCGCGAGCGCCGCAGGGCCTTCCTCGCCACCCTGCGCGCCGTCGTCGGCACCGAGGGACAGCGGGTCTCCGCCGGCGATCGCCTCTACCTGGCCGACGCCCTGCCGGTCCTGATCGTCTGGGGCGAGCGCGACCCGATCATCCCGGTCAGCCACGCCGAAGCCGCCCGGGAGACGCTGCCCGGCAGCCGTCTGGAGATCTTCGACGACGTCGGCCACATGCCCCAGCTGGAGGCTCCCGGTCGCTTCGTCGCGGCCCTCGAGCGCTTCCTCGCCGAGACCGAGCCGGCGAAGTTCGACCGCGACCAGTGGCGCGCCCACTTCAAGACCGCCTAGCCGCACCGCGACGACGCGCCCGACAGGATTCGAACCTGTGGCCTCCGCCTCCGGAGGGCGGCGCTCTATCCAGCTGAGCTACGGGCGCAGAGGGTTCAGTCTAGTCGCGCGGTGAGGAGGGGTCGCGTAGGCTCGCCGCCGTGGATCTGTCGGCGATCTTCCTGGGTACGGGCGGCTCGGTGCCGTCGGCGCGGCGCTCGACCGCGAGCGTGCTGATCGCGCGCGGGGGAGAGCGGCTGATGTTCGACTGCGGCGAAGGGACGCAGCGCCAGCTGCAGCGCTCGCTGGGCCTGATCCAGGTCGACGAGATCTACCTCACCCACTTCCACGCCGACCACTTCCTCGGCCTGCCGGGGCTGCTGAAGAGCTATGACCTGACCGACCGCGAGGCGGCGCTGGTCCTCTACGGGCCGCCGGGCCTGAAGGAGCTGTTGGCGACGCTGCGGCCGATCGTCGGCCGGCTCGGCTACCCGCTGGAGCTGGTCGAGCTGGCCCCGGGGGAGGTCGTGTCCCACGACGGCTACGAGGTCCAGCCCTTCGAAGTCGCCCACAACGTGCGCGCCAGCGGCTACGCGCTGGTCGAGCGGGACCGCCCCGGCCGCTTCGACGTCGAGGCGGCGCGCCGGCTCGGGGTCCCCGAAGGACCGGCGTTCGCCGCCCTGCAGCGGGGTGAGGAGGTCGCGGGCGAGGACGGCACCGTGCGGCCGGACCAGGTCGTGGGGGCCGACCGTCCCGGCCGCACGGTCGTGCTCACCGGCGACACCGCGCCCAGCCCGGCCACGGTCGCCGCCGCCGCCGACGCCGAGCTGCTGATCCACGACGCCAGCTTCGCCGAGGAGGAGGCCCAGCGCGCCGCCGAGACCGGCCACTCGACGGTCGGCCAGGCGGCCTCGGTCGGCCGCGAGGCCCACGTCAAACTGCTCGCCCTGGTCCACATCTCCTCCCGTTACCACGTCGGCACGGTTCTCGAAGAGGCCCAGGGGATCTACGAACCGACCGTCGCCCCGAAAGACTTCGACCTGATCCAGATCCCCTTCCCCGAGCGCGGCTACCCCGAACTCGTGCCGAACGGAGCCCGGGACCGAGGCGGGTCCGGTATGGCCTCGACTGAGCCTCCCCGCAGTTAGCGAAGGCGAGGCCATACCGGACCCGCCTCCCTCGCTGCTACGCTCCGCACGTCCTTTAACCCGGTCCCGTGAGGCCAGGAAGGAAGCGAGAAGTGACCGAGAAGCTCGTGCTGGAGCACGACGACCTGCGGCGAACGCTGAAGCGGATCGCGCACGAGATCGTCGAGAAGAATCCCGACTCGGGGCATCTGGCGATCGTCGGCATTCACACGCGAGGGGCGGTTCTGGCCCGTCGACTGCACACTCTGCTCGCCGAGCTGACCGACGTGACGCTGCCGATCGGCGACATCGACATCTCCTTCTACCGCGACGACGTCGGCGCCAAGGCGCCCTCGACACAGCCCGTCGTCCACGCCTCCCACATCGACTTCGACCTCAGCGAGCGCACCGTCGTCCTCGTCGACGACGTCCTCTTCACCGGCCGCACCGTGCGGGCGGCGATCGAGGCGCTCTTCGACTACGGCCGGCCGCTTCGGGTCCAGCTCGCCGTCCTCTGCGATCGCGGCCACCGCGAGCTGCCGATCCGCCCCGACTACGTCGGCAAGAACCTGCCGACGGCGCGCGAGGAGCGGGTCAACGTCAGCCTCGAGGAGAGCGACGGGATCGACCGGGTGACGATCTCCGAGCCCCGCGCCGCGGAGGCGATCGCGTGAAGCACCTGCTGGCGATCGAGGATCTCTCGCGCGAGCAGATCGAGGCGATCCTCGACCGCGCCGAGAGCTTCGCCGAGGTCGGCCGCCGCGACATCAAGAAGGTCCCGACCCTGCGCGGCCGCACCATCGTCACCCTCTTCTACGAGTCCAGCACCCGCACCAGCAGCTCCTTCGAGCTGGCGGCGAAGCGGCTCTCCGCCGACCTCGTCTCGGTCAAGGCGGCGGGCTCCTCGGTCGACAAGGGCGAGTCGCTGAAGGACACCGTCGCCACCCTCTCCGCCTACGACCCGGCGGCGATCGTGATCCGCCACCCCTACGCCGGCGCCGCCCAGATGGTCGCCGGCTGGACCCCGGCGGCGGTCGTCAACGCCGGCGACGGCAAGCACGAGCACCCAAGTCAGGCGCTGCTCGACGTCTACACCCTGCGCCGCCGGCTCGGCACGCTCGAGGGCCGGCGGATCTGGATCGTCGGCGACGTCCTCCACAGCCGCGTCGCCCGCTCCAACCTGATCGCCTTCCAGCGGCTCGGCGCCGAGGTCACCGTCTGCGGCCCGCCGACCCTGATCCCGCGCGGCATCGAGGAGCTCGGCTGCGAGGTCTCGCACTCGCTGGAGCGGCTCGGCGAGGCCGAGGTCGTCTACGCGCTGCGGCTGCAGAACGAGCGCATGAGAGAGAGCTTCGTCCCCTCGCTGCGCGAGTACGCGGCCAGCTTCCAGATCGACAGCCGCCGGCTCAACCCGCGCCAGCTGCTGATGCACCCGGGCCCGGTCAACCGCGGCGTCGAGCTCTCCGGCGAGGCGATCGACTCGCCGCAGTCGCTGATCGCCGAGCAGGTCGCCGCCGGCCTGGTGGTGCGGATGGCGATCCTCTACGAGCTGCTGGCCGGCGGCGAGCGTCCGGCGCCGGTCGGCGCGGGCGACGGTGCCGGCGCGCCGACCCCGATCGGGCAGCCCGCGTGAGCCTGCGCGGCAGCCTCGACGTCCGGCCCGGCGAGGACGCCCACCTGGTCCTGCGCCGCGCCACCGTGCTCGATCCGGTCGCCGGCATCGAGGGCGTCCACGACGTCGTCCTGCGCGACGGCGAGATCGCCGAGCTCGCCGCCCCCGGCGAGGCCGCGGTGGAGGGGGCGGAGGTGCTCGAGGCCGAGGGCCTGCACGCCTTCCCCGCCTTCTTCGACCCCCACGTCCACCTCCGCACCCCCGGCCACGAGCACAAGGAGGACGTCGAGACCGGCACCCGCGCCGCCGCCGCCGGCGGCTACTGCGGGATCCTGGCGATGGCCAACACGGAGCCGCCGGTCTCGACCGCGGCCGACGTCGCCGCCCTGCGCGAGCAGGCCCGCGCCGGCGCCTCGGTCCCGGTCGGCTTCCTCGCCACCGTGACCCGCGGCATGGCGGGGCAGGAGCTGACCGAGATGGTCGAGCTGCGCGAGGCCGGCGCCGTCGGCTTCTCCGACGACGGGCTGCCGATCGTCAGCGCCCGGGTGATGCGGCGGGCGCTGCAGTACCAGCGGCTCTGCGGCGGCACGATCGCCCTGCACGAGGAGGACCCGGAGCTCTCCGGCGAGGGCGCCATGCACGAGGGCCCGGTCTCGGCGGCGCTCGGCGTCGCCGGCATCCCCTCGGTCTCGGAGTCGACGATGATCGCCCGCGACGCCGCCCTCGCCGCCTACGAGGACGCCAGGATCCACGTCCAGCACCTCTCCGCGGCGGAGTCGGTGCAGGCCGTCCGCGCCGCCAAGGCCGCGGGGGTCAAGATCAGCGCCGAGGCCAGCCCGCACCACCTCTGCCTGACCGACGAGGAGGTCCGCAGCCTCGACCCGCACCGCTTCAAGATGAACCCGCCGCTGCGCCGCGAGGCCGACCGCCAGGCGCTGATCGAGGGGCTGCGCGACGGCACCGTCGAGTGCGTCGCCAGCGACCACGCGCCGCATCAGCCGGAGGAAAAGGACGTCCCCTTCGAGCAGGCCGCCTTCGGCGTCACCGGCCTCGAGACCGCGTTCGCGGCGCTGCACACCGAGCTGGTCCTGTCCGGCACGATCGAGCTCGGGCTGCTGGTCGAGCGGCTGGCCGGCGGCGCCGCCCCGTTCGGGATCGAGCGGCCGAGCCTGGCGCCGGGCTCGGAGGCCAACGTCGTCCTCTGCGACCTCGGCGCCGAGTGGACGGTGGGGGAGGACGGCTACGAGAGCCGCTCGGCGAACTCCTGGTGCGCCGGCAGGACCCTGACCGGCCGCGTCCTCGTCACCGTCGCCGCCGGCCAGGTCGCCTTCCGCCTGCGCAGCTTCAGCCTCGGGGTCGCCGCGTGAGCGAGGCCTACCTGCTGCTCGAGGACGGCACTCGGCTCGACGGCCTCGCCTGCGGGCACGAGGACGCGGTCACCGGCGAGGTCGTCTTCAACACGGCGATGACCGGCTATCAGGAGTCGGTCACCGACCCCTCCTACGCCGGCCAGATCATCGTCTTCACCTACCCACTGATCGGCAACTACGGGGTCAGCGCCGCGGCGATGGAGTCCGACCGCGTCCACGCCCGCGGCGTCGTCATGCGCGACGCCAAGAACCGCGAGGACGCCGCCAGCGCCGAGGGCGGCTGGCTCGACTGGCTCGGCGACTGCGGCGTGGCGGCGATCAGCGGCGTCGACACGCGGGCGCTGGTCCGCCACCTGCGCGACCGCGGCGCGATGCGTGGGGGCATCTTCCCGGCAGCCACGTCCGCGGCGGAGGCGCGCGAGCGGATCGCCGCCGAGCCGGCGATGGCCCTCGCCGACCTCGCCCGCGGCGTCACCCCGCCCGCGCCGGTGCGCTTCGAGGGCGCGGGGCCGCACGTGGTCGGGATCGACACCGGGGTCAAGCTCAGCATCGTCCGCCAACTGCGCGAGCACGGCTGCCGCCTGACCCTGCTGCCCTGCGACAGCGGCCCCGAGCAGGTGCTGGCCGAGGACCCCGATGTCGTCTTCCTCGCCAACGGGCCCGGCGACCCGGCGGCGCTCGGCTACGTCGTCGAGACCGTGCGCGCGCTGGTCGGCAAGCGGCCCGTCTTCGGCATCTGCCTCGGCCACCAGCTGCTCTGCCGCGCCGTCGGCCTGCAGACCTACAAGCTCCCCTTCGGCCACCGCGGCGCCAACCACCCGGTCAAGGACCTGGAGACGGGGCGGATCGACATCACCTCCCAGAACCACGGCTTCGCCGTCGTCGGCCCCGGCGGCGAGCAGCGGATCGAGGGCGACGAGCCGGTCCGCTGGGAGACCGACTTCGGCGTCGCCGAGCTCTCCCAGCTCAACCTCTACGACCGCACGGTCGAGGGCCTGGTCCTGCGCGACGTCGCCGGCGCCACCGTCCAGTACCACCCCGAGGCCGGCCCCGGCCCGCACGACGCCCGCCACCTCTTCGATCGGTTCCTCGCTCTCGCCGTCTGACCCCGCCGATGCCACGCCGCGACGACATCCAGAAGATCCTCCTGATCGGCTCCGGGCCGATCGTGATCGGGCAGGCGGCCGAGTTCGACTACTCCGGCGTCCAGGCCTGCAAGGTCCTGCTCGAGGAGGGCTACGAGGTGGTGCTGGTCAACTCGAACCCGGCGACGATCATGACCGACCCCGAGTTCGCCACCGCCACCTACATCGAGCCGCTGCTGCCGGGGCCGGTGACGAAGATCATCGAGAAGGAGCGGCCCGACGCGCTGCTGCCGACGCTGGGCGGCCAGACGGCGCTGAACCTGGCGATGGCCCTGCACGAGGACGGCACCCTGACCCGCTTCGGGGTCGAGCTGATCGGCGCCGACGCCGACGCGATCCGCCGCGCCGAGGACCGCGAGGAGTTCCGCACGACGATGACCGCGGCCGGGCTGCGGATCCCCTGGTCGATCACGGTCGAGACCCTCGGCGAGGTCGAGGAGGCGCTCGCCGACGGCCGCGTGACGCTGCCGGCGATCGTCCGCCCGGCCTTCACCATGGGCGGCCAGGGCGGCGGCATCGGCAACACCGAGACCGAGCTGCGCCAGGTCGTCTCCGAGGGGTTGGCGGCGAGCCCGATCAACCAGGTCCTGGTCGAGGAGTCGGTGATCGGCTGGGGCGAGTTCGAGCTCGAGGTGATGCGCGACCGCAACGACAACGTGGTGATCGTCTGCTCGATCGAGAACGTCGACCCGATGGGGGTCCACACCGGCGACTCGGTCACGGTGGCGCCGGCGCAGACGCTGACCGACCCGCTCTACCAGGAGCTGCGCGACCAGGCGATCGCGGTGATCCGGGCGATCGGGGTCGAGACCGGCGGCTCCAACGTCCAGTTCGCGGTCGACCCCGAGAGCGGGGAGATCGTCGTGATCGAGATGAACCCGCGGGTCTCGCGCTCCTCGGCCCTGGCCTCGAAGGCGACCGGCTTCCCGATCGCGAAGATGGCGGCGAAGCTGGCGGTCGGCTACGCCCTCGAGGAGATCCCCAACGACATCACCCGCGCCACGCCCGCCTCCTTCGAGCCGACGATCGACTACGTCGTCACCAAGATGCCCCGCTTCGCCTTCGAGAAGTTCCCCGGCTCGGAGGGCCGCCTCTCCACCTACATGCAGAGCGTCGGCGAGGCGATGGCGATCGGCCGCACCTTCCGCGAGTCCTTCGCCAAGGCGCTGCGCTCGCGCGAGCTCGACGCGGCTCCTGACTTCCCGGCCGACGACGGCGAGCTGCTGGCGGCGCTCGCGGTGCCCTGCGCCGAGCGCTTCGACCAGGTGCTGGAGGCGCTGCGGCGCGGCCTCGGCGTCGAGGCGGTGCACGAGCGCTGCCGCGTCGACCGCTGGTTCCTGCGCGAGCTCGAGGCGCTGGCGCTGGAAGGCGACGGGACCGAGGGCCTGGTCCGCACCTACAAGGCCGTCGACACCTGCGCCGCCGAGTTCGAGGCGGCGACGCCCTACTACTACTCGGCCCACGAGCGCCGCGGCGCCGACGGCTCGCCGCCGGCCTCCGAGGTGCGCCGCCAAGCCGGGCGCGACTCGGTCGTGATCCTCGGCGCCGGCCCGAACCGGATCGGCCAGGGGATCGAGTTCGACTACTGCTGCGTCCACGCCGCGATGACCGCCCGCGAGCTCGGCCGCGACGCGGTGATGGTCAACTGCAACCCGGAGACGGTCTCGACCGACTACGACACCTCCGACCGCCTCTACTTCGAGCCGCTGACCGCCGCGGACGTGCTCGCGGTCTGCGAGCAGGAGCGCCCCGAGGGCGTGATCGTCCAGTTCGGCGGCCAGACGCCGCTGAAGCTAGCCCGCACCCTGGAAGAAGCGGGCGTGCCCCTGCTCGGCACCCCGGTCGACGCCATCGACCTGGCCGAGGACCGCGGCCAGTTCGGCGCCCTGCTGCGCCGACTTGGGATCAAGCACCCGCCCTACGGGACCGCGCTCTCGGCGGAGGAAGCGGTGACGGTCGCCGAAGAGGTCGGCTTCCCGCTGCTGGTCCGGCCCTCCTACGTGCTCGGCGGCCGGGCGATGGAGATCTGCTACTCGACCGCTGACCTCGGCAAGTACCTGCAGGCCCACGTCAAGGCCGACCAGGAGCACCCGCTGCTGCTCGACCGCTTCCTCGAGAACGCGATCGAGGTCGATGTGGATGCCCTGGCCGACGGCGAGCGCGTCTGGGTCGCCGGGATCATGCAGCACGTCGAGGAGGCCGGCGTCCACTCCGGCGACTCCGCCTGCGTGATCCCGCCGCTCAGCCTCGGCGAGCCGATGCTCGATCAGATCCGGGCGACCACCGAGCGGATCGCCCTCGAGCTGGGCGTCGTCGGCCTGCTCAACATCCAGTACGGCGTCGCCGCCGGCGAGCTCTACGTGATCGAGGCCAACCCGCGCGCCTCGCGCACGGTGCCCTTCGTCTCGAAGGCGATCGGGGTGCCGCTGGCGAAGCTGGCGGCGCGGCTGATGCTGGGGGAGAGGCTCGCCGACCAGTCCCTGCCCGAGGGGCCACCCGGGCACGTCAGCGTCAAGGAGGCGGTGCTGCCCTTCGCCCGCTTCGCCGGCGCCGACTCGGTGCTCGGCCCGGAGATGAAGAGCACCGGCGAGGTGATGGGCATCGCCGCCGACTTCCCGACCGCCTTCGGCAAGGCCCAGGCGGCCGCCGGCGTGCGGCTGCCGCGCGAGGGCTCGGTCTTCATCACCGTCACCGACACCGACAAGCCGGCGGCGACCCAGCTCGCGGCGCGTTTCCACGACCTCGGCTTCGAGGTGATCGCGACCGGCGGCACCGCCCAGGCGATCGAGCGGATGGGGGTGCCGGTGACCCGGATCAACAAGCTGAACGAGGGCTCGCCGCACGTGCTCGACCTGATCCGCCAGCGCCGCTGCGACCTCGTGATCAACACCCCGACCGGCTCCGGCGCCCGCGCCGACGGCTACGAGATCCGCACCGCCGCCGTCCGCCACGGCATCCCCTGCGTGACGACGATGACCGGCGCCACCGCGGCGGCGCGGGCGATCGCCGCCGGCGCCGAAGGCGATGCCGAGGTCCGCAGCATTCAGGAGATCCACGGCTTCGCCCAGGAGGCCGAGCTGAACCTCGAGTAGAGGTCGAGGTGAATTTGGGCGCAAACGAGCGTCAGTGGCTTGCACCCACCCAAGCCGCGGCTATACTCGCCGCCCACATGGCCGCCCCCCTCGTCAAGACTTCAGCCGCCGCCCCGGAACGGTCCCTGGACCAGAGGATGGAGGCGCTGAAACGGGCCAACGACATCCGCACCGCCCGGGCCAAACTGAAGAAGGACCTGAAGGCGAACCGGGCCAGCATCCACACGATTTTGCTCGACCCGCCCGAGTACGTGATGACCGCAAAGGTCTTCGACATGCTCCTCGCCGTGCCCAAGTACGGCCGCGTCAAGACCAACCGAATACTCAACCAGTGCCGGATCTCCCCTTCGAAGACGATCGGCGGGCTCTCCGAGCGGCAGCGCAACGAGCTGGTCAACCAGCTGCGTCGCTAAGGCTCTTTCTAGCCGACCGCCGCGCCGGTCAGTATCCGCGGCCGCATGCCGAAAGTCTTCGTGATCACCGGGCCGTCTGGGGTCGGCAAGGGAACCCTGATCGCGCGCCTGCTCGAACGCGTGCCCGACCTCGAGCTGTCGGTCTCGGCGACGACGCGGCCGCCGCGGGAGGGAGAGGTGAACGGGCGCGACTACCACTTCCTCTCGGTCGAGGAGTTCGACCGCCGGATCGAGGAAAAGGACTTCCTCGAGTTCGCTGCCTACAGCGGCAACCACTACGGGACCCTGCGCTCGGAGGTCGAGCGGCGGCTGGCGGCGGGGCGCTCGGTCGTGCTCGAGATCGAGGTGCAGGGAGCGCAGCAGGTCCGCGCCGCCAAGCCGGACTCGATCCAGATCTTCATCGCCCCGCCCGATCCGGCGGTGCTGCGCGAGCGACTGCTCGCCCGCGGCACCGATTCCGCCGCGGCGATCGACCGCCGGCTCGAGGTGGCGAAGATGGAGCTGGCGGCGCGGGGGGACTTCGCCCACCTGATCGTCAACGACGACCTCGACCGCGCCGCCGCCGAGCTGGAGCGGATCGTGCGGGCCGAGCTCGATCTGGCACCGGGCGCCTGATCATCTAGACTCGGCGGCCGATGATCAAACCCCGCGTAGACCAACTGCTCGAACACACCGACTCTCACTACGCCGCCGTCGTCGTCTCGGCGAAGCGCGCGCGTCAGATCAACAGCTACTTCCACAACCTCGGAGAGGGCGGCTTCGGCGAGTACCCGCCGCCGATGGTCGAGACGAACCCCCAGAGGAACTACCTCTCGATGGCGTTCGAAGAGCTCGCCGAGGGCAAGCTCAAATACGAGTACCGCTCCTAGCGCCCGGCGCTTGGGAGCGCTCCCCGGGAGGGCATCGATGGCCAGAATCCTGCTCGGCGTAAGTGGCGGTATCGCCGCCTACAAGTCATTGGAGCTGGCCCGCCTCGCGACCCTCGCCGGGCACGGGGTGCGGGTGCTGATGACCGAGTCGGCCGGCCGCTTCGTCGGCGCCGCCTCCTTCGAGGGGATCGTCGGCGCCCCGGTCCTGACCTCGGAGTTCGAGCGCGACCCGCTGCGCGGGGCCTTCCCCGGCGAGGGCCAGCCCGGTCACGATCCGATCGGCCACCTCGAGCTGGCCGCCAACTGCGACGCCTTCCTGGTCGCGCCGGCGACCGCGAACACGGTCGCCAAGCTCGCCGCCGGCGCCGCCGACTCGATGCTGACCACCTCGTTCCTCGCCTGCACCGCGCCGCGGCTCGTCGCTCCGGCGATGAACGACCGCATGTACGCCGACGCCGCCACCCAGGCCAACCTGGCGACGCTGCGCCAGCGCGGGGTGGAGGTGATCGAGCCCGGCGAGGGCAGGCTCGCCTCGCGCGGCGAGTTCGGCAAGGGCCGGCTGCCCGAGCCCGAGCGGCTGCTGGCCCGGGTCGAGGCGGCGCTGCCCGCCGGCGGCCGTCCCTGGGACGGCCTGCGGGTCCTGGTCACCGCCGGCGGCACCCGCGAGCCGATCGACCCGGTGCGCTTCGTCGGCAACCGCTCCAGCGGCCGCATGGGCTTCGCCCTCGCCGCCGCCGCGGCTCGCCGGGGCGCCGAGGTGACGCTGGTCGCCGCCAACGTGGCGCTGCCCGCCCCGGCAGGCCTGCGCCGGATCGACGTCGAGACCACCGCCGAGCTCGCCGCCGCCAGCGCCGAGGCCTTCGCGACGACCGATGTGCTGCTGATGGCGGCGGCGCCGGCCGACTTCCGTCCCGTCGCCAGGGCGGAGGCGAAGCTGAAGCGCCAGGACGGCCTCGATCTCCAGTTCGAGCCGACCGAGGACATCCTCGCCGCCCTTGCCGCCGCCAAGGCTCCCGGGCAGACGGTCATCGCCTTCGCCGCCGAACACGGCGGCGACGCGGTCGAGCGAGCCCGCCGCAAGCTCGCCCGCAAGAACGCCGACCTCATAGTCCTCAACGACGTCTCCGATCCCAGCATCGGCTTCGAGAGCGCGAACAACGCCGTCACCCTGATCGACTCCACGAGCGAGACCCCCGTTCCACTCGCCCCCAAGGACACCATCGCCGACGCGATCCTGGACCAAGTCGACAAGCTCCGCCGCAAATCATCCTCCGCACCGCATTAGCCCAGTAGCAGTCCCGGTTATCCGTGTCTCCAGCGGGTGGCGTGGTGGCGGGGGTCCCCCGCGGCGCGGAGGCGCGAATGCGCCGAGCACCGTGGGGGATGCCGCCACGACAGGACCCGCTGGCCAGCGCACCCTTGGCCGGGCCTGCTGCCGAGCTATACTCGGTCGACTTTTCCACGTCTTTCCCGTGTCGAGAAGTGGGCCTGGCCCACTTTTTTTTCGGCCCAAACCAGATATGACCGACCTTCAGCAGAGCATCCAAGAGCAGCTGACCGAACTCGATTCGGAGCTTGACCTAGTCGCCGTCGAGCGTCCCGGCAACGAGTCGCTGCGGCTTTTCATCGACCATCCCGGCGGCGTCGACCTGGCGCTCTGCGAACAGGTCACCAAGCACCTCAACCACCTGCTGGTCGACTACTCGCTCGAGGTCTCCTCGCCCGGGCCCAAGTACCGTCGTCCCAGCACCCCTTCCGAGACCAAGGAGCCGCATCAGTGAGCAAGGAGATCGTCGACGCAGTCAAAGCGCTCGAGGCAGAGAAGGGAATCTCCGCCGACAAGCTGATGGACGCCCTCGAGGACGCCCTCCTCTCGGCTTACAAGAAGACCCCCGGCGCCGCCAAATACGCCCGCGTCGACCTCGACCACGAGACCGGCGACTTCCGCGTCTTCGAACTGATCCTGCCGCCGGAGCTCGAGGAGAAGCTGCTGGCCGAGGCGGCCGAGCTGCAGGAGGAGCCCGAGGTCGACCCCGAGACGGGCGAATTGCGCGAGCCCGAGGATCCCGAGCTGGATCCGGAGATGATCGCTCCCTACGAGAGTCAGATCACGACCCGCGACGTCACCCCCGAAGACTTCGGCCGGATCGCCGCCCAGACCGCCAAGCAGGTGATCCTGCAGCGGATCCGCGAGGCCGAGCGGCAGATGATGTACGACGAGTACCAGGACCGGGTCGGCGAGCTGATCACCGGGATCATCCAGCAGTCCGACAAGCGCTACACGCTGGTCCAGCTGCGGGAGCGGGTCGAGGCGCTGCTGCCCAAGTCCGAGCAGGTCTACAACGAGCGCTATGACCACGGGATGCGGGTCAAGGCCGTGATCACCGACGTCTCCGATTCGACCAAAGGCCCGGCGATCGTCGTCTCGCGCCGCAGCCCGGAGCTGATCAAGAGCCTGTTCGAGCTCGAGGTGCCGGAGATCGCCGACAAGCTGGTCGAGATCGTCGGCGTCGCCCGCGAGCCCGGCTACCGCTCGAAGATCGCCGTCATCTCCCACGCCGAAGGCGTCGATCCGGTCGGCGCCTGCGTCGGTCCGCGCGGCTCGCGGGTGCGGATGGTCGTCTCCGAGCTGCGCGGCGAGAAGATCGACATCATCCCCCACAACGACGAGCCCGCCCGCTTCGTCGCCAAAGCGCTCTCGCCGGCGCGCGTGCGCGAGGTGATCGTCGACGACGAGGAGCGCCAGGCGACCGTGATCGTCCCCGACGACCAGCTCTCGCTGGCGATCGGCCGCGACGGCCAGAACGCCCGCCTCGCCGCCCGGCTGACCGGCTGGCGGGTCGACATCAAGTCCGAGACCGAGTTCGCCTCCGAGGAAACCGAGATCGAGTACGAGGGCGAAGAGCAGTCCGACGGGCGTTGCCTGGCGGTGCTCTCCAACGGCCGCCGCTGCCCCAACGCCGCCGTGCCCGGCTCGACCTACTGCGGCCTGCCGTCGCACCAGGCGCTCTCGCGCTTCGAGACCAGCCAGGTCGCGGTCCTGGCCGACCTCTCCGAGGCCGAGGTGGCGATCCTCGCCGACCCGGATGGCGACGAGGGCCAGGTCGCCGAGATCGTCGCCCGGGCCGAGGCGAACTTCGTCGAGGAGTCCGAGGAGGAGACCGCGCCCGCGGACTCGGCCGAGGAGGGCGCGGCAGAGGATGCTGACGACGAAAGCCCCGATCTGGTCGAGCAGGTCGCCGAGGAGGCTGAGCAGGCTTAGTGGCTAAGAAGCGGGTTCACGAGATCGCCAAGGCGCAGGGCGTCAGCAGCAAAGATCTGCTCGCGGCGCTGCAGGCCGCCGGCGTCGAGGCCAAAGCGGCCGCATCGAGCGTCGAGGAGACCGACGCCGTCAAGGCGATCGCCGCGGCCAAGGGCAACGGGGCGAAATCTCCGACCGCGGCGGCCAAAACCGCGGCAGCGGCGACCGCGCGGAAACCGGCCGCCGCGCCGCCCGCTCGGAAAGCCGCTCCAGCGGCGAAAGCCGCGACCTCGACCAAACCGGTGCGCCCGGCCGGTCAGCAGCAGGGCGGCGCTGGCGCTGGCGGGGCGGCGCCGAAAAAACGCCGCGTCGTGATCGACTCGCAGGCCGCCCGCCGCGACCAGATGGGCGGCCCGCCGCCGCAGCGCCCGCCGCGCCACCGCGGCGG
>Ga0265338_10000245_pt1 | contig 99446 bp, 87 predicted proteins | sample 42126metaG_FD_193579 | JGI IMG/M metagenome (GOLD analysis project Ga0265338, IMG submission 193579) | Rhizosphere microbial communities from Carex aquatilis grown in University of Washington, Seatle, WA, United States - 4-21-26 metaG | ecosystem: Host-associated > Plants > Roots > Rhizosphere...
TGTTAACCTGCTCGACAGCCTAAACACCTTTGCAACCTCAACCTCTTAAGGAACCGCCGCGATACGTGAACCGTACGTCCGGTGGTGTGAGAGCTGGGGGAGGGTAACCTCCCCTCGCTACTCGATTCGGATTCGGGGCGCCGTGGCGCCCGTTCAGGGCCGGCCCCGGCTGTATGGCTCGAAGTCGAGGGCCACGGAGGCCCTGTTGCGCTCCCAGTCGAGGGAGGGCAGGCCCGTCCTTGGGGCCCGGGCGCCGAGAACCACCCGGCGCGCCGCGTTCCAGCCGCGCGCCCGCAGCGAGGTGACCCCGTCCGTAAGCTCGACGTTGGCGATGGCCAACCGCCCGATCCCGCGCACCGCGACCCTGAGTGGGGCGTCCGGGCCGGCGACCGGCACGCTCATCTCCCGGCGGATGGAGGCCCTCGGGCGGGCCGCGTCCGCCCGGAACTCGATCGCCGTGCGCCCATGGAGGACCCGCCACGATCCCTCGGGTTCGCGGCATTCGACGACAACCCTCTGAAGCGCGGGCTCGATGAGAAGCACGTCGAAGCGCAGCTGCCAGGCGCCGCACACGGGGGACGCCGTGGCGAGCCGCGCGGGGTGGGCGGTGCAGCGAGCGATCCAGCGGCGCAGGGCGCGGAGCCGGACGAGGTCCCGGGCGACCATCCGCTCGTTCGGCCCGCGCACGCGGCGGTCGCGCGTGAGCCGCCAGAGCGTCCGCGCGGAGCCAAGGCCCGCCCTGACAGTCGCGGCGAACTGGTCGGCGTGGGCGAGAAGCGCGACCAGGCCGCGGATTACCCGCGGGTCGGCGGGGCCCCCCTTGGCGAGCTTTCGCCGGAGGGCGAAGATCATAGCGGCCGTGGCCCGGATGTAGACGTCGCGCTCCGCAAGGTAGCGCCGGAAGGAGACGCTCGCTCGGAACGGCGGGGGAAGGGCGGTCCGCCGGCCGCCCAGGCGATTGAAGAACATGCGCTCGTCCTCGTAGCGTGCGACGCCCCGCCTCGCGGCGCAGACGTCCCAGCGGTCGCTGATCTCCCACCGGGCGTAACCGGCGAAGGCCCGCGCGTCACAGGCGAGCGCATCCCGGGCGAGCTCGCGGCCGCGCGCCCCGGGGAACACCCGCTCAAAGCCCCGGGCGAGCATCCCCGGTGCGTCGTCGACTTGGGGCTCGAGCCACAGGCACGCCGCGGCGGCGTCCACCACGGTGGTCATCGCTATCGCTAGGCGGTCCGGCTCCCAGGACGTGACCAGGAATCCGCCGGCCCCCACCGCCGAGCACCTGCGCCACCAGTCGCGGATGTTCGCCAGGCGCTCGCCGAACACGGGCAGGGGCTCGTGGCGGAACGCGCCGTTCATCGGGCACCCCCAGTATTCCACGCCGCGCTCCCTGAGGGCGGGCGCGAGGTCGTACTCGCGGAAGTTGCGCAGCTCCATCCGGGGCCGCGCGCCGAAGGGATAGTAGTACCAGTCGTAGGCGATGGTGCCCGGGGGAAGGTGCGCGACGGCCCCGGGAAGGAGCGCGAGCATGTCGGCCCAGAGCCCGAGCCGAAGCCCGCGGGCGCCAGCTACGCCGTTCAGCCGCTGCACATAGCGCCCGAAGTGCGCCTCGATCCCGATCTCGGCGATCTCGGCGGCGCAGAGGGGGTGCCGGCCGAGGCTGAACGATTCGTCGAGGCCGACGTGGACCTTCCCGGCCGTGCAGAAGGGCGCGACGTCGCGCAGGAGCGCGTCGGCCACCTCGAGAATCCTCGGGTGGAGCGGGCATACCTGGCCGCGCTCGAGCGGCGAGCCGTCGGGCGCCCGCAGCTCGTTCAGGTCGCGCAGCTCCGGCACCTTGATCAGGTACTGCGTGTGCCCGAGGAGGTTGACGATCGGAACCACCCCGATCCCGACCCGGGAGGCCTCGCGGACCAGCCTTGCGAACTGCCTGCGGCTGTACGCGTCCCTTCGGGCGACGCCGGGAAGGCTCGGGAACTCGAGCGCGTCCTCGAGGTGGATGTAGAGCTCGCGGTATCCCCAGTCGGCATAGCGCGGCAGCTGCGCAAGGAGCCAGTCCAGGCGCTCCACCTGGCGGGCGAGGTCCCACTGGAATGCGGCGATCATAGGTTGTGCTTCCTGAGCCATGCCAGGCCGCCGGCCTCGTTCGTGAAGGCGCCGTCGAGCTGGGCCTCAAAGGCGGCGTGCAGGATGGGCTTGAAATCAGGCCCCGGGCGCCGGCCCATGGCGACCAGGTGGCGGCCCTGGATGATGGGCCTGGGCGCCGCCTCCTCGACGGCTAGCTTGAACGCGCGCGCGCGCAGGCGGCCGATCAGCTCGAGGATCCCGGCGGCCGACAGCGGCGGCCGGCCCATCGAATCGGCCGACATGACGAGGGCGAGGTCATCGATCGTCGCGGGCGAAAGCTTCCGGGCGAGCCTGCGGACCTGCGCGTCGGAATAGTCACCCTCCTGGCCGTGGTGGTGGGCCAGGTGGTGGATGACGAGCGCCCTCACGGGGGCGTCGAGGCCCAAGGGGGCGCCGATCCGGCGCAGGAACGAGTCGGAGACGGGGCCGCCCGCGGCCTCGTGGCCGGGGCTCACCCAGCGCAGCGCGCCGCGTCGCTCGGCGCGCTGGGTGGTGGAGGGCTTGCCGAAGTCGTGGGCCAGGACGGCGAACGTGAGAATCCTGCGGCGGGCGGGAGGCGCCGAGAGCCATCCGTCGAGGGACGCCAGGGCGTCAAGGCAGTGGCCCGTGTGCGTGAGGACGTCGCCCTCCGGGTGCCACTCGGGCTCCTGCGGCGTGCCGCGCAGGGCCGCGACCTCGGGAAAATGCCGGATCCAGCCCGTCTCCTCGAGAACCTCGAGTCCCCTCGATGGCTTCACCGACTTGACGGCCCACTTGTCCCACTCGCCCCAGACCCGCTCCACGGGAAGCTCGGCGAACGCCGGCGCCATCTCGCGGCAGAGAGCTGCGGTCTCCGGGGCGAGGCTGAAGTCAAAGCGCGCCGCAAACTGGAAGGCGCGCAGGACCCTCAGGGGATCCTCCGAAAAGGCCGGGCTCGTGTGGCGCAGGATGCGCGCGGCCAGGTCCCTTCTGCCCCCGAAGGGGTCGAACACCTCCCCCGTGAAGGGATCGACCGAGATCGCGTTCACGGTGAAGTCGCGCCGCGCCGCCGCGTCGGCGTCGCCCAGCGCCGGGTCGGGCAGGACGGCGAAGCCGCGGTGGCCCGCCCCGGTCTTCGACTCCCGCCTCGGGAGGCTGAAGTCGTACTCGGACCCTGCGGCGCCGCGCACCTTGATGACCCCGAAGCTGCGCCCCACGACGTCGGTGGGGCCGAAGGGCGCGAGGGCGCGCCTGAGGCCCTCGAAGTCGACGCCCGCGACCTCTATGTCGAAATCCTTGGAGGCAAGCCCGAGGAGCCAGTCCCTTACGCCCCCGCCCACGAGCCTGGGCCTGCCCACGAGCCGGACGCCTGCGAGCATCGCGCGCAGTTCGTCGGGAAGGGGAGGGGCGCCAGCGGTCTCCGGCATCGTCGGGGGGCGGCCTTCAGCCTGCGAGGGCCGCGCCGGCAGCCATCGCCCAGCCGGCAATCAGCGCCGCGCCGCCAAGCGGCGTGACGGGCCCGAGCCAGCGCGGGGCCCCGAGCGCGAGGGCGTAGAGCGAGCCCGAGAAGAGGACGGTGCCCGCGACCCAGAGGCGGGGGGCCCAGGCCGCGCACCGTCCCGGCTTTTCCTGGGGGGACCTGATCCAGCCCGCAAATCCAAGCAGGGCCGCTGCATGCAGAAGTTGGTACCTGGAGGCCGTTTCCCACGCCTCACGGGTTCCCGCCGCCTCAAGCGTCCCCTTGAGGGCGTGCGCGCCGAAGGCCCCCAGGATGACGCCCAGGGCCCCGAGGATGCCCGCCCATGCAAGTGCGCTGCGATGATGCACGGGGCCGATCGTTGCAAATTCCAGCCGGGAACCAAGGCTCAAAACAGGGGTTGACACCCCTGTTTGGAATCCATGGTCTAAACCTCTTTTCCCATGAAGACGTATCTCGCGAAGAAGGAGACAGCACAGCCCAAGTGGTATCTCGTTGATGCCGACGGGCAGGTGCTCGGCCGTCTCGCGGTCAAGCTCGCCAACATCATCCGGGGCCGCAACAAGGCCACGTACACCGCGCATGTCGATACGGGCGACTACGTTGTGGTCGTGAATGCCGAGAAGGTCGTCCTGACCGGAAAAAAGGAGGACAAGACCGAGTACATGGCGTTTTCGGGTTTCGTGGGAGGCGAACGCTACCGGAGCCTCAAGCAGTACCGCGAGAAGCGCCCCGAGTTCGTGATCATGCACGCCGTCAAGGGAATGCTTCCCAAGAACCGCCTGGCCGCCAGAATGCTCACGAAGCTTCGCGTGTTTGCAGGGACCAAGCATCCGCACGAGGCCAACAATCCCGTCAAGATCTCCGTTTGAACATGAGCACCCCCGCCAATATCTTCACAGGAACCGGACGCCGCAAGACGTCGACCGCCCGCGTGCGCATCAGCGACGGCACCGGCAAGCTGACCGTGAACGGCCGCGAGTTCGACACCTACTTCTCCCACGACAATTTCGCCAAGCAGGCCTATGCCCCGCTCCTCACCGTCGACCTTCGCGAGAAGATCGACGTGACCGCCAATGTCACCGGCGGCGGTGTCGCCGGCCAGGCCGGCGCGGTGGCGCACGGGATCGCCCGGGCCCTCCAGAAGATGAATGCCGAGCTCAGGCCCGCCCTCAAGAAGGCCGGCCACATCCGACGCGACCCTCGCGAGAAGGAACGCAAGAAGGCCGGCCAGCCGGGCGCTCGCAAGCGCTTCCAGTTCTCGAAGCGCTGATCCGCTTTCGGGTTCGATTTCAGGGCCGCCTTCCCGCAACGGACAGCGGCCTTTTCATTTATTGCTTTATTTTTGAAGTGTCGGAACGGATTGTTCGAAACATATGAAAGTTGGAATAGTCGGCGCATCGGGTTACGCGGGCGAAACGCTCGTCAAGCTGCTCCTTGGGCATCCCAAGGTTGAGCTGGCGGCCGTGACGTCGCGCACCCATGCCGGGAAGGCCCTCTCGCAGGTGATCCCCGCGGTCCGGGGCATCGACCGCGGGATAAGGTTCGTGGCCTCGGACCCGGCCGCGCTGGCGGCGGGCGACATCCCGCTCTTCTTTCTCGCGCTCCCGCACGGGGCGGCGGCAGAGTTTGCCCGGGCGCTGGTGGGCTCGGGCAAGCGGGTGATCGACCTGAGCGCGGACTTCCGCGTCTCGGATGTCGCGACCCACGAGCGGTACTACGGCAAGCATGCGGCGCCGGAGCTCCTGGCCCATGCGCGCTACGTCCTTCCGGAGCTGACGGCGCCCGACTGGAAGGGCGCGGCGAAGATCGTCGCGTCCCCGGGCTGCTACCCCACGAGCATCCTGATCCCCCTGGTGCCCCTGCTTCGGGACAAGGTGGTCACCCGCGAGCACATCGTCGCCAACAGCTTCAGCGGGGTGAGCGGGGCCGGCCGGAAGGTCGACGAGGCGTACCTCTTCGTGGAACGCAGCGAGAGCGCGAAGGCCTACGGCCTCGTCAAGCACCGGCACCTGTCCGAGATCGAGGAGCAGCTTGCGCTGCTCACCGGCGCGAAGACGGTGATCCAGTTCAACCCCCACCTGGCGCCGATGCGCTACGGGATAGCCACCACGATCACGGTTCCGGCTGCGCGGGGCGCGACGACGGAGTCGCTGTACGCCTCCTGGGGCAAGGCCTACGGCGCGGCGCCCTTTGTGCAGATCCTCCCGAGCGGGGAGACGCCCGACACCGCCCACGTCGTGGGGACGAACCGGATCGACATGTCGGCGGTCCACGACCCGCGCACGGGCAACTTCATCATCACCTCGGCCGAGGACAACCTCGTCAAGGGGACCGCGGGCCAGGCGATCCAGACGATGAACCTGTGGTACGGGTTCGAGGAGACGGCCGGGCTGCGCTGACCGCCCGGCCCCCGCGCTCAGCTCCTGTAGTCGGCGTTCTCGCTCACGTACTCGTGGGTCAGGTCGGCGCCGAGCACGACCGCGGAGGCGCCGCCGCGACCGACGTCGATCTCGATCTCCACGCAGCGCTCGTGCGCGGGAAAGTCGACGGGCGGCGAGAAGACGCCCGCCTTCGGCGGGGCGCTCGCGTAGAGCTCGGCAGCCCGCAGGTGGGCCACGAGGGCCGACTCCTTGGCGGGGTCGAGCCTGAACGCCCCGGCGCAGAAGATCTCGATGCCGCCGAGCTTGATCCTGAGCCCCGAAAGGTCGGTTTCGGGGGCGCGCGAGCCCGTGTGCTTCCCGATCGCCTGCACCAGCCTGCCGACATTGGGATCGTTGCCGGCCACGGCGCACTTGAAGAGGGGCGCGTTGACGACGGCCTTCCCGAGCGAGCGCGCCGCCTCGAAGTCCGGGGCGTTCACGACCGACACGCGGATCACGTGCCTCACGCCCTCGCCGTTGCGCACGACGTCCTCCGCGAGGTCCCGGCAGACACCGAGGAGGGCCTGCTCGAATTCGGAGGGGTCGGGGCAGGGGATCCTGCCCGACGAGACGAGCGCGACCGTGTCCGACGTGCTTGTGTCGCTGTCGATGCTGATGGAGTTGAACGTCGGCTCCACGGCCGACGAGAGCATGCGTCGGAGGCCGGCCCGGGAGACCGCCAGGTCGGTGAGAAGGTACACGAGCATCGTGGCCATGTTGGGCTCGATCATCCCTGCGCCCTTGGCGATCCCGACGATTGAGCCCCTTCCGACCCCGGCGCGGCGCACCTTGGGGTAAAGGTCGGTCGTGACGATGCCCTCGGCCGCGGGCATCACCGATCCGCCCGCGAGCGCGCCGACCGCCGCGGGAAGGGAACCGATGATCGCATCGACGGGCAGGCCCCAGCCGATGACGCCCGTCGAGCACGGGAGGACCGCGCCTGGCGGGACGCCGAGAAGCCGCGCCGCCTCGGCGCACACCCGCTCCGCCGCCGCCACGCCACCGGGCGCGCACACGTTCGAGATCTTGTTGTTGATCACGATCGCCGCCAGCGACGCCTCGGCGAGCCTGCCGCGCCCCACGATGACCGGCGCCCCGGGGAAGGCGTTCTTTGTGAAGACGGCCGCGAAATCCGGTGTGGGCCTGTCGACCGCGATGAGCGTGAGCGTCATCTTCGCCGGCTTGGGCGCCTCCGCGGGCGTGAAGTCGAAGCGTGAGACGCCGACGCGGAATCCCCCGGGCAACCGGGACTGCGAGGCGAGCCACGCGCGGTGCGAGGCGCGGTCGGCAAATGTCATCTGCGTGCTGGACATGAATTGAGAACTGTGGCCGCAAAGGCCCGGTGTGAAGCCGAATTTTCTCACGGCGCGCCTCAAATTGTTGTGGATATGCAAGGCAACGCTGTTGTAAGCATCATGTGACCGCATAAATGACACACGTGAACACAGTACGAGCCTTCTTCAATCGCCCGCGCCGCGCGCGGGTCGCGTGAGCACAGAAATGAACGTTGCCGAGGTCACGGCGAAGGCGAAGGTCCTTCTCGAGGCGCTTCCCTACATCCAGGATTTCCGGGGCTCGACCTTCGTGGTCAAGTACGGTGGAAGCTTCATGGACGACCCCGACCCGACGGTGCGCGAGAGCGTCAGCAACGACATCGCCTTCCTTTCGGCCGTGGGGATCAACGTCGTCGTGGTGCACGGCGGCGGCAAGGCGATCACGAAGGCCATGGAGGCCTCGGGCCTCAAGGCGTCGTTCGTGAAGGGCCTGCGCGTCACCGACGAGGCGACGATAGCGATCGTGAAAAAGACGCTCGACGAGGTCGTGAACCGCGATGTCTGCGAGGCGCTGTCGGCCGCCAAGGCGAAGCCGAAGGGGCTCCCGGGCGACACGGTGCTCGTCTGCCAGAAGCTGGAGAAGGACGAGGAGGGCAACGCGATCGACCTCGGCTTCGTGGGCGAGGTCACGGAGGTGAAGGTGAAGCTGATCAAGAAGGAGATCGCCGACGGCTTCGTCCCGGTCATCTCCCCGGTCGCCGAGGGCTATGACGGGAAGCCCTACAATGTGAACGCCGACATCGTGGCCGGGCGCGTGGCAAGCGCCCTGCGGGCCCGCAGGCTCTTCTACATGAGCGACGTTCCCGGGCTCCTCGCGTCGCCGCCCGATGTCGCCTCGCTCGTCTCGACCCTCAAGATCAGCCAGGTCGACGACCTCAGGAAGACGGGCGTGATCGACAAGGGCATGCGCCCGAAGGTGGCCAGCGCCGTCCGGGCGCTCGAGGAGGGCGTCCAGCGCGTGCACCTCATTGACGGGCGCCTGCCGCACAGCCTCCTGCTCGAGATCTTCACGGACAAGGGCACCGGCACCGAGATCATCCATGGCTGAGTCGCCCTCCCTTATCCGCTCGAGCGCTGCGGAGCTCTACGACGCGCACGTGCTCAAGAACTACCCCCGGGCTCCGGTGACGCTCGTGCGCGGGCGCGGCACGAACGTGTGGGACGACCAGGGCAAGTCCTACCTCGACTTCTCCTCCGGGATCGCCGTCACCTCGCTCGGCCACTGCCACCCGCACTGGGTCGCCGCAGTCCAGCGCCAGGCGGCCGAGCTCATCCACACAAGCAACCTCTTCCGGCACCCCAACCAGGGGGAGCTCGCTCGCAGGCTCGTGGGGTACGCCGGCCCCGGCCGCGTCTTCTTCTGCAACAGCGGGGCCGAGGCGGACGAGGCCATGATCAAGCTCTCGCGGCTCCACGGCGTCCGGAAGTCCGGGGTCGAGGGCAAGTGCATCAGGGTCGTGTGCGCGAAGAACTCGTTTCACGGCCGGATGTTCGGCGGGATGAGCGCGACGCCCAAGGAGAGCGTCCAGAAGGGGTTTCGCCCCCTGGTCCCGGGTTTCGTGTTCGGCGAGCTCAACAACATCGAAAGCTTCGCCAGGCTGGTCGACGCCGACACGTCGGCGATCTTCGTCGAGACGATCCAGGGGGACGGCGGGGTCAACCCCTGCACGAAGGAGTTCCTGGTGGGCCTGCGCCGGCTCTGCGACGAGAACAACCTGCTGCTCCTGATGGACGAGGTCCAGTGCGGCGTCGGCAGGACCGGGCGCTTCTACGCCTTCGAGCACGCGGGCATACGCGCGGACGCGGTCGCCATGGCCAAGGGCCTTGGCGGCGGATTCCCCATCGGCGCCATGTGGGTGGGCGAGGGCGCGGCGGAACTTTTCCAGCCGGGAATGCACGGGTCGACGTTCGGCGGCACGCCGCTCGCGTGCGCCGCGGCCCTTGCCGTCCTGGACGTCATCGAGCGCGAGGGGCTGCTCGAGCACGTCGCGCGCCTGAGCGTGCCCTGGATCGCGGAGCTCCGCCGGATGGCGGGGGATTTTCCGAGGCACGTGCTCGAGATCCGCGGGCTCGGCTTCCTGGTGGGTGTCCAGATGGCCTCGGACTCGGCGCCCTACGGCGCCGCGCTGCGCGAGCGCGGCCTGCTGACGGCCCCGGCCGGCGTCAATGTCATCCGCCTGCTGCCGCCCCTCAACGCTTCCGCCGAGGAGCTCGGCCGCTCGGTCGCCATCTTCAGGGAAGTCCTGGCCGGCCGCTGAACGGGCTGTTGCGGGACCCATTCAGCCCCGGGGCCGGGGTTCCGGCCGTCCCCACTTTCCTCTCGTCGGGCGGGGACCAATGCGCTAGGTGTATCCGCTTCATTCAATGAAGCACTTCCTCAAAGAGACGGACCTGATGCCCCATGAGTTGGGTGAGGTTTTCTCGCTTGCCCGCGAATTCAAGCGGACGAGGGGCCGCAAGGCGCAGCAGGTGCTCGCCGGCCAGACCTGGGCCCTCATCTTTGCCAAGTCGAGCACCCGGACCAGGGTCTCCTTCGAGGTGGGAATCAACGAGTTGGGCGGGCACGCGCTTTACCTGAACAAGCACGACATCCAGCTTGGGCGCGGCGAGACCATTGAGGACACGGCGCGGGTCCTCTCCCGCTTTGTCCACGGCATCGTCATAAGGACGTACGACCACTCGGAGGTGGAGCGCCTCGCCGTCGCTGCCACGGTCCCTGTGGTGAACGGGCTCACGGACTTCCTGCACCCCTGTCAGATCTATGCCGACGCCTTCAGCGCCGCGGAGCGCTGGGCGGGCGCGGACGGCGACCTCGTGGCCGCGCTCAAGGGGCGCAAGATCGCTTTCCTGGGCGACACGAGCTTCAACATGGCGAACTCGTGGATCCTGGGGGCGAGCCTCTTCGGGATGAGGATAGCGCTCGCGGGCCCCAAGGGATTCGAGCCCAAGGACAGGATACGGGCGCTGCTAAAGTCCGAGGGCCGCGCCGCCGACTTTGAGTTCACCTCCGATCCCTTCAAGGCGGTCGCCGGCGCCGACATCGTATACACCGATGTCTGGGCGAGCATGGGCCAGGAGGGGGAGGCCGGCGCCCGGAACACGCGGATGCGCCCGTACGCCGTGACGGCCCGGCTGTTCGAGGCGGCGAAGCCCGATGCCCTCTTCATGCATTGCCTGCCGGCTCACGCGGGCGAGGAGGTTGAACAGGCGGTGCTCGACAACCCGCGCTCGATCATCTTCGACGAGGCGGAGAACCGCCTCCACGTCCAGAAGGCGCTCATGTCGGTGCTCGCGAGGCAGAGGGCAGGCTGAGCCCGAGTGGCGGGCGGCCCCGTGCCTCAACCCCCGGCGAGCGTGCGAAGCCCCAGCAGGGCGTCCTCGACGCGTCCAAACACGGGCAATCCCTCCCGGGCGAAGGTATCGCGGTAGGGCTCGTAGGCGGGCCCCGCGTCCACGGCGACTCCGATGGGCCTTCCGGTGGCGGAGGCGAGGCCCGCCAGCTTCCGGGCGAACTCGGCGCCCGCGGCCCCTTCCGTCGCAAGATTGCGCGTGAACGGCACGAGGCCGAGCACAAGGACGCCTGCGCCGTCCCGCAGGAGGATCTCGGCCGCCCGCAGGTAGGCCGACTCTCCGGCCATCGGCGTGAGGTCAAGGGGCAGCCTTGCGGGAACGAGCCCCGCGAGCCCCTCCGCCTCGAGCATCTCCCCGAGCTCCAGGCGCGCGGCGGGCCCGAGGCGCGCGGCGGGCAGCTGCGTCTGCAGGGTGTCGCTGCCGTTGACCGACTCGAACCCGGCGTTGGTGACGAGCGCGACCGTGCCGGGTGCGATGCGGGGGTACGCGGCGAGCCAGGTGATCGCCGCGTCAAAGGCCGCGATCGACTCCGAAAAGCGGACGCCCGCCCGCGCCAGCACCGCGCGCTCGAGCTCGATCTGCCCCGCAATAGCCCCGGTGTGGCTTGCCGCCGAGGCCTGCCCGGCTGCGGTCCTGGCGCCCCTGTGCAGGAGGAGGGTCGTCCCCCGCTCGCGAAGCCGCAGCGCCGCGCCGAGCGTGGCCATCAGGTCCCCGGCCCTGAAGCCCTCGACATAGGCTGCGACCGCGCGGCAGCCGGCGTCGTCATCGAGCGCCTCCAGGTAATCCGAGAGGGACACATCGATCTCATTGCCGAGTGACGCGCCAAGGAGGATCCGGATGTGCCGGTGCCGCGACAAACGGGACAGGAGGAGGGCTCCGCTCTGCCCGAGCAGGACCAGCGAGCCTCCGTCGGGGCGGAGCTGCGGGGCCTTCCCGGGGGGGATGAACGAGGTGTCGAGCCCTATGGCCGGCACCCAATGGCCCAGGAAGTTGGGCCCGAGGATGGCCGGCGTCCAGAGTCCCGCCTCGCGGGCCGAACGCAGCTCGGCGGCCAGGCGGGCCCCGAGCCCCGCGTTGTCCGCACCGTCCCCAAACCCTCCGGAGACAAGGGCCACCGCCCGCGCCCCGCCCCCCTGCCTTAGCAGGTCCGAGACCGTGCCGGCGGCAACCGCCGCGGGCAGGGCCAGGATCAACAGGTCCACCGGAGCCGCCTTGAGCGCGGCGATGCCGGGCACGCACGGCACGCCCTCCAGGGTGTCCTGGCCGGGCTTCACGACGACGATCCTCCCCGCCAGCGAGGGGCATCGGCCGAGGTTGCCAAGGATGGTCCGGCCCACGCCCTCGTCCCGCGACGACACGCCGGCAACGGCCACCCGCCGGGGCGACATGACGGCCTCCAGAAAACCCGCGGGCGGGGGGAGCTTCGGGGGCGGGGGGGGCGCCCGCCGTCCCACGGCGTCCAGGGGCGTGGGCCGTCCGTCGGGGCCAAGCGCCACGGGATTGAGCTCGAGTAGGCTGACGCCCTCCTCCTCGGCGACCGCCGCAAGGCGCCAGAGCGCGCTCAGGAATTCCAGGAGCGCGGGCTCGGTCGTCAGGGGCTCCGCGCCCCGCAGTCGCCCGAGCCACACCTTGCCGAGGAAATGCGCCTTCAGCTCCTGCAGCGCCGCGGCGGGCGTCATGAGCCTGACCGGCCACCGCAGAACCGGAGCCATCCCGGCGAGGGCCTCCGCCTGCAGTCCGCCGAAGCCCAGAAGCACGATCCATCCCGCCTCGTGCCGAAGGAGTGAGGCAAACGCCTCCGCCGGCAGGCCCTCGGCCCGCGCGCAGCTCACGCGCTCGCAGACGAGCGCCCCGATCCAGCGGCGCCCCGCCGCCTCGACCCGCCCCTTCATCGCGGCGGACTCCGCCGCGATGGCGGCCTCGTCGTAGGCCATGAATTTGACGGCGCCGAGCTCCGACTTGTGCCAGAGCTCCTCGGCGAGCCCCTTCAGCACGACGGGGCGGCCGGGGACAAAGGGGGGGCGTGCGCCGGAGAACGCGTGCGCCGGGGGGCGGATGCCCGCCTCAGCCAGCATCCGGTAGGCCTCGGCCTCGCAGACAAAGGACGTCCGGCTCATTCGGGCGCCCCGGCGACGGCCTTCTGGCCGGCGGCGAAGGCTGCCTCGTTTACCGGCAGGGTGGAGGGCTTGTCCTTCAGGATCTCCCGAAGCGTTTCGATGAAGCGCGACGCCGGCAGGATGTCCGTCGCCGCCTGCAGGGCTCCCAGGGCCGCGAGGTTCTTCACCATGGGCCGCTGCAGGTCAGCGGCGATCCCCGTGAACGGGATGCCGAGGACGCGGCGGTTGTAGGGCGGCTCACCCGGCTCCGTGATGACGGTGCTGTCGTAGAGGATCAGACCGCCCTCGGGAACGCTGGGCGCGAACCGCGCAAGGCTCGGGGCGTTGAAGGCGACGAGGATATCGGGTTCGCTCGCGGATGGGTTGAACACTTCCTCGTCGGCGATGTGGACATCGGCGTAGGAGGTGCCGCCCCGGCTCTCCGGACCGTAACTCGGGATATGGGTCGCGTCGAAGCCCTCCGCAATCGCCGCCCGGGCGATCAAGAGCCCCGCGGTCTGGGCGCCGTCGCCGCCCGAGCCGGCAAGCTTGAGGCTGCGGTCCCTTGCGCCGAGCGGGTGCCGCCGGGCGCGCGCGTCCGCGTCCCTCTCCCGTTCCGGCTCAGCGCCGCATAGCGCGAGCACGCTCTCGGCGTCGAAGCTGCGCGGGGGCCGCTTGAACCACGGCTCCACCACGCGGTCCTTCTTAACGCCCAGCGGGAAGACCGGCTCCATCTGGGTCCGTATCCACTCCTCGGACGCCTCCGCCGTCGCCTTCAGGTGGGTCGGGCATTCCGAGAGCACCTCGATGAACGCGTAGCCGCGCCCCTCGACCTGGATCCGGAGCGCCTTTGTTATGGCCTTGCGGGCTCTGAACCGCTGCTTGGCGTCGTAGAGGGCCACCCGCTCGACGTAGACGGGCCCGCTCAGCTCGGCGATCAGCTCGGCCACGCGTAGCGGCTGGCCCATCCACGGGTGGCGCCCGTTGGGGCTCGTCGTCGTCTTCTGGCCGATCAGGGATGTGGGTGCCATCTGGCCGCCGGTCATGCCATAGATCCCGTTGTTGATGAAGATGACCGTGATCGGGATGCCCATCTGGGCGGTCGAAATCGTCTCCGCGAGCCCGATCGACGCCAGGTCCCCGTCTCCCTGGTAGCAGACCACCACGGAATCGGGGTTCGCCAGCTTGTGCCCGAGCGCGACCGCGGGTGCCCTGCCGTGCGCGGCCTGCGTGTTGCCGACGTCAAAATAATAGTAGGCGAACACCGAGCAGCCCACGGGGCTTATCAGCACCGTGCGGTCCTGCACCCCGAGCTCGTCGATCGCCGCGGCGAGGTCCCGGTGGGCGAGGCCGTGGCCGCAGCCCGGGCAGTAGTGCGTGGTGTGGTCGGCAAGGCCCTTCCCGTGCCCGTGCCTCTCAAAATGGTCATAGAAGGTGCTCATACGCGCACCTCCTGCGTCTCGCGTATGCCGGCGACAATCTCGGCCTGCTGGGGCAGCATGCCGCCCAGGCGGCGCACGCTCGTGATGGGGGGCGGCTGGATGCCGGCGTGGCTCAGGGCCAGGCGCATCTCGTCCTCGAGCTGCCCCGGGCTCGCCTCCACGACCACGATGTGCTCGACGCGCGGCAGGACCTCGCTAAGGGCGTCGATCGGGAACGGCCAGAGCGTGACGGGGCGGAAGAGTCCCGCCGCGATCCCCTGCTCGCGGGCCGTCTCGACGGCCCCCTTGGCCATCCTGGCGGGCGTGTTGCACGCGATCACGAGGACGCGTGCGTCCTCGCAGCGGTAGGAATCGGCGCGCTGCTCGTCCGCGCAGATCGCCGCGTACTTGGCCTCGAGCTTGAGGTTGTGCGCTTCCAGGTCCTCTTCCGAGAGGTAGATCGAGCAGATGAGGTTGTTGCGGTGCGCGCGGTCACCCCAGACGCTCCAGGCGGGCAGTCCCGGCTTGAGCATGCGCGCGGGCAGCCTCACCGCCCCCGTCATCTGCCCGAGGAATCCGTCGCCGAGGACCACGACGGGGTTGCGGTAGCGGAAACTCAGGGCGAAGGCCTCCATCGTCAGGTCGAGCATCTCCTGCGGCGTGCTGGGGGCCAGGATGAGCGCGTGGGTGTTGCCGTGGCCAAGGCCGCGGCAGGCGAGCTTGATGTCGGCCTGCTCGGGGCCGATGTTGCCCAGTCCGGGACCTCCTCTCATGACGTTGACGAAGACCCCCGGGACCTCCGCTCCGATCATGTAGCTGATCCCCTCGAGCATGAGGCTGAAGCCCGGGCTGCTCGTGAAGGTCATCGAGGGGACGCCGGCGGCGCCCGCCCCGTACATCATGTTGACCGCGGCGACCTCGCTCACCGCCTGCACGAAGGCTCCCCCGAGCTTGGGCAGCATCTTGGCCATGAGCTCGGCCCCCTCCGTGCTGGGCGTTATGGGATAGCCGAAGACATGGCGGCAGCCCGCGAGCACGGCACCGATAGCGGAGGCGTAGGTTCCCTTGACCACCAGCGGCTCGCACTTCTCCAGCGGGATCGCCTCCGCGGGCTGCTCGCGCGAAGGGGGGCTGTCGACGACCTTCTCCCCGAAGAGCTCGGTCGGGTCCCTGAGGCAGTAGGTCTCCGCGGCGTGCGCGACCTCGGATTCGGGTCGCAGGCCGAAAGGCTCGGGGCACGCGCCGATGCACAGGCCGCAGCCGTTGCACGCGTCAAGCCGAAGCTCGACCGGGATGAGGCCGGTTCCGGGGAAGACCGCCGTGCCCGGAGTGATACAGCCCTTGGGACACACCTCCACGCACCTAAGGCAGCCCTTGCAATACGCGGGTTCCAGGAAGGGACGATCACGGGCCGTGGCCGGCATAAATGTACGAAATTACTGTGCGGAGACCAAGATATGCCTGCCGGAGGACGTGTGCTGCGCGTTTATTGGCTTAAGCTGCGCGGTCCTTGGCCACGGCGCGAACGGGGCGGCGGCGCAGCTCGGCCGCCGCATCTTCGGTCCCGCAACCCCCCCTCCGTGGCGTAACATTGTCCCCTGTGTCGACGTGCCCTCCTATTGGCAATCTGCTCAGGGCCAGCAATTCTCACTCCAGGTTGTCTGGTGTTTGTCTGGATGCTCGATCATTCCCGTCGCCTACATAATCCAGCTCGATAATCGGGAGCGATGAGAGATGGCATTACGAGGTCGTCGATTTCGAATTCACGGCCTGACTGCGGACGGCGGCGAGAAGCCACGGCAGCACGAGCACCAGCGTCCAACTGGCCGCCTGCTTGACCCAGAAACCTGCCCACCCAGCCCACAGAAAGTTGGAGCCCAACGACAGCACCAGCGCCATTAGCGCTAGCATCGCAAGCAAGTAAATCTGCCTGGACGGCAATCCCACCCAAACCAGGAGTTGCGGCACGGCTAGAAGCAGGAAATCCAGCCTGTAGTCGAAATTCGAGCCCGCCACGAAGGTTCCTGCAAATATCCAGGCTGCCGCCGATAACCCGAGAACATGGGGCCATTCACCGGCGAGTCCGAGCCCCTCCCAGGGAATCCGGAATCGGGCTGGGGTCTGTGGAGTAGCGCCGGCGCAATCCCGTTCGCGCCGCGATCTTCCCCCGAGACCCAGGACGATTCCCAAGGCGATCAACAAGGCGGCCAAAAGCCGGGCGCCCATGCGGAGGAATTCGGGATTGGGGCTGCCCCACCCATTTCGACCGCAGATCGAGGCCCATGCGGAAGGCACGACACACGCCCCGTAGGAAAACATCCACATTGTGTCAGGTGTATTTCGCAGCACCGCCTTTGTGTCGGCCGCCGTCACCGCCAGGTACAAGAGGAACAGGAGAAGGGGCCATCCGATGGCGCGCATCCTTCCCCGGGGCGAGTGCTCCGCAAGAGCTCCAAAGGCCAAACACGGGTAGAGTTTCAGCACGGCTGCGCAGAGAAGGATGTAGCCTGCCACCGCCTTCCGGGCCGCAAGCAGGCACGCGGCGGCGACAAGGGCGACAATCAGCTGGTCGGTGTTCCCGCGTTCGACGCCGAGCTGTACCGCGGGCAGGCAGAGAAGACCGCCCAAGGCCGCGGCCCTCAACGGGCTCCTGCACGGCCCCCAAAATGCGAGCAGAACGGCCAGACTGACGACCGCGAGTGAAACACCCACGGAATTCACCGCGGCGTCCCTGTTCGAAAAGCGCATGAACATGAGCCAAATCCTCGGGTAGTTATAAGGCCTCCCGATCGAATCTCGCGCGTCGGAATTATACGGGTCCCCCCCGCTCGCGACCACGGACTGGGCATAGGGAAAGATTCTCAAGTCGGCAAAGGAAGGTGACAGGGCAAACACTCCGAGGCTCTTCATGCGCTGAACCCTGGCTGGGCCCGCTGCCGCGCCAAACACCGCTAGCCACCAGGCGGCCACAATCAAGAGGGTCAGCCAACGAAAGTCCCGGTCGGGACCCCTAATGGCCGGACTCTCGGAATTCGGGGGCATGGGCGGCCTCACAAGGGCGGGGCCACCCGGGCCACGGCCTTCTCGGCCGGCCGTTCCTTTGCCAATTTGCAGACGCTCCTAATAGAGCAGCAAGATTTATTGATCGCGGGCGTGTCGGCCAGCATCTTCTTCAGCACGGCGTTCTCGCGCTCAAGGCCTCGAGCCGTCTGGCCGCGCTGAGTTCCGCATGGCCAGACTGGTTTAACCAACAATCCAATCTAACGCCCGAGATATTCACCTCCCGGGAACGCCTCATCAACAGGGCGCCCACATCCCAGCTGCAGTTTTTCCGCTAGCGTTCGATACAACCCTTTTCACAGGCCTGTGACCAGATTGGCTCCTTTGGGCTTTCATCCAACCGCTGAGCCCCATGTGATTGAAAGACCGAATCTGGTATTGGGCAAACGCAGTTGGGTATTGGCACCATCGCTCCTACACCTCTTCGGGCCTGACGGAGCGCGCTGGGAGTCTGGGCGCAGCTCCGATCGCCTCGGCCGGCACCCTTATCCGAACAGAATTACCCAACAAGGATTTCTCGAAGCCGTGCCTGAAAGGGACATTTCTCCGAGCGGGCCCTGGCGCTCCTTGCGGTATTGGATGGCGGTATTAGGTGATCGTATTTCATGCGGGAATCCTGTTCAGTCACGCGAAAGTAAAGATGGCCTCGGAATTAGCAGACAATCTCAGCACCAAAGGAAGTGCGCGCCGGTTGTTCATAGCCCTACTTTTCTTTGTTGTCGTCCTTTGTCTCCGGTTTGGCGCGCTTTCACTTGATGCGGCCAGCGGTTTCGTCAAATACACGGGGTATTGGGCGACGCTGCTTTCTTTGGCCGCGTTTCTTTGGCTTCTCGTTCGCTCCTTTCGCAACAGACTCTCGGCTTGGAGGCAGCACCTGCCGGGGTTACTTGCGGTGGTTGTTTGCGGCGGCCTCTTGCAAGCAAATGAACCGCATCGGTTTCGTGTGATGTTCGATGAGTATGCGATACTTTCGACATCAATGAACATGCATTTCAACCGCCACGCAGCAGTTGCGAGCACGGGCCAATACGCCAACGGGCAAATGCAGTATGCGGGCGAATACGTCGACAAGCGGCCTTTGGGGTATCCGCTCCTGGTTTCATTTGTTCATGACTTGACCGGATACCGACCCGCGAATGCCTTCGTCGTGAACGCTGTTGTAGGCTTCGCGTTTCTTGGAGCGGTTTACATTGTGGGAGTTCTTCTCGGCAGCACCGGGCTTGGGCTGCTCGGCGTCTTGCTTGCCACCGGTTTGCCGCTTGTGGCGCAAAATGCGACAGGAGGCGGCATCGATTTGCTGAGCGCGGCCATGGTGCTCGCCGTGCTGGCACAAATCATTCGGCATTTGCGTTCGCCCACATTGGCGAACTCGGAACTGCTCGTTGCTGCCTACGTGTTCGCGGCACAGGTTCGCTACGAATCGCTCACACTTGGGCTCTTGGTTGGCGCCGTGGTCGTCCTTGGTTGGTGGCGTACCCGGCGAATTGAGATGTCCTGGTTGTTGACGTTGTCGCCTCTACTGCTGCTGACGCCCGTGCTCATCAATTTCGTTTACGTGGGAACCCCGGGGTTTTTCGAAAGCCACCGACTGGGAGTTGAGACCTTCAGTAGGACCTTTCTGGACCGGAATTTGGGGGAGAATATCTATTTTCTCTTCAACTGGGACGGCCGCATGGTCAATTCTCCGTTATTGTCCCTCGTTGGCATCGTCTCCCTGCTGCTGTGTCTGGTGAAGTTTGCGCGTTCGGTCCCGAAAATGGTGAAAGACGGTGACCCGCTGCTGGCAGTGATCGGTCTCGCCGGTTTCGGCCTTGGGTTTGCCGTTCTCACACTCTTCTATTTCTGGGGAAAATGGACGGATCCGATTGCTGCTCGGCTCTCATTTCCGCTTCAATTGGCATTGCTCGTATCGACTCTCTACGCGGGTACCCTACTCCTGAAAACGCGCCAACGGCTTCGCGCCGCTCAGATTTTGGCCGGCATTTTTGTTCTAGGTTACACTTTGCCGGCAAGCGCCCGACACCAGGCGACGAAAGACATGAGCGGAAGCTACGAAACTTCGTGGGCTGTTGACTACATTCTAGCGCACTGCGACGAAAGCACATTGATTGTGAGCGAGTCGTCTCTGCCGTTTGTATGTCACGAGCGTCCAGCAGCGGGGTTCGCGGTCGCCGCACACAACGAGCCACTCCTGCAGCTTCAGTGGCCAAAGACACCCTATCGACAAATACTCGTGCTGCAGGACTTGGTATACAACGCTGGTACCGACCAGTGGGAGGTTTGGCGCGGCTCTAACCTCACTCCAACGCTGCCTGGTATGGTGCTCGAAACGGTAACCGAACACGTCTTCGTTAGCGGCTATATCTCTCGCATCTCTCGACTGATTCGCTACGAGCCACAAACGAGCAGTTCCGCCGTTGCGGTTCCCGCACGATAGTAGGACCAGGGTCGGTCTGAGCTGCGCCGGTGGGCCTCTAGCCCTGTCCCAAATGAGGATGGCGCCGGGTCTGCAGGGAAAGCCGGCGATGTAGACTGAACGATCAATGAGGCCTTTGATTGTGGGCGATGAAGTCGGCGGCCAATTCTGCCACCCTAATGTCTCCGCCCTTGGGATAGCGGTGCCTGAGAAGATACTTGGCGGCTTCCGAAAGCGATTCGTGCACCCTGGCGGACTCCAACAGGCTCAATGCTTGGAGGGCATCGTGTCGCTGCGCGGCTGACAGGCTGTATTGGCTCCCGCCGCGTTTAAACTCCGCCCGCCAGTCGGCCTGGACCGCGCGGACCCCATCTTCAGTCTCGCAAATTTGGCGCCGTCGGGGTGTAACTCTCGTCCCAGTGTCGACATCCCATCAACCGTCTTTTTGTGGATATACGTACAGCCACTTCATCGAGCTGTTATTTCATTTTCATTACGAAATGTAGATTTCCTAGGAGAAACCCATGAAAATCGTCCTCGCCTATTCGGGCGGCCTTGACACGTCCGTCATCGTCAAGTGGCTCCGCGAAACGTACGACGCGCAGATCATCACCTTCGCGGCCGACATCGGCCAGGAGGAGGAGCTCAAGGGGCTTTCGCAGAAGGCGCGCCGCACCGGGGCGTCGAAGCACTACACGCTCGACCTGGTCGAGGAGTTCGCCCGCGACTTCATCTACCCGATGATCCGCGCGAACGCGGTCTATGAGGGCCAGTACTACCTCGGAACGTCCATTGCCCGGCCGCTCATCGCCAAGGCCCAGGTCGCCATCGCAAGGAGGGAGAAGGCCGAGGCCGTCGCGCACGGCGCGACGGGAAAGGGCAACGACCAGTGCCGGTTCGAGTTCACGTACATGGCGCTTGCCCCGGAGCTCCAGATCATCTCGCCCTGGAAGGTCGAGGCGTACCGCGAGTCGTTCCCCGGCCGCGCCGAGATGATCGCCTACTGCAAGGAGCACAGGATTCCGGTCGAGGCCTCGGCGAAGAAGCCGTATTCGATGGACCGCAACCTTCTGCACATCTCCTACGAGGCCGGGATCCTCGAGGATCCCTGGTTTGACCCGACGACGCGCGCCAACCGGGCAATGTTCAAGCTGTCCGTCTCGCCGGAGGAGGCGCCCGACAGGGCCGAGTACGTCGAGCTTGAATTCCGCAGGGGCGACTGCGTTGCGGTGAACGGCAAGCGGCTCACGCCTGCGGGCGTCCTCAAGGCGCTCAACAAGCTGGGCGGCAAGCACGGGATTGGGCGCGTCGACCTCGTCGAGAACCGCTTCGTCGGAATGAAGTCGCGCGGCGTGTACGAGACGCCCGGCGGCACGATCCTCGTCCACGGGCACCGGCAGATGGAGTCGATCACGCTGGACCGCGAGGTGATGCACCTGCGCGACTCCTTGATTCCAAAGTACGCCGAGCTTGTCTACTACGGCTTCTGGTTCGCCCCGGAGCGCGAAGCGCTTCAGGCCCTCGTCGACGAGAGCCAGAAGTTCGTCACGGGGACGGTGCGCCTCAAGCTCTACAAGGGCAACGTCATCACGTGCGGGCGCAAGTCGAGGTATTCGCTCTACGACATGAAGGTGGCATCGATGGAGGGCGTGAAGAGCTGGTACAACCAGAGCGACGCCACCGGATTCATCCGGCTGAACGGGCTGCGCCTGCGCGCGCGCAACCTCGCGCAGCGCGGGCCGAAAGTCTGACCCCGGTGGAGCGGCGCCTTGGCGCCGCCCCTCAGCTCGAGGGCTTCGGGAATAGGGCCAGGAACGCCTCCGGGCCGCCTTCCATGAAGCCCTCCTGCTTGAAGACCACCTTCTCGTCCGAATCCAGGACGATGATGGTCGGGAAGCCGTCTACATTGTACTTCTTCTGGAGGGCGGCGTTCTGGTCCACGACCTCCTTGCTGAGCGCGTGCTCCCTCGGGTAGTCGAGCGTCACGAGGACCAGCTTTCCGGCGGCGAAATCCTCGAACTTCTTTGTCGCGAAGATCTCCGCGTCGAATTTCTTGCACCAGGGGCACCAGTCCGAGCCGGTGAAGTTGAGGAGGAGAAGCTTGTGCTCCTTTTTTGCCTTGGTCAGGGCCGACGCGTAGTCCTCGGTCCAGCCGGCCGCGTGCGCCGCGGCGGCAATGAGCAGGCCAGCGACGCAGGCGGCGAAAATGCGATGCATGTTTTTCATGGGTTGTCGGTTGGAGGGACGGGGCGGCGGGTATATTCCCCGGGGAAACTAGAACAGTGCGTTCACGACGATGCCGACTGCCGTGATCGGCCCGGAGTCGTTGAGGCCGTCAAGCGTGCGGTCCACCTTCTTTATGGTCACCTGGGCGCTATCGTAGAGGCCTGGGTCGTTGATCAGCTTGCCGAGGGTCCCCTCGCCCTTGGCGAGCTTGTCCGAGACGTCGCGGATGTTGGCGATCGAGGTCTTGATGTTGTCGGCGGACTTCTGGTCGTAGACGAGCGCTCCCAGGGTTCCCTGGCCGGACTTGATCTGGTCCATCATGGTCTCCGCGCTCGCCACGAATTCCTTGGCCTGCGTGGCGGTGGCCTTGATTTCGGCGACGGTCGCGAGGAGCTCGTCATGCAGCTTCGGGTCGTTGACCAGCTTGCCGAGGGTGCCCTCGCCGCGGTTGATCTTGTCCGTGATCTCCTGGACGTTCTTCATGGTCGCGTCCACGCGGGCCGTATTGTCGGACACGAGCTTGTCGAGCTTCTGGATGATCCCGCCGCCGTTCTTGCTGTCGCCATTCAGCGCCTTGCTGAACGTGCCAAGCGAGTCCTGGAGCTGTTTGCCGAGGCCGCCAAGATCCGACATGATCGAGTTCAGGTCGGGCGTCGTGACCGTCTTGATCTCGGCGCCGTCGGGAAGGGGCGGAACCCCGGGGCTGCCCATGTCGATCGCGACGTAGTTGCCGCCGATCAGTCCGGCCATCTCCACGCTCGCCACCGCGTCGCTCGCGATGGGGATCTTCGGGTCGATCTGCAGAACGGCCTCTGCGCGGCGGCCGGCTAGCCGCGTCCTTTCAACCGCGCCGACCTTTACTCCGGCCAGGCGGACATCATCCCCGTTCTTGAGCTGCTTCAGGTCGTCAAAGCTGGCGATCAGCGTGTGGGTGTGCTCCTCGAAGATCTTGCCGTCGCTGAGCGTCTCGAACGTCACCCATACAAGGGCGACCCCGAGGAGGAAGAATAGCCCAACGCGGGCCGTCTGTTGCGTCGTGTTCATGTTTGTGCCTGGGTTTCGAGCTTCTTAAAGCGGGGGTGCTGAATGTCTATTTTCGGATTCAGGAAATCGACGATCCTCGGGTCCTTGGACTTGGAGAGATCGTCCGGCGTTCCGAGCGTGACCAGCTCGCCGTCCATCAGGATCCCGACGCGGTTGGAAATTGTGAGCGCCAGGTCGCGGTCGTGGGTCACCACCAGGCTTGTGACGCTGTACTCGTTCTTGAGGGTGGCGATGATCTCGCTGATCGTGGCGCTCATGACCGGGTCAAGCTCGCTCGTGGGCTCGTCGTAGAGGAGAAGCTGTGGTTCCATGACCAGCGCCCGCGCGATCGAGACGCGCTTCTTCATTCCCCCCGAGAGCTCGGAGGGGAACTTGTTCACGGCGTCCTCGACCGAAAGGATCTTGAGCGAATGAAGCACCCTCTCGCGTATGGCCTTCTCGCCGCCTGAGCGGTGCTCGCGCGGGTAGAGCGCCAGGTTGTCATAGACGTTGAGCGAGTTGAAGAGGGCGCCGTCCTGGAACACGAGGGCGATGCGATCGCAGTCGCGCGTCGCCTCCAGCGAGGGATCCAGGCCGTCGATCGTGATCGTGCCGGAGCTCGGGGTCTCCAGGCCGGCTATGTGGCGCAGGAGCACGCTCTTGCCCGAGCCGCTGGGTCCCATGAGGACGAAGATCTCGCCGGGCTGGACCTCGAACGTGATGTCCTTGAGCACCTCGACGCCCGCGTAGCTCTTGCACATGGCCTCGACCTTGACGCCGACGGCATTGGCCTCGGCGCCTGTGAAGGGATTGCGGGTTTTGCTGCAGGGGGAGTCCATCGAATTGGGATGCGCTGTTGATTAGACGAGGACTTTCGTGACGAAGTAGTCCAGGACGAGGATCAGGATGAGCGATGTGACGACCGCCCGGGTGACGGCCGCCCCGATCTCCCGCGGGCCGCCGCGCGTGTTCAGCCCGATGTCGCAGCACACGAGAACGACGACAAAGCCGAACACCTCGGCCTTCTCCACGCCGTTCATTACGTCCTTGAATTTCGTGTAATGCCGGAGGGCAGCGAAATACGCCTCAGGGCTGATTCCCAGGCTGCTCACGTAGCGGGCCACGACGGATCCGCCAAACCAGCCCACGATGTTGGAGATCATGGTCAGGACCGGCATCATGACGATCACGGCGGCCAGCCTCGGCAGGACGAGGATCTTCGCCGCGGGGATGTTCATGATCGTCAGGGCGTCGATCTCCTGGTACACCTTCATCGACGCGAGCTCCGCCGTGATCGCCGAGCCCACGCGCCCGGCGAGCAGGACCGAGGTCATCATGGGGCCCAGCTCGCGTGCCATCGAGAGGCCGACCAGGCTGCCGATGTACTCCTTGGCGCCAAAATCCGACATCGAATAGCCCGCCTCGAGCGCCAGGACGGTTCCAATGAAGAAGCTCAGGATGGCGACGATCGGAAGGGTGGTGTAGCCGATCAAGTAGCACTGCTCGATGAAGCGCGCCCATTGGCGAGGCAGGGAGCTGCTGTAGGACAGCGACCTGAAGAAGAGTTGGACCACGCTTCCGACTCCTTCGAGAATTGAGGTGAGTTGCTTCATTTCAGCGAATTGCCAGCATATCCTTGTCTCGTTTTGCCCCCAAATCGAATCCTAAGATGGTCCAGGTGGCGCCAGAACGCTCGCGGCGCATGCCGAGGAGCGGCCCGATGTGGAATTCCTCGAGGCCCCCAGCGGCGCTGTGCCGCCATGTGACCGCATTCCAGAGCAGCGAGTTCCGTGATTCGCCCGTTGGCTTGTGGTCATAGCGGTAGATCGAGAACAGAGGCGTCCAGGTCTTCCGGATGTCGGGATTGTCCGCGAAAAAAACCTCGATGGGGCTCGGGATCTGGACCTGCCGGCTGCCGGCCCCGTTGTCCCAGATGCTGACCAGGGGCCAGAAGTGGCGCTTGTAGGCCGGCGCCAGCCATGGGCGGGAAACGCTCGTCTCGTCGAGAGACCAGTAGACAAAGTAGAAGAACTGGGTCTTTGACTGGGCGATATCGCCGTCGGCAAAGGTCCGCCGATGCCAGAACGGCCAGACAATCCACGTGGAGGCGGTGCCCTTGGTGTTGGAATACGTGTAGAACGGGCCCCAGCGGTTGAGGACGCGGTCGTCGCCTCGTCCCTGAAGGAGGAACGGCCAGAAATACCGCTTCTCGCTGTAACGGTAGGGGATCGTGCGCTCGGTGTAGCCGAAGAAGGGCCAGAGGTAGTTCTCGCTGATGACCCCCGGGGACTTCTCGCGCGTGTAGAACGGGAGGAAGCCGAACTCCGTGCCGGGGGCGTCGGTCTCCGGCGCATCCGGCTTTGGCTCGGTCACATTGCTCCAGACCAGCGGCCAGAGGCAGTAGAAGTGGCGGACCGGGCCGGGTCCGCTCGTAACGCCAATCAGCGGCCAGACCGCGAACCCGTTCTCCCGGCCGCGTAACACCTTGATGAAGGGCCACGGGGTGTAGGTGGAGTTCGTGCCCTTCTTGGAGGATTCTGCGTATAGGGGAAACAGCACCCAGGAGAGGCGGTCAAAGCCCACGCGGTATTTCACCGTCCCGTAGATCGGAAGCAGCGCATGGTAGCTGTCGAGCGGGTCGCCGGTCTCGTGTGAGAAGTAGAAGGGCCAGATGTCAAAATGCCGGTCCGTGGCTCCTCCGGCCCTTGTCACGCTTGCGTCGATTCCTTCGCCATTGATGAGCTGGAAGACCGACCACTTATAGGCGTCGGGGTACTTCCTGAAGAAGAACAGGGGGTAGAGGATGTCGGTCTTCACGCTGCCGTCTCCGGGCCCCACGACATAGAACGGCCGGAATCCGCTGGCGGTCCCCACGTCCGGAGCCGGCGCAGGGCCCGAAAAGAGCAGGGGGCCCGCACCCGTCCACGACTCTGTCTGGCCCGACGGTGCCTTCTGGAGCACGAATGCCGGCCACGCATTCACCTCGTACGCCTCTGCCCGGAATGCAGAAGCAGCGGACGCAAGACCGAGCAGGGCGGTGAGCCTGGCGTACATCATATTTGCTTGGCCCTAAGGAGAGAGAGACTCAACCATACATTGGATAGGAATGTAAAAGCTGCAACCATTTACAGGGGAATAGATTGACCTTCGACACCTCGCGGGCGGTCTATGTTCCCGCACGGGCGGTTTCTAACGCGTTGCGGGTCAAACCACGGTGCTGCCGCCTATCGGCAGCGCGATGAAACCGGCAGCGTTTCCCTTGGCCGCCTCAAGCCTCCGGACGGGCTCGTCGCGGGCCTCGTCCGTCAGCTGAAATGTGCCCCAGTGCATCGCGATGCTCTTGCGGGCCCCGACGTCCCGGTGCACGCGGAGCGCCTCCTCGGGATCCATGTGCGCGTCGCTCATGAACCAACGGGGATCGTAGGCGCCGATGGGGATGAGCGCCAGGTCGGGTGCACCGCATTTGCGGCCTATCTCCGCGAAGAACCCCTCCTTGTAGCCCGAGTCCCCCACGAAATAGGCGAGGCGTCCTCCCATCCTCACCATGAAGCCGCCCCAGAGGCGCATGTTCGTCTCAAACGGCCGCCGGCGGCTCCAGTGGAGCGCGGGCACGAGGGTGACCTCGATGCCCGGCCCGCAGACGCGGGACGCCCACCAGTCGAGCTCGACGATCCGGCTGATGCCAGCGCCAGCGAGGAGCGAGCGGTGCCCGAGCGGGGAGACGACCAGGGGATTGTCCCGCCGGGCAAGGCGCCCGAGGGTGGGCAGGTCGCAGTGGTCATAATGGTCGTGGGAGAGGAGCACCAGGTCCACCTTGGGGACGGCGTCAAAATCGACGCCGGGCACAGCGACCCTGCGGGGCCCAAGCCACCGTACCGGGCCGGCCCGCTCGGAGAAGACGGGGTCCGTGAGGATCGTAGCGGTGGAGCTCCTCAGGACGAAGGTCGACTGCCCCACCCAGGTTGCGGCGATCCCTTCCGATTCGGGACGCACCGGCAGCGGCTGGCGGCTCACCTCCACGCGATCCGGCCACGGAGCCGCGCGGCTCGTCATCTTCCACTTGAGAAGGTCGAGCATCCCGCGGTCGAACGCTTGGCCTGGGTTGAAGAACGTTTTCCCGTTGAAGTGGTCGGACCGCGCCGGTGTCATGAGCCCAGCCTTTGTGATCGTACCCTCCGCGAAGTCGACCAAATGCCTGCCGGACCGAGGCGGGGGGAGGCAACCGTGCGCATAAGCGGCGGGAAGGCCCGAGGGATCGAACTCATGGTGCCGAAGGGCGACGCCGTCCGTCCTGCGACCGACGGCATGAGGCAGGCCGTGTTTTCAAGCCTAGGAGCGAGGATTCCTGGCGCCCGTTTCGTTGATCTTTTCGCGGGGAGCGGAGCCTATGGCCTGGAGGCCTACAGCCGCGGCGCATCCGGGGGCACGTTCATCGAGCGCAACTCAAGGGCGTCCGTCTGCCTAAGGAAGAACATCGCCGCCGTCTGCCGCAGCCTTGGCAAGGGAGGCGACGAGCTGCTCGCGGTGGAGGCGGACGCGCTTTCCCTGCCGACGGGGGTCGGTGCGCCTCCGGACCTGATATTTGCGGATCCGCCCTACGAGATGATCGGGGAGATCGCTCCGGCGCTGTTCTCGAAGCTCGAGGTGGCGCTTGCCCCCGACTGGGGCGGCCTCGTCCTGTTCGAGGCTCCGGGAGAGGTGACGCTCGAACCCGGGGGGTGGAGATGCGTCAAGCGGCTGGGCCGCGGGGCAAGGCAGCCGAGCGTCGGGTTCTTCGCGCGCTCGGCGTGACTCAGGCGCGGGCCTTCGCGATTGAGATTGCGGCGACGGCCGCCGTCTCGGTCCTGAGGACCCGCGCGCCCAGGTGGGCGAGCTCGAATCCGCCGGCCCGAAGGAGCGAGCGCTCCGCGGCCGACCAACCGCGCTCCGGGCCAAGCGCGATCGCGATCGGGAACGCGGCGAGCTCCGGTGTCATGCGGCGTGAGGCCTCGTAGTTGTCGAGCGCGATCCTCCTGCAGCCGGACGGAAGGGCCGCGATGGCGGCTCCAAGGCCGGGATCATGCCGGACCTCCGGCAGCCTCGTGTCGAACGCCTGCGAGGCGCCGTCGACAAGGTGCCTGCGCCACTCGCTGGTCTTCCAGAGGGTGCTGGCTCCGTAGCCCGGCTCCCCCTTCTCGGATTGGAAGAACCGGATCGAGGCCACGCCGAGCGACGCCGCCTCGTTCAGGATCTTTCGGGCCGTCTGCGGCCTGGGGAGCGCAACCATCAGGTGGACCGGGTCCGCCGGCGGCGGATCGGAGATACGATCAAATTGGAAGCTGAGGGACTCGGGGCCGATTCCCGCGACCGTTCCCTTCCCGCGAGGGCCGTTTACGATTCCGGCATCGAAGAGGTCGCCCTCCTTGCGCCTGAGCACCCCGAGGATGTGGACCGCGCGCGGGTCCGAGCGCGGCAGGGGAGGGCCGATCTCTTCGGGCTCGAATAGTACGATGTTCAACTTCTTGCGCGCAGGGCGCGGCGGGTCAGGGCAGAACGCTCTCGATCGTCCTCAGCTCCTCCGCGCTGAACGCCAGGTTGCCGAGCGCGCCAAGGTTCTCGTCGATCTGCGAGGTCTTGCTCGCTCCGATGAGCGCGGACGTGATGGCCGGCTGCCGAAGGACCCAGGCCAGCGCCATCTGGGCAAGCGACTGGCCGCGTTCCTTTGCAATGGCGCCCAGCTTGCGGATCCTTGCGAGCTTGTCCTCGGTTATGCTTTCAGGCTTGAGAAACCGCGGGTCATGGCCCGCTCGCGAGTCCGCCGGAATTCCGTTCAGATAACGTCCCGTGAGCATCCCCTGCGCCAGCGGGCAGAACGCGATCCCTCCCACTCCCTCGCGCACGAGCGCGTCGAACAGCCCCCTCTCGGGCGTCCGGTCGAGCATGTTGTACCTCGGCTGGTGAATGAGGCACGGCGTCCCCATGTCCCTCAGCAGCTTCGCCGCGCGCTCGGTCAGCGCCGCGTCGTAGTTTGAGAGGCCCACGTACAGGGCCTTGCCCGAGCGAACGGCGTGGGCGAGCGCACCCATGGTCTCCTCGAGGGGGGTCTCGGGATCCGGCCTGTGGCTGTAAAAGATGTCGACGTAGCCGAGGCCGAGCCGCTTCAGGCTCTGGTCAAGGCTTGAGACAAGGTACTTGCGGGAGCCCCAGTCGCCGTAGGGACCCTCCCACATGTCGTAGCCCGCCTTTGTCGAGACGATAAGCTCGTCGCGATGCGCGGCGAGGTCCTCCCTCAGTATGCGGCCGAAGGTCGTCTCGGCCGAACCCGGGGGCGGGCCGTAGTTGTTCGCCAGGTCGAAGTGGGTGATCCCCTTGTCGAACGCCCTCAGGACCAGCGCCCGGCTGTTCTGGAAGTCGTCCACGCCTCCGAAATTGTGCCAGAGCCCGAGCGACAGCAGCGGGAGCTTCAGGCCGCTGCGGCCGCAACGGCGATAGAGCGCGGAATTGGAGTAGCGGCCTGGAGACGGGTTGTGGCTCATGCGCGAATCGAATTGTGATGTGTCCGTGCATCCAAGCCCGCAAACCCAATCTGCCGATGGGCCTGGGCAGTGCCGTGGCCTTTGGCTGGGTGCTGCGTGGAGACAGGTTCCGCTGCCAGCCGGCGCCCAGTTGGTTAGCTACATCCAGCCCGGGGTCAGCGCGGCGTCCGGACCCGGTTGCTCGCAACCATTCTGGAAAGGCTGCGCCCGGGGGCACAAGAAGCGATAGTTTTGTTAGGTATTATTTGACAACGTGATAGCAAATCAACTGATCGCGTGGCACAGCGCATGCAAGGGAGGAAGGGTAAGGCGTCATCTCATGCCTTCGTGTTACAACCCTGGAAGCCCCGGTCTTCGGATCGCCGTGCGAGCGACTGCGCGCGGACCGATTCCTTTCGAGCCTCCAAGTCTAGCCGCAGGATTCCTTCGGCCAATCGCAGCGCATCCCCGCGGGCTTATGCCACGGGTCAATCATCCACCCCCAACATGAATACATCGCCATTTCCCCTGATCGGGCGTCGTTTTATCAGCATGGCATCGCGCTCCGTCTCTGTGCGGTCCGCCTTTCTCGTTGCCGCCTCCCTAGGAACAGCGCTTGGCCTTCGCGCCCAGGCCAACTACGCCACGCCCTACACGTTCACGACGCTTTCGGGCAAGGCGGCCGTCGAGGGAAACGCTAACGGGACGGGAACATCGGCGCTCTTTGCGCAGCCCGTGGGACTGGCTGCGGACGGAAACGGAAACCTGTACGTTGCGGACAGCCTCAACCAGGAAATCCGGAAAATCTCGAGCGCCGGAGTCGTCACGACCTTAGTCGATGCCAAGGCCATCGCCGCCGCGGTGAATTTTTCGCCGAGGCAATTTGCGAGTTTTTCGCCCTACGGCCTAGCGGTTGACAGCGCAGGGAATGTGTACGCATCCGATGTGAGTTACGCAGCGATATGGAAGATATCGAGTTCCGGCGTCGTGACGCCCATCGCCGGGGGGTCGGGAAGCCTTTTGGGCGTTGTGGATGGAACGGGCAGTCTTGCGTCATTCGGAAGCCCCAAGGGAATCGGCGTCGACGCCAGCGGAAACCTGTACGTCGCCGACGGCTACACCATCCGACAGATTACCCTGAGCACGGGCAGGGTCGGCACGCTGGCGGGAGATCCGAAGCTCTTTGGCGACGCCGACGGGACGGGTGAAGCCGGCCGGTTCGGCGGGGTCACTGGGGTGGCCGTCGACAGCAGCGGGAATATCTTCGCGACGGATGACGGCGGTTTCACCATCCGCAAGGTCACGAGCGCCGGCGTCGTCACGACAATTGCCGGCTCGCCTGGAGCCATCGGCACCGCCGACGGGACGGGCGCATCCGCACAGTTCGACGCGCCCGAAGGAATCGCGGTCGACGGCAACGGGAACCTGTACGTCACGGTAAAAAACAACACGATCCGGAAGATCACGAGCGCTGGCGTCGTCACCACGCTGGCGGGCAAGGACGGGGTCTCTGGCCCGGCCGACGGCACGGGCCCACAGGCCCTGTTCAGCGGCCCGGTTGGAATCGCGGTGGACTCCGCGGGAGACCTGTTTGTCGCGGATTCCACCGACTACACGATTAGGGAGCGTTACGCTGCCGCCAACGCGTCGCCGACGATAACAGTCCAGGCTGCCTCGCAATCCGTGGCGATCGGGGCGTCGGCCACGTTCTCAGTCCAGGCATCGGGCGTGCCCACGCCGAATTACCAGTGGCAGTTCAACGGCGCGAACGTCAGCAGCGCGACGAATGCGAGCCTGACGGTGACGAACGTTCAGGCGACCAGCCTTGGGAACTATTCGGTGGTCATTACAAACAGCTCAGGCAGCGTTACCTCGAGTTCGTGCACGCTCTCGAGCCCAGGCGTGTCGCCTGTCGCCGCCGTGATTCAGCCGCGCTTGGTCAATATCTCGAGCCGTGCCTATGTCGGCACGGGTGCAAACGTGGAGATCGCTGGTTTTGTGATTTCTGGGCCGTCTGGATCCACCGACCAGGTGCTGATTCGCGGGATTGGCCCGTCATTGACGCAATACGGCGTGAGCGGTGCTCTGAACTATCCCGTGCTGACCCTCTTTGACTCCAGCGGGACGCAGATTGGCATCGACAACCTGTCTTGGAGCGTGAGCTCAAATTTCGCTCAGATTGTATCGGCCGAAACGACCACCGGCGCGTTTCCGCTGAACTACGAGACCACCGACTCCGCATTGCTGGTTAACCTTGCTCCTGGCAACTACACGGCTGAGGTGTCGGCTACGTCTGCCTTCTCGGGAGCGGACAACACGCCCGGGGTCGGCCTGGCCGAGGTTTACGAGGTGAGCAGCGCGGGCGCGCACTTGGTCAACATCTCGACACGGGCGTACGTCGGCACCGGATCCAACGTGGAAATAGCCGGGATCGTCGTCACTGGAGGCTCGCCCGCCTACGTGCTGGTCCGCGCGGTCGGGCCGGCTCTGACCCAGTTTGGCGTGAGCGGGGTGCTGGCGAAGCCGTCGCTCAGCGTCACCGATTCGTCCGGGAACACGGTAGCCACCAACACGGGCTGGTCGACCGGCTCCAACGCCGCGTCGGTCGCCTCGGCGACGGCCACGGTTGGCGCGTTTGCGCTGCCTTCCGGAAGCGCCGACTGCGCCCTCCTGCTCACGCTCCAGCCGGGCTCCTACACGGCGGTCGTCTCGGGAGTTGGGGGCACGACCGGCGTCGCCCTCGTGGAGGCCTATCAGATCCAGTTGGTGGGCACCCCGCCATAGGCCATCTGAGGCTTGACGGTGCCTGCGGACGACGGAAGCATGCCCGTCCGCAGGGACGCGGTCGTAGTTTAGGGGTAAAACTCCTGCCTTCCAAGCAGGTATCCCGAGTTCGATTCTCGGCGACCGCACCATCCCCATCATGTTTTGGTGCAATCCCATCGGCAAAATCCTGTTTGCGAGTCGAGCGGCAGTAGGTAAGCACTACCGGAGGCGGCGGATTTCCACCCGGCATCTTGGACACCATTAACCCTGACCCCAAAGAACGCGGCGCCGCATGGCGCGCGATCGGTCTGTTCCTGCTGATCACGGTTGTTCTCAGCGCGGTGTTTGAGTCGCTGATGGCCCGCATGGGCGCAATGACGCACATCCTGGTCACGGGCGTGATGTGGTGCCCGGGCGTCGCTGCAATGCTGGCCTGCATCTTGCTCGGACGTGATGTCCGGGCTCTTCCATGGCGCTGGTGTTCCGCAAAATGGATCATGGCGGCATGGCTGCTCCCATTGGGCTACGGGCTGGCGGTCTATCTCCCGGTCTGGCTGTTTTCGCTCGGGGGTTCCGGCTTCGGCAATGCCGGCACACTCGCCCTCTGGTCACAGGAGGTGCTGGGCAAGGGCCCGACAAGCCTCGGCGGAGCGATGTTCTACCTGCTGCTGCTGGCGACCCTAGGCGTGATCAGTGCGGCGGCCAACGCCCTGGGCGAGGAGATAGGATGGCGCGGCTTCCTGGTCTGGGAAATGAGAAAGGTGATGCCGTTCTGGATGGTGGGTCTAGGCTCCGGCCTCTTCTGGGCCGTCTGGCACTACCCCGGCATCCTCCTGACCGACTACAGCGCGGGGGAGGGAAGCCGCTGGCTCCAGATCGTGCTGTTCACCGCGGCCATCACGCCGATGGGCATCGTCTTCGCCTACTTTGCCTTCAGGACGAACAGCCTCTGGCCCGCCGTGATTCTGCACGCCAGCCACAACTGTTTCATCCAGCGCGTCTACACGCCGCTCACGGTCAAGGGACCGGGAACCCATCTCTACATCGACGAATTCGGCTGCCTTCTGCCGGTCGCGTGCATCGCGCTTGCCGTATATTTCTACCGGCGGGCCAGGGCGGAGGGCCTTGCCTGAGAATCCCGCAGGCATTCGTGCCGTTTTGCGCGCTGGCGGCGAACGCGAACAATGGACTCGCCAGCGGGATGGCGCTGCTTAGCAATCGGCGGGAGCCCCGATAAGGTCGGGGCCAGCGTCCGCCCGAAGTTCATGCCCGAACTCACCAGCAAAGCCGTATTCCTGAGCTATGCCTCGCAGGATGCCGAGGCGGCGATGCGCATCTGCAGCGCATTGAGGGCGGCGGGAGTCGAGGTCTGGTTCGACCAGAGCGAGCTGCGCGGCGGGGATTCCTGGGACCAGAAGATACGGCGCCAGATCAAGGATTGCGCGCTCTTCGTGCCCATCATCTCCGCAAGCACGCAGGGAAGGCTCGAAGGCTACTTCCGGCTTGAGTGGCGGCTGGCCGAGCAGCGCACGCATCTCATGGCCAAGGGGAGGCCGTTCCTGGTGCCGGTGGCGGTGGACGGCACGAGCGACCGCGGCGCGCAGGTGCCGGACTCGTTCCTCGAAGTGCAATGGACTCGCCTGCCCGCGGGCGAGGCGACACCGGCGTTCTGCGAACGCGTGGCAAAACTCCTCCAATCCGAATCAACGGGTCACGTTGATGCTGCGCCGACGGCACTACGCGCGCCTTCCGTCACGGCCCGGGGCGTGCGGCGCCCATGGCTCGTGCCCGCAGTCGTCGTTCTCGCGGCCGCAGGCGCGGCGCTGGCCATATGGCGTCCGTGGCACACGGCCGCGGGCGCTGCACGGGCCGAGACCCCACCCGCAACATCGCCCTTGGCGGCGCTGGATCAGGTTCGGGCGAGAGTACAGGCGGACCGCTGGAAGACGGGGGATTTCGATGCGGTGTCGTCGATCCTCGACCGGATCATCCAGGCCAATCCGGAGGACGCGGACGCATGGGCGTTTAGAAGCATCATCAACAGCCTGCAGGTGCTGCGCAATTTCGACTCGGGCACGAGGCCGCTTGAGGAAGGCAGGACCGCCGCAGAGCGGGCGGTGAGCCTTGCGCCCAGCTCCCCCCTTGCCGACCTTGCGCAGGGCATGCATCTGACGGCGATGATAAGCCGCGGAGGCGACCCTTTGGCGGCCCGGCCGTATGTGGACCGGGCAGTCGCCGCACTGCCCCGGGACGGGCTGACACGCTACGCCGAGCTCACGTCGTACTGGCTCGGCTACCAGTTCGAGGGCACGAGGCGCAGCGCCACGGCCTGGCTCAGGGACGATCCGCGTGCGAGCTTCCCGCAGTGGATCCTCGCCCAGATGTACTTTGGGCTGCGCGATCCCGCGGATGCCGTGAAATGGGCCGACGAGGCGGCACTGGACGACGGCATCACGGGGTTGCGCGCGAAGATCACGGTCTTCGAGGTGGACTACTACCTGAGGGCCGACCTCACGGCGGCGCGGGCGGCGCTGGACCAGATCCCCGCCGGCGCACGGTCGACAAGCTACCGCGCGCTGTTCGCTCTCTGGCTTGTGGCCATGGCGGAGGGGAATTTTGACCAGGCGCTGCAGGAGCTCGAAAAGACCCCTGAGGCCATGTTCTCGGACCGCATCTATCACGGGCCAAAGGCGCTTCTTGCCGGCCTGGCCCACCAGGCGGCCGGGCGAGCCGAGGTAGCGCTTCCTCAGTTCCGCGAGGCCGAGAAACTGCTGAGGGCGGCGCTGGAGAGCGACGCCGAGAACGAGGAGCTGCACGCCGTGCTGGCCTACACTCTGGCCTGCTCGGGCCGCCCGGCCGAGGCCCGCGGCGAGCTTGCGTCGCTCGAGCCGCTGATGCGGGGCCGGGCGCCGAGCATCTACAGCGACCCGATTGTCATCCTGATCGCGCAGACTCACGGCGCTCTCGGAGAAGCCGAGGATACGGTGGCGTGGCTAAGGAAGGTGCTGGATGCCCCGGCGGTGCCCGCGTTTGTGCCCGCGTCGCTGAGGATTGATCCGAGGTTCAGGAAGGTGATCGGGTCGCCCCAGATGCAGGCGCTTCTGGCGGAATTCAGCCGACTGGATGACTACGGGTCCGGGAGGACCGCGGCGCCGATGCCGAAATCCTTGGGCCCGCGCTGAGCGTCGCCGCACGCGCCGTGATCTGCCGAACCCTCATTGCATGCCTCGCGTGTTCGGCTGGATCGCTGTGCGCGCGAGAAGTCACCTGGACAAGGCTCGACGCAGGGAACTTCACGATCATCTCCCAGGTCCCGGAGAAGCAGACCCGCGGCTGGGCGGTCGAGTTCGAGCAGTTTCACCGCGGCATCGACAAGGTGATGAAGTTCAACGAGGCCGCCCTTCGGCCCGTGACGGTTGTCCTCTTCCGCTCCCAGGACGACATGCGCCCCTACAAGCTCCTCGAGAAGGGGAAGCCGGCCGACGTCGAGGGCATGTTCTTCCGCTCGCCGCTCGGCAATTTCATCGAGGTGGCCGCCGATTCCGAGGACGAGAGGACCCGCCTGCTCGTCTTCCACGAGGGCGTGCACTGGCTCACAAACGTGTCCGACGTCCCTCCGCCCCTTTGGCTGGACGAGGGGCTTGCCGAGGTGTTCTCCACGTTCTCGATTGAGGACGACCTCTATAACTACGGGAAGGCGCTGCCCTGGCACGTGCTCCTGCTCAACCGTGAGAAGATGATGCCCTTGAAGCAGCTCCTGGCGGTCCAGCACGGGTCGCTCCTCTACAACGAAGGCGAGCGCACAAGCATCTTCTACGCCGAGTCGTGGGCCTTTGTTCACTACCTCCTGTTCTCCGGCCGGCTGGAGGAGCGCACGAAGTTCAACGAGCTCGTGCGGGCGCTGCGGCCCGGCTCGGACCCGGACGCAGTCTTCCGGCAGGTTTTCGGCGCCGACTGCGCCGCCATGGATCAGCGCCTGAGGGAATACCTCAGAAGCGGGACCTACACGATCAACCGGATCAAGTTCGACCGGTCGGCGGTCGAGCAGTCCTTCAGGGTCCGGCCGGCCTCGCGGGCGGAGGTGGACCTGGCGGAGAGCAGCCTTCTTGCGGCGGCCAACCGGCCGGCGGAGGCGCTGCCGCGCCTGCGGCGCATCACCTCGGAAATGCCCGACAACCGGGCCGCCTGGGAGGCTCAGGGCTTCGCCGCCTACCAGACGGAGGACTACGACGAGGCCGAGGCCTGCTTCAGGCGCGCGGCCGACCACGGCTCGCGCGACTATTTCGTCTATTCCTTCCTTGGCGACTCGGCGCTCGGCGTGCGGCCCGGCAGGATTACGCCGACGACGGGTGGCGACGCACGCGTCGCAGCGGATTACTTCGAGCGAGAGCTGATGCTCAACCCGCGGGACCAACACGCCTACGACAACATTGCGGGGAACTCCTACACGCTGGATCCAATCACCGCCCTGGACGCGGCGATCCTGGAGGGGGGGGCACGGCTCTACGCGGATGACAGCATGATCCGGGTGGGACTGGCGGTCGTCGGCCTGCGCCAGGACCGCACGGATGCCGCAACGGCGTCCCTGCGCCGTATTGCCGCCGATCCGTCGCCCGTGAACAGGGACGCCCGCACCTATGCCCAGTTCATAATCGATGAACGAGCGCGGGCCGAGTCCGTCGACCGGATGAACGACCTGTGGCAGAATCAGGACTTTGACGGGGTGATAGCCCTTGCGAACGAGCTGCTGAGATCCCAGCAGAGTCCGGCCAATCGCGAGAGCCTTGAGCGCACTCGGGACCGCGCAGAGGCCGCCTTGGATATCAAGAAGGCGGTTGGCCTGGCCGGCTCCGGCCGCCTGTCCGAAGCCAGGCGCCTGCTCCTGGAGGCGGATGCCAAGGCCACCGATCCGCAGATGAAGGCGCAGATTCAGGCGCTGCTCGACAGGATCGCAAATGCCGGCCCTGGTCGTTAGACGGTTGCGGTGGCCCGGAGAGGGTCAAGGCGGTCACTTCCCAATGCCATGATGAAAATGAATGCAGGAACCCTGATGCGGTGGCTGGGGTTGCACACGGTCGCCTTGGCCGCGGCAGCCTCGAGTCTCTTGGCCCAGGACAGGCCGGCGAGCGCCGAGGCCGCCGCCGCGTTTGACGCGCCTGCCGACATGGCCCTGAAGGCGATGAAGGCCCGCGCCGACGAGCTTCATGTCAGCGGCGTTGCCGTCGTCGCGTATGCGCAGGGTGACAGCGTGTCCTCGTGGTCATCGAAGATGCAGGTTGTCGGAGGCATGACCCAGGCGCCGTCCGCGAAGGACAAGGGAGCCAACCTGCTCGGCATCGCCTATGCCAAGGCGGCGGAAATGGCGGCGACGCTGAGAAACAGCGGGAGCGGGGTTCGCCCTCCGCTCACAGGGGAGTTTGGGTGGCAGGGCGGAGTGGTTGCCAAGGGGAGGACCGGGATTCTCATCGTTGCCTTCAGCGGCGGCCGCTCCGAGGATGACGTCAATATCTCAAAGGCGGCCCTCGGCGTGTTGACGCGCTCGCTTTGAACAGGCCCGGCAATAATGCGGCGCTCACCGGAATGCCGGAATTGCTTAGCCGGCAACGGTCTTGTGCAGGCCGCGCAGGCCGTTTCCGATTCGCTAGAATCGCACCAAATACCTTTCCAATAAGGGTTTGCTTTACAACCTTTTCATTGGAACGAAGGCGCAAATGGGGTTGCGGCGAGTCTTGCACACTGTTTTAAGCGTGCCATGGCAATTTTCTCCTCCGCTTCTGCAGCACCCGGAACCGTTTCACGCCAGGAGGGCGCCGCCAAGAAGGCCGGCGCGGACGTTAGGGCGGCGCAGGCGCTCGCCAAGCAGAAGTCGCTCGAGAAGAGTTCAAAGAGATACAAGCTTCCCCTGGGCGAGCTGACGATGTTCACGCAGCAGCTGGCGTCGCTGCTCGTGGCGGGCCTGCCGCTCGTGCAGTGCCTGGAGGCCCTCCAGGACCAGACCGAGGATCCCCGTTTCCGGATCATCATCCGCGACGTGCGTCTCGACATCTCGCAGGGCAATTCCTTTTCGTCGTCCGTCAAGAAGTTCCCGAGGGCGTTCCCGACGCTCTTCATCTCGATGGTCGAGGCGGGCGAGGCGAGCGGCGGGCTCGCCGAGATCCTGGGCAAGGTGGCGGGCTACTTCGAAGCCACGGTCAAGCTGACCAAGAAGGTCAAGTCCGCGATGGCGTACCCGATCGGCGTCATCTCCCTGGCCATCGTGCTCGTGAACGTCCTGCTGATCTTCGTCATCCCGGTGTTCGCGGCGATGTTTGCGGACTTTGGCGCCAAGCTGCCCCTGCCAACGCAACTCCTCATCGACCTGAGCCATTTCATGGGCCATTGGTGGTGGGCGATCGGTGCGGGATGCTATGCGGCCTACTGGATCCTGAGCAAATTCGTGGCCACGCCGAAGGGCAGGCGGCTCAAGGACATGGCGCTCGTGCGGGCGCCCATCTTCGGGAACCTGGTGCACAAGATCGCGCTCTCGAGGTTCTGCCGCACCTATGCGACGCTGATCCGTTCTGGCGTCCCGATCCTCAGGACGCTAGAGATCGTTGCCTCGGCGAGCAACAAGGTGCAGATCGAGGATGCTTGCGCCGAGATCGCCAAGCACGTCAGCCAGGGCGGGCAGGTCTCGGAGATCCTGGCCTCGAACGAGTTCTTCCCACCGATGATGAAGCACATGGTGAAGGCGGGCGAGGCGACTGGAAACGTCGACGGCATGATGAACAAGATAGCGGATTTCTACGACGTCGAGTGCGACGCAACGGTGAGCGCCCTGACGTCCCTGATCGAGCCGCTGCTCATCGTCTTCCTCGGCATCATCGTCGGCGGCATCGTCATGGCGATGTTCCTGCCGATCTTCCAGCTGGGCGCCGTGGCTGGCGGCATGGGCTGATCTCGCCGGCGTGCGCCTGCCGCCCTTCCCGTAGCGGGCGTTGTTGACTTGGCCTATTCCAACGGGGAGGCTTGCCATTCCACGATCCAGACATGCCCTCCGTCCTCATTGTCGACGACCTGATATCGATCCACGAGATGCTGGATGCGGTCATTCAACCGACGGGCTTCGCAACGGCGTTCGCGACGGACGGGGAAAAGGCGCTCACCCGCTACAAGGCCGAGAAGTTCGACCTTGTGCTCGCGGACATCGACATGAAGCCGATGGACGGGATTACGCTGCTCAAGCAGCTCAAGCAGTATGACCCGAGCTCCGTCACGATCATCATGACGGCGTACGCCAGCACGGAGAGCGCGGTTCAGGCGCTGAAATTCGGCGCCTTCGACTACCTTCAGAAGCCGTTCCGCGTCGACGAGCTGATCGCCACCCTCAGGCGCGGCATCGAGTTCCGGGACATCCAGACCCAGCGCGCCTCGCTTCCGGCGGGCGCCGGGATTAAGCCGAGCGACATCGAGAGCCGGATCACGGGCAAGAGCCCCCAGATCAAGAAGCTGATCCAGCAGGTCAAGAAGCTGGCCGCGGTGCGCACCCCGGTCCTCCTGATAGGCGAGAACGGGACCGGGAAGGCCTCGGTCGCGGACATCCTGCACGGCGCAACGGGAGCGGACGAGAGCCACTATGTTCGGATAGACTGCGCCCTTAGCTCGGAGAAGAGCTTCCGCGACGGCCTGCTGGGCCAAAACGGCGAGGGCGGCCCCTGGGTGCACGAGGCCAAGGGGGGGACGCTCTACCTGCAGCACCTGCAGTGCCTCGGCCTCCCCGTGCAGAAGGAGCTCGTGAGCGTCCTGCGGAACACGGCGCACGGGTTCCGGCTGGTCTGCACGACGACGGAGGACCTGGAGAAGATGGTCGACGAGGGCAGGTTCAACGACGAGCTGTTCTACCGGGTCGCGTCGCTTCCGCTTCAGCTGCCCCCGGTCCGCGACCGCAAGGAGGACATACCCTTGCTGGTCAAGCACTTCACCGTCGGAGCTACCAATCCGCTGGTCGACGTGAACCTGATAGAGTTCACGGACGATGCGATGTCGGTCCTGACGGCCTACCACTGGCCGGGCAACCTCTCCGAGATGTTCCAGCTCATCTCCAAGATAGCCTCCACCACGGAGACCCGGGTCGTGACATCCGAGCAGCTGCCGCTTCGCCTTCGCGAACTCAAGCATTGGCCGACGCTTGCCGAATTCATCGCGGGCCAGGAGAAGCAGTACATGGACCGCGTGCTCCATGCCTGCCGCGACGACAAGGCGGCCGCCGCCAAAGTGCTCGGCATCGACCCGTCAAGGCTCGGGTAGCCCAATTTCCCTTGCGGCGGATTTGGGCGGCCGCAACTGTCGGAGGAATCCGCGCACCCTGCCAATGCCCAAACGCACCGACCTCGAGTCCATCCTGATAATCGGAGCAGGCCCCATCGTCATCGGACAGGCGTGCGAGTTCGACTATTCCGGCACCCAGGCCTGCAAGGCCCTCAGGGAGGAGGGGTTCCGCGTCATCCTGGTGAATTCCAACCCGGCCACGATCATGACCGACCCGGAATTCGCCGACGTCACCTACATCGAGCCCCTGACCGTCCCCATCCTGGAGAAGATCATCGCAAAGGAGAGGCCCTCGGCGCTCCTGCCGACGCTCGGCGGCCAGACGGCGCTCAACCTGTCGATGGACCTTTACAAGCAGGGCATCCTGACGAAGTACCGCGTCGAGATGATCGGCGCCAAGCCCGACGCCATCTCGAAGGGCGAGGACCGTGAGCTCTTCAAGCAGGCCATGATCACGATCGGCCTCGACGTCGCCAGGTCGAGGACGGTGCGGACGCCGGACGAGGCGAGGGCGGCCGTGGACGAGATCGGGGCCTTCCCGCTCATCATCCGGCCCAGCTTCACGCTGGGCGGGCAGGGGGGAGGGATCGCCTACAACCGCGAGGAGTTCGACCAGATCGTCTCCAACGGCCTGGACATTTCCCCGGTGCATGAGGTGCTCGTCGAGGAGTGCCTCCTCGGCTGGAAGGAGTTCGAGATGGAGGTCATGCGGGACCACAAGGACCAGTGCGTCGTGATCTGCTCGATCGAGAACTTCGACCCCATGGGCGTGCACACCGGCGACTCGGTCACGGTCGCGCCGGCGATGACGCTCACGGACAAGGAGTACCAGGCCATGCGCGACGCCTCGTTCGCGGTCATCCGGGCCATCGGCGTCGAGACCGGAGGGTCCAACATCCAGTTCGCTGTGGACCCCGAGACCGGAAGGATGGTCGTGATCGAGATGAACCCCCGCGTGTCGCGCTCGTCCGCGCTTGCCTCCAAGGCCACGGGGTTCCCGATCGCCAAGATAGCTGCAAAGCTCGCGGTCGGCTACTCGCTCGACGAGCTGCAAAACGACATCACCCGGCTCACGCCGGCCAGCTTCGAGCCGACGATCGACTACGTGGTGACGAAGGTGCCCCGCTTCACCTTCGAGAAATTCCCGGACGCCGACCCGACACTCACGTCATCGATGAAGTCGGTGGGGGAGGCGATGGCGATCGGGCGCACGTTCAAGGAGTCGATCCAGAAGGCGCTCAGGTCCCTGGAGATCGGGGCGAGGGGCTTCGGCGGAGGCGGCAGGCTGGGCGGCGACGAGAGGCCGGACGACGCGACGATCAAGACGAAGCTCGGCACCCCGAACGCGGAGCGGATCTTCTACATCCGCTACGCCTTCCGGGCGGGATACTCGGTCGAGCAGGTCTTCGACCTCACGAAGATCGACCCCTGGTTCCTGCACCAGCTGCGCGAGATCCACGAGATGGAGGAGACCCTCGCGCTCGTGACGCTCGCGACAATCGACACGGCGCTCCTGCGCAGGGCGAAGGAGTTCGGCTTCTCGGACGCGCAGCTCGCGCACCTCCTCGGGAGCGAGCTTTCGGCTGTGCGCGCCGACCGCAAGCGACGCGGCATCAACACGACGTTCCGCCTCGTGGACACCTGCGCCGCGGAGTTCGAGGCGTTCACGCCGTACTACTACTCGAGCTACGGCGACGAGAACGAGGTGATGCCCTCCGACAAGCGCAAGATCATGATCCTTGGCGGCGGCCCGAACCGGATCGGCCAGGGCATCGAGTTCGACTACTGCTGCGTGCACGCGAGCTTCGCGCTGCGCGAAATCGGCTTTGAGACGGTGATGGTCAACTCGAACCCCGAGACCGTGTCGACCGACTATGATACGAGCGACAGGCTCTACTTCGAGCCACTCACGCTCGAGGACGTGCTCGAGGTCTACCAGCAGGAGCGCTGCGAGGGGGCGATCGTGCAGTTCGGCGGGCAGACCCCCCTCAACCTGGCCGCCGCGCTGAAGGCGAACGGCGTCAACATCATCGGCACGTCGCCCGAATCGATCGAGATCGCCGAGGACCGGAAGCTCTTCGCCGCCGTTCTCGACAAGCTGGGCCTTCGCCAGCCCGCCAACCGCACCGCCCTCAGCGAGGGGGAGGCCGCGGCCTTCGCCGAGCAGGTCGGCTATCCCGTGCTGCTCCGGCCGTCCTTCGTCCTCGGCGGACGCGGGATGTTCATCGTCTACAGCGAGGAGGCCCTCAAGGCCGTCGTGAGGCAGGTCTTCGAGGTCATGCCCGGCAAGCCCGTGCTGATCGACAAGTTCCTCGAGGACGCGATCGAGCTCGACGTCGACTGCCTGAGCGACGGCTCGACAAGCGTGATCGGCGGGATGCTCGAGCACATCGAGTTCGCGGGGGTGCACTCCGGCGACGCGGCGATGGTGATGCCCCCCCACACGCTCGGAAGGGAGATGCTGGCCCTGGTCCGCACGGCCACGCATGCCCTCGCCAGGGAGCTCGGGGTCGTCGGGCTCATGAACGTCCAGTTTGCGATCAAGGACCGCCAGCTCTACGTGCTCGAGGTCAACCCCCGCGCGTCCCGTACGGTGCCGTTCGTCGCGAAGGCCATCGGGGTCCCGATCGCGAAGATCGCGGCCAAGGTGATGGCCGGAATGAAGCTCTCCGAACTCGGCTTCACGCGCGAGCTGGTGCCGAGGCATTGGTGCGTGAAGGAGGCGGTCTTCCCGTTTGTCCGGTTCCCCGGCGCGACGATCGCGCTCGGGCCCGAGATGCGCTCGACCGGCGAGGTGATGGGGTTAGACGACGACCAGGGGATCGCCTTCGCCAAGGCGCAGGCCGCCGCGAAGCCCGGGCTGCCGACGGAAGGCAACGTCTTCCTGAGCGTAAAGGATTCCGACAAGCCGCATGCCGTCGAGATCGGCCGCGCCCTCGCGGCCATGGGCTTCACCCTTATCTCGACCAGCGGGACCGCGAAGACGCTTGCGGAGAGCGGGGTTGCCGTCAGGCGCATCGCCAAGATCAGCGAGGGCCGCCCCAACGCGGTGGACATGATCAAGAACGGCCAGATCCAGCTCGTGATCAACACTCCTAGCGGGCTCATCCCCAGGCGCGACGAGAACATCATCCGCGGAGCCGTCTACGCGCACAACGTCTGCATCATGACAACGATCATGGCCGCCCGCGCGGCGGTCGACGGTATCAGGGCGCTCAAGACCAGGCCCCTCGACGTGCGGCCCATCCAGGACTACAAGGGCAACGTCGACGTGGTTTGAGGGGCGTTTTGCGGGTTTACAGGGGCCCGGGGTTTTGCTTGAGTCGCCGTTTCCCACAGGACGAACCCATTGCCAATGACAACGCCAGCCACCCCGTCTGACTCCAAGAAGGCCGAGATACCCCCCTCACACGAGGAGCACCTGACGCATTTGTGGGCGCGCTACGGCAACTTCATCTACCTCGTCTGCGGCGCGATAGCGGTGGGCATCCTGGCGAAGGGCGGTTGGGACTATCTCAATGCCCAGAAGGAGCTTGGAATACAGAAGGAATACGCGCAGTGCGTGACGGCGGATTCCTACAGGAGCTTTGCGGCCAACCACCCCGGCCATCCCCTTACCGGGGCGGCCGAGGTCACCATCGCCGATTTCGCCTATTCCGCGGGCAGGTATGCCGAAGCCTTGGGCGCGTACACCGCTGCGATCTCCGACCTTCCGAGCGGTCCCATCCAGTCGCGCGCAAGGATGGGCCAGGCAATGTCGCTGGCCCTGACCGGCAAGCCGGCCGACGCCGAGGCGAACCTGCGCAAGCTGATGGGCGATACGGGCCTCTTGAAGACGATCCGATGCGAGGCCGGCTATCACCTTGCCATGCTCGCGCTTGAATCCGGGCGTGGTGGCGAGGTGCAGGGCATTGCCGAGCAGCTGCTGCGGATCGATCCCTCAAGCCCCTTTGCCGAGCGCGCCTTCACCCTGCGCCCGGCGCTCCCGGAGCCCGTCGCGGTGCCTGCGGTGCCCGGCCTGAACGTTCCCGCCAAGCCCTGATCCGGGAAATCACCTGCCCGCAGGGGTCGTGGTGACCGGGAGAGACTGGTCAACGGGTGCCGCCGCGGCGAAGGTGGGATCCCCGGGCTGGCTCACCCGGACCACCACCGCGCCCGCCCACTGCGCCGTCATCGTTGCGCCGCTCAGCACCGCGGAGCCGGAGACAACTTCAAAGCGCACGGGCAGGCCCGAAGTGGCGTTTGCGGTGAGGGTCACCGGGACGCCCACCACCGCGTTGAAGGGACCCTGGTAGATTATCGTCTGGCGGCGTTTGCCGACGGTGACCTGGACCCGCTCACTCGTTGCGGATCCCATGGCGTTGGACGCCACGACGTCGTAGGCACCCGAATCCGACAAGGCGGCGGGCGCGATGACCAGCCTGTGGGAGGTGGCGCCCGGCAGGGGCTCCCCGTCCTTGCGCCACTGGAGCGTCGGCAGCGGCTCGCCGGAGGCCTCCGCGGCAAGGAAGACCACATCCCCGATCTCGGCCTGGCTGGCGGAGGGCTGCGAAACTATCGTCGGCGCGCAGGGCGTCGGGTTCACGACAAGGACGCGTTCCGCCGGGGTCGCAGGCCGGTACGAGGCGTCGCCCGGCTGGGTGGCCCTGATGATGACGAGGCCCGGTCGTCCGGCGAGCTTCAGCTTCTTTCCATCAAGCGCGGCCGGCCCCGACATGATCTCGAGGGCGACGGGAAGGCCCGAGGTCGCCTTTGCCGCGATCTCAAAGGGAGCGTCGCCGACGTTGCGCGCAGGCAGCTCCGCAAAGATGATCTCCTGTTTCTTGCGGGCGTCCTGCGCCGGCGCGTCGGGTGCCGCGGCCGCCAGGGACGCCAGAACCGGCAGGGCCGCGATTGCGGCCCGAAGCAGCGCCCGCCATGCGTGGGATCGCGTCATGAGGCTCAGCCGGGATCCATGTTCACGTGAACCACCTTCGCGGGCGGAAACCCGTTGAAGTAGGTCGAGGACGCGTGGCTGTAGGCCCCGATCTTCTCGCTGTAGACAAGGTCGTTTCGCTCGAGCTCGGGAAGGTTCTCCGCCATCGAGACCACGTCCAGAGCGTCGCAGGTCGGCCCATAGACGGCGCTGAGCTTCGTGGGTCCCTTCCTGAAGGCCCTGACCGGGTACTTGCAGTGGTCGAAGATGACGCCGGAGTACGTGTGGTAGACGCCGTCGTCGATGTAGTAGCTCGGCTTGCCCTCGCGCATGGCCTTGCCGATCACCTTCGAGACGGAATAACCCGCGTTTGCGACGAGGAACCGGCCCGGCTCCGCCAGGACCTGGATGTTCTCCGGGAAGAGGCGCTCGAGCTCGTGGTTGATGACCCGGGCGAGCTCGCGGAAGGGCTTCACCGTGTCGTCGTAGCGGGCGGGAAACCCGCCGCCGATGTCGACGAGGTTCATCTTGTGGTACCCGCGGTCCTTCGCCTCCTTGTAGATGCTCGAGCAGAGCGCGAGCGCCTGCACGTAATTGTCAAAATTGGTGGTCTGGCTGCCCACGTGGAAGCTCAGGCCCTCGCAGGTGAGCCCCAGCTTCTCGGCGAGGAGGATCAGGTCGACCGCCTCCCCCGGCGAGGCGCCGAACTTGGACGACAGCTCGACCATCGCTCCGGTATTCGCCACCTTGATACGAAGCGCGACGCCGGCCTGGGGCGCGTGCTCCCGGATCTTCAGGAGCTCCTCCGCGTTGTCGAACGTCACCAGCGGCTTGTACTGGTTCAGCTCCTCGAGCGTTTCGACCGGCTTGTTCGGGTTGGCGTAGATGATCTTGTCCCAGATCCAGTCCTGGCGCTTCTTCGGCGCCATGTCCCGTATGTTGTCGTAGACGATGTTGAACTCGGGCATCGAGGCCACGTCGAAGCTCGCTCCCTCCCTGTAGAAGGTGCGCACGATCTCCGGCAGCGGGTTCGCCTTCACGGCGAAATAGGCTTGGATTCGCGGCAGGTATTTCCTGAATTCCCTGTAGTTCCTCCGGAGGAGGGCGTGGTCGACGACAAAGAGGGGAGTCCCGTGCTCGCGGCCGAGCCTCTGCAGCTGCGCCTTCGTGATCATGTTTGGTTTTAGGGTGCGGTGCCAGTTCGGGAGCGGATCCGGGTCGCGGGGGCGGTCAGCGCCCCCGGGTCCGTGCTCCAAAACGGCCCAACCCCACGCTCAATCGCCGTCCTTGACGAGGAAGTTCTTGAATTGCCACGGATCCTTTTTGTCGAAGTCCGGCCGGTTGAAGCCGCTGAACGCGTTCTTGTAGTCGCGGAGCGGCGTCCAGTCGGAGCGGGTCGATATGAAGTTGCCGAGGTACGGCTTGGATACCCCGAGGACGTAGTCGTGCGGGAGGTCGTCCGGCACCCTGACGCCCTCGGCGGGATTCTCGATCATCCACATCGCCGCGGCGACGACGGAAATGGCCACCTGCATCGTCGTCGCGTTCTGGTGCGGGACGAGGCGGCGCGACTCCTCTATGGTGAGGTCGGATCCCACCCACCAGGACTTGAAGGGGTGGCCCATGATGAGCGCGCCCAAGATGTCCGCGCCCTTCGTAATCTCGTCGTTCATGATCCTGAGCTTGGGCTGCAGCTGGTAATTGTAGCCGCGAAGCTCGTTGAGCGACACCACCGCCTCGTCGCACGGGCAGTAGGCGTAATGGACCGTCGGGCGGTAGACGGGCCGCTTGCCTTCCCAGACGGTGAGCTTGTCCGAGATCGTGAAAGCCTCGCCGTGGCGCACCACCATCCCTACGATGCTGTAGTTGGGAACCCAGGAACGAACCCAGGTGTTGATGCCCATCCGGGCCAGGCAGATCTGGTTCTTCGGGCCGCTCGGATGGCGATAGGCAAAGGCGGGGAGCTTCTTCTCGTGGGTTCCCCATCCGAGTTCCGCCGTGGTGGTGCCCTCCTCGCGGAAGCCCTCGATGCTCCATGTGTTGACGAACTCGTCGACCTGCTTCGGGACATCGGTGATCTGAGTGTCGCGCTCGCTGCAGTGGATCACCTTGACACCGAGCTCCCGCGCCAGGTGGTTGAACTTCCCCGAGGCGGCGAGGTCCGCGAGCGTCTCGGCCTTTCGGCCCTTCGCCCTCTTCTCAGTGATCATCGCGTTCGCGATGTCGATCAGGCCCTGCTTCGTGAAGTGGGAGATGAGGCCGGGATTTGCGCCGTGCTCGACGACGGCGCTGGCACCCTTCTCCTTCCACTTCGCAAACATGCTGCGGACCTTCATGTGGCGCCAGTAGAGCGTGCGCTCGGTCGGGTGCTTCTTGCCGCCCGCGTACGGGTCCCAGACCTCGACCGACGTGTTCACATAGAGGACTCCGTGGTCGTGGCACCACTGCAGGATCTCGCATGCGTCGATGTTCCAGGCCAGGTCGATCAGAAGATCGCCCGGCGACAGGTACGTGCCGAGCATCGACCCCATGTTCTCCTCCGTCACCCGGTCGCGGACGTAGCGGACGCCCTTGGAGGTCCACTGGCTGAGCTTCTCCTCCTTGCTCTCAAAATCGATCACGGTGACGTTCTTGGGGTCCACCTTGATCAGGTTGAACAGGATTGGGAGGGTGCATTCGGCGACGGCGCCGTAGCCCACGAACAGTATCTTTTTGCTGAATTCGATCATGTTACTCGGGTGATGTAAGGCCAATAGGTAAGGACAAATATGCTGCGAAATGAAAGCTTATGAAGGTTACGATTGCGGCATATGCAAGAAAGAGCCACACGCGCCAGCGGCGTGCAACGGGTTCGCGAAAGGGCCGCCACGCCGGCGGCCGGGAAGGTGGTCGGGGCGATTGGATTCGAACCAACGACCTCCTGGTCCCAAACCAGGCGCTCTACCAGGCTAAGCTACACCCCGGGGTGAGGGACCAACGCAGGACCCTTTCCAGGGGGAGTCAAGACGCGATGTCCAAAAGGGCGCAATCTGCTTGCCTACCATGGATTTTCCGTCTCTTCTGATACCTCCTACAATACTATCCATGGACACTATTTCTCGCGAAAATAACAGCCTGCTCCCGATGGGCGGCGTCATCATTGGAGCTGTCGCGCTCATCATTGGCGGCTACGCTGCAATTAGCCTAAACAAGGTGAACCACACCTTGAACGCGCAGGCCGACAAGGTCGCGAAAATAGACGATATCGCCTCCCAGGTGGCGTCCGCCGCCCAGGTGAGCGACAAGGCCGCGCGCGACATTACGACTCTCCAGAACTCCACCCAGGCCGCCGTGAACCAGCTCGGAACCGAGCTCGCGACGCTCGACGAGAAGGTCAAGCACATCGAGGAGTCCCACGTTGCCAAGGCCGTGAAGGGCCCCAAGGGCGAGCCCGCGGTGGCCGGACCCGGAGAATACATCGTGAAGCCGGGTGACACGGGCGCCAAGATCGCCCGCGCAAACGGCGTTTCCCTGTCCGACCTCACGTCGGTCAACCCCGGAGTCAGCTGGACCCATCTGAAGGTCGGGGAGAAGCTGAAGCTGCCAGAGAAGAAGTGATCACCGGGGAGCCTTCCCGGTGGGTGCGCGAGGGCGAGCGGGTGCTCCTCTCGACGCGTGTATTGGATCTCTGGAGCGTGAAGTACCGCCACCCCGTGAGGGGGACGGAGAAGGAGTTCTTCGTGGCGCATGCGCCGGACTGGGTGAATGTCGTGGCGGTGACGCCCGAGGGGAAGATCGTCCTGGTGAGGCAGTTTCGGTTCGGGTCGAATTCCCTCTCGCTCGAGGTTCCCGGCGGCGTGATGGAGAAGGGCGAGGACCCGATCACCGCGGGCGTGCGGGAACTGTCCGAGGAGACGGGCTACGGGGGAGGGAAGGTGAGCCTCATGGGCAGCGTCCATCCCAATCCCGCCATCCAGGACAACCGCTGCCACTTCGTGCTGGTGAAGGACGCGGTGCCCACGAACGCGATGAAGTGGGACCACGACGAGGAGATACAGGTGTCGACCGAGGGCGTTAAGGAGGTGCTGGCCATGGCGCGAAGCGGCGTCATCACCCACAGCCTGACCGTGGCGGCGCTCATGCACTACGAGGGCGTCCGCGGCGTTTGACTAAACACGGCCCCGGCATTACGTAGCCGTCACCTTTTCGCGCGGACCCCGTCCTCGCACCGGCATGACCGCCTCCCAATTCGCCAACACTCCCGCCGCCCTGGGCGCCCCCGGTGCGCCGGACGCCATTCCCGATCTCCTTGAGCGCGAGATCCGGCGGATCTACTCGAGGAGCCCGATCTACGGCCGGAGGTTCCCGCTGCACCACGAGACGCTCCGGTGGTCCTGCTACAGGGAGATCCCTGCGCTTTCCAAGCGGGAGATCGTCGAGACGGGCCACCAGTCCTTCTTCAAGGACTACCGGGAGATCGAGCGCGGCCTCGCGGACCGCCGCTACGAGTACGAGAACACCTCGGGCACCACCTCGGCGCCGATGACGGTCATCATGGAGGACGGCTGGTGGTCGGCCCAGACGCTCCGGGCCTACCGCGCTTCCCCGATCCTGCGCGAATTCGCGGACAAGCCTCATCGTAAGTGCGTGCTGGCCCCGGTGGGCTGCTCCAGCAACCTCTGCCCCTACGAGGACCACCCCTTTCCCCACCGCTATTTTGACGGGACGGTCTACCTGAACCTCTCGAGCGACCCGTTCGCCTTCTCGGAGGCCGAGTGGGATCGCATCGTCGTCGAGCTCCAGGCGACGCAGCCGCAGGTCCTCGAGGGCGAGCCGGTCTACCTCTCGCTCCTGGCGCGCGCGGCCGGCAAGCGCGGCGTTCGGGTCCCGAGCATCCGCGCCGTCATCCTCACGTACGGCAAGGCGAGCGTGCAGCACGGCCGGCGGATAGCGCAGGCGTTTCCCGCCCCGCAGGTCGACCTCTACGGGTCGACCGAGGCGGGCTATCTCTTCGTGGGCGAGGCGTTCCAGGACGATTCCAAGGCCATCGACGACAATGCGTTCATCGAGCTAGTGCCCTGGCGGCCCGACGCGCCGGGCGTTCACCAGATCCACGTCACGACCCGGGGGCGCGAGGCGATGCCGCTCCTGCGCTACCACACGGGCGACATCGTGATGTCCATGCCAGGCGGGTTCAGGATCCTCGGACGCGAGCGCGACCTTTACTTCAGGCCGGACGGCTCGCTCGTCTCGGCCTCCGACATCGACTCGGCCCTGCCCTCCGGATTCTCCTGCTGGCACTATTGCCTGAGCCAGACGGGCGAGAACCGCTGGGATTTCCATTATGTCGCGGACAGGACGGCCCACAGCCGGGAGATCGAGGCTGCCCTCTCGGGGCTCCTGGGCACCGGTGTCCGTGTCAACGCCTTCCGCCGCAAAGCGATAGCGCCGGCGGCAAGCGGGAAATTTGCCCTCCTTAAGCCGCTCGCAAAGGGGCAATAACTTATAGGCTGAATTAAGAACGCTTATGTCGTAGGCGCGCTTCTGACGGTCGATCTTTACTCGCTGACACGGGGCAGTTGGACTAATTGCCAGCGACTCTTCAATGGACCTCGTCCGCAATCTTTTCGGCAGCACGATAGGCAGGAAACTGATCATGGCCGTGACCGGCGTGGTCCTCATCGGGTTCGTCGTTGGGCACCTGGTCGGCAACCTCCAGGTGTACGAGAATCCCGACAGGATAAACGGGTACGCGCACTTCCTGCAGTCGCTCGGGCCCGTGCTCTGGGCCGTCAGGGCGTTCCTCCTCGCCTGCGTCACGCTCCACATCTGGTCAGCCACGGTCCTAATGCTCGAGAGCCGGCGCGCCCGGGGCGACGAGCCCTACGAGGTGAACCGCTGGATCCGGGCCTCGTTCTCGTCCCGCTACATGCGCGGCACCGGCTACGTCGTCCTGGCGTTCATTCTCTACCACCTGGCGCAGTTCACGGTCGGGGTCGCGCAGCCGGCCTCGTTCAAGGAGAACCTGCCCCACTATACCATGGGAGGGGACTACCACATCCTCGGCCTCACGGTCGTCAGGGCGGGCACGGAGGTCCTCGACGTCCGCTCCATGGTGATCCGCGGGTTCACGAACCCCGTCGTCTCCGTCTTCTACATCGTGGCGGTGGGGCTTCTCGCGCTCCACCTGCTCCACGGGGCCGACAGCCTCTTCCAGACGCTCGGCTGGCGCAGCCACCGATGGGAGCGCGGGCTCCGGGTGGTCGTCACGCTGCTCTGCGCCGCCTATTTCCTCGGCAACCTTGCGATTCCCGGCGGCGTGCTCATCGGGATGCTCAAATAGGACCGTCGCACCATGGCCCAACTCGACTCCAGGATCCCAAAGGGAGAGCTCGCCGGAAAATGGCAGCGGCACAAGGCGGACATCCGCCTCGTCAACCCCTCGAACAAGCGCAAGTACGAGGTGATCGTCGTCGGGGCCGGCCTCGCGGGCGCCTCGGCCTCGGCCTCGCTGAGCGAGCTCGGCTACAAGGTGAGCTGCTTCGTGTTCCACGACAGCCCGCGCAGGGCGCACTCGATCGCCGCCCAGGGCGGCATCAACGCGGCGAAGAACTACCAGAACGACGGTGACAGCGTGCACCGGCTCTTCTACGACACGATCAAGGGGGGCGACTACCGCTCCCGCGAGGCGAATGTGCACCGCCTCGCCGAGGTGTCGGTCAACATCATCGACCAGTGCGTGGCGCAGGGCGTCCCGTTTGCGCGTGAATACGGCGGACTGCTCGCCAACCGGTCGTTCGGCGGAGCCCAGGTGTCCCGGACCTTCTACGCACGCGGGCAGACCGGCCAGCAGCTGCTCCTCGGGGCGTATTCGGCGCTTTCCAAGGAGGTGGCCTCCGGAGGGATCAAGCTCCACACGCAGTCCGAGATGCTCGACCTGGTCGTGGTCGACGGGCACGCGAAGGGCATCGTCGTGCGGGACCTGGTGACGGGCAGGGTCACGCGCCACGCGGCCGACGCCGTCGTCCTCGCGACGGGCGGCTACGGAAACGTGTTCGACCTGTCGACCTACGCCCGCGGCTCCAACGCGACGGCCATCTGGCGCGCCTACAAGCGCGGGGCGTGCTTCGCCAACCCGTGCTTCACGCAGATCCACCCCACGTGCATCCCGGTCTCGGGCGAATACCAGTCGAAGCTCACGCTCATGTCGGAGTCGCTGCGCAACGACGGGCGCATCTGGGTGCCGAAGAAGAAGGAGGACAGGCTCAAGCCGCCGGCGTCCATTGCCGAGGGCGACCGCGACTACTACCTCGAGAGGATCTACCCGAGCTTCGGGAACCTCTGCCCGCGCGACGTGGCGTCGCGCGCGGCGAAGCGCGTCTGCGACGAGGGGCGCGGGGTGGGCGAGAGCGGGCTCGGGGTCTACCTGGATTTTGCGGAAGCCATCGGCCGGCTGGGCGAGGCCGCCGTGCGCGAGCGCTACGGCAACCTGTTTGACATCTACCACGAGATTACGAACGAGAACGCCTACAAGGTGCCGATGAGGATCTTCCCCGCCGTCCACTACGCGATGGGCGGCCTCTGGGTGGACTACAACCTCATGTCCAACGTCCCCGGGCTCTTCGTCCTTGGCGAGGCGAACTTCTCGGACCACGGCGCGAACCGCCTTGGCGCCTCGGCCCTCATGCAGGGCCTGGCCGACGGGTACTTCGTGATCCCGTACACGATCGGCGACTATCTCGCGACGCAGAAGCCGGGCTCGAGGCCGCCGGTGGACGGCGCGGAGTTCAGGCAGGCCGAGGAGAACGTCGTCGCGTCCACCTCGAGGCTGCTCTCGGTCAAGGGCAGGAAGCCCGTGAGCCATTTTCACAGGCGCCTCGGGCACATCCTGTGGCAGGGCTGCGGGATGGCGCGCAACAAGACCGGGCTCGAGCAGGCGATCCGTGAGATCCCTGCGCTTCGCGAGGAGTTCTGGGCGAACGTCAATGTTCCCGGATCGGGCGACTCGCTCAACCAATCGCTTGAGCGCGCGGGCCGCGTTGCCGACTTCCTGGAGCTCGGCGAGCTCCTGTGCCGCGATGCGCTCACCCGCGAGGAGAGCTGCGGCTGCCACTTCCGCGAGGAGCACCAGTATCCGGACGGCGAGTGCAAGCGCGACGACGAGCGCTTCGCGCACGTGGCCGCGTGGGAGTACGCGGGCGACGGCAACGCCCCAATCCGCAACATCGAGCCGCTTACCTACGAGGCGGTGAAGATGAGCGTCAGGAACTACAAGTGATGAGCACGAAGACCTTCAGCGTCACCCTGCGCGTCTGGCGCCAGCCGGGACCCGGCAAGCCCGGGCGGTTCGTCGAGTACGCCGCCAGCGGGGTGAACCCCGACATGTCCTTCCTCGAGATGCTCGACGTCCTGAACGACGAGCTGACCGCCAAGGGCGAGGAGCCGATCGCGTTCGCGCACGACTGCCGCGAGGGAATCTGCGGGACGTGCTCGCTCACGATCGACGGCAAGCCTCACGGGCCCCACCGCGGCGTCGCCTCGTGCCAGACCTACATGCGCAGCTACAAGGAGGGCGACACGATCGTCGTGGAGCCGTTCCGCGCGCGGCCCTTCCCCGTCCTCAGGGACCTGATCACCGACCGGAGTGCGTTCGACGCGATCCAGCAGGCAGGCGGCTTCATCTCCGTGCGCACGGGTGCGGCGTCCGACGCCAACGCGATTCCCGTGCCGAAGGAGGTTGCGGACCTCGCGATGGATGCGGCCCAGTGCATCGGTTGCGGCGCGTGCGTGGCCGCGTGCAAGAACGCGAGCGCGATGCTCTTTGTGGCGGCGAAGGTGTCCCACCTCGGCCTGCTCCCGCAGGGCCAGCCCGAGCGCGACCGCCGCGTGTTGGCGATGGTCAGCACGATGGACGGCCTCGGGTTCGGCAGCTGCACGAACCAGTACGAATGCAGCGCGGCCTGCCCGAAGCTGATCTCCCACGATTTCATCGCCAGGATGAACCGCGACTACGCGAAGGCGATCTTCCGCTCGGCCTTCAAGCCTAGGGCGGCGGGCGGCGAGGGGGCCTAGCCGCGCGCTACGGCGTGGCGGGCGTGCCCCGCGCAAGGTAGGCGCGGATCTGCGCGGCCCACTCGTCAATGCGCCCGGCGAACGTCTTCTCCGTCATCGAGTCGATGTAGGCGTCCCCTTCGCCGTACAGGCCGGTGTAGCGGTAGGTCACGGCGACCCGGGTTTCCGATTCGTTCGAGCGGCTGCAGTGCACCGTGATCCGGGCGATGCGGACACCCGGGTAGACCGCGCGGTACTCGATGGGGGCGGCGGCGGGGTCGTATCGCGTGACCAGCCAGATTGCCTGGCGCTTTGCGCCGTCGTGGATCGTCTCGAGCGTGAAGACCGAATCGCTCCCAAGGGCCGCGGACTCGCGAGTGGCGAAGACGGGATCAAAGCCCCCGGCCCAGTTCTTCTCTCCAACCGGCTCAAACAGCGTGAATGCCTCGGCCAGGGGAAGGGGGACCGTGAACCCGTGCGAGTGCGTTGCCGACGAATGTCCGGCGGTCTTCGTGGAGGGAGGCGTGGGCATGGGTGACGCGGGACAGGTGGCGATGGCGGATGCGATGATTGCGGCGCGGATGGCGGCGGCTGCGGCGCGCCTGGGGCGGGGGTGGATGCTCAACTGCCGACCTGTTTCTCCACAAGGCGGTGGCTGTCCTCGGCCGTGAGATCGAGGTGGTAGACCTCCCGCAGCATCCGGACGCGCTTGAGCGTCGCTTCGGAGAAGGGCGCCTTGTTCTCGAACACGTGGAGGCATATCCCCTCGAGCAGGTCGCCGAGGTACATGTCGTGGTATTCGGCCACGCCCTTGAGGACCTTCAGGATGCGCTTCTCGAGGCGGATGCCGGTCTGGACCCTTTCGACGGACTTTGCAGGGTGCGGCGGATGGGCGGGCAGCCGGGAGGGTTTTTGGGAGGTATTCATGTTGGTAGATATATACCAATTATGATACATACCGCATGTCAACCCATGCTTCTGACGGGCACTCCGGGAATCGCCCATCCATGCCGCCGCTGGGGCATAGGGACCGTTTATCCAAGGATGATCGTAACTTTTCTCCGGAGCCCGTGTTCTCTTGGCAGCAACGAATTCCACTCGAACATGAAAAACAGCACGCTTCTCTTCACCGCCTTCCTCGCCACGTTCGTGGCCATCATCGTTTTGCCCGTCGGCATCGCCGCAGCCGCCATCGCCTTCACGGCAACGGGCCTCCTGTCGGTCCTCGTGGCCGACTACGGCCGCAACCTCACGCCCGTCCGTGCCGCTGCCGAGATCGTACCGTTTGGCGCCCCGGGCAACAAGGCGGCGCTTCGCCGGGCCGCCTGATTCACCGGAGCGACCCGACCGCAGGCGCACGAAACCCTAGCGCGGGTCATCAAGCCTGGAGCCGCATGAAATCCAATCTCATAACGGACCTCTCGGTCCTCGCGATGATCGCCGCGTTCCTCATGGTTCCGGTCGACGCCAAGGCGGCGGCCGTCGCCTTCACGGTTACCGGGATCCTCGCGGTGGTGATGGCCGACTACGGCCGGGACCTCAAACCCGTGCGGGTGCGGGGCAGGCAGGTTCCCTTCGAGGGAACCGGAAGCGGTCGGGCCGAGCTCGACGAGGCGGCCTGAACCTAGAACATCGAAAGCGCGTGGGCGCTTTCGAGTACGACCCAGGCACCGACGCAAACCAGCGCCGCGACGAGCGCATACCTTGCGATCTTGCGGCCGCGAAGCACCGCGTCCTGGAAATCCGTGTTCAGCGTCTTGCGGTTGAACTCGGAAATAAAGCTGACGAACCTCGGGTCGCGGAACTTTCCACGGTGGTCCCTGGCCAGTCCGTAGCGGATGGCTGGGCGGTGGAAGAGGTTCTTAAGCAGGGAAAGCATGGACCCGGGGAGCCACTATCCGTATTTTGGGGTGGTTTTTTCAAGATGAAACTCGCTAACATCGGCCTTTCACGGATTTTTACCGACCACGACCATGCACCATTTCCAGTACATCGGACAGAACCTGCACTGTGAATCGGTGGATTTGGCGGAGGTCGCCAAGCTTTACGGGACACCGACCTATGTCTACAGCGCCGCAACGATCGGCGACAACTACAGGCGGATCGTGGCCAGCATGAAGGGGCTCGATGTCCGGGTCTGCTATGCGGTCAAGGCCAATGCCAACCTTGCGGTGCTGAGATACTTAAGCAACCTTGGGTCCGCCTTTGAATTTGCGAGCGCCGGGGAGATGCGGCGCGTCCTCGCGGCGGGAGCCAGCGTGAAGGACAGCGTCTTCGCCGGGGTCGGCAAGACCGAGTCCGAGATACGGATGGCGCTTGAGGCCGGCATCTACTCGCTCCACGTCGAGAGCGAGCCGGAGCTGGGAAGGATAAACCACGTTGCCGGCAAGCTCGGGCTGAAGGCGTCGATTGCGATTCGCGTCAATCCCGATGTCGATGCGCTGACCCACGCAAAGATCACGACCGGGACGAGCGCAAACAAGTTTGGCATTCCCCTGAAGCAGGCCCCGGCCGCCTACGAGGCGGCCTCGAAGTACCCCAACATCACGATCCGGGGCATCCAGTCCCACATCGGCTCGCAGATCACGTCGGTCGGGCCATTCGTCGAGACCCTTGAGAAGCTCGCCCCCTTGGCCGCGAGCCTGAAGGAGAAGCATGGGATCTCCTATATCTCGATCGGCGGGGGGATAGGCGTCGTCTACAAGGACGCCTTGGCAAGCGGACCCTTCTCGTGGTGGGAGACGCAGCCCGAGGCGAAGCGGCCCCTGACTCCCGAGGTCTATGGCTCGACCCTGTCGCCAGTGCTCAAGCAATTGGGGCTCAAGGTCTTGCTAGAACCAGGACGTTCGATGGTGGCCAACGCCGGCATCCTCCTCTCCCGCGTCGAATACCTGAAGCGCGGCCAGGGCAAGAGCTTCCTTATCATCGATGCGGCCATGAACGACCTCGTGCGGCCGGCCATGTACGACTCCTATCACGAGATTGTGCCCCTGCACCGCGACACGACCAGGCGCGCCCTCGTGGCCGACGTCGTCGGGCCGATCTGCGAGAGCACCGACTGCTTCGCCAAGGACCGCCAGATCCAGGAGCTCGGCGAGGGCGAATACCTCGCGATCATGAGCGCCGGGGCCTACGGGCACGTGATGGCCAGCCGCTACAACGCGCGGCCGATCCCGGCGGAGGTTCTCGTGAAGGACAGCGCCTTTGAGCAGGTCAACGCCCGGGAAACCTTCGAGCAGATGATCGCAAACGAGAAGATTCCCGCCTTTTTGAGGTAGCAACGCGGTCGCCGTACGGGTTAGAAGAGCCCCATGAAGTTTTGCGTCGTCGGTGCCGGGGCGTGGGGCACGGCGTTCGCTCTGCACCTCGCGAGGGGTGCACGGAGCGTTGCGCTCGTTCCGCGGCGACCCGAGCAGGCGGCCGCGATCGCCTCGGCGCGCGAGAACCGCGAATACCTTCCGGGCGTGCTGCTTCCCCCCGGCGTACGGGTCTGCGGGAGTCTCTCCGAGGGCCTCCAGGGCGCGGATGTCGTCCTCCTTGCCTGTCCCGTTCAGACCCTCCGTCAGACCTCGGCTAACGTCGGGGCCGCCCTGAGGCCCGGCGCCGCGCCCCGGCTGGTCATCAGCCTTGCCAAGGGACTTGAGCTCGGCAGCCACATGCGGCCCTCCCAGGCGATCGCCGAGGCGCTGCCGGGCACGATGGTGGGCGCTCTGTCGGGCCCGACCAACGCGGCCGAGGTCGCGCGAGGGCTGCCGGCCGCGATGGTGCTCGCGGCCAAGGGCGACGAGTCCGTCATCCAGGACGTCCAGTCCGCGATCAGCGGCCCGACACTGCGCGTCTACACGACCGACGACCTGGCCGGCGTCGAGTTCGGCGGGAGCCTCAAGAATGTCTACGCGATCGCTGCGGGATGCTGCGAGGGCCTGGGCCTCGGCGACAACGCCAAGGCGGCGCTCATGACCCGCGCCGTGGCCGAAATGGTCAAGGTCGGGGGCTCGCTCGGGGCCCGCAGGGAGACTTTCTACGGGCTCAGCGGATTCGGGGACCTCGTCGCGACGTGCCATGGCGCGTGGAGCCGCAATCGCGAGTTCGGCCAGCGGATAGGAGAGGGCCGGAGCATCACGGAGCTGCTCGCCGGCCGCAGGACCGTCGTCGAGGGCTATGAGACCACGCGCTCGTTCGCCGGGCTGTGCTCCGAGAGGGCCATCGACGCCCCGATCCTCAGCGAGACGAATTCGATCCTCTTCAAGGGACACAGGCCGGCCGACGCCATATCGGCCCTGATGATGCGCGAGCTCAAGCGCGAGACGGCGTCGGCGTTCGTTCCGGCCTAGGCCAGATTGTTTGATTCCCGGGCTTGCCTTGGCGGGCTCCCCCTAGTTGCTTCTTGGGCCCCCCGCAAGGTCACCCCAATCCCCCAATGGCCGATCTCGCCGCACTCGACCGAAAACATAAGCTCGTCATCGTCGCGTCGTCCCTCGGAACGGTCTTCGAGTGGTACGACTTCTACATCTACGGAACCCTGGCCGCCTTCTTCGGGAAGCTGTTCTTCCCGCCCGGAAACGAGAGCGCGTCCTACCTCTCGAGCCTTGCCCTCTTCGGCGTCGGCTTCTCGGTGCGCCCGTTCGGCGCCCTCTTCTTCGGCCGGCTGGGCGACCTCGTGGGCCGCAAGTACACATTCCTTGTCACCATCATCGTGATGGGGCTCTCGACATCGCTCGTCGGGCTGCTGCCGACGTATTCGGGAATCGGATTCATGGCCCCCGTGATCCTGGTGATACTGAGGCTGGCCCAGGGGCTCGCCCTCGGGGGCGAATACGGCGGGGCCGCGATCTACGTGGCCGAGCACGCGCCGCACGGAAAACGCGGGCTCTTCACGGGGTGGATCCAGACGACGGCGACCCTTGGGCTGTTCCTCGCGCTGGTTGTGATCGGCGGCCTGAGGGCGGTGATCACGCCCGACCAGTTTGCGGCATGGGGCTGGCGCATCCCCTTTCTGCTGTCGTTCCTCCTGCTCGGCGTCTCCGTCTACATCCGCCTCAAGCTCGAGGAGTCGCCTGTGTTTGCGGAGATGAAGGCCGAGGGCAAGCAGTCCAAGGCGCCGCTGACCGACAGCTTCATGCGCTGGGAGAACGGCAAGATCGTCCTGAAGGCGCTCTTTGGCGCGACGGCGGGCCAAGGCGTCGTCTGGTACGGGGGCCAGTTCTACGCGCTCTACTTCCTCACGACGACCCTCAAGGTGGACTATGTCAGGGCCTACTGGCTGATCGCCGCCTCGCTGGTCATCGGGGCCGGCCTCCTCATCGGGGCGGGCAGGCTTTCCGACCTGATCGGGCGCAAGAAGATCATCATGACGGGCCTCCTCCTGGCTGCCCTTACCTACCAGCCGATCTTCCGGGGCCTGACCCGGGCGGCCAACCCGGCGCTCGCGGACGCGATGGAGCGCACGCCGGTCGTGCTTGCGACGGGCGACTTCCACGGGCGCCTGGCGCTCGCCATCGACGCCCTGAAGGACGCCGCAAAGAAGATCGTCCTCCCGAGCACGCCGAAGACGGAGACGGACAAGGCGCGGAACTTCCTGAACAGCCGGGGCATCCCTTTCACGCTTGCGCCCTTGCAGGGCCCGGGCGCGCATGTCTCGCTGGCGGTCGGCGGCACGACCGTCTCGGGGTTTGACGAGAAGGCCTACGACGCCGCGCTCGCCCCGGCGGGATACCCAAAGAAGGCCGACCTGGCGGCCATGAATGCTCCCTTGGTGCTCGCTCTGCTCACGGTGCTGCTCGCGTACGTGGCGATGGTGTACGGGCCGATCGCCGCGTTCCTTGTCGAGCTGTTTCCGACGCAGATCCGCTACACGTCCATGTCGCTTCCGTACCACATCGGCAACGGCTGGTTCGGCGGATTCCTTCCGCTGATCGCCACGTCTATCGTCGTCTTCACGGGCGACATCTACTCGGGCCTGTGGTTCCCGATAGGTGTCGCCGCGATGTCGTTCGTGGTCGGTACGATCCTGCTGCCGGAGACGAAGGACCGCGACCTGCGCGGCCTAGCGGACATCCCGTTCCCCTGACTAGACAAGGCGTCCCAGGCGGCGCGCTGCCGAGAGAACGAGCATGCTCCCGAGGTAGGCGGTGATTACGAGGATCGAGAGGCGGTGGCTACCGATCGCCATGCCGAGATACTCGCAGAATCCGCCCAGCATTGCGCCGATCAGGTTTGCGCCGAAGACCGCGGACGGCGACGCGGACTCGCGGAACGTCGTCGAAAAGATGATCCCCGCGAAGAAGATAGGCAGCGGCACGACCAGCAGGGTCCAGAGCATCCGGACCGGGAATTCAAGCCCGAGAACGGCCTCGCGCGGCACGACCAGCAGGAGGGCTAGGGTTGCCAAGAGCGGCGCATACATCCAGAGCGAGCAGCCTTTCAGGCGCTCGGCCGTGAGGTTCGCCGCGATCACCATGAGGAGCACCCCCGCGACGACGATCAGGGTCACGAACCACGTGGCGCCGAAGAAGAGGGTGCAGTCGCTGATGTTCTTCGTCTCGAGGAGGAGGAAGCCCATGCCGAGCAGGCCGAAATGGATGTCGGCTAGGCCGAAGGTGCGCCGCCTCAGGCAGGCGACCGCCGCTACCGAGAACGCGAGGAGGCTCGCAATCGCTATCACGTAGTCGGAGGGGATGGTCCTCCTGGCAAGGTAAAGGAAAGGCCAGTCGTCCGTTGGTAGGTCGACGTCGCTCGGGTTCACAAACGTGGCCCGGAAGTACCGGAGGACCTTAGGGGGCAGCATGACGGCCGGATCCCTTGGCACGCAGAGGATGATCAGCTGCCTGGGCTCGTCCATATACATCTGCGGTATCCTTCCCGTGGCCTCCTTCACGAGGCCGTAGAGCTTCGGTCCGAGCCACGGTTTCCCCAACGAGAATGACAGCGCCAGCATCCCTTGGTCGTTCAGCAGGCGGTAAGCCGTGCGGATGCTCTCGATGGTGTAGACGTAGCCGTCCAGCCGGACGTTGTTCATCGTGCTGAAGAGTGCCTGCGAATCCAGGAAGCCGAAGAGCACCAGGTCGTATCCGGGCCTGGCCCGGGCGAGGTAGGCCCGCGCGTCGTCGATGTGGACCGACACCCGCGGGTCCGAATAGGGCGCTCCCGCGTTGAAGCGGCGCGAGATGTCGACGATCGCCGGGTCGATCTCGACGGCGTCGACGTGCCTCGCCCCGGACGCGAGGGCCGCCTCCACGTCGCAGCCTCCGCCCGCCCCGACGATCAGGACCCGGTCGCGACCGTCGGAGACGGCGTAGGGAAGGACGTACTGGCGGGAGAACCAGCGGGCGTCGTTCTCCGCCTTGGTGCCGGGCGTGTAGCGCGACCTGTCGAGCGCCGCGTCGAAATGGTAGCCGAACTGGTTGACCCTGACCACGTACATCGGCGGGTCGCGCATCGTGCCCAGGTCCGGCGGGGGCGCGGACTCGGAGACCCCGGGTGTGTCAAACCGGCTGACCGTGATGTAGTAGTAGGGGGACCAGATCGCCCTGGGATCGCTGTTCCAGACGACGGCGGCCAACGTTGCGGCGAACATGGGAAGGGCGGCAAGCGTCGCCCTGCGGGTCGTCACGGTGAGATAGACCAGCATGACGCCCGCCATGCCGAGCACGGGCGAGAAGTGCTTGAGCGAGAAAAGGCCGAAGCAGAGCGTGCCCGAAAGGCTGCCGGCGAGGTCCCAGGCGTACGCCTTGAGCCGCGGCATCGAATTGAACAGGACCCCCATCCGCTGTCCCAGCGGTACGAAGACCAGGGCGTTCATCGCGAAAATCCGCACCAGGGCGAACGCATGGAGCATGGACGGCGGAAGGGCGTAGAAATGGAGCTCGCTCGGGGAGGTTCCCAGGACCGAGTTGCGGTCCATGAGCAGCATCCCGATGTCGCAGGCCAGGAACACCGGGAACCACCCGAGGAGGTTCCACCTCCTGCCGGCCGCCATCGCCCCGGCCCCGAGTCCCAGAAACGAGCTCAGCAGCATGAGGTTCGCGTAGTACGCTACCAGGTGGACGACGGACGGAACCCACCGGATCACCATCATCTCGAGAAAGAGGGCCGTGAAGGAGAGGGCGAACATCTGCCATCCCGCGCGGCTCTCGTCTCCGGGGTGCGTCATCCCACGTGAAATACCGGGTCGGCGGACGGCGATCAACTTCAACTTTGGGCCCGGGCAGAGCGGCTCAACCCGGGGATTGCGGTGGGGGCCCCCAGTATCCACATTGCGCCCCGATGAAAATAGCCGTCGGCTGCAGGCTGCGATACCAGGTCGTGGCCCCCAGCGCCTCATTCACCTTCAACGTGCTGGTCAACACCGACTCCCAGCAGCAGCTTGTCTCCGAGGCCGTGAAGTGCGCGCCCGAGGTGCCGACGGAGATCGCGACAACGTCCAAGGGGGACCGCGTGCTCAGGACGGAGGCCCCGACCGGGCCGTTCGATCTGGAGTATTCGGCGGTCGTCGAGGTCAACCGCCCCGAGATGCCCCCGCAGGTCCCTGCGGACCGGCCCGGCCGGCTGCCGCTCAACATCCTGACCTACACCCTGCCGAGCCGCTACTGTGAGAGCGACAGGTTCGGGCCCACCGCGTGGGAGCTCTTCGGCAAGGGCGAGGACAGGGCCGAGCAGGTGCGCGCGATCTGCGCCTGGGTGAGCGAGAACGTCGAGTACGCGCCGGGATCGACCGACGGAAGGACGTCGGCATGGGATGTCTGGCAGACGCGCAAGGGCGTGTGCCGCGACTACACGCACCTCGCCATCGCGCTCTGCCGCGCGCTCTCAATCCCGACCCGCTACGTCGGAGGCTACGCGGTCGGCCTCGTGCCGATGAACTTCCACGCCTGCTTCGAGGCGTACCTGGGCGGAGGGTGGAGGCTGTTCGACCCGACCGACGGGATCGCCCCGGGCCTGATCGTCGAGGCGACGCGCGGCCGGGACGCGTCGACCGCAGGGTTGACGACCATCTTTGGACGGATCCAGGCAGGATCCGTCCAGGTGGAGTGCTCCCTTGCCCGGGAGCCGGCCGCTCAGTCGGCCGGGATCCGCATCGAGTAGAAGCTGCGGTAGACGAACACCAGGGCCACGACAAAGATCGCGGCGCCAAGGGCGTGCTTGAGCCCGGCCGGCATGTTGACGGCGATCTCGACGGCCAGGAGGCCGAAGAGCGTCGTGAACTTGATGACGGGGTTGAGCGACACCGACGACGTGTCCTTGAACGGATCGCCGACCGTGTCGCCGACGACCGTCGCCGCATGCAGGGGTGTGCCCTTCTGCTTCAGGTCGACCTCGACGATCTTCTTTGCGTTGTCCCAGGCGCCGCCCGCGTTGGCCATGAAGATGGCCTGGAAGAGCCCGAAGAACGCGATGCCGATGAGGTAGCCGATGAAGAAGTACGGATCGAAGAACGCGAGCGACAGGGCGAAGCAGAACACCACGATGAAGATGTTGATCATCCCCTTCTGGGCGTACTGCGTGCAGATGCGCACGACCTCCTTCGACGCGGCCACGGAGGCCGTCGCCGCGTCCAGCTTCATGTTGTTCTTGATGTAGACGACCGCCCGGTAGGCGCCCGTCACGACCGCCTGCGTGCTGGCTCCCGTGAACCAGTAGATGACGGCGCCTCCCATGAGGAGGCCCATGATCGCCTCGGGATGGACGAGCGAGAGGCGCTCGATCGTGTCCGGGTGCAGGCGCTTGAGCAGCATGATGATGCCGAAGACCATCGTCGTTGCGCCCACGACCGCGGTGCCGATGAGGACGGGCTTGGCCGTCGCCTTGAACGTGTTCCCGGCGCCGTCTCCCTTCTCAAGCTGGTGCTTGGCGTTCGCGAAGTCGGGCTTGAAGCCGAAGTCCCGCTCGATTTCCGCGGAGATGTCCTTCTTCGACTCGATCTGGGAGAGCTCGAAGACGGACTGGGCGTTGTCGGTCACCGGGCCGAAGCTGTCGACCGCGATTGTCACGGGGCCCATTCCAAGGAACCCGAAGGCGACCAGGCCGAACGCGAAGATCGGCGCGGCGAACCGGAACTCCTCGGGCATGATCTGCTGGAGGGCGGGGTGCCCTGCGGCCAGGTACGCGCCGAACATGAGGAGGATGATGACGAGGCCCATCCAGAACGCGCAGAAGTTGCCCGCCACGAACCCGGAGAGGATGTTGAGCGAGGCGCCTCCCTGCTTCGAGGACGTGACGATCTCCTTAACGTGCCGGCTCTCGGTCGAGGTGAAGATCTTCGTGAATTCCGGTATCAGCGCGCCGGCGATCGTGCCGAACGAGATGATGGTCGAGAGGAGCCACCAGAGCTCAGGCGGGCAGTTCGGCTGCTTTGAGAGAAGCACGTACGTCGCCGCATAGGTGACCGCGATCGAGATCAGCGATGTGATCCAGACGAGGTTGGTCAGCGGCTGCTCGAGGTTGAAATCCTTCTTGCCCCCGAAAAGGGCGGTGTTCAGCGCCGCGTTCACGAAGTAGCTGACGAGGGACGTGATGACCATCAGGATGCGCATCGCGAAGAGCCAGACGATCAGGGTGCCGCAAAGCTCGGGGCTTGAGACGAGCGCCAGGGCGAGGAACGCGATGAGCGCCACGCCGGTGACGCCGTAGGTCTCGAACCCGTCCGCCGTCGGTCCGACCGAGTCGCCGGCGTTGTCGCCCGTGCAGTCGGCGATGACGCCCGGGTTGCGCGGGTCGTCCTCGGGCATGTTGAAGATGATCTTCATCAGGTCGGCACCGATGTCGGCGATCTTCGTGAAGATGCCGCCGCAGATCCTCAAAGCGGAGGCTCCGAGCGACTCGCCGATCGCGAATCCGATGAAGCAGGGACCCGCAAGCTCGGCCGGGATGAACTTCAAAATGCAGATCATGAAGAAGAGCTCTATGGCGACGAGGAGGAGGCCGATGCTCATCCCCGACTTGAGCGGGATGAGGAGCGTGGCGAGCGCATTTCCCTTCAGGGCGGAGAAGGCCGTGCGCGAGTTGGCAACCGTGTTGATCCGGATCCCGAACCAGGCGACGCCGTAGCTGCCGAGGATGCCGAGGATCGATGCCAGGAGGATCACGACGACGTGGGCGGCCGTCTGTCCGGAAAGCGCGCTGAAGTAGTAGGTCATGCAGGCTGCGATGAGGATCCACAGCACCACGAGGAACTTACCCTGCTGCGCGAGGTACGTCTTGCACGTCTCCCAGATCATGTTCGAGACGGACGCCATCGAGGAGTGTACCGGAAGGTTCTTCGTCTGGATGTACTGGATCCATCCGAAGACCATGCCGATCAGGCACACCACAAGGCCGGTCAGCAGAACGGCGGAACCGCTCAGGCTTCCTCCCATAAAGGTCACCGTGTTGAGGTCGGGGAGCTTTATGTCCGATTCGCCTGCGCGAAGGGACGGAATGAAGGACGCGGCGAGTATGGCAGCGGCGCCGTATTGCCATGCTTTGTGTTTTTTCATGGTGAGTTGAAGGGGTTACTTTGGATCCATCGTGACAAAAGCGTCCGCATTTAGGCGAACCTTTTGTGGTTTCCGGCGCCTCTAGTCCGACCAGTGGATTGCGTTTAGAATCTCTGCGAGATGATAGCCGGCCTTCGCCAGGCGCTCGGATGCCAAGGGTGTGCAGACCTCGTCGTAATGGGGGGGAAAAGTCATCTTAATACTCTTTATCCCACCTCGCGGGTCGGGTATCAGGGCGCCAAAGGTTATGCCGGAATATGCGGTGCGCGCGGCCACCAGGCTCTCCGTGGCCCAGGCCTCGGCCCAGTGGTGGTAGTCGCCGGTGCTCCTCCAGGTCGCGGACTCGTCGGCGACCTTCTTCTCGAGCACCGCAGCGAGCGCGGCGGGATCCTTGCCGGCGCCGATCTTCTCCACGAGCGCCGTGTCCCAATAGGCGTGCAGCTCGTCGAATCTTCCCGGGCCGAAAAAGTCCGCGTTGCCCCCCTTGTCGTTCGGGACGTCCTTCAGGGCCGCCGGGTCCATGACCAGCTTGGCCGATCCGTCCGCCCCGGTTTCGAAGTACCCGTTTGCGATGTGCAGCGGCTGGTGCTCGTCGCCCACGAAGTGCACGAGCATGCAGAGGGCCTCGCGCTTCGTTATCCTCTTGTCGCCGCCCCCCTCAAGGACGCTGACGGCCTCCTCGAGCATGTGGACGACGTCGTGGGGATTGGCATACGACCCGTCGAGCGTGTAGGCCGCAGTTCCAAGGGGGAGGTCGACGTAGTGCCATTCTCCGTTCTTTGGGAACTCGGCGTTGAACTTGAGTGCCTCGGGATCGGAGCCGAGCGGGCCCGTGTGGAAGTAGGCGCTTCTCACCTCGTCCATCCACGAGGAGATCGAGGCCAGGTCGTCGCTGCCGAGTATCGCGGCCACGTGGCTCCGCGCCTCCGCCGACAGGTTGTGCTGTGCGACAATCGCCATCGCGCTGTGGCCTTCCGCCCCCCACGGAAACGCGGGGCAGGCAAAGGTCAGGGCCAGGAACAACGCCGCAAAGGCCTTCGGGAGTTTTTGGGTCATCATCCCAAAAGTTCGTCCTTTCCCGCCTCCATTGGAAAGCCTATTTTCCCGACCCGCGACCGATTTCCAAATGCCGACCGCAATGACCCCCGAGCCCCCGTATTATGCCGTGATCTTCACGTCCCAGCGGACCGAGGGCGACAAGGGCTATGCGGAGATGTCCCGGCGCATGGAGGAGCTCGCCTCGGCCCAGCCCGGATACCTTGGCATCGAGAGCACAAAGGGGCCGGATGGATTCGGAATCACGGTCTCCTACTGGTCGGATGAGGGGGCGATTGCGCGATGGAAGGCCAACATGGAGCACCGGGTTGCGCAGGGCGCCGGGCGGAGCGCTTGGTACGCCGGCTATACGATAAGGATAGCCAGGGTCGAGCGCGCCTACGGGTTTGCAATGCCGCCTGCGGCCTGACGCTTCAAGGCTCGCCATCCGGGCCACGATTCCCAGAGATTACCCGCACCCCAGCCCGGGTGGCGGAATGGTAGACGCTTCGGACTTAAAATCCGATTTCCGCAAGGAAGTGTCGGTTCGAGTCCGGCCCCGGGCACCAAATGCGAATTGGGTGACCAAGGCGTCTGGGGTCTAGGGGAAAGGCGTCTGCCGATCAGTTGACCCCGAAAAAGACGATATGCGCGCCAGCCTTTGGGAATTGCTCCTGCCGCGCCTCGAATTTCGAGGTGATAATGGCCCGGCCGGCGTCGTCAAAGGTGACCGTCGTGCCGTCGTCATGCCATACGCGGCGATCGGCGCGATTCAATGTGATATACCTGTAGGTACCGGGGCGTGCGAACAGTACGACGGCACCCCTCCCATTAGGGGCGATCTTCTCGTGGACCTCCGGCGTGCCGCCAACGGGACCGCTCCCGGTCGGGAACGCCTCCGTTATGTCATCCCGGACCTCCTTGTATTTCTCGAGGACGCTGGCAAATCGGGCTACGCCGCTCTCGGAGATCGCGGGCAAATCGCCCCATATACCGTCCTGACCGAGCACCAGGGAGGCCAGGCTGAGCATCTGGTTGTCTCCCGGGTCGTCCGGCAGATAATGTGTCAGGAATAAAGTCGAGGGAATCCACTGGTCAAACACGAGCGGGCTGCGGCAGATCCAGTCGCGCGCCGGCCCGGGGAAGAAGAAAAGGTTCCAATTGCCATCCGGAGGCAGCGGGTGGTCGTAGTTCTGATTGTAAGGCCCGTTATTGATGAGGAAGTACTTGCCCGCGCTCAGATAGGCTAGGCCGAAGCTGCGGCCCGACTCGGTCATGTCAAAATCGCAGATCGCATCGGGAATGGCGCTGCTTACCGTCTCGGCAATCCGCGCCATGGCCAGTGGCATCTGAAAAGCATAGCAGTCACTCCGCTCTGGGCCCGAGTTTGAGGAGGTTCCGTGCCCGTGGTTGGGGTCGTTGCAACCGTATTGATCGACCGCATCAAACTTGAAATATGTTACGCCGAGCTGGCGGTTAAGCTGGATCAGCTTGTTGGCAAAGTCCTGACCGTAGCGACTCACCACGCAGCACCCCAAGGATGCTTCCGTCTCCCAAACTATCCAGGGGCTGGGCGTGTTCCCGTCGATGGTCTGGAGGCAGTCGGTGTGTGTCTTCAGCATCTGGGACTTCAACGCGACCGTCGTTGGGGCGAACCACAGCCCCAGTTTCATCCCATAGCCGTCGAGCTTGGCCTTCACTTGCTTGAGGCCGTCGGGAAACCTTAGAGGGCTTGGCTGCCAATCGCCGGGCTTTTCGAACCAGCCGGTGTCAATGACGAATACCTCGACGCCCATCCGATGGGCTACGTCGATTTCCTTCAGCATCCGCTCGATGTTCATTTCCGCAAGGTAGGGCTTCCCCTTCCAGCTCTTGAGGCGCTCCTGATAATTCCAGGTGTTGTAGAATATCTGCGGCCTGCGCGAGGCCGGTCTTAAGGCAAGATGTTTCAGGACAAAATTCCGATAGGCCTTTTGCAGAGCCAAGCGGTCGCCTTTGATTGCCCCGATCTCGAACCAGATGGTGGAAAATGGGCTATCGGGCCCGACCTCCTCGCCCGACCAATAATTGCCCTTAACCGCCTCAAGAATGACCGAGCGATCCGGTGAAAGGCGGTAATGCAGGAACTCGTCCGGCGCAGTGGATCCGTGCTCGTACGCGACAAGGAGCTGCTCCGTAGCATCGCCAGCCAGTAAGACGGGACCCATAGCCTCCTCGCCATCGGCAAAGAACCGAAGATCAAGAGTGCGCTCGACGGGCATGTAGCTGTGAAATTCCTCGTTGAATTCGGAGAGGCGCAGTTCGGTAACTTCTGGAAGGCCAGCGAGGGACAGACCCAAGTAGTTTATCATATCCGTCCCAGTGGGTTTCGTGAGGTGCCGTGGCGTGTCGCTTAGAATCTCGTAACGAAAGCGCACCACAGGGTCATCCTCCGCTGTCCTGAAAACCACCTTGAGATGCAGTCCCGCTTCACCGTACACGTCACCGACAAAAGTGCATTCTATGCAACCGTTGGCCAGTTCTCTGGGCGCACCAAGCGGCCTCACGGTCTTGAGTCCCATCGTGACATCGCGCCCGTCCAGATTAAAAACCGGAGCGGAAACGTAATGTCGCCGATCGACTCCTCTTGCTGAATAATCCCACAGGACGGAGGCACCGGCATGGAGCGTGACCGTTGCGAGGCGGGTCTCGACAACGGGAAGATCAAGGGTCTCGGCGTTTGAGGCAAGAGCGGCGACGGCCAATCCAGCAGCTAGAGCGAATGAGCCCGCCATAACCCGGAAAGCGATGGAGTTCACGCATCGTGCCTATTGGGTGGCGAGACGCCGGACAAGGTCCTTTCAATCGACCCTGGCTGGAAACCAGAGTCGACGGGTCTTAGGCAGCATCGGGAAGACTCTTTTCGGCCCCCCGGCCCATGAAGAGGCGCCACAGAGGGCGACTTCGTGCTGAGATCGTTGGTCTCAAGCTTAGAGGTGAGCTTTGTTCAGCGGTACGGAACGACGTGCAGTCGCTCCAAACAAACAACCGCCTGCCAACTCGGCCCAAGGATGACGAATCAGAGTACTTCCCGGTAGAGGTCGGGATGAGGGCGGGGCAGGACGACGGCGTTCACGAGGGCTCCCGCCTCGGCAATGACCCGCCTCCCCGAGGCTACCGCGGCTTCGACCGAAGCGACATCGCCCGTCATCGTGCAGAACGCCTTGCCGCCCAGGGCCATGGCGAGGCGGATCTCCAGCAGCGTGACGTTGGCCGATTTCACGGCCGCATCTGCCGCCCGGATAAGCGTTGCGACGTTGAAGGACTCGAACACCCCAAGGGCACTGTTCGGCTCGGGCATCTGCGTCCGTCCGATCGCGATGAAGACCTCAGGATGCAGGTTGGATATGACCACGTCATCGATCAGGCAGCCATTGGCGGCCAGTTTCCCGGCGTCCACCGCCGCCTGGACCGCGGCCGTGGTGCCCCCGATCAGCACCATGTATTTTCCCGAGCAGATGGAGCGCGAGAGGTGAAGGCGAACGTCCGCGGCCTTGAGCATCGCGTCGGCCACGACAAAGCCTGCCGCGATGCTGGACAGTTCAATCAAGCCGATGGAGTTTTCGTTCATGCTAGGCGGGCGAGGGTGAGGTGACAGTCGGTGACGCTTTCGACTTGCGCACCAAAGGGCGCATGGAGGAACGCCCCCATGGCGTTGGGCGCCGGTTCGGCGACGACCTGCCCGCCGGTCACGCGGGCGCCGGCTTTGAGGCGAGTTTGAGCCGCGGATCCGGCGCTCTGCTTGAGACGGAGCACGACGCGGTCGGGCTTCAACGGCTCGGGCCTGAGCGGCGCAGGATGATCGTAAGCCTGGAGGTTCAGCCGCTTCACCAGGGTCTTGATGGGGACGCGCCTGCCGTCGTGCATCGGGTGCTCCTTGACCGTCATTGGGCCGCTCCACTTCACGCCAGCCGCGCGCATTTCCGCCTTCGCGTCGTCGCACGCCTCCTTTGGGAAGAGTGCCTCGGGGCAGGCGAACAGCGTGCAAAGGCCGCAGGAACAGCAGAGCGAGGCCCATTGGTTCCAATGGTCCTTGCCCGTCGCCGTGAACGCCAGGCTTCGCATGACCTGGTGGGGCTCGACGGGGTAGCCGAGCAGGTATCGCGGGCAGTACTCCGTGCAATAGCGGCACTGGTCGCAGGCCGACTTGCCTATCCCGGCCTGCGCCTTTGGCGGCGTGAGCTTGCGCTCGACGACCCGGTGGCTGCGCGGAAGCACGATCGCCCCTGTGGTGGTCTTGGTGACAGGCGTTTCGAGGTCGTCCGAGGTTTCGCCCATCATCATGCCGCCGATGCAGAGAATCGGGTCGCCAACCTGCGCGCCGCCGGCCGCCTCGATGCAGTCGCGAAGCGTCGTGCCGAGCGGAACGCTGAGCGTCACCGGCGTCTTCACGGCCCCGGCGATGGTCAGGATCTTGTGGGTGACAGGGCGCCCGTTTGCCGCAGCCGTCACGTTGACCAAGGTTTCGACGTTGTTTACGACAACGCCCACGTTGAGGGGAATCCCTGCGGGGGGTATGAGCCGTCCCGTCACCTCGTGGACAAGCTCGTATTCGTCGCCGGCCGGGTAGTAGTCGCCGAGCAGCTTCACCTGCACGGCGGTCCCCTTGCAGGCCTTCTCCACGGCCTCGACCGCCTCGTGGTTCTTTTCCTTCAGCGCCACGAATCCCCGGCTGGCACCGACCGCCTCCATGATGAGCTCAACGCCCCGCACGACACCGGCTGAAAAATGCTCCATCACGGCTGCGTCCTTGTGCAGCAGCGGCTCGCATTCCGCCCCGTTTGCGATGACCGTATCCGCCTTGGAGCCGATCTTGACGTGCGTGGGGAATCCGCCGCCGCCGGCGCCCACGACTCCCGCAGCCTTCACCTGCTCGGCCAAAGTCATGTCGCCTTGGTTTTGTCTCCTGCTGAGAACTGCTGCAGGATCTGGTCTGTGATCCGTTGGATGGATGCTTCCAATTCCGGATCGGCCTTTGAATCGGGCGGCCTTTCCGCGGCCGGCGGGTTGCACACGACACCCGGGCGAAAATCGTTGGTGTCACACAGTTCGCATTCCTTCAGGTCGGCGCGGGGATCCGACATGCCCAGCTTCTGGCGGATGGCGATCAGCTCCCTCGCCTGGCCCTCGGTGAACCGGCGCAGGCCCTGTCCCAGCGTGCTGGCGATCCACACCATGCGGCAGTAGGAATCGAGGTTCTCCATCTTCCAGTACGCGTCCTCGACATCCTTTCCCCAGACGATGACCCCGTGGTTCTGCATGACGACGGCCTGGTGGTCCCTCCCGACCTTGCCGACCTCGTCGGCGTTGGCGGGCGAGCCGGGCGTCTCGTACCTCGCGACGCCAATCTCGCCCAGGAACACCTCTGCCTCGGGGATGAGGCATGACGGGATCTCGGTCTTTGCGATGGCAAAGGCGGTGGCGTGCGGCGGATGCGCATGGATGCAGCTCTTGGCCGCCGGCTGGCGCCTCATGATCCCAAAATGAGTCAAGGCCTCGCTCGTGCGCACCCGCGTGCCGGCAAGCTGCTTGCCATCGAGGTCGACGAGGCACATGTCGGCAGGGGTCATGAAGCCCTTGCAGATGAGGGTCGGGGTGCAAAGCACGAGGTTGTCACCGACGCGGATGGTGATGTTGCCGCCGTTGCCGTCCGTGTATTCGCGCTGCCAGAGGCGCTTTCCTATGTCGCACATCCGCTCCTTCAGCGTTTGAATGGCCGGGGAACGGAAGAATTTCTCGATGGCGGCCGGAGTCTTGGGATCGCTGCCCGCCGTCCACTTGAATTCATTGTCGGGCGTGCTCGGCCGTATTCCTGCAGCCGCCGGTGCGACAGGCCGTTCGGTGCCTGATCGGCCGGTGGGTTTACCGTGGCCCGTCAGCACGTCACGCGCTGACGGCGTGAGAAGCGCGTCAGAGGGAACGGCCTCGCCCCGGCGAAGCAGTTCCTCAACTTCCCTGGCCGTGATGACTTTGCGCATGGTAAGAAGGGTTTAAACGGACGGATGATAGAGGACCCGGTCGACGAGGGAGGCATTGTAGGCGTCCACAGGGGTCGGCTGTTCGAATGGCATGGCCGCCTCGGATCCCTCGGTGAAGCCCACCAGGGTCCCCGGCCCGGCGCCCAGATTGTCGTAAACGACGAGGCTGTTGCCCTTGGCGAGCGGAGTCATGGGCGCGCCTTTGAACTGCTCCTTGGACAAGGGCTGCACCAAGAGGAACCGGCCGCCCGTATAGGACGGATCCTGCTGCGAAAGGGTGACCTTGCCGATGACGTAGCCGAGGCGCATGGGGGGATTTCAGGGTTGGCCGGCCGCATCGCCGTCATTGGCGACGGCGATCACCATGTTGCGAAGCGGCGACTTCGGATCGTGCACGAACGCGCGTGTCGCGCCGCCGTCTGTCGAAAGAACAACACGCTGGTGTTCTCCCGCCCCGAAGGGGTCGATTGCCAGTAGCGGCGGACCCTCCTCCCGGCCCCGCTCGTCAAGCGGCTGGCATATGATCGTGCGGGAGCCGCGCATGCTGGGATGGCAGACTGTGGAAACGATCACTCCGTCTACGCGCGCGAGTATCATGGCGTCAGTAGATTCTCAGGTTGTCGACCATCACGCAGCGGCGAGTGCGGGTGAACGTGGCCGGATTGGTGATGCCTTCGCCGGTGGTGGTCGCGATCGAGTAGCTAAGGTAGCCTTCTCCGCCAAGGCCCAGACCCGCGACGCACGGTCCATTCTTTACGAAGAGGGTCGTGTCGAGCGCCCGGGCCATCCGCGTCATGTGGTCGACATTGAGCGAATGAATGATCGCCGAATGCTTGTAGCCGTGTTCGGAAATCGCGGCGAAGGAGATGCCCTCGTCGACGTCATTCACGCGAACAACGGGGATCATCGGCATCATCTGCTCCTCCATCACGAACGGGTGATTCAGGCTGGTCTCGGCAAAGAGAATCGGAGTGTTCGTGGGCACCTGGGCGCCGGCCTCCCTGGCGAGCACGGAGGCGTCCTTGCCGATCAGGGCGCGGTTGAGAACGGAGTGCGAGCAGCCTCCCGCGTCCTTGCTTGTGGTGAAGGCCGCCTCGCTGAGCTTGTCAAGCTGGGCGGAGGTCAGCTTCGCCGCGCCGGCAGCCTGCAGGGCCTCAATGAAGCTGTCCGCCACCGACTCGAGCACGAAGACCTGTTTCTCGCCGATGCACAGGAGGTTGTTGTCGTAGGCGCCGCCTTGGATGATGTCGCTGGCGGCCTTCTTGAGGCAACCCGTGCCGTCAACCAGCACTGGGGGGTTCCCGGGGCCGGCGCAGATGGCGCGCTTGCCTGACTTCATCGCGGCCGAGACGACCCCGGGGCCGCCGGTGACGCAGAGCAGGCGGACAAGCTCATTCTTTGTCAGTGCGTCGAATGATTCCAGTGTCGGCCTCTCGATCGTGCAGACGAGGTTCTCGATGCCGAGGGCCGCAAGGATGGCCTCGTTGTAGGCACGCACCGCAAGTGCGGCCGAGCGCGCCCCGCCGGGATGCGGGTTGAACACGACCGCGTTGCCGGCGGCGACCATGTTGATGATGTTGCCGCTGAGCGTGGGGACCGAGTGGGTGACCGGGAGTATGGCGGCGACCAGACCGTAAGGGGCATGCTCCTCCATCGTGATGCCGTGATCGCCGCTGAGGCCGTAGGGCTTGAGCCATTCGACGCCGGGCACGAGCTTGACGATCTGGAGCTTCTCAACCTTGTGCTCGAGCCGTCCGATCTTCGTCTCCTCGAATTCAAAGCGACCCCACTTGACCGCATTGGCGGTGACCAGCTCCTTGACAATCTCGACCACCTTGGCCCGCGCGGCCATGCCCTGGTCCTTCAGCTGGGCAAAGGCATCCTGCGCGGCCGCGCACGCCTCTCCCACGTCGTCGAACACCCCATAATGCCTCTTTCCGTTCGTGCGGGCGGACACCCTGGCCGGGGAGGCCGTTCGGGCATGCGCGGAATCCGGCGCGGAAGGTGAACTCCGCTGGGGTGGGGCGGCGCCGTTGCCCGCGCTTGACGCTCGGCCCAGGCCGACCATCACATCTGCGACCACCGCGCGCAGCGTCACGTCATCGAGCTGCAGAGGCTTGGTCATTTCTTGGGTGCCGGATAGATCTTTCGGTTCAACACGTCCACGGTGTCGACGATGCCGACCACGACCGCGTCCACCGGAAGCGATTTCATGCCCTTGGCTTGGCGGGCCGAGCTGCCCTGGCAGAAGAGGACAACCTCATCAATGCCGGCTCCAAGCGCGTCCACCGCGACTACGGTGTTCACGCCGGGCCGGAATTTCGACGGGTCCTCCTCGTCCACGAGCAACGGTCGCAGGATGAGCAGTTTGCGGCCCGTCATCGCCTCGTCCTTCTTGGTCGAGGTGACGGAGCCTATAACACGCGCGAGGAACATGGCTATTTGGAGGGTTTGGGCGCCGCGGCGGGCAGTTTGGGCAGAAAGCGAACGACGTCGTCATGCGGACGGGGAATGACCTGGACGCTTACGACTTCACCGACCGCGCGCGCGGCTTGGGCGCCAGCATCGGTCGCCGCTTTGACGGCCGCGACGTCGCCGACCACAACTGCCGAGACAAGGGCGTTGCCGACCTGCTTCATGGGTCCGGCGAGGGTGACGTTGGCCGATTTTAGCATGGCGTCTGTGCCGGTGACGAGGGCGGTGAGGCCCTTGGTTTCAAGGAGACCGATGGCTTTTGACATGATGTTTTTGTTATGGGTTGAGATTGCTAGTTTCTCGCTGCGAGGACGCGCAGAGTTTCGGTGGCCACGATGAGTTCCTCGTTGGCGGGAATGACAAAGACCTTCACGGACGAGGCGGCGGCCGAAATCTCGCCTTCGCTCCGGCGAACCGCGGCGTTAAGGCCTTGATCGACCCGCAGGCCGAGCCCGTCGGTTCCCGCGCAGACGGCCTCTCGGATTTCGGGGCTGTTTTCGCCGATCCCGCCCGTGAACACGATGGCGTCGCAGCCGTTGAGCTCAAAGTGAAACGAACCAATCCAATGGCGGACCGAATGCACGAACGCGTCGATGGCCAGCTGGGCGCGTGCATTGCCCGCCTCTGCGGCTGCCTGGATGTCGCGAACGTCGTTGCTGACGCCCGACAGTCCGAGGAGGCCGCTCTCCTTTGTCAGCTGGCGTTCAACCTCGGACAGGCTCAGGCCGAGCGTCTTCATCACGAAGGGCACGGCGGCCGAATCAAGGTCACCGACACGGTTGTTCTGGGGGAGACCCGATTGGGGACTCATGCCCATGCTCGAACCAACGGCGATGCCGTCGCGTAGCCCGGTGACCGAGCTGCTCCCGCCCAAGTGGCAGGATATCACCCGCAGGCTCTGTCGTCCGGCCCCCAACGGTGCGGCGCCGGCCTGGTAAAGATGGCGGACCCGCTCCGCAACGTCGGGCCGGCCCAGCAACTGGGCGGAGCGCTCGGCGACATACTTGTGGCTGGCCCCGTGGAAGCCGTAGCGGCGGACACCGGCCCGATGCCACGATTCCGGCACGGCGTAGCGATTGGCGGCCTCGGGCACCCATTGGTAGAAGGCGGTCTCGAAGAGCGCCACGAGAGGCACGCTCGGCAGCTTCTCGTGGAAGATGCGGATCGCCTCCGCATAGGCCGTGTTGTGCGCGGGAGCTAGTCCCCTGAACCCATCGAGGGCAGCGATCACCCGCTCGTCGGCCGGCACACAGCCGGTCAGGTCCTTTCCGAGGACCGTCTTGAAGCCTATTCCGTCCAGATCGGCAGGCGACCGCATATGACCCGCGGCACGGAGCTCGTCCAGGCAGTCATCGATCGCGCGACCGAAGCTGGTCACCCGTTCGTAGCCGCCCCGGATCAGCAGGGTGGGCTCCGCCGATCCGTCGAAGCGGAAAAGGCGGAACTTGAAGGAGGTGGAACCGACGTTGGCGACGACGATGTTCAAGCTTCGCCCGAGATCCACTTCCCGAGGCCGGCAAGGTCGTCGTGCGGTCTCGGAATCACCTGGACTGCGGCAACTTCGCCCACCTTGGCGGCCGCCTCGGCTCCGGCGTCGATCGCCGCCTTCACCGCGGCGACGTCTCCTCTGAAGAATGCGGTCACGTAGCCGCCGCCGATGGCCTCGTATCCGGTCATCGTTACATTCGCGGCCTTGAGAGCGGAGTCGGCTCCCTCGAGAAGGGCGCACAAGCCCTTCGTTTCCAATAGTCCAATCGCTTCTTGAGTCATGATGAAATTGCAGGTTGAGGGTTATGAGTTACAGGCCGAATTTGCGCAGCAGGTCGGGATGCGGGCGCGCAATGACGTGCGAGCAGACGAGTTCGCCGACGCGTTTGGCCGCCTCCGCGCCCGCGTCGACCGCCGCCTTCACGCTGCCGACGTCGCCCTTGACGACGACGGTGACGTAGCCACCGCCGATCTGTATCTGGTTAACAAGCGCGACGTTGGCGGCTTTGACCATGGCGTCGCTTGCTTCGACGCTGCCCGTGTAGCCGCGGGTTTCTACCATTCCGATGGATTCATTCATGTTACGTTTTATGGGTTGTGATTTGGAATTCTAGCGCAGGAGTTCGACAGGTGTGTCAGGGCGCAATGCGCAGGCGTTGCCTTCGTCCGTGTCAATGTGCACCTCGAGCCGGAAGTCGGGATTCACGCGGACCAGCAGTTGTTCGAATGTGGTGGCGCAGGCGCCGCCTATTCGCAGGCGCATGATGTCGCCATTCTTCACGCCGTAAAAGGCCGCGTCCTCGGGATTCATGTGCACATGAGGGGCAGCACGGATGACTCCGCATTCCATTTGGAGAAACCCCGACTTACCCATGAGCATGCAGCCCGGCGTCCCGGCGATGTTTCCCGACAGGCGGACCGGGACGTCAAAGCCGAGGGCGATCGCGTCGGTCATGGCGAGTTCGACCTGGTTGATGTCGCGGCAGGGTCCGAGAATGCGCAGGTTTGAGATGATTCGGCTGCGAGGGCCGATGAGGGTAACGGTTTCCTGGGCGGCAAACTGGTCCTTTTGGTAAAGCCACTTTATCGGCGTGAGCTTTGCCCCCTTTCCAAAAAGCGCCTCGGTTGCATCCTGCGTGAGGTGGCAGTGGCGCGCGCTAATATTGACCACCAGCGGGTTGGGGGCGAGCGCGGCGTATGGCAGATCCTTGCCCAGGCGTTGGTAAACCGACTTGCGGACGAGATGTTCGATCTCGGCGCGGTGGGGCATTGGGGGCGAAAGAAGCATGACCAACGGTGGATAAATTGCTTCAAAACCACGCAAATAGTGAACGATAGTCAACTTGATACTTCCATATTCATTCAAAATCGTTCATTATTGCCCTAATCAATGCATACTGAAGAACGCAAAGCCTTGATCTTATCCCATTTGGGAACTGCAGAGTTTGTTACGATCGAGGACCTTACGCAATTGACAAAAGCTTCGGTGTCTTCGGTGCGCCGCGATCTGCTTGCTTTGGAGCGGGAAAAGGCCGTTCAGCGCATCCACGGAGGAGCGCGTACGCTCCAGCCGAGAACAAATGACTATGTCTTTGATACCCGCGATACCCAGCAGGTGACCGAAAAGGAGGCGATCGGAAAGGCGTGTGCGGCGTTTATCGGAAGGGGGCAATCCATTCTCATCGACAGTGGCACAACGTGCTTCCATGTCGCCAGGCATCTGGGTGACGACGTGGGCCAGATCATCACGAACTCGCTCCCGGTGGCGAACCTGTTCTCAGGATCGATTCGCAGGGAGGTTGTCGTCTCCGGAGGTATGATTTATCCGCGACTCGGGGCCCTCATCGGACCCAATGCCGTCGACGCTTTCCTGCATATGCACGTGGACATCGCGGTCCTGAGCGCAAGCGGCTTGTCGGAGGATGGGTTCTACAATTCCCATGCGCTTGTCGTCGACATCCAGCGCGCGATGATTTCCAGCGCCGCGCGCGTGGTATTCTGCATGGACCACACCAAATTCAACCGGCGTTCGACATTCTTTCTCACGGACTTCGCGCAAGTCGACACGGTTGTGTCTGACCAACTCCCGCCCGAGCCGCTTGCCTCGGCGCTTAGGTCTAACGGCGTTGAGTTTGTGATTGCGGAAAGCTGACCCCTTTTCTGAGAAGGTCCCAAGCATAACGCTTCGGCCGTTAAGGCAATCTTGGCCTGGGCGGGTGCACCCAATCCCGTCCAAGAGAGGCGCCTGGGGTTTGCGGTGGTCACCCAAGACAGCTCGAGGGGAAGGCCGTACGCGCCGGCAATAATCACCCAATCCACAGGCCATCAATGAAATGATTCGCGTACCAAAGGATTGGCACCCGGCGAGCAGCAGGTGTGGCACCCTGAGAAGGCGTTCCCGTTCATGACATCCATCGCCTCCAAATGCTTCGGCGAGGACACGCACGGGCGGATCCACCACAACCCCGGCGAGGGGCATGTCGAGGTCGGCGAGCCGAAATCCCTCGGCACCGTTCCCGAGAAATGAAAGATGACCGCAAGCCGTGCCGGGGCACTCCGGCACTCGATCCCCCAATGACCCCGACGATGAATTCCCGGCGCCCGCGCAGTGCGGTTCGCGCCCTTGTCCTGGCCTGTGGCGCGGCGATGGCCGCGTTTGCCCTCGCGCGTGCGCAGCAGGACGAGGAAGCGTCCGCCGCGGTCGCCGGCGACAGGGTGGTCCTCATGCAGCGCTTCGTGGTCTCGGCCACGCGGATCGAGACGAACCCCTGGCGCCACGGCTCGGTGCCCGGATTCGAGGTGCTTACCCGGGCGTCCGAGCATGACACCAATTGGCGGATCGATGCGCTGCGGCGCGGGATGTGGATCGAGGGCAAGGTGATGCCCAGGGACTGGCTCCCTGATTCGGCCGTGCCGTACACGATCATCCTCGACGACACGGACCTGCGCGAGGTGCCCGCGGGCCAGATTCACATGAAGCCGACGGTCCTGAGCTCCCCCGCCGACGCGCTCACGTGGGGCATCCTGTCGGACAACACGAACCTTTCGATTGAGACCGTCGGGTCGAGCGACAGCGACACTGTCGCCATCAACAACAACCTCTACGGGGTCGACACGGCGGCGCTGATGGACAGCACGATCAGCCTCGAGCGCCTGGCCCGCTGCACGCCGCCGCTTCCGCCGTGGCTGATCGCCGGCCTTACGGGGCGGACGAGCGGCGTCTTTCGCGAGGCATTCGGCCTCCTTGCCGACACAAGCAACGGCGTTCTTGACCGACCCGGCCCCGTGCGAAGGGCCGCGGGGCCCGGGACGCTCTGGGTGTCCCTGGCGGAGACCCAGCGCATGCTCAAGCTCCTCTGGCACAACTCCCATGATCCGAGCTTCACGGTCCCCCCGCTGCGCCTGATGTTCGCCAAGGCGACGCCTCCGGCGGAGCGGCTCGCGCTTTGGGAATCCGAGGCCGCGCTGTTCGTCCGCTGGGGCCTCATGGGCGCGGACGGGCCGGATCCGGCCAACCGGAGCGCCTTCCTTGAGTTTGTGCGGCGGGCGCAGCGCGCACCGGTCACCGAGGAGATGTTCGTGGACTGCTTTGGCTGCGGCTACGAGGCGATGGAGGTGAAGCTGGCCGCCTTCCTCAGGAAGGTCCTCGCAAAGCCGACCTTCGTCGCATGGGACATGCCGGCCGGCGTCCAGGAGCCGGTCAACCTCAGCGAGGCGACGTCAGACCAGATAGGGAGGATTCTCGGGGACTGGCTCCGCATGCAGGGGGACTACCTGCAGAATACGGATCCCGAGATGAGCGACAGGTTTCTCGGGCTGGCGGGCAGGATGCTCGAGCGCGCCTACCGGGAGGACAACGGCCTTCCCCCGGACGTCGACGTGCCCCGCGGCGAGCATGCGGCCCCGTCGTCCCAGAGCAGCACCCTCGGCCCGGCGGTCGCGATGAAGCCGTTTGTCGTCACCGCCGAGCGGATCCATGACCCGAGGCTCTTGGCGGTTTACGGGCTCTACGAGCACGACACGGGAAACGACGCGAAGGCGCGCGAGCTCCTGGAGGCCGCTGCGAAAAGCGGGGCCGTGCGCCCCAGAGCCTACGTCGTCCTCGCCCAGTTGCGCTACGCGGAGGCGATCGGCAAGCCCCTCGGGGCGGAAGGGAAGCTTGGCGCCGAGCAGGCCGCGTCGGTGCTCGGGCCCCTGAAGACGGCGCTTGCCGGCGCTCCGACGCCGGACATCTACGACCTGATCGTCGAAACCTGGACCAACAGCGAGACGAAGCCCGCGGAGGGCGACATCGAGGGGCTGCGCGGGGGCGTCGAGCGTTACCCCGCGGACACGGACCTGGCCTACAACGCCGCCCAGCTGTGCTCCCAGAGCGGGCAGGCCGCGCAGGCCTCCTGGTTCATCGACAAGGGCCTCGTCTTCGCCACCCATGAGATCAACAGGGAGTACTTCGAGCAGCTGCGGTCGACCCTGAGCTCCGCGCCCACCCGTTAGCACGATGCCCCCAATCCGAACATGACCCCGGAAGACCGCACCGTCCGAACGGCGAGCGCCCGCGCTGGGGCAGCGCTCCTCGCGATTGCCGTTGTGGCATCGCTTGCCGTCCCTCCGCCCGCGCGCGCCAACAAGGAATCGGAGGCCGTGGCCGCCGCTGCGCGCGAGCGGGCGGTCCGGATGCAGCGCTTCATCGTCTCGGCCACGCGGATCGACAAGAACCCGTGGCTCTATGCGTCGTTGGAGGGATTCGAGGTCCTGTCCCGGGCGCCGAACAAGGAAACCTCGTGGATGCTCGATTCGCTCCGGAGGGGACTGTGGCTCCAGAACGACGTGATGCCGAAGGACTGGCTTCCGGTGGCCCCGGTGCCCTACACGGTCGTCATCGACGACACGGACATGAGCACGGTCCAGGTCGGCCAGCTCCATTCGCAGCCGATCAAGCTCGAGAAGCCGGCCGACGCGGTGGCGTGGGGGAAGTGGTCGGCGGACGCAATGGTCTGGGCCGACCGCGTCCCGGCCTATGACGGCGACACGCTCGCCTTCAACACGAACGTCTTCGGGGTCGACATGCGGACGTTCACGTACGGCTCCGTGAGCCTCGAGCGCCTGAGCCGCTGCGTCCCGCCGCTTCCCCGGTGGCTCGTTGCCGGGCTGGTGGGGCAGGACTTCGGCATCTTCAGGGAGGGCTTCATGCCCATTGTCTCCAGGGGCATGTTCGGTTCGGGATGGATCCACAGGGCCGACGGCCCGGGCACCCTCTGGGTGTCCGTCGATGAGACCAACCGGCTTCTGAAGCAGCTGAAGGAGGACGGGGCGAGCGACAAGACGACCCCGATCGCCATGCTTCCGCTGCGCGAGCTTTTCGACGAGGCGCAGCCCGCGCCGGCCCGGCTTCCCCTCTGGGAATCGGAGGCGGCGCTGTTGGTGCGGTGGGGGCTCATGGGGCCGGGAAGCGACGACCCTATGACGGCGCGCGGCTTTCTGGAGCTCGCCGGGCACGCGCGCGTGGAACCCGTCACAGAGAAGGTGTTCACCGAGTGCATGGGCCTTGGCTATGCGGCAATGGAGGCGAGGCTGGGCTCGTTTCTCAGGGCCGTCCTGGTCCAGCCGACCACGGTGGACCTGGACATTCCGGCGGGATTCCCGAAGCCGCTGCTGAAGCCGGCGACCGCGGACCAGATCGGGCGCATCCTCGGCGACTGGCTCCGGATGCAGGGGAACTCCTTCCGCACCCGGGACCCGGCGCTGAGCAGGGAGTCGTTCTATTATGCGGGCCGGATGCTGGAGCGCGCCTACAGGGACGACAACGGCCTGCCGCCCGACGTCGACCGGTCTCGCGGGGCCGGGCATTCATCCGACTCGGCCCCGAACGCCTTCCTTGGGCAGGCCGTCGCCATGAAGCCCTTCATCGTCACGGCCGAACGCATCCACGACGCGAGGCTGCTCGCCGTCTACGGCCTGTACGAGCACGACACCGGCGATGACGAAAAGGCGCGCGAGTTTCTTGAAGCGGCGGTGACGACCGGGGTCGTGCGGCCCGCCGCCTACGTCGTCCTCGCCAAGCTGCGCTTCACGGAGGCGACCGGCAAGCCAGCGGGAGCCGGCGGAAAGCTCAGCGCCGGGCAGGCTTCATCGGTCCTCGATCCCCTGCGCACCGCACTCCGGTTCGCCCCCAGCTACGACGCCTACAGCCTCATCGTGGGGGTATGGACCAACTGCGAGGCGAAGCCGTCCGAGGGCGACCTGGACGAGATCGCCAAGGGCGTGGCGCTGTACCCGAGGAACACCGAACTGGCCTACAATGCGGCGCTCCTCTGCCTGCAATGCGGCTACGATTCCCAGGCCTCCATGATGATCGACAAGGCTCTCGTGTTTGCGGCCGACGAGCACAAGAGGGCGTACCTGAGGCAGCTGCGCCCAGCTCCCGATGAGCCCCCGGCGCCCGTTGCGCCCGATGTAACCAAGGGTACCCATGAGCCCGATGCCGATGATGGGAAATAGGTGGCGAAAAGGACGGGGCCAGGTTTGTCGCGTGCCGCCCGCAGGCGCGGCCGACAGCGTCGTCGCTTGCGCTTCCCGGGCGTCGGCGCGAGCGCTCACGCGCACAGCCAAGACCGCCCGGGCCCACTTGGAGCACATGAAAGTGGATCCTATGCTTCGGATGAGAATCTGGCTCGTGGCCGCCGCGGGCGCGCTGCTTGCTGCCCAGCCGTCTGCCCGCGCCTCGGATGACGTCGAGGGCATCACCGCCGTGTCCTCCAAGGCGAGCAAGGACTACGTCCGCACCAAGCTGCCGGACGGATCCTTCCAGCCCGAGAACTACGTCTTTGGCGAAGGCGGAAAATGGGCCGGCGAGATCAGCGACGCCACGATCGACAAGCTGCATTTCCTGGATGTGGCGCGGGTCATTGCCGCTCCGCTCGCGGGCCGCAGCTACGTCCCGGCGCGGGACCCGAAGAAGACAAGACTCCTCATCATGGTCTACTGGGGAACAACCGCGGTTCCCGGGCCGTCCTCCGACTCGGTGGCGATGCAGCGGTTTCAGGTGGCGCAGGACAACCTCCAGAAGTACCTGGTGCCGTCCGCGACGGACCCGCGGACGAAGGTCCCCGGCGGCGGCCCCCCCGGCGTGGTCGAGGCCGCGCTGGACCAGCTGTCGGCCGCCACGGTGATGCTCAACATGGAGAACCGGCAGAACGACCGGACCGATTTCCTGAATGCGCTGATGCTGGGCTACGACAGCCCCGGTCTGATCGGGACCGAGAAGGGGAATTACGTCAGGGGGACGGCCTTCAGCGCCGACCGGGACGACCTGTATGCGGAGATCGAGGAGAACCGGTACTTTGTGGTCCTCATGGCCTATGACTTCCAGCTCTTGTGGAGGGAGAAGAAACACAAGCTTCTCTGGGAAACCCGCTTCAGCATCAGCGAGCGCCGCAATGCCTTCGACAAAGCCCTGCCGGTCATGGCGCAGTATGCCTCGCAGTACTTCGGCCAGGCCAGCAACGGGCTGCTCCGGACGCGGGTTCCCGAGGGTCGCGTGGATATCGGTGAGACAAGGTCGCTCGGCGAGGTCGATGCGCCCCAGAAGTGAGGCGCCTGCCCCGGCAATGATGCGTGCGCCGACAAGCGAGGGGTTCCTTTTTGCCGTTCAGATCGCCCTCTGGCTGACGGCGGGCTGCACCGCGCCAACGGCCACCCGGACCAGCACGGGCCAAGTCGGGGGCGCCGCTCTCACGGCGGTGTATTCGCGGGCGAGCAGGGACTACGTCCGGGCACAGAATCCGGACGGATCGTTCGTGCCCGAGACGTACGTCTTTAGGAACGGTGGGAACTATGGCGGCCCCCGGGTCGACGTGACGATGGACAAGCTCAGCTTCGAGGAAGTGACGCGGGTCATCACGGGGCCGCTGGCGTCCCGGGACTACGTGCCGAGCGAGGATCCCTCTGCGACCGACCTGCTGATCGTGGTCTACTGGGGCGTGACCATCGTCCCGAACGACCTCATGCCCTACGCGAACCGGGAATCAGTGAAACTCGGCGAGCAGGCGGTGGCGCCAACCGGAGCGTCGGAGGGGAAGGGGACGGGCGCCGCGGTTGAGGCGCAGCGTCAGCTTTCGCTGCAGGAGCAGGCGGCCTCGTTCTCCCAGATGGAGGCCGCGGCCGACGCCCGAACCGATGCCCAGAGCGCGAACATCCTCGGCTATACGGACGAGATCTACCGGACGTCGCCGAACGACCCCTACATGAACACCCTGAAGGCGGAGGTGGAGCAGGACCGGTATTATGTCGTGCTCCTGGCCTACGACTACAAGGCGGCCAGGAAATTCGGGGTGCACAAGCTCCTCTGGGAGACGCGATTCAGCGTTCCCGAGCTCGGGAACGATTTCGAGAAGGCTTTCCCGATGATGGCCTCCATCGCCGGGAAGTATTTCGGTCAGGACAGCCATGGGCTCATCCACCACAGCCTGGGCGAGGGCCGCGTCGAAGTGGGCGAAACGAAGTCCCTGGGCACGCTGCCCGAGAAGTAACGCACCGGCCCCGCGGATGACGCGCGGCAGCTTCCTGACTTGGGGCCCAGCACCCAATGCGGACGGCGGGCGCCGATCTCGCTTTGCTGCGGTCACCCAAACCTGGAATCAATGCGGGTTGCGATCACCATCTGGATACACCTAATGATGCACCCATCAATGCGTTGGGGAGTCGATCCGGTATTTGGCACTGCTTGAGCAATTGCACAGTGTGAATATAGTCTAGACACCCATGAATAGCCGCACATCAGCGCTGCGCCTTCCCGCGTCCTCCGGTTCGAACGCCCGAAGGCGCCCGGCCGGACCGTCGGCCAGGGTCGGCCGGAGGGGTGCCATCCGGTGCGGCTGCGCCCTCGGGCTGCTGACAGGCTGCGGCATTTCTATGGGCGGCCAGGCGCCCGGCACTCCTCCGGAGGAACTCATGGGTGTCACGGCCGTTGTCTCGCGGGCGAGCAAGGACTACATTCGCGAGAAGCTTCCCGACGGATCGTTCCAGCCGGAATTCTACGCCTTCGGGGAAGGCGGGAACTGGGGCGGCGACCTCAAGGACGCCTCGATCGATGCGCTTCACTTCGCCGACGTGGCAAAGGTCGTTGCCCAGCCGCTGGCGGAAAGGAAGTACCTTCCGGCGAGGGACCCGGGCAAGACGAGGCTCATAATCATGGTCTACTGGGGGACGACGACGGTGCCCAAGCCGACGGAGGAGGACCCGCTTTACCAGAGTTACTACCAGGACCTAGCAGAGTACCGGATCCTCATGGAGGAGCGCAGCCCCGAGGCGGACATGGTCCTCCAGGCCGGGCTCCACATGCTTGAGATGGCGAACAGGCAGCGGGACCTCCTCGACTTCAAGAACGCGGGGATGCTGGGCTACGACACCACCGACCTTGTCGGAACGGACTACGGCACCTACATCAGGCACACTGCGCTCGGCGTGGCCCAGCGGGACGTGGTTGATGAGATCGAGGAGAACCGCTATTTCGTGGTCCTGATGGCCTATGACTTCCAGCTGCTGTGGAAGGAGAAGAAGCACAAGCTGCTCTGGGAAACCCGGTTCAGCGTCAACGAGCGCCACAATCAGTTCGACAGGGCCCTGCCGGTGATGGCCCGCTACGCGTCACGGTATTTTGGCGAGGACAGCGGCGGACTCCTGAGAACGCGGGTGCCGGAGGGGAGGGTCGAGGTGAAGGAGCCGACGCTCATCGAATTCCTGACCGGGACCAACAAATGAAGACAACGCATGCGAACCGGGCGAAATCCGGTCTTCTTGCCTGCTGCGCGCTCCTGCTGCTTACAGGCCGGGCCGCCGGCGCCGACGACGGCGTCGAGGGCGTGACCGCCGTGGCATCAAGGGTGAGCAGGGACTACGTCCGCGCCAAGCTTCCCAACGGCTCGTTCCAGCCCGAATCGTATGCGTTCGGGAAAGGGGGAAACTGGGGTGGCGAGATTAAGGACCTCACGATCGACAGGCTGAGCTTCATGGATGTCGCGAAGATCATCGCCGCGCCCCTCGCATCCCAAAGATACCTTCCCGCCACGGATCCGCGCGGCACAAGGCTCCTCATCATGGTCTACTGGGGAACGACCGCGGTTCCCGAGCCGTATTCGGACTCGATGGCGTACGAGCAATTCCGAATGGCTTCCCTAGGCTTGGGCACGCCCACGGTCGATTCCAGCTCGAAGGGCTACCACGCCCTCAGCAGCGGCAATACAAGGACGAGCGCGGCAGGAGGCGACGCCGACGCCAAATGGTCGGCTGCAGCGATCATGCTCACCATGGTGAACCGGGCGCGCGACCGGACGGATTTCTCGAATGCGCTGATGCTGGGCTACGACTCGCCGGGGCTCATCGGGACCGAGCAGGGAAACTACGCCAGGGGCACGGCGTTCGGCATCGACCGGGACGACCTGTACGCGGAAATCGAGGAGAACCGGTACTTCGTCGTCCTGATGGCCTATGACTTCCAGCACCTGTGGAAGGAGAAGAAGCACAAGCTTCTCTGGGAGACGCGATTCAGCATCAGCGAGCGCCACAACCAGTTCGACAAGGCCCTGCCGGTGATGGCCCGCTATGCTTCGCAGTACTTCGGCCAGGACAGCAACGGGCTCCTGAGAACGAGGGTGCCGGAAGGGAGAGTCGAGGTGAAGGAGCCGACGCTCATCGAATTCCTGTCGGGGGCGAACAAATGAATGCGGCGCATTTGCATTGGAAGACATCCGGCCTCCTTGCCGGCTGCGCGCTTCTGCTGCTTCCAGGGCGGGCGGCCCGCGCGGAGGAGGGCGTCGAGGGGGTCACCGCCGTTGCGTCAAAGGTGAGCAGGGACTACGTCCGCGCCAAGCTTCCCAACGGCTCCTTCCAGCCCGAATCTTACGCGTTCGGCGAAGGGGGAAAGTGGTCGGGCGAAATCAGCGACGCCACCTTCGACAGGCTGCGCTTCATGGAGGTCGCGCGGATCATTGCCGGGCCGCTCGCCGCCCAAAGGTACCTTCCCGCGAAGGACCCGGGGAAGACCAAGCTGCTGATCATGGTCTACTGGGGGCTGACGGACGTTCCGCCCCCCATATCCAGCTCGGTCGCGTACGACAATCTGAACGCGATCCAGAACCAGATCTCCGCGGCGCAAAGCGCGGCCAGGGCCGCCGCCGCGGGCGGCGGCGGCAAGGGAGGCCATTACCATCCCTCGAACCCGAACCAGGGCATAAGCAACGACCAGATGGATGAGTTCTCGTCCGCCATGACCGTGCTCAACATCGAGAACCAGCAGCGCTCGAAGACCGACTATTTCAACGCCCTCATGTTGGGCTACGACTCGCCCGGGCTGATCGGGACCGAGAAGGCGAACTACGTCCGGGGAACGGCGTTCAGCGTGGACCGCGACGACCTGTATTTGGAGATCGAGGAGAACCGGTACTTCGTGGTCCTGATGGCCTACGACTTCCAACTCCTCTGGAAGGAGAGGAAGCACAAGCTTCTTTGGGAAACACGCTTTAGCATCGGCGAAAGGCGCAACGCCTTCGACAAGGCGCTGCCGGTGATGGCGCGGTACGCCTCGCAGTACTTTGGACAGGACAGCAACGGGCTGCTCCGGACGCGCGTGCCCGAGGGGAGTGTTCAGGTGAAGGAGCCGACGCTGATCGAGTTCGTGCCGGAGCCGAGCAAATGAGACGAAGCAGGCCGCCTCTCTTCGCCGCAGGACGCCGTTCGCGCGGCTGCGCCGGATTCGGGGTCGGCTCTGGACACGCCCGTGGTTCTCAACTTGGATGCCGCGCATGAAGCCGACGGAGGGGGATCCGCCCAGCGCCGCCCTCCCAGCCGCGCCTTTGGGCCGATTGAAGCAGAGGAGGGGCCCGTCGCGCGCGCGGATTCGTCCGGCCACGTCCAACACCGCATGGCCGAAAGACTGAACCCAATCGTGGACTTGACCGTACCGGCCCCGGGCAGCGAGGTTCTCCTGGTCGAGGACGATGCCCCTTTCCGAAAGCGCCTCGCCGCGTTTCTGAGGCAGCTTGGCGCCGAGGTGACCGAGGCGGGCCGCCTCGAGGACGCGCGGCGGCAGCTGCGCGATCTGCGCTTCGAGTTTGCCCTGGTGGACCTGCACCTGCCGGACGGCGAGGCGCTGGACCTCCTGCGGGAGGGAGCCTTCTCGGAGAACACCGGGGTTGTCGTGATGACGGCGTTCGGCGGGGTGAGGCAGGCGGTGGAGGCGATTCGCCTCGGCGCCGGCGACTACCTCTCCAAGCCGTTCGAGCCCGAGGAGCTCCCGCTCGCGTTTGCCCGGTGCCGCAGCATGCGCCTCGCAGCGCGGCGGGCGGAGCACCGCGCGGCCGAGTCCAGGTCGGAAACCGACCAGATCTTCTTCGGCAAGAGCCTCGAGCATGTGCGGGCGCAGCTCGACACCATCGTTGCGACCGAGCGCCGCCTCGAGCGCCGGCTGCCGCCGGTTCTCATCGAGGGGGAGACCGGCACCGGCAAGGGCGTCATCGCCCGCTGGCTGCTCCGCCATGGGTCCCGGGCGGGCGAGCCGTTTGTCACCTTGAACTGCGCGGCGCTTCCCGAAGGCCTTGCCGAAGCCGAGCTGTTCGGGCACGAGCGCGGCGCCTTCACGGACGCCAAGCGCGCAAGGATTGGACTCTTTGAGGCCGCCGACGGCGGCACCCTCTTCCTTGACGAGATAGGGTCGCTGGCTCTTGCGACGCAGGCCAAGGTCCTCACCTCCGTCGAGGAGGGCACGATACGCCGTCTCGGCGGCACGAGGGAAATCTCGATCGACGCAAGGCTGATCGCCGCGAGCAACCGCGATCTCAAGCTCCTCGTGCGGCAGGGCGCGTTTCGCGAGGACCTCTACCACCGCCTGAACCTGCTGCACGTCACGCTTCCGCCCCTTCGCGAGCGGGGCACGGACATCCTGCCGCTCGCCCGACACCTGCTCGCAAGGATCGCGTCCCGGCACAGGCTGAAGGGGCTCACGATCTCGCCTGAGGGCGAGGCGCGCCTGCTCGCGCAGCCCTGGAGGGGCAACGTGCGCGAGCTGGCCCACGAGATCGAGCGGGCGGTCATATTCGGGGGCGCCGCTCCTTTCGACTTCGCCTCGCTGGGCGGCCCCGCCGCGCCCCACGCGGGCGGATGGAGGAACCCGGCGTGGAGGATGCCGGAGTCGGGCTTCTCGCTCGATGCAACGATCGACGAGCTGATTGCCGAGGCGCTGAGGGAATCGCAGAACAACGTGTCCGCCGCTGCGCGGCGCCTGGGGGTCACCCGCGACTTTGTGCGCTACCGGATGCCCGGCGGGAAGGCGGACGCACCCCGATGAGCGACGGTCGGCTTGCGATTGGGAAATCTCACCCAAAGCGGGCCACTCGAGAGGACCCGGGGTTGGGGCGTTCACCCAAGGGCGCGGGTCAGGAGACAGGCGCTCGTCCGCTGGAATCTCATAATCAATACGGAATCAATACATTGAGCATCCATCTGGGGACTTGGCATGCCGTGAGCAGAAAAGAATGGGCTGAACTGATGAATTCCAAATTCCCCCATTTCGAGCGGAGCCCCGGCTTTGCCTCCGGTGCGCCGGCGACTCCGGGCCGGGCTGATGCTCGACGCCACCGTAAGATGAGCATTCCCGTTTCCCTAAGAATGGCCGCCGGCCTCCTTCTTGGTTGCGGAGTGTCATTCGCCATTCCGCCCTTCACCAGCGACTGGACGAACAGCAACACCGTCACCGCCGTGTCCTCCAGGGCGGCCGAGGTGTACGGCCGAACCAAGCTGCCGAACGGGTCGTATCAGCCTGAGACCTACGCCTTCGGAAACGGCGGATTCTACGGAGCGCCCAGCAGCGACGTCACGATTTCCAACGAGAGTTTCATGGACGTCGCGCGGGTCATTGCGGGGCCGCTTGCGGGCCAGAACTACGTCCCGACCAGGGATCCGAGCAAGGCGAACCTGCTGATCATGGTCTACTGGGGCGCGACCAGCGGGACGGCCGACCCCTACTCGAAGAACTACGTGTTCAGGGAGTATGATTCCTATCAACCGACTGGAACCAGCAGCGTCGTAACCTTCGGCACGGCCCCCTACGGGGGAACGCTGGCGGACGCGCAGAACGCCGTGATCTTGGGCTACGACTCCGCGATCGCGGACGCCCAGCCCCACCCGGGATTGATCCACCAGCTGAAAAGGGACGACCTGATCGATGACATCTCGCAGAGCCGCTATTTCGTTGTGCTGATGGCCTACGACTTCCAAGCGCTGTGGAAAGAAAAGAAGCACAAGCTGCTCTGGGAATCGCGCTTCAGCATCCGCGAGCAGGGCAATGACTTCAAGAGTCTGCTGCCCGCGATGGCCAAGTATGCGTCGCAGTACTTTGGCCAGGACACCCAGGGGGTCATCCGCAGGCCGCTCCCCGAGGGCAAAGTCGAGGTGGGCGCTCCGCAGTACCTTGGCACCGAGGAGGACAGGAACGGATCGCCCTCCGAGACCACGCTGATTGCCGGTCCGGGAGTCCTTTCGGCCACGCCCGGTGGCGGAAGCCCGAACCTGTCGGAGCTGCCGGAAACGCTCAAGGGGCGAATTGTGGCGTATCAACGGGAGCGGACGGCCCTGCAGAATTCCCTTGCTGCGAAGATCAAGACGCAGGCTCCGGGCGAGGAGATGCGACAAGCCATCGACGCATTCAATTCGGAGAATTCCGCCAAGATCGCCTCGCTCGACCGGGATTCGGAGAGCATACGCAGCGAACTGGCGCGGTTCGCGGCGTCAAACCCGCAGCCGGCCGGGGGCCAGCCCGTCGAGACGCTGGTCCGGAAGTTCAACGAGAGCGTAAGGGAAATTGAAGGAGAACAGCCCCTGTTTACCCACCCCTGACCCGTGGCCCGAAAGAAGGATAGCCTGACCGACGCGGCGTGAATCAGCGATTTACGCGTCCTCCGTTGCTGGTGATTTTCGCCGGAGCCCTGCTCTTGGCGATTTTTGCCGTCATGGTGGTGCGCTTCCGCTCGAGGCTCCGGGACGAGATCCGCCAGACGATCATCAACCGGGACGCCACCGTCATGCTCCCGGTCGCCCAGCGGCAGCTGGCGCAGCGTTCCGCGGCCTCGACCGGCCCCTCCGACCTCCTCGCGGCCGTGCTCGAGAGCGCGCAGCAGGAGGACATGCTCGCGGTGGTCGTCTTCGACGACAAGGGCCACGCGCTGCGCTGCGCGCCGGACTCGCTGCTCTTCGCCGAGCTGCCGATCGACGACTACCTGCACCTGCTCAAATTCGAGCCGATCAGCCGGTTTTTCCCCGAATTCCCGCTCAACCGCTACTTTGCAGGGATCCCGAGCGCCCCGCCCCAGAATCCGACGCCCGTGCTCGAGGTGCTGCTGCCCCTGCATGGGCGCGATCCGGGCAAGATTGTCGGCTTCGCCCAGTACTACATCTTCGCGGCATCGCTCGCCGAGGAGCTCAACCTCATCGACCGGCGAATCAACCGCCAGACTGCCGCGACCCTGGGAATAGGCGGCGGGCTCATCGCCGTGGTGCTGGCCGCGGCATACGCGGGCCTTCGCAGCGCCCAGCGCGCCATCATGGAGAGGAATGAGCGGATCGTGCGCGCGAACTGCGAGCTGACACTGGCCTCCAAGGCGTCCGCCCTGGGCCAGATCACCTCGCACCTGGTCCACGGGCTGCAGGGGTCGGTGGCCAGCCTTCGCAGCCTTGTTGCGGGCCGCGAACCCGGCGAGGGGCCGGACTCCGACTGGCGGACGGTGGCCGAGTACACGGAACGCATGCAGTCCATCATCCAGGACACGGTGGCACTCCTCGGCGACTCCGGCACGCAGACCTCGTTCGAACTCACCGGCCACGAGCTCGCGGCGATCGTCCACGAGCGCAACGCGGGCGTCGCGGCCAAGAAGGGCGTCTCGCTCAGCGTGACCGGGGGCTTTGAGCAAAGCCTCGACAGCCACCGCGGGGGGGTGGTCTGCCTGATCGCGGGCAACCTTGTTCAGAACGCGATCGAAGCGACGGCGGCAGGCCGGTGCGTCGCCGTCGTCTTCCGGAACGGGGGCGGGAGCGCCACCGTGTCGGTGTCCGACGAGGGGCATGGCATTCCGGACGAAGTCCGGGCCCACCTGTTCGAGCCGGGACGCACGGGCCGCGCGGGAGGCACCGGTCTCGGTCTGGCGATAAGCCAGCTTCTCGCCCGCCAGATCGGGGCCACCCTCCTGCTCGAATCCACCGGGCCCAAGGGCACAACGTTCTGCCTGACCCTGGCGCTTTCCTGCAACTGATCGGGGCGACGCTCGTCCCCATGTGGCCGACGCCCCGCCGCGGGCCACACGACCGGCGCGGCGCTGGCGGAAGTCAACCAGGTGTCGTGCACCGGGACGGCCAGTCTCGTCAGCATCGCGACCGGACGCAGGCGGGCGCCGGAGGCAGTATCTTGATCCCAGGCTTCGCGATCGGAGGGACGGGCTTCGAGGAGTTCCCTGTCCGTGGCGACGGTCCGGCCCAGCGGAACGGACCCTTGTGTTCTTGGTCCGCCGCCTGCTTACGTAGTTTGATGGAAAGCAAACCGCGTCCGCCCGCCGGCCTGGTCTATGGCATCGATGACCGCCTGCCGCCCGCTGCGGCGCTTGCCGTCAGCCTGCAGCAGGTGGCGGCGATGGTCGTGGGCGTGATCACGCCGGCGCTGCTGCTCGCCAACATACTCAAGTTCTCCCCCGCGGACACGGCCTACCTGACGAGCATGGCGCTAGTGGCCGCGGCGCTGGGCACCTTCCTGCAGACGACGCGGATCGGGCCGATAGGGTCGGGCCTGCTGAGCGTCACGGGCACCAGCTTCGCGTTCATCCAGCCCCTCATGCAGGCGGGGCAGGTCGGCGGCCTCGCACTGATGTTCGGCATGTCGCTTGCCACCGCGCCGGTGAGCCTTGTCCTCGCCCCGTTCCTCCCGAAGCTTAGGCACGTTTTTTCGCCGCTCGTCTGCGGCATCGTGGTCCTCCTTATAGGGCTATCGATCATTCCAGAGGCGATGTTCGGAATCGTGGCGGCCCCGGGGCCCGGAGCTCCCTCTTGGGCTGGCGCGGCGATAGCAGCCTGCGTCATTGCGGCGGTCGTCGCCGCGCAGGCGGTCGGCCAGCCTTGGACGCGCCTTGCCGGAATCCTCTTCGGAGTGGCGGCGGGATATGTCGTGTGCGCGCTGTTCGGCTGGCTGCACGCGCCGCCCCCGAGCGCGAACGGATGGATCACCTTTCCCCGGATTCTGCGCCACGGAATCGCCTTCAGGTGGGAGTTCTTCCTCCCGTTCGCCTTCATCTATGTCGTTTCTGTGATCGAGGCCCTGGGCGACATGACCGCGACGGCCCAGCTGTCCGGGCTCGAGACGCGCGGGGCCGAGCACGGCCTGCGCATGCGCGCCGGGATATTCGCGGACGGCACGACCTCTATCGTGTCGGCCCTGATAGGCTCCTTTCCCAGCACGACCTATGCGCAGAACAACGGCGTCATCCAGATCACGGGGGTGGCGAGCCGCCACATCGGCCGGTGGATGGCCGCAATCCTCGCGCTCCTCGGGCTCTTCCCCGCCGTCGCCCGTTGGGTGAGCGCGATGCCGCCGCCGGTCCTCGGGGGACTGGCGCTCCTGCTCTTCGGGCTGGTTGGCGTCGCGGGCCTGCGGCTCATCTACCAGGCCGGCTTGAGCCACCGCAACGCGCTTGTCGTCGCGATCTCCCTCGGGGTTGGAATCGGTGCGCCCTCGAGCGTCCAGTGGCTTGAGACGCTGCCCCCGGCGCTTCACACCCTGCTCGCATCCGGAATCTCGGCGGGCGGCGTGACGGCGCTGCTGCTCAACCTCGCCCTGCCGCGGGCGCAGGAGGCCCCGGTGGCCCTGGGAACCGAGTGAAGGCGCGCCGGAGTGCGGGCTGCACTTTTCGCTCGAGAACCCAGGCCAGCCCCAGGGTCGTCCCCACCAGGACCAGTGCGCGCACGGCGTAGGTCAGGGCGTCACCCATCGGAAGCCATCCGCTCTTGTACACTCCCCACTCGATAGGGAAGCCGACCGCGTAGATCCCGTATGAGATGGCCCCGAGGGGCGCGAGCCGCGCAAGTGCCGACACCCCGGGCGACCAGCGCCCGATCGACCACGCAAGCCCGAGCAGCAAGGCGTAGCAGGTGATGGCCCCCGGTTCGGATGCGTCCCCGGCATAGAGGGTCCGGATGACACCGGCGGACGCGAGCGTGAGGCAGAAGAGGGTGAGCCTCCTCTGCCAGACGGCGCCGCGGCCGGTCACCGCGAGCAGCAGCCACACGAGCGTCGGGAGCATATCCAGCCTGTGGAGCGAGGGCAGCGGAAGCGGAGAGACGGAATCGGGCACGTGCAGCCGGAGCAGGAGATTCTGGAGCGGCGCCATGGGCCACATGACGACGATGGCGAGCATGGCGCTGGGCCAGTTGCCGGTGCGCCCCTGCCGAGGCGACAGCCATGCGACCGAGAGCCCGGCCAACCAATACAGGGCCCCGAGGGCGTAGCTGGACCCGAGAACATGGCCGCCGGGAAGCGCCGCCGCCGCGGCAAGGATCCCCAAGAGGCACACGACCCAGCCGATGCGCGGGGCAAGCCACCAAATCCCGACGAACCCGATGTAGTAAAGCGCCTCGAAATTGAGCGACCAGAGATTGAGGTTGTCCGGCATCACCTCGACGCTCAACCCGAACGGGTATGCCTTGAAGCTCTGGAGGAATCCGAGGTTGCCGAACACGGTCGCCAGCGCGACCTGCGGAAGCAGAAACCAGCTGATGAGCACGGCCGCGGTGTTGACGGGAACCAGCCTGAGGATCCTGCGCCCGGCATAGGCCCGGGCCTCGCGCCCCGAGAAGGGCGCCCTCGTGGTCAGGCCGATGACATAGCCGCTCAGCACGAAGAAGAAGAGCACCGCGACCGAGCCCAGGTTGAACCACCAGAACACGCGCGAGGGGACGTAGGCCGGGTCGAGCCTGAGCATCGGCATGGTTGTATGCGCGTAGAGGACCAGGCAGGCGCATATCCCCCTCATGCCCTCCAGGGCGAGGTCGCGGGTCCCGTTCTCAGGGGGTGCGGGCGGGGCGAGCTTTCTGGCGAACCATCCGGTCACGTGCGGGCCTCGCGGAACGGGTGCTTGGGTGGGTGCGGCGATTCCACGGAATTCTGCCGGTACTCAACGGACCGCATTACTGCGAATCAACGCCCAAGTGCGCCCTTCAGCGGCCAGGGTCGCGCTCCCGAACGAGCGAGACCCATGTGACCCACGCGGTGAGGACAGCCTGTAGGGGAAGGCGCAGCCAGAGGGTCGCCGGCGCGAAATTGAACCCGGGCATGCGGCCCGCGAGGGCCACGTGCGGGTTGGCCGGGAAGACCGCCACGGGCAGCGCGATCAGGCCCCAGCCCGCCGCGCGCCTGAAGCGCGGCACGAGGATTGCGATGCCGCCGAGAACCTCGCAGGCGCCCGCGACCGCGTTCATGACGGCCGGCAATGGCAGCCAAGCGGGCATCATCCCTGCGTAGTGGCGGGCATGCGGAAGTGACTCGTCCCTGCGGCAATGAAGAACGCCGCGAGCAGCCAGCGAAGGACCGTCCTTGACATCATGCTTCCCCGAAAGGGGGTTTCCCTCCTCCTTCAGCCTGCGATCCCGTTCAGGAAAACGTCGACCCATGCGTCGTGGTACTCGGGCTCCCCGTACTCGCGCCCCCTTCTCAAGGTGGCCCGGCGAAGCACGGACGCCAGGATTGCGCCCGCGAAAAGGTCGGCGGCCACGGCCGGGTTCAACCCGGGCCTTGCCTCGCCCGTCCTGCAGGCGAGCGTGATCCGCTTAACGAGCGCGGCGCGCATGGGCCAGAATATCCCCTTCAGCGCCTGCTGCTGGCAGAGGGCGTGCCTGTGGATCTCGCCTATCATCGTGCGGATCAGGGGCAGGTTGGCGACCAGGAGAGCCTCGTAGCGGACGGCGAACGCCTCCAGGTCGGCCCGCAGGCCGCGCGCCTCTCCTGTTTGCCGGCCCTCGGACGGGCGGCCCTCTTGGCCGAAGGCCTTTCCGACCACGGCCTCAATCAGGTGCTCCTTGGTGCCGAAGTGCCTGAACAGGGTCACCTCGTTGACACCAGCCTCGCGTGATATCTCGCGGGTCGTGGCGCCCGCAAGGCCGTCCCGCGCGAAGACGCGCGCGGCGGCGCTAAGGAGAAGCTGCCTTGCCGGGGGGCGCCGTCGGGCAGCACGGGCTGGGGTACTCATTCTGAGGCGGGGGAACTCGGGCCCTTGAGGGCCAGGGGGATATAAAGCAAGTGCTTACTTGCAATGGTTTGGAACCTATGGGATATGTTCAAGTCTCATTTTTACAGCGCCACCTTCAGAATGAACCCGATACGCACAGACCGATCCATGCCTGAAAAGGGCGGGGTCCACGCATAATGGCCCCCGTCATCATCTTGGGTGCCATCATGGTGTTCGTTTTCTGGGACACGTCGGACAGCAAATAACGGAGGCGTTTGGCCTTGCCCGCAGAGGCGCCGCCACGCAGCGTGGCCGCCCTACACGTGAAGATCGGATTTCTCGGCGGGAGCTTCGACCCGGTTCATTTTGGCCACCTGCTCGCCGCGCAGGACGCCTACGAGCAGCACAGGCTCGACCGGCTTGTCATCGTGCCCGCTTCGCAGTCGCCGATGAAGCCGGGCGACATGCAATCGAGCGCGGAGGACCGGCTCGCGATGATCCGGGCGGCGACCGAGTGGGATACCCGAATAGAGGTTTCTGACGTCGAGCTGCAAAGGGGAGGGGTCAGCTACACGATAGATTCGGCGCGCCACTTCAGGTCGCTCTACCCGAAGGACGACCTCTACTGGGTGATCGGGGGCGACCAGCTGCCCCAGCTCCACCTTTGGAAGGACATTGCGGAGCTGGCAAAGCTGGTTGAATTCATCTTCCTCGAGCGGCCTGGCTACCCGGTGAGGGCCACCCCGCCAGTGCCCGGTCTAAGGCTGCACCGCTGCGATGGCCATCTATTGGCAATAAGCTCGACCGAGCTTCGCGACCGGACCCGGCGCCACCTTTCGCTCGATTACTTCGTTCCGCACAAGGCGATTGTCTACATCCGCGAAAACGACCTGTATCGGGACCAGAGGTGAAATTGAACCAAGACGAATCCCTGGACCTCGCGAGACTGTGCTGCCGCGCGCTCGATGAGAAGAAGGCGGGAGACCTTCGAGTGATCGATGTCTCCGCGTTTTCGTCGATCACGAATCTTCTAGTCATAGCGACCGCCACCTCCGAACCCCATGTCCGGGCGCTGCGCGTGGAGCTGGAGAAGGCGCTCGACTCGTCAAAGACGCAAATCGTTGGAGTCGAGACGGCAGGCGAAAGCGGCTGGACGGTCATGGACGCGTTTGACGTCATGGTGCACATCTTCACGGCCGAGACCCGAGCCCGATACAGGCTCGAACACCTTTGGCGGGACGGGGAGGAGATCTCAGTAGAGAATCTTCTGGCAGGAGAGGGGCGGAAGGTAGTGCCGCCTAAGGCCAGACCGCGCAAAGGCAGTGCACCGAAGGGCAAAACAGCAAGGCCCGTCGCAAAGATCAAAGGGGTCAGGAAGACGCCCGCGAAGAGAAAAACTCGGGGCAGGTAGTTTCGAATTCATCATTGGCAAGTTGTTCGTGACGAGAGCGAAAAAGGCCCCGGGCTGCCAAGATCGGGATACCTAGAACTACGTAGTCGTTTGTCGATTCGTAGCTTGAATGCGTCCATGCTGCTGACTAACGTACTTAACGCCCAAATTCTGGGCATGTATATAATAAAACGATAATAAACATAAGTTAAGGTGTCACATGAAGAACAAAAACAAGGGGTTTACCCTCGTGGAAATCATGATCGTCGTGGTGATCATCGGCCTTTTGGCGTCGATGGCCATCCCGGCGTTTCAGAAGGTTCGTTCCAACTCGCAAGACAAGGCTGTCCTCAATAATGCCCGTCAGCTGTCTGCCGCGAGCGACCAGTACTACCTGGAAAACGGTGTCTCGAGCGTCGCATTAGGCGATCTGCTTGGACCGACGTCCTACATCAAGGCATTGAACTCGGTTGCAAAAGAAGTCTATCCGGCGGGTTTCTCGCAGGGTACGACAATCACGATCGGCAGCGTCGCAGGCATACGCACGATCACCTACTCGCCTTAAGTTCGCGGATTCTGTTACCCTTCAATAATCGAAAATTATTATAGTGTAACGTGTTAAACTATTCCGCGACACAGCGGTAGTGGGTGGAAACACGTATTCTATTGTTTTAACTTGCTGGAGGTTAATGCAGGTTCATTACTTAATGCGAAGTTCAGAAAAGTGGATAGAGATTCGTAAATCATAAAACACATAAACAAATAGGCATAGAAATGAAAATCACTGGCAAAAACTCCAAGGGCTTCACCCTTGTCGAAATCATGATCGTCGTCGTCATCATCGGCCTCCTGGCCGCCATGGCGATCCCGGCCTTCCAAAAGGTCCGTACCAACTCC